>Ga0209012_1002138_pt1 | contig 18084 bp, 16 predicted proteins | sample RS3BMetagenome_FD_184735 | JGI IMG/M metagenome (GOLD analysis project Ga0209012, IMG submission 184735) | Ferric oxide microbial mat and aquatic microbial communities from Rainbow Spring, Yellowstone National Park, USA - RS3B (SPAdes) (version 3) ...
GAGAAAGATACCCTAGTTCACTCTATAAGCCATAACTAAAATTAGGACTAAAAATACTAAATGACATCATTCTAAACAACATCATAATTATCATTGAAACGCTATCATATAGAAAAACGCATTACCGACAAATTAATAAGCAGCTCACATGGGTACTGTAATGAATATGAGCTTTCTGCGCTATTTTCGTAATTATCCATGTGCAATGAAAACACCTTGGTCCTTTGAAGAGACAAAATCATATCGTTCATCAACAGACAGACTTCTGAATATTGATTAAAAAACATCGATATCAGGAACAAAGTTGTGAAAGACAATATTCAAAGTTAGCGAAAATATTGAACAATTGCAGATTAACAACATCATATATGATCTTGCGTTTTTCCATCCCTGCCATTGGCAATTTACTTCGATGGATAATAAGGGAAGATTTTTAGAAGAGATAGCTAAATTTACAGCTATTGAACCAACAAAAGCAAAGAAGGCTTGCATTGTCCCAAATGTTTAGAGATTGTTATGATACAGTAAACGACCTGCCTGTCTTCAAGATACTTGTTGATGGCAAATGGAAAGAATCTAGCAAAAAAGAAACTTTTCCTGTAGACTCGCCCATCGATGATTGTACAGTAGCTGAAGCGCAGAATGCTTCAACAAATGATGCTGAAGACGCAGTTGTAGCTGCATACAACGCCAGAAAGAGGATAAGAGACATTCCAGCTATCGATAGAATAGATATATTGAACAGGGCCAGACATATAATAGATGAGCATAGAGAAGATTTCATAAACACTCTGGTACAAGAAGCAGGCAAGACAGTAAATCAAGCTGCAGGAGAAGTTAGGTCTACTCTTCAGAGGATAAAGCTCACCCTGGAAGAGGCTAGAATGATATTCGGTGAATACATTCCTGGTGACTGGTCTGAAGATACAATGGCCAAGTTTGCACTTGTTATCAGAGAACCGCTAGGTGTCATTGCCTGCATTACACCGTTCAATTACCCCCTTTTCTCTGCTGTTGCAAAAGTTGTCCCCGCTCTTGTTTCTGGCAACAGTGTTGTTCTCAAGCCAGCAAGTGATGACCCTATAGTAGCTATACTGTTTGCAAAAGTACTTCAGGAGGCAGGGATTCCTGATGGTACAGTAAATGTGGTGACAGGTTCAGGGAGAGAAGTGGGAGGGACGATTGTCTCTCATGAACTTGTAAGGATGATAACACTGACTGGCAGCACGGAAACGGGAAAGCATATAGTTAAAATCGCTGGAATGAAGAAGATGCACTTGGAGCTGGGTGGTAAAGGTTCTGCCATTATAGCTGGAGACGCAGACCTGAAACTTGCTTCTGAAAAAGTTCTGGAGGGAAGCCTGAAATACTCTGGCCAGAGGTGTGACGCTGTAAGCAGGGTCTTGGTCGTTTCTGATGTAGCAGATGATTTTACATCATTATTGCTTCAATCTCTGGATAAAAACTGGAGGCTTGGGGACCCCAGGGATAGCAATACAACTGTTGGTCCTATGATAAACAAGCAAGCTGCAGAAAGGGTACAGATGCTGGTTGATGATGCTGTTGAAAAAGGGGCAAGACTGCTAAGAGGAGGAAAGCACAACAACTCTTATTTCGAGCCTACGGTGCTGGACCATGTACCTCTAAGTGCAAACATCGCCTGGGAAGAGACCTTTGGTCCTGTGGTTTCAATAATAAGAGTCAGGGATATAGATGAAGCAATAGAAATTGCAAACAGGTCCAAATATGGTCTTGACTCATGTGTCTTTACCAACAACTTCTTTACAGCGTGGAAGGTCTGCAAAGCTCTGGAGGAAGGAAGCGTTACAGTTAACGATGCGCCAGCTCATGGTGTCGGTTACTTTCCGTTCGGCGGGAACAAGGATTCAGGTCTAGGTAGAGAAGGAATAGGCTACAGCATAGATGAGATGACCAGAATTAAGACCATACAATTTAACCTAGCTCCAGGCGGACTTGGCAAAAGAAGAAACATTCCAGGCATGTGAGAATAGCTCGCAAAACGAGATATGTATTTTTGAAGTGTCAACTACAGCTACAGATACCTTGTTCACAGGTCAGCTTAAGAGAAGATTTACGAAAATTTGACTTGATAAATTAGAGTCAGAATGAACCACCTATATCTTCCGCCTTGAACCTTGTAGATAAATAGGAGAAAGTTAGCTACAGTGAGCTACTCCTCAGCTGAAGCCTTGGAGCTTCCTGCTTCAACGACCATACTCTATCCCCATACCACCAAAGCGCAGTTTCCCAGCGACGGAAACTTTTATTCGAGCCACGTTTGGAAGGCGGGTTACGGAGGTATCGATCTCCACAGGCGTATATTCGGGTCGCACCGACTCTACTTATTGTTAGTGACCCCATACTGACTATAAACTATTCTATTTAGAGAAGTCTGTGTATCTTATCGCTAAAGCAATTGAGATTTACTGCTTCCCCCAAACCCCTAACAATACATTAAATTAGTTTCAATTCCTTTAGCTCTTTTATCATCATATCTCTTTCGACTTTCCCCATCTTCATGAAAGGAGCTCTGGGGTAGCCATACTGAATATTCCTTTCTCTTACAACTTCATAAAGCGACGATATTGAGAATTTGTCTGTTACAGATTTTGCTTTATTGATTAATTTCTGCATCTCTTTTGCTTCCTTGAGGTTCTTTGTGTAGCTTCTGTAAAGGCGAACCAGAAGGTCAGGAAATGCGTTGCCAAGGGCTGCGACCATGCCTGAAGCTCCGGCAAGTAAGGCTTCAAGTATGTATCCTTCTGTTCCGTTTACTACATGAAAGTCATCAGGCATATTCTGTATTACTTCTACAAGCTGAAGAAAATCCCTGCCAGAATCTTTCATTCCAGCAATTATTCCAGCATCTGCGAGCTGCTGAAGGAGGCCAAGGCCTATGCTTGTGCCGGCATACCTTGGTATGTTGTAAACGTACAAGGGAATGCTTATCGACTCAGCAATACTCTTGTAATGCAGCTTCAAAGCATCATCTCCATGGTGGTAGTAATATGGCGCTACTGAAGCAACCCCGTCCGCGCCTGCTTTTTCAGCATGCTTTGCAAGTTCTATAGCTGTAGAAGTATCAGGTGCACCAACCTGCACTATTACAAACATCTTCCCTTTTGCATACCTGATCGTCTCCTCTGCGATCATCTTCCTCTCCTCCACCTTCATCAATGGGAAAAGACCTGTGCTACCGCATACAAACAATCCATTAACTCCTTTTTCAGCCTGGTATTTCACAAAGTCGGGTATTGCCTTTGTCATTATCCTTCCGTCAGAGTCGAAAGGCGTGAGCATCGCTGTTATGACGCCTTCAAGGGGTACCAAATTTACTCTCCCCTTATGCTGGATAGGAACGACTTGATATCTTCTTCTGATGGTATATTTTCATTATCCCCCCTTCTGGTCACAACCAGAGAGCCTGCAACAGTTGCCGCTTCAAGTGCTGTTTCAATACTCCTTCCTTTGAGAATGTTTGAAACGAAAAGGGATGCAAATGCATCTCCTGCTCCGACTGGGTCGACAACAGGAACCTGATAATTGCTATGTCTATATATCCCATCTTTACTATATGCGATCGAGCCCTCAGGCCCCAGCTTTACAACTACTATTTTGACTCCCTTCCCAAGCAGCTCCTTCGCCAACTCGTTAGTATCGCCTGAGCCATACAGTATCTTCATGTCGTCAGGGTCTGTAAGAAGTATATCTGACTTTTCAGCTGCGGGTTTAAGTATCTCTCTGGCTTCACCTTCCTTCCAGAGTACAGGTCTTATATTTGTGTCAAGTGAGACCCAGCCCTCTATCTTACTAGCTATATCAAGCATTTTCAACCAAGCTTCTCTAGCTGTATCACTCAGTGCAGGAGTTATGCCAGTAAGATGGACAAGTCGAGCATTTTTCAGGTAGCTCTCTTTAACGTCGTCAGGGCAGAGCTTACTGCCAGCTGAGTCTTTTCTGTAGTAGTAAAGTATGCTTTTTCCCGGCACCGGATAACCTCTCTGTATGAAGTAGACAGCAGTGTAAGAGTTTTTGACGATTCCAACTTGTGTTGTATCAACCCTTTCGCCTGCCAGGTATTGCATGACATTTAAACCGAACTCGTCATCCCCCACTCTGCCAATCAATCCTGATGAGAAGCCTGACCTCCTCACCCCAACGCAGAAATTCAATTCCGCTCCAGCTACATGCTTCTCAAAATAATTGTTGTATCTGATTGGACCAGTATCAACAGCGTTCAGTTGGATGAGAGGCTCTCCTATACTTACTATGTCTGGCAATTCCGCCTCACGTATCCATTTTCTAGTTAAATAATATTGATCAGTAATCTTCCTGTTTATTAGGCATTGCGTGACCAAATCCCAAGAGCAGGCCGAAAGGCTTTAGCCATAGGTCAGCTGGAGCGTTTAGATACAAGTATTTGATACCAGTATTGGGCTGAATAAAACAGGCCCAAAGAGGTCAATAGGCTCAAGTGTAAGCGAATGTCCAAATCCCCGATAAAGATTCTGTCTGAAAGTAGCTAGGGCAAGCTCAGGCAAGGCAGACAAACGGATGTACCTAACCATAGGCAGGTCGGTGATGGCCTAGCCAGCTGAGCTTGGTGCAGCCTTAGATACAGGTCGGAGGGTGAATGATTGAGGTAGACACCTATGATCACCTGAGAGATGATAGTCAGAAGCGAGAACCATAATTCCCGAGATGATGGGAATCTCACAAACTTTGTGCGTTGGAAGAACGTCAAAAACATATTATCTCATCAAGAAAAAATTAAGTGAATTACAGAGTGATGCACTTGCAATCAACCCAAAAACTTTGGTTCTTTCATGCATTATCAGACACGCCCAAGTTGCAGTCGAAGGTTCGTTCCTCCTTGCAAAATACAGCCGTAGCGACCTCAAGTTTGAACATATTTAATACAATTTTTCTGGCAATTATAATAATTGATCAGCCCACGTAAAGAATTACTGTCTCGACACGATGAGCCTTATTTCAAAGCATCGTTTACTATTTCTGCTATATCTCTCAGTTTAGTTTCATCGGCCTTTCCTACGGTTGTTATCGCGTCAAATAGCATTGCATTACAGAAAGGGCAAAGTGTGACAATATTCTTACTATTCGTCTTTTCGAGCTGTTCAAGCCTTTCATGGCTTATCCTCTTTCTCTCCTTTGCTTCATACCAGTAATTGGCCCCTCCTGCTCCACAACAAAATGTATTTTCTCCACGCATATCAGGCTCAGCCACTTTACCTATAGCACCAATAACATTTCTCTGAGGGTTCACCATCCCGTTGTACCTTGAGAGATAGCATGGGTCATGTATAGTATATTTCTGCTCCCCGTTGTTTGTCTTCAACCTCCCATCTTTTATCAGCTCATCTATCAGCTGTGCGTGGTGCTTTACCTCTACATTTTTCATCCAGTCATCAAGCTTTGAGTATTCATTCCTGAAGGTGTTTAAGCCATGAGGACAAATGACAAGTATCTTTCTTACATTATATTTTTTGAACTTCTCTATGTTTGCAAGAGCTAATTCCTGGAACTTCCCCTCTTCTCCCAACCGTCTAGCAGGGTCCCCACAGCATGTTTCCTCTTCGCCAAGTATAGCTATCTTTTCTATTATCCCAGCCTTCTTTGCAACTTCAGCAAACGCAGAAACATATCTTCTGATTCTGGAATCAAAGCTGCCCATACAACCTACCCAGAAGAGGTATTCAAAGTTCTGACTTTCGCTCGCAATTTTGATGCCAGTCTCCCTCAACCATGAGTTCCTTAGCTGGTTCGTTGAACTGAAAGTATTGCCATATTCTCCTAGGCTGAGCAGCAACGATGATTTCTTCTTATCAAGCTTTCCCTGCTCAACAAGCTTTCTCCTCATATCTATGATTATGGGGAGATGCTTCACATCGACAGGGCAGCTGTATACGCATGCAGCACAGGTTGTGCATGACCAAAGCTCTTCTTCTGCTATAACGCTTTGCAGCGGAAGATTTACCTTTTTCTCGCTTGCTATGGCAAGCTTTCTTATCAATACGCGGGGAGAAAGAGGCCTGAATACCTTTGTTGCAGGGCATGCAGCTTCACAGGCACCGATCTCAACACAGGCGTCAAGGCTATTCAGCTCATATTTCTGAAAGTCTGAAAATGTTTCTACTCCGACCTTTATACTACTTGGGTCAACCTTTCCCTGCAAGACATCGTTTATGTTAAAGGGTGTAGTTATTTCCGGAATTTTCATCTCCATGTTTACATACGTGTTGATAGCAGGCTTCACATAGAGCAGAGCTACTAGTGCAGTCCTTATGACGAATACAAAGCTAGCATAATAAAAAAACCCTTGATAATGCAGGGAAGAAAGGTCAAGGTCAACCATTGTGAGAAGTATGACAACTACAAGAATTGTTTGGAAAAGAAGTGATTTTCTCTTGAAATTATCATCAATCATCAGCTCTTTTCCTAGCTCTTTGTGAACCTTTCTGCTCTGGAATAAAATCTGAACCCTCCATACTGCTGCAGCTAAAAGTCCAATGCTGAGGATTACAGATAGAGCCAGTATTGCTCCTTCCAGCAACATATTAGAGTATACTAATGGATAAATTAACATAAATAATATTGATAACCCAACCCCAACGAAGATGGATAGATGAAGAAAGGCAACTTTACCTTTCTTCAGCCTCTTAAATTCGTCCGTCAGTAGCCTTAGCATACCCCTGAACGATACATCAGCCCTGACTCTTCTTGTTTCGATGTAAAGAGCAGCCATAAAATAGGCTGTAACCATTATATCCGCAAGGTAAAAGAGCAGAAATGAAAAGGTATAAAGCAAGTTACTATAAGCCAGCAGAGCTGGGTATTTTTACTTTATTAATTGCAAGGTTTGTTGAAATGTTACGAACCAGGTTTGCAATTCTCACTCCATTTAAGAAATTAAGAATCATCTTATTGTTCTGGTCCTCTGTCCTTGTTAAGCTGATATCATTCCTCACAATGAGGGACATATTGTAGCATAAAGCACTCATTGCAAATTTATGAGCAACAAAGCTGCAATTTAGTAAAGAAGAGTATATCAGTTTTAGCTTGGATAGGGATGTTAATGCTGTAAGAGACATTCTTGCAATGGGTTTGGAATGGGCTCTCACAGAAACTAAATATCTACTTCTTCATGAGGATAAGCAAGTTCGGTCAAGGAAGATTGTATCATTTAGATATGGCTAGTTCACCCTTGTTTTTTTGTTTTCGATGACGACTTGTTTAATTACCAAGCAAAGAATATTTTTGGATGCAATGAAGACGTATGACTTGATCGTTATAGGCACAGGCTCAGCAATGAATGTAGTGGATGCAATGCTCAGGTCAAGGCCAGGGATGAAGGTTGCTGTAATAGACAAAGATGAACCAGGAGGGATCTGCCTTACAAGAGGTTGCATACCATCAAAGATACTACTTTATCCAGCGGAGCTTGTCAGGCTGATAGAAAGAGGAAGACAGCTCGGGGTAAGCTGTGAAGAGGTAAGAGTTGACTTCAAAGCGATTATGGACAGAATGAGGTCTTTGATAGGCAACGATATATCTCAAATAAAATATGCGTTGGAGAACTCTGAGAATATAGATTACTACAGAGATATCGCCGAATTCATCGCCCCCTACACTATAAGAGTTTCAGGAAAAGAGATAACTTCAAAGACTATCTTTCTCTGCACAGGTTCAAAACCGATCATTCCAGAGATAGAAGGATTGGACAAAGTAGGCTACCTGACGAGCGATACCATAATTTCACTTCATGATTTGCCAAAGAGTATAGCTATAGTTGGCGGTGGCTATATAGCTGCTGAATATGGTCATTTCCTGTCGTCGATGGGAGCAGAGGTTACGATTATAGGTAGAAACCCTCAATTCCTGCCTGATGAAGAGCCCGAAATTGCAAGGGTTGTTGAATCCGAGCTCGGCACGCATATCAGGATCCTTACAAACCATGAAGTTATAAAGGCTGAAGTAAAAGATGGAAAAAAGTCGCTCTTTGCAGTCAACAGAAGCAATCGTAAGACAATATCGGTCGACGCTGACGAGGTGATGATAGCAGCAGGGAGAGGCCCTTTGAACGACATTCTTCACCTGGAAAGAGCGGGGATAGAGACAACTCCGGAAGGATGGATAAAAGTGAACGAATACATGGAGACAAATCGGCCTGGAATATGGGCAATAGGCGATGCGGATGGCAGGTACCTTTTCAAGCATGTTGCGAACTATGAATCTGAAGTGCTGTATTACAATGCAGTTCTTAAAAGGAGAGTTAAGGCAGATTACAGAGCTGTTCCTCACGCTGTTTTCACACATCCTGAGGTTGCAGCGGTGGGAATGAAGGAGGTAGAAGCAATAAATATGTACGGCAAAGAGAACATTTTGATAGGTTTTTACAGATATGAAGACACAGCAAAAGGGGAAGCGATGGCTGCCAAAGGCTACTTTGTGAAAATTATAGTCAAATCAGATGATTACACCATACTCGGAGCGCATATAGTAGGTCCTGATGCATCTTTATTGATCCATGACATAATAGTTGCAATGTACTCTCATGAAGGCAGCCTTGCTCCAATAATGAATTCGATGTTCATTCATCCCGCACTTAATGAAGTTGTGCAGAGAGCAGCTGGCAACTTGCTTACAGTCGATGAGTATCATAATACATTTTGAGCATGCAAAAGAAAAGATAATCTCTTCAGATGGCTGATGATTTCACATACCACAAGATGATTTCAGCTATTTCACTATCAGCACTGAACAGGAAGCATGATTGGAAACACCACTCGATACGCTGCCCAGCAGAACCCTCTTGAAACCACTCATCCCCCTAGTCCCCAACACTATCAGGTCAGCTTTTTCCCTCTCAGAATACTCAACTATTGCCTGAACAATAGACCTCACGTTGCTAAGCACTTGGCCAGAGGATTCAACCCCCTCCGACCTTGCAATTTCTGTCGCTTTAGAAACCACTTCGTTTGCTCTTTCCGTGGAATCACTGTAAATCCTGTCCAGCACTGCACCAGGAACATTCCCCTCAAGCACCAGATATTCAGGAATAGTCAAGACTGTGATGAACGTTAACTTAGCACTGAATTTCTTAGCCAGCTGGGCGGCAGCTCTTGCAGCCTTGTCAGAATATTCAGAGCCGTCAACTGCTGCAACTATATTTTTGAAAAAACCCTCCGAATCCTTTGTGGACATAGCCTTTGGCATGCACTGAATGATGTTAAAACCTTTGCATCTAACCTATCGAATATTTCTGCTCGAATTCTCGAACCTTCTTAGTTATATCTTCCCAAGGCCATCTCGATACACTCATCCTGCACAGGTCTACCTTCCACGTACCCTTTCTCTTCTGCCACCTGTAAAGGCGAATATCTCTACCTCCCTGGCCTTCCACAACAACAAGTGCTATCAGCAGGTTTTCACTCCTGTAAATATCATATCCATCCAGAACCTTGTACTGCTCAGATACGGGATATTGCTCGGACATAGCTTACGCAGCATGGCATACAAGTTAATAGCTTTACTGCTCCTCCTATGGGTCAACTGCCCAACCCTTACAGATGTGGCTTCCGGATTCATAGCTACACTTACCTTGACATGGAATACTTGTATTCTACCATGATTCTAGCGTAAGGTGTGTTCATCTTCAGGCATATCGCATACATTCATAGGGAAAGCTACTCCTTCTTCATTGCAGACTGAATAGCTGCATGCTAATAATTGCAAGTAATGCAATGAGCACTCTTTGAATATTCAAATTCTTTATGAGATGTAAAGCGAGAAGCCAAAGACTAAAGCAATTAGAGGAAGTGACCTTACCTTGCTTAAAAGACTCAGCAAGGGGCCATTCATCCCTTTTCGGAAAGGGACTTCTGCTCCTTAAACCCACTCCGTTAAAATTTCATACTTATTCGTGAATTCATGAATAACTGTTGGACTGGTAGAAATCTTATCTTTCAGATGGGTCAGTTACCTTTTTAGGTTTCTTTTTGGCAAGATCAATTATGCTAAAGGTTGGAGACAGGGCTCCGGACTTCGCGGCTATTTCTGATAGCGGAACGCCAATTTCGCTATACGAGTATCTTAAAAGAGGGAAGGTAATCCTTTATTTCTATCCGAAGGATAACTCTCCTGGCTGCACTGCAGAAGCAATTGCATTCAAGGAGAGCTGGAATAGAATAAGGGAGCTCGGGGCAGATATCATAGGAGTAAGCTCGGACAGTGTTGAATCGCACAAGAAATTCAAAAGCAGCTGCGAACTACCATTTACATTAATAACTGACCAAGATTCAAAGATAAGAAGACTTTACGGCGTCACTGGTCTGCTTATGCCTCCTCGTGTCACATTTATAATTGATAATGATGCAATAATCAAAAATGTTTACAGCTCTCAGATGATGGCCAGAAACCATGTGAGAATAGCTATAGAAGTGCTCGAGTCGATGAAGAATAAAGTCTAAACAACCCATGACTGACAGAGAGATGCCTTTGAAAGCTGATAATACAAACATAGACTGCCATATTCATTTATCTGAGAGAAGCGACGACAAGCTGATTCCTTTTGCAAAGATGAACGGATTCAAATACGTACTTGACGAGATAACTCAGATAATGAAAAGAAACGATACGGTTGCAGGTCTTCTGCTCAGCCCTCCTGTCAATGATTGGTCTCCATCTCCGAATGAAGAGATAATACAACTGGCCAAGAGGAGTAAAGGTATATTGTATCCTGTAATAACATTAGAAAATAGCAATGTATCGATAGATAATGCACTGAAGATTGCTGAAAGGAATCAGGTTAAAGGATTCAAGATAATGCTTGGCTATCAGGCTGTATATCCTGATGATGAAATCTTCACCAGACTCTACGACTATTGCGAAGAAAAAAGGGTTCCAGTCCTCTTCCACACGGGCGATACTGCTAGTAGAGAGGGTAGCCTCAGGCACTCTCACCCCTTGAACCTTGATGCCCTTGCAAATTCAAGACCTGAACTAAGGATAGTTGCATGCCATTTTGGGAATCCATGGGTTATGGAGACGGCTGAGCTGGTTTACAAGCATGAGCACTTCTATGCAGATATATCAGGACTTTTTGCTGGCAAAGATGGCATGTATTCATCAAAATATTTTGATTACATTGTGGGGTCGATAAACAGAGCCATATACTATATAGGCGGCTGCGAAAGAATTCTGTTCGGTAGCGACTATCCTGTTTCCCCTCCTGACTTGGTTTTAAAACTGGTAATGAGTCTGGATATTTCTTCTAGGGATAGAAGAAGGATTCTTTACGAGAATGCTAAGGAGCTTTTTGCAATATGAGCGGCATTTCTGAAAATTATGAAAGAAAGTGCAGAATAATGGGATTTCCTATCCAGGAGAGGAGGAGGCTGGAGGGTATTCTTCTTGATTCCTTTGAGGGTTGGTATCTGAGGCATTCGCTCAAGAAACTGTATCAGATTAAAGATGTCTTTGCAGCTCTATATGACGATACTCCAGTGGGCGTTGCTATGCTGGAAGAACTCAGCGAAGAGTTATCCTACCTATTTTACATAGCTGTCGCTAAAGACTTCAGGAGGAAAGGTGTAGCTTCACAACTTCTGGAATACTGCATATCATACTCTGTCTCAAAAAACAAAAAGGAGCTGTACGCAGCAACTGAACGTGATAACGAGCCATCAATCGCACTGTTTGAAAAACATGGCTTTTCCAGGATATCTTTTTCTGAGTTCATAAACAGGTACGGATTTGCAAGGGCAATCGAAATGTACGCAAAGATGGTGGTAGTCCCAGGAGAGATTCTCTTAGTGAGAAAGCTGTGAATCTCTCTTCAACTGCTTTATCGTATCCGCATACACCCTGTAAGCAGGTTTTGAGTTCAGATGCTCATCATAAAGCCCGAAGTGATTCTCTTGAGGCGGAAAAGACCTCCAGCTTGTATCAGCATATCTCCAGATGCTTATTGCAGACACATGCTTGCACTCAAAAGCTTGCATACAGGCTCTCAATACATATTCTGCCTGCTTGCCATAGCTATAGCCGAGCCATGAGGGTCCGCTCGGATAACCAGTCTCTGATATCACAACATTCTTTCCAAGCTTCTGAGCAACATCTTCTGCTTTTGTGATAACCTTGGGGTCTACAGGCTCAGGCTCCTGATAATTAGGGTAAAAATCTAAACCGATAATATCGCTAAGCGAAGAATACATTGTAATTTCATCACTTGCTATCTCTCTATCTGCTTCAAGGTTTATAAGGGTAAGAGTATTCCCATCTTCTTCGTGCACGGCATCGTTGAGCATTTTTAGCAGTTCGTATTTGAATTTACCCTCAAGCCATGCCACACCATTTCTCCAGCCTGCCGCTTCGTGCATCTCCCACCAGTTCGGCTCGTTCTCTATCTGCCAGACTTTACTTCTGTAATGCTTTACCAGCTCTCTAGCATGTTCTCCAGCTATTTCAATATATTTACTTGGGTCTCTGTCTACGCTTACACCTTCAGGCAGCATCCTGCTGTAGCCACATGCTATAACAGGTATCAGTGCAATGCCTTTTTCCTGCAGGGCCTTTGCCATATCATCCATAGGATATTGATATTCGTCCCCAACTTTTTCAACGAAATAATTCCACGGAAACCAGCACCTTACAAAATCTATTTCAGCGTTTGAAATTGCATCAACAAGAGCAAGAATCTCTTCTCTCTTTGTTGTTAATCTCCTTCCCATAGCCCTGGCTATAGCCTCTCCAATTTTGCCAGCTGTATCGCTATCCTTTAACTCAATCTTCATTACGTGAGGTATGATTATTGACTTTGGCTCATTCATTCCAGAATACCTCCACGGGTCGTCGAGGTTCAATCCGAATTTGAATCTCTCAAGAATGTCAAAATCGTTTTTCATCAAATCACCCAACGAAACCATTTATGGATGAGAGGAATTTGGTTCTGAATCCCACTCTGCTCAACACATACAACTCCTCTTTCTTTAAGTTCTTTATAAGCCTCTTTCGAGTTTGAGGTATACAATTGAGTGGTTCTGTCGTAGCTCTGGAGTAGGGAAGCATCATAACATGCTTGTAGTTTACCAACCTTAGTACTCAAAGGATTCAGACCATTCAAGACTTGCATTGCTACCATCTTCGCAAGCCCACAAATTTATTCATTAGTTCCTGACTAAATCGTTTCTGAACTTGCAAGAAGCAAATCAGCACTCAATCTATCAACCTGTGCAGAAAAGACATTTGCAAATTCTTCTACTACATACCTTTTTACTTCTTCAATGCTTATTTTACTCCCCAGAATCCTCTCCATCGATGTCAACGCCTCAGCAGGTAAACCGCAAGGGTTGATCAGTCTGAAGTAAGAGAGGTCTGTATTTACATTAAGAGCAAAACCATGATAAGTTACCCATCTATCTACAGCTATCCCTATAGAAGCCAGTTTCTTGAACAGATTACCCTGTCTGACCCATACTCCTCTATGCCCCTCTTTCCTCTCTGCACTTATTCCAAAGTGTGCGACAGACCTGATAAGAACCTCTTCTATGTTGCTTACAAAACGCCTGACATCGTGGTCATTAAGGTGAAAGATTGTGTAACCAACAAGCTGACCTGGACCATGGTATGTTGCATCTCCTCCCCTTTCAACCTGAAAGACTGGTATTGGCTGCTCTCTGTAGTTCTCTTTACTTGTGCTTCTGCCAAGAGTTATTACGTGAGGATGTTCTAACAGGAGAAGTATATTGTTATCTTCAATACTAGACTCTACCAGCCTTCTCTGAAGCTGAAGGGCCTTTCCATATTCAACTATTCCTATATCTGAAAAGAGTATCTTCACTTAGAGGTCACTCTCAGCTGGTGAATAGGCTGCCCAGCAGCAGCCTCTGCAGCTTCCATAAGAGCCTCTGGGAAAGTCGGGTGAGGATGTATTGTAAGAGCAATGTCATCCAACGTTGCACCCATTTCTATTGCAAGTGCTGCCTCCGATATCATATCTGATGCAGATGGGCCTATTATCTGCACACCAACAACCCTTTTGCTTCCTTTTTCCCATACGACTTTTACAAATCCATCTGTTTCTCCTGCAGTAAGTGCTCTTCCCAGTGCAGCGAAAGGAAACCTTGTGGAGCTTGCATCTAAACCAGATGCTCTGGCCATGATTTCAGTAAGACCTGCTGAAGCAATCTCAGGCTCCGTGAATATTGCATCAGGTACAGTCTTCCATAATGCTTCGCTGGACATACCTGCTGCAACCTCTGCTGCAACAATTCCCTCTTTGAATGCCTTGTGCGCAAGCATCGGAGGGCCCCTTACATCTCCTATTGCCAATATATTATCAACACTTGTGACCATTCTTGAATCTGTCCTTATAAATCCCTTCTGGTCAACCTCAACCCCTATTCTGTCAAGTCCTATCTCATCACTTCTTGGCCTTCTTCCTACACTGAGTAGCACTTTATCAGCCTGAATACTCAATATATCTTTTCCGGTATCAACCTGCAACGTTGCAGACTGACCTTTAACTGTAAGTTCTGTAACCTTGGAACTTAGATGAATAGACATACCTCTCTTCATACACAGCCTCTGCAAGGTTCTTGCGACATCAACATCATAACCAGGTATAAGTTGGTCCATCAACTCTATTACAGTTATCTTGCTTCCCAGCCTTGAATAAAGGCATGCTATTTCCATGCCTACAACTCCTCCACCTATAATGACCATATGCTCAGGAAGGCTCTTCAGTTGCAAAGCCTCCTTTGACCCTATAACCACTTCTCCATCATACCTGACGTTTGGAAGTTCAGAAGGTTTCGAGCCAGTAGCTACGACTGCTTTGCTAAAGGTTATTTCTCTAGCACTATCTCCTTCTTTTACAGCTATTGTTCTTCTATCGACAAACACCGCTTCACCCTTAATCATGGAAACTCCGTTACCTTTGCATAACTGTTCTACCCCAGACACGAGATTGTTTACTACTGATTGCCTCCACTGCTGCAAAAGAGAGAAATCTATGTTTATATCTTCAACCTTTATCCCGTATCTTGACCCATTTAATGCTTTATCATAGAGCTTGGCTACGTTTATAAGCGTCTTGGAAGGAATGCAAGCGTAATTGAGGCATTCTCCACCCATTCTATCTCTTTCAACAACAGCAGTACTCAGCCCTAGCTGCGCTGCCCTTATTGCACATACGTACCCTCCTGGCCCTCCTCCTATCACAACAAGGTCGAAGTCGCTCAAAGTACTTCAGCCAAGAGCTTCTTTGAATCCTGCAGTATATCTATAACTCTAGCTAAGAATCTAGCTGCATATGCGCCATCAATTATTCTGTGGTCAAAGGTCAGTGAAAGATAGGTCATATCTCTGACTTCAACTAATCCATTTCTGACTGCAGCTTTCTTCGATATCTTGTGAAGTCCAAGAATTGCAACTTCTGGGTAGTTGATTACAGGTGTGGCAAACAGCCCTCCTATAGAACCCACATTGGTGATACTGAATGTTCCTCCCTTTACTTCATCCAGCGAAAGTCTCCCTTGTCTGGCCTTGGTGGAAAGCTCTTCGATTTCAGATGCGAGCTGGTATATGTCCTTTTTATCTGCCTCTTTTATAACTGGAACTACAAGCCCCTGCTCTGTATCAGTAGCTATTCCAATATTGTAATATTTCTTCAGTATTATGTTTTCTTCATCTACTGAAGCGTTCATCAGGGGGAATTCTTTCAGAGCTGGTATCAGAGCCTTAATTATAAAAGGAAGATAGGTCAATTTGACACCCTTTTTTTCAGCGTTTCCTTTGAAAGCATCTCTGAGAAAGACAAGTTCGCTTACATCAACCTCGTCCACATGAGTTACTGGCACTGTATTCTGTCTTGCCCTAACCATATGCTCAGCTATCATCCTTCTCATTCCTCTTAGTGGTATCAGCTCTTCCCTAGTTCCCTGCTCACCTTTGAATGACTTAACATCTGCTTCAGTTATCCTTCCGCCAGGCCCTGAACCTTTAACCAGGGTCAGGTCTACGCCCAGCTCTTTTGCTAGCTTTCTTACTGCTGGCGTAGCCAAGACTGATTCGGCGCCACCCTCAGTCTTCTTTTCTCTTACCATGCTTGCTGATAATTGTCCTCCTCCTTGGCCAGAGGGCATATTCACTTCTTTCTTCTCCTCATGAGAAGGCTGCTGAAAACCCTGTTGAGATGAGTCTCCCTCTATTTCAATCAGCACATCCCCTACTTTTACCCTGTCACCTTCTTTTACATGCACGTTGACAACCTTTCCTGAATATGGGGAAGGTATGTTCACATTGACCTTATCTGTCATAACTTCAACTAGCGGCTGGTCTACTTTTACTTCATCCCCCGGACTGACCAATACCTTAACTATCTCTCCTTCACTTACTCCTTCTCCAATATCAGGAAGCCTGAACTGAAGAACCAAACAAGCAGCACCTTCCATTTGTAGCAATGGGGTTGTAGAAATACATTACTAATTTAACATGATGATTTTATGCGTAACTAAAGAGTCTCTTGTCAGGTAGAATCAGTGCGTATAAGTATTGCGATAATTGATGTCATCTTATCCATAAATTGCTTAATGTTCCCGATTTGTTTGTGCTAGCGAACTACCTCCCTTACTGATGGAGCTTCCCGATTCATAGCCACACTTACCTTCACATGTGGAATACTTGTATTCTACGATGCTGCTGGCATAGGTGTGTTCATCCTCAGGCATACCCCCTGCTTTCCATTATAGAAGTTGATGCCAGCATTGAGCTATCTGTTTATCTGAAGCCAGCAGCCCAAACACTTCTTCTCCATTCAGGTCTTTATTGAGCCAACTATACCTGGAGCAGAGCGATGACGAGCTGCAAGAATTGAGCTCCACAACACCATTTTCGCCTAAACTTCGAGTATCCTTGCTATCTCCCACCATTCACTTCTCGATATTTCTTCGTTCCAAATATGTGAACGTGTCTGCATTCCTTGCTTCTTTCACTATGCTTCTGATGAAGAATTCCCCCGCTCTGTAACTGCTTCTTACAAGGGGACCTGACGCAACGTATTTGAAACCCATCTCCAGCCCTAATTCTCTGAAATAGCTGAACCTTTCAGGTCTGACGTATTCTTTTATTTCAAGGTGTCTCCTGGATGGCCTCAGGTACTGCCCCAGAGTCAGAAAATCGACTTCAGCGTTTCTGAGATGGAGCATTGTTTGCTGTACTTCTTCATCGCTCTCTCCCAGCCCAAGCATTATAGACGATTTGGTGTAAATGGTTCTGTCAAGCTTCTTGACATTTCTTAGCACAGAAAGCGATTGCCAGTATCCGGCTCTGGGGTCTCTGACCCTAGGGGTCAGGGAAAGCGTAGTTTCAACGTTGTGCGAGATAACATCCGGCTTTGCATCTACAACTAGCTTCAATGCATCTACATCATTCTGAAAATCAGGAATAAGCACTTCAATCATAAGTTCAGGGCAACTTTCTCTCACCTTTCTAATAGTTCTCGCAAAATGAGAGGCACCGCCATCTGGTAGGTCATCTCTGTCTACAGATGTAAGTACAACATAATTCAGGTTCATCTTTGACAGTGCATATGCAACATGCTCCGGCTCGAATGGGTCAACTATTCCATTTGGCTTGCCAGGCCTGACCATGCAGAACCTGCATGCTCTACTGCATACATCTCCTAGAAGCATAAGTGTTGCTGTGCCTTGATTCCAGCATTCGTAAATGTTTGGACAATGAGCTTCTTCGCATACTGTATGCAGATTCAGGCTCTGAAAGAGGTGGCTTAGATTATTAAACCTCTCATTTCTCTTCGGAATTATCTTGAGCCACTCTGGCCTTTCCCCTGCTAATACCATGCGGCCTGATCAACAATATCCAAGCCTTTAGACTTATCGCTGACTCTAGTGGCTTGCAGGGAAAGAAAAAGTATAAACGAAAGTATTGAAACGATAAACCGAATTGAGTCAACCCGAAGCAAAAAAAGTCTCAGATTCTGCAATAGTTCTTTATAGACTTATGATGCCCAATGACGCAAACCCG
>Ga0209012_1002142_pt1 | contig 18079 bp, 19 predicted proteins | sample RS3BMetagenome_FD_184735 | JGI IMG/M metagenome (GOLD analysis project Ga0209012, IMG submission 184735) | Ferric oxide microbial mat and aquatic microbial communities from Rainbow Spring, Yellowstone National Park, USA - RS3B (SPAdes) (version 3) ...
CACACACCACCACACACATCACCCACGCGGGGTGGAGCAGCCCGGTAGCTCGTCAGGCTCATAACCTGAAGGTCACAGGTTCAAATCCTGTCCCCGCAACCAAGACCAGCAAGCAGGCCCCAGCAGAAATGCCGCGGCCTGCTTGACGTTGGCAAATCCCCGAAACCCACATCAGGACGTAGTCGGAGGCAATAGACGAAAGCCGCACACGCCGCGCGGCGATCACTCTGGTCCGGGCGGCGAGTACACCACAAACAGCTGCATCTGCGCGGCCCCGGTGTTAAACGTCGCATGGAGGCGGCCCTGCGGGACGTAGATCGTGCCGCCAGGACCACCAGGCCGGTGGACCGGATGTCCGTGCTCGTCCTCCACCATCTGGTCGTCGTTTCCCGACACGATGAAGATGATTTCCTCGGCGTCAGGGTGATTGTGCCGCGCATGTCCTTGCCCCGCCTCGAGACTGACGACGCCGCCGCGGAAATTGCTGGCGCCATTCACCTCCGGCCCGACCCTCAATGCCAGCTTCCCCCAGTCGAAGCCTAAGGCGTTCACCTCCTCGGGGCGCACGAAAAATCCTGCGACGCCGTCAGCCGTCGTTTGCGCTCATCCCTTGCGCGTCGTCGAGGCGCATCGCCTTGAACTCGGCGGTCTGTTTGGTGATGGCGATCTCCGCCGGCAGCCGCTCCATGGAGCTGGCCCCGTAGAAGCCGTGGCAGCCGGCCACGCGCTGGAGCACGTATTGCGCGTCGGCCGGTCCCGAGATCGGGCCGCCATGGCACAGGACGATCATGTCGCCGCGCACCGAGCGGGCGGCGGCCACGATGGCCTCGATCTCGCCTACGCAGGTATCCAGCGACTTGCCGGACTTGGCACCGATCGCCCCACCGGTGGTGACACCCATATGGGCGACGATGATGTCGGCGCCGGCACGGGCCATCGCGCGCGCTTCGTCGGGATTGAAGACATAGGGCGTGGTCAGCAGATCGAGCGCGTGCGCGGCGGCGATCATGTCGACCTCGAGACCGAAGCCCATGCCTGTCTCCTCGAAGCTCACCCGCATGGTCCCGTCGAACAGCCCGATCGTCGGGAAGTTCTGCACGCCGGAGAAGCCCATCTGCTTCAGTTCGGCGAGGAAGCCGGGCAGCAGGATGAACGGATCGGTCGCGTTAACCCCGGCGAGAACAGGGGTCCGGCGCACCACCGGAAGAACCTCGGCCGCCATTTCCCGTACGATCTGGTTGGCATTGCCGTAGGCGAGCAGCCCGGCGGCGGAGCCCCGTCCGGCCATGCGGTAGCGGCCCGAATTGTAGATGACTATGAGGTCGATCCCGCCCGCCTCCTCGCACTTGGCCGACAGCCCCGTGCCAGCGCCCCCGCCGATGATGGGGATGCGCTGCTCGATCATGGCGCGGAACTTGTCGATGATGGTCTGACGGGCGATGGCCGGCATGGCTAGGCGTTCCTGTCTGCTATCTCGTGCCAATGGGTGGTGACCGCATCGGCGAATTGCGGGTCATTGATGTGGCAGGGGAGGCGAACCAGGCGCCGCCGGTCCGTCCATGCGACAGTCGTCTCGAGCGCCTCGAACAGGGCGGCGTCGGCTTCCGGGTCGAAGAACGGCCCTCCCGCGACGTCGAGGGCGGAGACGCCGCGCTCGGGAAGGAGGAAGCGCAGCGGTCCGTCGCAGCGATTGAGCTTGGCGCCGATCCATGCGCCGACGCGACGGCATTCCTCGGCCGTCGTCCTGACCAGAGTCACGTTCGCGTTGTGCCGGTAGCACAGGCGCCCGCGGAACTCCGGCGGGACGGTCTCCGGCGCCCAGAAATTGATCATGTCGAGCGCGCCGACGGAGCCGACATAGGGCAGGCCGGTTCTCGCCACCACGTCGAGGCGATCGTCCCCTGCGGGCAGCACGCCGCCGAACAGCAGGTCGCACACCTCCGTCGTGGTGATGTCGAGGATGCCGGACAACAGGCCGCTGCCGGCGAGCTTCTCCATCGCGCGGCCACCGGTTCCGGTCGCGTGGAAGACCAGGCAGTCGATGCCGGCTTCCAGGCGCTGCACGATCTGCGTGACGGCCTCGGTGGTCACGCCGAACATGGTCACTCCCACTGCGGGCTTGCCCGAACGGGCCGGGCGGGGCGCGCTTGCCATCGCGCTCACCGCCGCACCGGCATTGGCCAGCACGACCCGGCTGATGTCGTTCAGGCCGCTGAGGTCGGTGACCGACGGCATCATCACGATGTCGGACACGCCGACGAAGGCGGAGACGTCGCCCGACGCCAGGGTCGAGACCATGATCTTGGGCACGCCGATCGGCAGCTCGCGCATGCCGGCGGTCACGATGGACGTCCCCCCGCTGCCGCCAATGCCGACGATGCCGTCGAGATCGGTCAGGGTGGAGACGAAACTGCGGAACGCCTCGGCCATGGACGCCACCGCGATGCCGCGCTCGTCCGTGCCGAGAACCGCCTCGGCCCCACGCTCGTGGGCCCGCGCCACCTCGTCGGCTCCGATATCCACCTCGATCGGGCACGCGCGCGTGCCGACATCGACGAGCACCGGCGATGCGCCGGTTCCGGCCACCACGGACCGCAGGAAGGCCAGTTCGGCGCCCTTGGTGTCTGCCGTGCCGACGATGTAGATGCGCTTCATGTCCCTCGCCCATCAGGCTGGCTGCGCCGGGGACGGCGGCCCGCGAGATCACCCGCTGGACGGGCCACGGAGCGGCCGTTGATTCGATTCCGAGACGCGCGTATCATTCTGACATGGGCGTTCCACGCGGACAAGCCGTCACCGTCGAGCGCGAAGGCCGTGGCGCCCGCGCCAGGACGATGCGTCTCATGCTCGAGACCGCGATCACGCTGATGCAGGACGGCCAGACCCCGTCGGTCAGTGATGTCGCGGAAGCGGCCGGGGTGTCGCGTGCCACCTCCTATCGCTATTTCCCGAGCCAGGCCGCCCTGGTGAGTGCCGTGATCGACACAGCCCTCGGGCCGATCCTCGAGTGGCGGCCGCGTTCGCCGCACGCCGACGAGCGCGTGGCGGAGCTGATGGACGTCGCCCTGCGCCGGATCGGCGCGTTCGAGGCGACCTTCCGCGCCGCGCTCAAGCTGTCGCTGGATCATTGGGCCCAGGCCCGGGCCGGAACCATCGGCACGGAAGTGCCGCTGCGCCGCGGACACCGGGTGGAGCTGTTGCGCGATGCCGTGGCATCCCTGCGCGGGACGGCAAGCGAGCAAGATCTCGACCGGCTGGCCAAGGGATTGTCGCTCGTCTTCGGCATCGAGGCGTTCATCGTGCTCAAGGACATCTGGAAGATGGAGCAGGATGACGTGGAAGAAACCATAAACTGGGTGGCGCAGGCCTTGATCGAGTCGGTCGCCGGGCGGAGGCCGGCGTAGCGCGGGACCGGCGTTTCGTTCCCAGGGTGACCGCCTCTCCGCACGGGGAGGCCCGCAACAAAGACAAGAAGACGCAGCCCACGGCTCAGCCGTGAGATGAGCGGCCGAAAAGGAGGGGAGAAGATGGGCGCTTGGCGAAGCCGTATGCCGTCAGCCGCGGCGCGATCCGCTGACGCCTTGGCAGGGCAGGGCCCGCGGTGAGCGGCGCGCCATTGCCGTCCGGCGCCGGCAGCATTTCCGCCGGTCACGCGCCATCGCTCGAGGCCGTCGGGCTGTCCAAGGCGTTCGGCGCGGTCAGGGTGTTGCACGACCTTTCGCTCGGCGTGCGGCCCGGCGAGGTTCACGCGATCATCGGCGAGAACGGTGCCGGCAAATCGACGCTGATGAAGCTGTTTGCCGGCCACCTGCAGCCATCCTCCGGCGAGATCAGGATGAACGGCGAGAAGGTCGTCCTGTCGAGCCCGGTCCTCGCGGAATCCCTTGGCATAGCGCTGGTCCACCAGGAGATCCTGCTCGCCCCGGATCTGACCGTGGCGCAGAACCTGTTCCTGGGCCGCGAGCTTCGTCGTGGCCTGATCATGGATGACCGCGCCATGCGCCTGCGCGCGCGCCAGGCGATGCAGGGTCTCGGCGCCACGCTCGACCCGGATGCGGTGGTCGGGCGGTTGTCGATCGCCCAGCGCCAGCTCGTCCAGATCGGGCGTGTGTTGCTGGTGCCGCACAGGGTCGTCATCTTCGACGAACCGACCGCCTCGCTGACGCCGTTCGAGACGGACGCGCTGCTGCGTATCGTCGCCGACATCCGCGCCAAGGGTGTGGCCGTTCTCTACATCTCCCACCGGCTGCCGGAAGTGAAGACGGTCGCCGACCGGGTCAGCGTGCTTCGCGACGGCCGGCTGGTGGCCACACAGGATGCGGCCGACATGCAGCCCGTCGACATGGCGCGGCGCATGGTCGGTCGCGACGTGGCAAAGCTCTACCCCGACCGGGTCCACAGAACGGAGGGAGAGCACGTCCTGGAGGTGCAGGATTTCTCGGTGCCGGGCCATGCGCACGACGCGAGTTTCGCGCTCAGGCGTGGCGAGATCCTCGGCTTTGCCGGGCTCGTCGGCGCCGGACGCACGGAGCTGATGGAGGCCATCGTCGGGCTGCGGACCGGCAAGGGCCGCGTGCGGTTGAACGGCGAGGCCGTCCATTTCGCCTCGATGAGCGCGAGCCTGGAGGCGGGCATCGTCTATCTCAGCGAGGACCGCAAGGGCAAAGGCCTGCTGCTCGACCGCGACCTGCAGGTCAATCTCACGCTGGCCTCGCTGCCCCGCTTCATGCGCGGGATCGGAATCAACCACGTCGCCGAAGCGGCCGCGCTCGATCGGGCGATCGGCGAGTTCGAGATCAGGGCGCGCCGCAAAAGCGCCCTGGCCGGCGAGCTTTCGGGCGGCAACCAGCAGAAGCTGCTGCTCGCCAAGATGATGCTGCTGGAGCCCGCGATCGTGATCATCGACGAGCCGACGCGCGGCATCGACATCGGTGCCAAGCAGCAGATCTACGGCTTCATCGCCAGGCTCGCAGCTGGAGGCCGCTCGATCATCCTGGTCTCGTCGGAGATGCCCGAACTGATCGGCATCTGTGACCGCATCCTCGTCATGCGCGCGGGCCGGATCGTGGGCGAAGTGTCGGGCGAGCGCATGACGGAGACGGACATCGTGGTGCTGGCCACGGGTGCCAGCGCGGCGACGGCGGCCAGGATGACCACGCGGGGGAACGTCGCATGATGGCAGGAAGCGTTTCGGAGGCAGCGGACGCGACCCGTCCAGGCCGCCGATGGTCCAGGATCGATCTCCGGGCGGTCGCCCCGTTCGTGGCGCTGCTATTCCTGCTCGTGCTCGGCGCGCTGTCGAGCGACCGCTTTCTCACGGTCGGCAACCTGCTCAACGTTGCCACGCAAAGCGCATTCATCGCCATCATCGCCGTGGGTGCGACCTTCGTGATCACCGCCGGCGGGCTGGACCTGTCGGTTGGCTCGATGGTGGCGTTCGTCGCGAGCCTGCTGATCCTGTTCCTCAACACCGGAGCACTCGGCAGTCCGGCCCTCTTCCTGGCCGTCACCGTGCTGCTGTCGTTCGCGGTCGGCGGGTTCTGCGGCCTCGGCAACGGCCTGATCGTGACCAAGGGCGGCATCGAGCCGTTCATCGCCACGCTCGGCACCATGGGCATCTTTCGTGGCCTGACCACGTGGCTGTCGCAGGGCGGTGCCATCTCGCTGCATTCCATGGATCTGCAGAACCTGTGCCGGCCGGTCTATTTCGGCACCGTCATCGGCATCCCTGTGCCGATCATTATGATCTTCATCGTGGCCGGGATCGGCGCCTTCCTGCTCAACCGCACCGGCTTCGGACGCCATGTTGCCGCGGTCGGCTCGAACGAGGACGTGGCGCGCTACTCCGGCATCAAGGTGAGCCGGGTGCGGATCGTCACCTACATCCTGCAGGGACTTTGCGTGGCGATCGCGGTGATCCTCTACGTGCCGCGGCTCGGCTCGACCACGGCTACGACCGGCATCATGTGGGAGTTGCAGGCGATCACCGCGGTGATCATCGGTGGCACGGCGCTGACCGGCGGCGTCGGGCGGATCTGGGGCTCGGTGTGCGGCGCCTTCCTGCTCGAGGCAGTGGGCAACATCATGATCCTGTCGAACTACGCGAGCGAGTACCTGATCGGCGCGATCCAGGGCACGATCATCATCGCCGCGATGCTGGTCCAGCGCTCGCTGGTGCGGAAATCCTGAATGCGGCACCGGGCACCGGCAGGTCCGTCGTCCGGGGCGCATGGGCTCAACGAGACATGGAGGGAAGCGTGAGAACAAGAGTTGCAGGGATCGCCGTCGCGGCGCTCACTACGCTTGGCGCCACACAGGCCGCCGGCGCCAAGGACTACACGATCGGCGTGTCGGTGCCGACGGCGGATCACGGCTGGGCGGGCGGCATCATCTTCCAGGCCGAGCGGGTGGCCAAGCTGTTGATGGCCGAGCATCCCGGCTTGAAGGTCATCGTCAAGACCTCTTCCGATCCTGTCAGCCAGGCCAATGCGCTGGAGGATCTGACCACTGAGGGCGTGGAGGCGCTGGTCATCCTGCCGATCGATCCCAACCCGCTGGTGAATGCGATCAGGGAGGTGAAGTCGCACGGAACGTTCGTCGCACTGGTCGACCGCTCGCCCTCGGTGAACGACAGTTCGGTGCGCGACTTCTACATCGCCGGCAACAATTACGGGCTGGGTGCGGCCGCCGGGGACTACATCAAGGCGCACACGCCCGACGCCCGGATCGTCGTGATCCGCGGGCTGCCGATCCCGATCGACCAGGAACGGCAGAACGGGTTCGACAACGCGATCAAGGGCAGCAACGTCAAGATCCTGGCCAAGCAGTACGGCAACTGGAGTCGCGACGACGCCTTCAAGGTCATGCAGGACTTCCTGACCAAATACAGCCAGATCGATGCCGTCTGGTGCCAGGATGACGACATGGGCGTGGGCGTGCTGCAGGCGATCAAGCAGGCCAAGCGAACCGACATCAAGTACGTCATCGGCGGCGCGGGATCGAAGGAGTTCATCAAGAAGGTGATGGACGGCGACAAGATGGTCCCGGTCGACGTGCTCTATCCCGACACGATGGTCGCGACCGCCATGGAGATCACCGCAGCCCATCTTCTCGACAAGGTGACGGTGGCCGGAACCTACACGTTGGACGCGACACTGGTCACGCCGGCCAACGCCAAGGAGTACTACTTCCCAGACTCGCCCTATTGATCGCCGCACGGCCCGCCGGGCGCCGGTAACGCTCAAGCGCAGAGGCGGCGAGGTCTGGGCCAGGGCTCGTTTCCGCTCCGTACGTAAAGAGCATCCGGCGGTGGGAAGTCCTGGCTCCCGGGGCGATCCAGCTGGTCACGGGCCGCTCCCGGCGCAGCCAACAAAGCTTCCAGACTCAATGGGTCAGCCTGCTTTCTCCACCGACGCGGCGCAAATCTACCCGCGGCGAGATCGCAGGCCGGCGGCGCGGATGGCGCCGCGAGTGGCCGGGGGCGCCCTGCCGCTTCTAAGGAAGCGTTAAGCAATACGGGGCAGAACGCGAAGTTGAACAACCTGGCGTGAGCATCGACCGTGCGCGAAAATGGCCCCGTCACCGACAAGGAAGTCCTCCTGCAGGAAGGAGCGCTGCTGGTCTCGCAGACCGACACCGGCGGGCGGATCCTGTTCGCCAACGACGCCTTCGTCACGATCAGTGGCTACTCGCACGACGAACTCATCGGTGCGCCGCACAACCTCGTGCGCCATCCGCACATGCCGCAGGCGGCGTTCCGCGATCTTTGGGCCACGGTGAAGGCCGGCCGCCCGTGGGAGGGGCTGGTCAAGAACCGCACGAAGACCGGCGATTACTACTGGGTGCGTGCCAACGTGACGCCGGTGATCGAGGATGGCACGCTGACCGGCTACATCTCCATCCGCACCAAGCCCGGCCGCGACGAGGTGGCGGCGGCGGAGGGGGTCTACCGGGCGATGCGCGAGGAGCGCAGCCGCAACCTGCAGATCAAGGGCGGCGAAGTCGTCAGAACGGGCCTCGCCACACGTCTGCGGCGCGCCACCAGGGGCATCGTCAGCGGGACCGCGCTCAGCTTCGCGATCGTCGCACTGTTCGTCGCGGTCAGCATCCTTCTCGGCAGGCACGGGGTCGGCGCGGTGCCGCGCAGCCTGATGCTGCTCTGTGTCGGCCTGGCCGTTGCGTGTTTCCTGGCGGTGGCGGCCCGCCGCCTGGGCAGGGCGTTCATCGAGATCGAGGCGCAGTTCGCAGCCGTGGCGCACGGCGACCTGAAAAGCCCGATCGAGCCGGTAGCCGTTCCGGAGTTGCAGAAGATCAGCCAGTTCCTTCGCGCGCTGCGGGCCAGGCTGGCGTATGCGGAGGAGGTCCGGGTGCAGCGGGAGCACGACGCGCACCGGGAACGTGTCGAGGCGCTGCGCAGCATGGCGGACACGGTCGAAGCGACCGCCAACGAGACGGCCGGGACCGTTGCCGCGGCCGCGTCGGCGATGCAGGGCAACGCCACGCAGATGACCGGAGCGGCCGCCGACGTCAACGCGAACGCCGCCGCCGCGGCCGAGGCGGCAACGGAGGCGCTTGCCTCGACCCAGAACGTCGCCGCCGCGGCGGAAGAACTGGCCGCGTCGATCAGCGAGATCGCCAACCAGATCGTCTTGGCGAGCAAGATCACGGCCGAGGCGGTCACCGACGGCACCGCCGCTGGACACACCATCTCCGCCCTGCAGAAGGAGGTCGAGCATATCGGTCAGATCGCCTCGCTGATTGCCAACATCGCCAACCAGACCAACCTGCTGGCCTTGAACGCCACCATCGAGGCGGCGCGCGCAGGGGAAGCCGGCCGCGGCTTCGCGGTGGTCGCCAGCGAGGTCAAGAAGCTGGCCTCCGAGACGGCCAAGGCGACCGACGAGATCAGCCATCAGATCGGGCAGATCCGCGGCGCCACCACCCAGACGGTGGACGCGGTCACCCGCATCGCCGGCAAGGTCGACGCGATCGACAAGGTGTCGTCGGCCATCGCCGCCGCGATGGAGGAGCAGAGCGCCACCACGCAGGAGATCAGCCGCTCGGTCGCCCGGACGGCGCACTCCGCCCAGTCGGTGACCGACATGATGGCCGACGTCGCCCGGCACGCGCAGCAGGCCACCACCCGTGCGGACCAGGTCTGCAACGCGGCCTCGGCGCTGGCGGAGGAGGCCGACCAGTCCCGGCAATCCCTCGTGCGGGCGGTTCGAACCTCCGTGGCCGACGCCGACCGGCGGATGCATCAACGCCTGCCGACAGACACCGCCTGCGTGCTGGTCGTCAACGGCCGGCAGCACAGCACGCGACTGGCCGATCTTTCGCAGGGCGGCGCCTGCCTTAATGCGATCGCCGGCTGTGCGGTCGGCGACAGTGGCGAGCTTCGCGTCGCAGCGCTGGGGATCGTGGCAGCCTGCACGGTGGTTGCGACCAGCGAGGACGAGGTGCGGGTGGCGTTCACCAGCGCGGTCGCGCTGCCCGCGTCGCTGGCTGGCAACCAGGCGGCTGCTGCTTAGGCTGCTGCTTGGTCGGCCGACGGGCGGCCAGGCCGTCCGCGCCGCTCCGGGGGCGAACCCTCGTCGCCGGGTGCGCGCTCCAGGTCGCCGACCGCGCCTGTAACCGCGACGCCGCCCGCGTCCGCCGCCGGCCTGCGGAACAGCAGGTTGCGGGCCCCTTCGTTGATGCCTTCGGTCGGTGCCTCCGGCGAGCGGATGCGCAGGGCGCCGTTCGGCAGTATCGACAGGAGAACCACGCCGTCCTCCTCGCCGGGTGACGTGGCCTCGGCGGGCGCGCCCTCCGCGCCCTTGTCGTCCGGCCCGGGTGACCGGACTGGGCCCGAAAGCTCGAAGCGCCATCCCGCCTGGAACCTGCCGGCCAGGGACTGGTAGTCGAGGGCCGGCTCGCCCAGTAGCTTGCCTCTCAGCTCCCGGCTCACCCCACGCTCCTGGTCATGGAAGCCGCCTTTGGGGGCGAGCTGGAACACGCGCTCGCGTCCGAACTCGGAGGCGAAGCCGGAGCAGAGCATGGCGTTGTAGATCTCGTCGGCGGTCACCGCGAGCAGGTAGTCCACCGCGAGCCCGTCGAGCTCGTCGCGCCCGTGCTCGGACAGCAACTCCGCCTGCAGCACGGGCAGGCTGGCGTTGCGGGCCGCGGTGAGCGCGCCGGGAAAGGTGTCGACCAGCAGCACCGGCACGCCGCCCTCGTGCAGCGCGCGCGCCATCTGCAGGCTCCAGTCCGAGGCCCCGACCAGGGCGAGCCCCGGACGCTCGTCGAGCGTGAGCCCCAGGCGCCGTGCGAGCGGGCGCAGGGTGAAGCCGTGCAGCAGCATGCTGGCGGCGATCAGCGCGAACACCGCCGGCATGATCAGGTCCGCCCCCTCGGCGCCCGCACCCTGCAGGCGCAGGCCGGCGATGCCGGCGATCGCGGCCGCGACGATGCCGCGCGGCGCGATCCAGGCCGGCAGCAGCCGCTCCGGCCAAGTCAGGTCCGAGCGGACGGTGGCCAGCAGGATGGCCACCGGGCGGGCGACCAGCAGCATGGCCAGGGTGAGTGCGAGCACCCGCCACGACACGTGCCGCAGCACGTCGCGGTGCAGGTCGGCGGTCAGCACGATGAACAGCGCCGAGACCACCAGAACAACCAGCGCCTCCTTGAAGCGGCGCAGCTCGGAGAGGCCGGGCAGACGCAGGTTGGCCAGCACCACGCCGAACATCGTCGCAGCGGCAAGCCCCGCATCCTCCAGGACCGCGTTCGAGACGGCGTAGAGCCCGAAGGCCGTGGCGAGCAGGATCGGCGTCTTGAGGATCTCCGGGATCTGGTCGTGCCGGAAGGCCTGGCGCACGAGCAGGGCGGCGCCCGCGCCGAGGGCGATCGCCAGCGCCAGCCCGCCGGCGACGCGCAAGGCCAGATGGTCGGGCGCGTGGCCCGCGGGTGCGACGACGATCTGCAGCACCAGGGCGGTCAGGATCGCGCCCACCGGATCGTTGACGATCGCCTCCCATTTCAGGAAGGACGTGGCGCGGCGTTCGAGCCGGGTCTGGCGCAGCAGGGGCAGCACGACGGTAGGGCCGGTGACTACGGTGATGGTGCCGAACAGGGCCGCGGTGCTCCACGCCATCGGGGTGAGCAGGTGGGCGCAGAGCGTGCCGAGCAGGGCGTTGATCGGCAGCGCCACGGTTGTCAGCCGCAACACGCCGCCGCCCGCCTGGCGCAGTTCCTGCACATCGAGCGCCAGGCCGCCCTCGAACACCACCAGCGCCACGGCCAGCCCGATGATCGGCCGCAGCGCCGGCCCGAAGCCGTGGCTGGGCTGCAGCAGGCCGAGCCCGGGCCCGACCGCGAGGCCGATCAGGAACAGCAGGACGATGGCCGGCAGGCGCAGCCGCCAGGCGACCCACTGCGCCGCGATCCCGCCGACCGCGATGCAGAGCACCGCCACCGCAACATTGTTCTGCACCGACCTGCCCCTTGCCCCGACCGCCACGCCAACGCGGCGCGGCGCACAGGGGTGCAAGAGCCGGTCTGGTCGTGTCAGGTCACCAGGTGGCCGCCGTCCACGCGCAGGCAGACGCCATTGATCATCGCCGCCCCATCGCCGAGCAGATAGAGCACCACGTCGGCCACCTCATGCGGCTCGGCGAAACGGCCGAGCGGGATGCGGTCGAGCAGCGGCGTGGAGCGGGCGGGGTCGCTCCACACCCGGCTCGCCATGTCTGTGAGGGTGACGGTCGGGTTCACCGCGTTCACCCGGATGCCGTGCGGGCCAAGCTCGACGGCCATCGAACGGGTCAGCGAGTCGAGTGCCGCCTTGGACGCCCCGTAGGCGGTGTGACCGGCCTGGCCGAGCCGGGAGGCGGTGCTGGAGACATTGACGATGGCGCCCGGGCGTCTGGCCTGGATCAGGCGGGAGGAGACCTCCTGGGCGAGCACCATCGCGGCGCGCAGGTGCCGCACTTCGCGAAGGTCCGCCACCAGGATCTCGCCACCCGGTCTCGGCGCGCAGCGACTCCAGGGCCGCCGCGTCGCGCCCGAGGCAGACGAGCTGCGCGCCTTCCTGCGCCAAGGCGCACCGCGATCGCCCGGCCGATGCCGCGGCTGGCACCGCTGACCAGTGCCCGGCGAGCTGCGAAGGTTGATGCCGGGGCGTGAGCCGTGGACCTGGTGCTCACGCGCTCGCGTCGCGGCCGCTGAGGCGCTGCATGAGGACGGCGGCGAGAATGATCGCCCCCTTGATGATCTGCCGAGGATAGACCGGCACGCTCAGCAGCTTCATCACGTTGCCGATGGGGCCGAGCACCAGCACGCCGATCACCGTGTTGACGACGCTGCCCGGCCCGCCGGCACCAGGCCGCCGCCGAAGAAGGACGGCATGGAGGCGATGTTGACGATGCAGCCGCCGCGCGCGGCAAGTGCGCCGCCGGCTGCGGTGCAGGTGCGCATCGTGCCGGTCAGGTTGACCGACAGCACGCGCCCGGAGATGTCGCGCCGGTGCTCGTCCGAGCGGCGGATGGTGCTGGCGCTGTTGACCGGGATGTCGAGCGCAGGAAATCCGCTGACCAGCCGGGCCACGCCTGCTTCGTCTGTGACCTAGAGCGCCTGCGTCTCGATCCGCGGCTCCCCGGCGGCTGCGTCGTCCCCGACCAGGCCGGCCGCTCTCACCCGCGCGCCGGGCCCGGCGAGGAAGCGGGCGACGCCCGCGCCATGCCGCTGGTGCCGCCTACCACGAGGGCGATCCTGCCGGCGAAGAGATCGGGTGCCGAGGTCATCGAGCCGCGGTCCGGTTAGCGGATGAATTGCGTGACGTAATCCGCACCCAGCCCGACACCGTCATAATGTGCCCGGCACATCTCGATCTTGGTGAACACGTCCTCGTAGCCGACATTCCTGCCCCAGGGATCCACGTAGTACATGCAGCCATTCACCTGGAAGTGGGTGATCATCTCCTCGACACCCTCGTCGACCACCAGCGTGTGCGTCTCGCCTGGCGGCTCGAAGGCGTAGGAGCCCTCGCTCGCCACCCAGTCATGCTCGAGATACCGCCAGCTTCCCTTGAGCACGAAGGCATGCACCGGACCGGGATGACGATGTCGGCTGAGGATGCCGGATCTGCGCACGCGCAGCAGGTTCATCCAGTAGCCTGCCGAGACGTTGAGGCACAGCGGACGGAACCAGACATTCTCCGCCTGCGGCACCCAGATCCGCTCGTCCTGCGGAACCGCCGGCGCCACCACGAGGTCGGGCAGCGAATGTCGCGGCTGCGAATACTGGTAGGGCATCCGGCGCAATGTTTCGGCGTCGAGTGCTGCGGCGGGATCGGGGGGAAGCTGCTGGCTCATCGTGTGGTGTCCTCCGGCAATGACGGGATCAGGCGAGGGCCATGGCCAGCTGCCGCTCGGCAGCCGGCACGACCGGGCCCATCATCAGATCGACGCCGCGATCGGCCAAGGCGAGCGTGGCCGCATTGGTGTTGTCGCTGACGAACGCCGGCATCGCAGCCGCGTCGAGTACGCGCAGGCCGGTGATGCCGCGCACGCGCAAGAAGCCCACGCCGGTCTGGTCGCCGCGGTTGAACTCGGCGCTGTACGGGATGCCGGCGTCCTGCGCCGACAGCTTGGAGCGGTGCGACAGGTCGTGGACACCCATTAGATGAGAGACCTTGAATGGCCCGTCGATGCCATGCAAGGGGCCGGCGAAGGTCGCGTTGCCTTCCATGCGCACGAAATGCGGCAGCAGGCGGTCGAAGCTCCAGCCGGCATCACCGGTGGCGCGATGCCAGTGGTCGAACATCCTCGCGCTGGCTACGTATATAGACCGTCGCGTTCACCGAGCTGCCGCCGCCGAGCACCCTACCCCGCGGAATGATCTTCGCGCGGCCACCAAGCTGCGGATCGGCGAGCGGGCGATGGAAGGTCATGTAGTCGGAGCGGCGGAGCAGCTTGATGCCGCCGGCCGGCATGTGGCTCAGCGGATGGAGGTCGCCCGGCCCCTGCTCGAGCAGCAGGACGCGCGCGCCGTGCTCGCGCAACAGGCGTCCGGCTGCGAGGCAGCCCGCCGATCCGCCGCCGACGATGACGTACTCGGACTCCATCAGGACCGCCGCCGGCCAGGTCGAGGTGCAGGGTGGAGCCGATGAACATGTCGCAGGCACAGAGCCCGGCATTCTGGCACATCAAGCGATCGGAGCGTAGCGAGCCGTCGCGGCCGATCGGCGGATTGCGCGCCCGTGTGCCGCCCGGTATCGCCATCGGCGGCGCTGCGGGACGACCGGCACGGCAGGCGGGCCACCGTTCGGCTGGACCGCGTCCGGGGATGAGGGAAGGATCGGTGATGAACGAGGCGGCAACACGCAAGTCTGCGAGCGAGCTTGGCGGCGCGGGCGAAGTCGGCGGCGTGGGCGACGAGATCGGGCGGCTGCTCGTGCGGCGCATCGTGCCGGTCCTGTTCCTGTGCTACTGCGCATCCTATCTCGACCGGGTCAATCTCGGTTTCGCGGCGCTCACCATGAACCGCGACCTGCATCTGTCGGCCACACAGTTCGGCCTGGCCTCGGGGCTGTTCTTTCTCGGCTACTTCACCTGCGAGATCCCGTCCAACCTGATCCTCGCCCGCGTCGGCGCGCGGCGCTGGATCGCGCGCATCATGCTGAGCTGGAGCCTGGTCGCCGCCCTGATGGCGTTCGTTCACGGCGCATGGTCACTCTATGGAGTGCGCCTGCTGCTCGGCGTGGCCGAGGCGGGCTTCTTCCCCGGGCTGCTGTTCTACCTCACGCTGTGGTTCCCCCGCGCGCTCCGGGCGCGGGTCCTCGGGCTCATCCTGCTCGCCGTGCCGCTCTCCTCGACGCTCGGCGCGCCGCTCTCGACCGCGATCCTTGGCCTGGGCGGCCTCTGGGGCCTGGCGGGCTGGCAGTGGCTGTTCCTGATCGAGACGCTGCCCTCGCTGCTGATGGGCGTGCTCGTGCTGCGCCTGCTGCCCGACCGGCCGGAGGATGCGCCCTGGCTGAGCGCTGCGCAAAAGCAGCGGCTCGGCGCAGCACTGGCGAGCGAGGAGGCGGCTGCGACAGGCGGCCGGGCGCACGCCTTCCGGCTCGGATTGCTGCTCGAGCCGCGCCTGCTCGCTGTCACCATGATCAACTTCGCCATGGCCGGCGCCCTCTACGGCCTGGCGTTCTGGCTGCCGCAGATCGTGCACGGCTTCCGGCTGGGCCTGATGGCCACGGGTCTGGTCTCGGCCCTGCCGTTCCTGGTGGGCGCGGTCGCCATGCTGGCCATCACGCGCAGCTCGGACCGCCGCATGGAACGCCACCTCCACCTCATGCTCGGCCTGGCGGCGATGATGACCGGCCTGCTCGCCACCGCCTTCCTGCACCAGCCGGTGGCGCGGATGGCGGCGATCTGCCTGGCCTCGGCCGGGATCTACGCGGCCTTCGCCCTGCTCTGGACCCTGCCGCCCACCTTCCTGGCCGGCACCGCCGCGGCCGGCGGCATCGCGGCGATCAACGCCTTCGCCAACCTCGCCGGCTTCCTCGGCCCGTTCACCATGGGCCTGGTCCGCGACCTCACCGGCCGCTTCGATGCCGGCCTCTACCTGCTGGCCGCGCTGGCCGGCTGCGCGCTGCTCTGCACGGCGCTGCTGCGGCGGTGGGGCAGTTCAGGCCGTACCAGGTCCCGCCTGTAAGCGGCAGACACTCGATTGCGTGCTACACAAACCTGCGCGTGAGCGTCGATCCGTTTACGTAATATTCTGTGGCGCTCCCATTGGCGCGCCGTAGCACAGCCCGACCAAGCCTCGGCCATCATCCCCGGGACCTGGCTATCCCAGCCGAACTGGAGAGTGAGACGATGTCCTTCGTGTATCTGGTCGCCGTGATCGCAGCCTGTGCCGGGTTGTTGTTCGGCTATGACACCGGCGCCATCTCCGGGGCGATCCTGTTTGTCCGCGCCGAGTTCAGGCTGTCCCCCGCTTCGGTCGGCATCGTAACCAGTGTCGCCCTCGCAGGAGCGACCCTGGGATCGGTGGCGGGTGGCTGGCTTGCCGATCGCTTCGGGCGCCGGCACATCATCATCGTGACCGCCCTGCTGTTCGCGGGCGGATCCGTCCTCTCGGCGCTCGCCGCCTCGGTCGACTGGCTGATCGCCAGTCGCATCATCATCGGGATCGCCACCGGCATCGCCTCCTTCGTGGCGCCGATGTATCTCTCCGAGATTGCCCCGCCATCCGTCCGCGGTTCTCTCGTGGCGCTCAACCAGCTCGCGGTCACGGTCGGAATCCTAGAGCGGAAGCCGAGCTGATTGAATCCTAGGGTACCCAGATCCGTCGAGATCTGATTCAAGATGTCTGCCGGGGACGGAGGCCGGCAGGCATGTCGAAGGCTCTCTCAGTCGATCTTCGGACGCGTGTTCTCGGAGTTGTGGCGCAGGGTGCCAGCCACCGTGAGGCAGCGGCGCGGTTTGGCGTCAGCGCAGCCTCTGTCAGCCGCTGGCGCCGGCTGGAGCGCGAGCAGGGCGACCTCAGGCCGGGGGCGCTCGGCGGCGATCGGCGTTCCAGCCGTGTCGAGGCTCAATCGACATTGATCCTGCAGGTGCTGGACGAGATGCGCGATGCCACCATCGAGGAGCTGCAAGCTGCGCTCGGAAAGCGCGGACATTGGTTCGGCTACGGCACGTGGCGCCGCTTCTTTCAGCGCCACCGCATCACGCGTAAAAAAAGACGGGCCACGCCGCGGAGCAGGAGCGGCCGGACGTCCTGAGCAGACGCCACGAGTGGTTCGAAGGCCAGGTCGACCTTGATCCAGACAGGCTGGTCTTCATCGACGAGACCTGGGCCTCCACGAAGATGGCGCGCACCCACGGCCGAGCGCGTCGCGGCGAGCGGTTGCGCGTGGCCATTCCACACGGACATTGGAAGACCACCACCTTTGTCGCCGGACTGCGCAACAGCGGCATGGTCGCACCCATGGTCCTCGACGGGCCTATCAACGGCGAGCTCTTCCAGGACTATGTCAACCAGGTCCTGGTCCCGGAACTGCACCAGGGCGATGTCGTCGTGATGGACAACCTCGGAAGCCACAAAGGTGCCGGCGTGCGTGCCGCCATCGAGGCGGTGGGCGCATCGCTGCTCTACCTGCCGCCCTACAGCCCGGACTTCAACCCAATCGAGAACGCCTTTGCGAAGCTCAAGGCCATGCTGCGCAAGGCCGCTGCCCGCACCGTCGACGCCCTCTGGAACGTCATCGGTCGAGCCATCGAAACCTTCACACCGAGAGAGTGCGCCAACTACTTCGCAGCAGCCGGCTATGATCCAGACTGATCGGCTTCCGCTCTAGCACCGGATGCGGTGCCGCAGCCTTCCTGCGACTGCCGGGAGCATCCGGGCGGCGGATCGCGGTGTGACGCAGCTCGGTATCCACGGCGCCCGCCTTCTCCCCGCCCCCGCTCAGTCACGCAGCTTGATCACCTCGCCGCTGCCGTCGGCATGACCGATCACCATCTCGTCGGCGATGCCCACGAACAATCCGTGCTCGACCACGCCGGGGATCTCGTTGAAGCGCGGGGCGAGGCGGTCGGGGTCGGTGATGCGCTCGAGATGGCAGTCGAGGATGTAGTGGCCGCTGTCGGTGATCACCGGCCTGGCCTCGCCGCCGCGCAGGTCGATGCGCAGGTCGTGATAGCCGAACTCGGCGTAGAGCTTGCGGAGCTGGCGCTCCGTGCTGCGCCAGCCGAAGCGGATCACCTCGATGGGCAGCGGAAACTTGCCTAGCGTGTCGAAGACCTTGCCATCATCGACCACGGCGATCATCCGGCGGGAGGCGCGCGCGACCATCTTCTCCCACAGCAGGCAGGCGCCGCCGCCCTTGATCATCCGGCCCTGGTGGTCGATCTCGTCGGCGCCATCGATGGTGAGTTCGAGCTCGTCCACGTCGTTGAGATCGAGCAGCGGCACGCCGACCTCGATGGCGAGGTCGCGCGTCGCGGTCGAGGTCGGCACGCCGGCAACCTTGAACCCCTCGTTGCGCACCTTCTCGCCGAGCGCGCGGACGAACCAGTGCGAGGTGGTGCCCGAGCCGAGC
>Ga0209012_1002147_pt1 | contig 18041 bp, 19 predicted proteins | sample RS3BMetagenome_FD_184735 | JGI IMG/M metagenome (GOLD analysis project Ga0209012, IMG submission 184735) | Ferric oxide microbial mat and aquatic microbial communities from Rainbow Spring, Yellowstone National Park, USA - RS3B (SPAdes) (version 3) ...
AGCTCACGGCGAGCTGATCGCCGATCAAAAGCAAAAGCGGTCGCCGGTAAAGAAAGGCTAAGAGCAAAAGCGGGCAGGGTAGGGGCTAAATCGCCCCTCAGCGCTCGCCAAACGGCCCAGGACGAGCGCGGGGGCAGAATGCAAGGCCGAAGTGGCTTAGCAGGCTTGATGAGGCTCTGGCGGGCCTACCGGACGGTTCACGCCCGACGAAGCCAGCGCCAGAGGTCGGCCAACACACCGCCGAGCAGGAATAGCGGAGCGCATAGCGCCGTGATGACCACGCCCACCGTGAACCCCAGCAGGCGGGCCAGGCCGATCAAGCAGAAAAAGCCGATGAAGAAGGCGAGGATGATCATCGGACTGTTCAGTGATAGGGATTCGGATCGAACCGGCCGGCGTATTCCGGGTCGGCCAGGTAGTTCAGCCGGGCCAGCTGGTAGGGGTATTCGCCCTTAACCAGCACCAGCGGCCGTTCCGGCCCCAGGCGCATCACTTCATCCGGCGTCAGCAGCGCACGGCCGGCGAGCTGCTGATTGGTTCCCGTGGATCTTCCCCGGTTGATGCCGGCACCACCCAGGTGCGCATTCGATCCCGTGTTGCTGCCCATGTTCGTCGTCTCAAACTCGATGGTGGATTGCCCCAGGCTGTCGCTGACGTATTTGGCCGTGTCGAAATCATCCGTGCCGAAAAACACCTTGGCCGAGTTGGCCAGGAAGGTTTGCCAACGAGGATAGACGCCCTTGAGCTGCGACAGGTCTTGCAAGAACACCCACAGCGCCAGGCCGTAGCCACGCATGAGGCCCACCGCGTCTTCGAGCTGCCGCAGATAACCGAGCTGGGCGAACTCATCGAGCATCAACACGACCGGCTGCGCCGGCTTTGCCGGCGAGGCCGTCACGGCGGCGATCGTCGCGCCGATGAACAAGCGCAGAAACCGGGCATTTGGGCCAATCCGGTTGGCTGGCAGCACCAGGTAGACCGTCATGGCCTGCGCCTTGATGGCGTCCAGGCTGAAATCCGAGCTGGCCAGCGTGGCCGTGATTCGAGGATCGTCCAGGAACGCGGTATGCCGGCGCAGGCCGGACATATGCGACCCACGTTCGCGATCGCCTACGCCCATGATCGTGTTCGCGGCTCTGGCCGGTATGCCGTAGCCGGCGGCCGGATCGGCCGCCATCGTCGCCCACAGTTCCAGTAATTCGTCCTCTCCACCGCCGAGCAGCTTGCGCAGCTCGCCCAGGTGCCGGCGGGATGGATCATCCAGACCGGCGACGTGCAGCAGCAGGCCTTGCAAAAGCGTCCGGGCGGTGTCGTCCCAATGCGCGGCCTCGCCGCTGCCGCCGCCCTTGGCGTCGGCGGGGATCACCAGGGCTTCGGCCAGCTCGGCCGACGCGCTCACGCAATCCGGGCTGGCCAGGTCGAGCCGATCAAGCACGTTGAACGCGGCCGAGGCGTGTCCGGTGACGCCGAATGGATCGACCACGTGGACCACTTGGCCGAGTTGACGACGCGCCCGCGCTGTCACGGCAACATTCTCCCCTTTGGGATCGATGACCAGCATCGAGCCAGCATAGTCGAGCAGGTTGGGGATCACCTGACCGATGCCCTTGCCGCTCCCCGTGGGAGCGACAGTCACGACGTGACCGGCAAACCGAAAACGGGGATCGAGGCCGGCCGGGGCATCCGCCACCCGAGCGAGTGCCAGGCCGGCTGCTGCGGTAGCGGCCCGCGCCACCAGATGCGCGCCGGCCAGTTCGGCCGTCGTTCCGAAACGTGCCGTGCCGTGTGTTGCCTTGTCGGGCGCGATCGGGGCAGGGGATGACGCAACCGCTTGCACCGGTTGTCCGGCCACTTGTCCGCGAAGTATCCGCATGGCGTTACCTAGCGCGAGCAAGCGCCGTCCTGTTTCCGTTCGCTGACCGCCGACACGCTGCGCGGCCCATCCGAATACGGCCGGGCCGTTGAAGTAGGTCAGCACAATAAGCACCACCGTGACCGCAATAATGGTGGTTTCGCCCAGGAACGGCGCGAACAGGAACAGCAGCACCAAGACCACGCTCGCCGGCAGGTAGGCCAGCACCAGCGCCGCCAGCACATGCTGAGGATTTTTTCCGATCCGCTTGGCGATAAACACCCCGAGCGCGCACAGCAGGAGCAGGACCACGAACCATGGCCCGGCGACATATTTCAGGCGATGACCGAAGCCGCCGAAATAGCCGCCTACCGTTGATCCGTTTTCGCTTTCGCTGATGGCTTTTGCTTGGGCGAGTTGTTCCGGCGTTTGTCCGGTCACAATATCGTGGCGCACTTTATCCGCTTTGGCGGCTGCCAAGCCTCGCGCGAACTCCGTCCCTCGGCTGATCATGCTATTGAGGATCGAGACGCCGGCCGTTCCGTAGCTCTGTGCGTTCGCGCCGCCTAATCCCTTCTCTATGGCGTCAGACGCGCTTGCAAGATCGCCCACGGGCGGCAATCCAAGATTCTTGAACGTGAATCCAATGCCCGCGCCAAATCCATCGCTAAGGTTGCTCGCTCCGTTTACGTCAGCGTTCGCGACGGCACCATCACGCAACGCCTTCAAATCCGGCACGATGGTTTCCCATCCCGCTCGATAGGCTTTCCAGTCGCGTCGGTTGTTGGCGTCCGTCAGAACCGGTACCGCACGGTTCAACGCTTCCAGCATCGGCTCGTATGTCGCCGTGACTGTATTCTGCGCCGCGCATGCCCTCGCTTCTGCATCTTCTGGCGTTGTCAATTCGTTAGTCACTGGGCCGGCCGCGCAGGTTGGCAGTATCCGCGTTTGAGCGTCCGCCGAGCGCGCACCGATCGAGAGAAGGGCCGTCAGCAGTGCGAGGAGGCCAAGCGTAGCCACAGAGCGCATAATCTCACCCTTCGTTGTTTGGCGTTGATCCGGCCGGTTTCTTTGCCGTGCGTGCTTTTGATCCGCTGCGTGTCCGTTGGTTTGGACGGGCATACGTTGCCAACGTTGCCGAGGTGATTACCAGTCCGGCCGCGCTCAACATCTCGGCTATCCGATCCATCGAATAGCCGCGTGCTTTTGCTGTCTCGATACTTTCCCGAATAGACGCGATGCCTTCTCGCATCGTGACGGGCTGCTGTTCCGCTGGCAGGTCAGGCGCTTCGTCCAGTGCTTTGCGTGCTGCGTCGAACATGCCTCGTGTAAGGGTGGGTGAGGGCTTACGGCTTTTCGTATTCATGGCGCATCTGTCCCTTATTCGGTGTGTGTGGCAATCGTACAGCGCAAGCTCAAAACCTTGCAAATGTCAACGATTGGACGTTATGCTGGCCGTGCGCAAAAAACGGAGCAAAGCGACGGCAAGTCGGTTGCTCGATATACAAAAACCCTACCGGGTTTCTGCATATCGACCGCTCATCCCCCAATCCGCTGCGCTACTCAGGGGATGGCTGCAAGACTTGCTCAGGGCTTCGCCCCGAGACCCCGGCGGCCTCGCCGCGTTTGACGCCAGAAGGGAGATAGTTGTGGCCCGCCCGAAATCGACCGACCCGCGCAATGTGTCGATCCTCGTTCGCTTCACCGCGAGCGAACGCGCGGAGCTGGGCGCGGCCGTCGAGGCTTCGCGCTGCCGTGGTATCAGCGACTACTTGCGCCGCCGTTCTCTCGGCCGGCGCATTGTGTCGCGCGAAAACGCGAACGCGATCGCGGAGCTGCGCCGCGTCGGTGGCTTGCTCAAGCACGCGATCACCACGGACGCCACCCATGCGCCGGACTTTCGCGCGCTGCTGGCGTCCGTGAATACCGCCATCGGTAAGCTCGCCCAAGTTGCGGACGAGTAGCAATGCTTGCCGTTGTCTGTGAAGCCCGAACGCGTGACATGTCCAGCTTTGGAAAGCTGGCGAACTACATGGAGTTCGGCAGCGGACAGTCCATGCAGATCGATACCGCCACGGGTGAGGTTCTGGCCCGTGGGGAGATGTTCTATTCCGAGGCCATCCTTGAACCGCGTCATGCGGTAGCGGAAATGGAAGCCGTGGCCTTACAGAACGGACGGGTGGCCGATCCGATCTTCCATTACATCCTCGCCTGGCAGGATGGTGAAAGGCCGACACGGGAACAGTGGGTAGCGGCCGTGACGCGCACGCAGGAAGCGATGGGCATGGCGGATCACCAGTGTGTCGCTGCCTTACACAAGGATGGCACGACATGGCACGTGCATGTCATGTCGAATCGGGTGAACCCGGACAGCTATCGAGCCGCCGACTTGTGGAAGTGCCACGAACGTCTCGACCTTGCCATCCGCGAGGTTGAACACGTGCAGGGCTGGCAGGAAAGCCATGGTCTTGCACGGTGGCAGGATGGCCGCGCGGTGCTACTCACCAAGGAGGAAAAGAACGCTGTACGCGAGGCGCGCGAAGCCCGGCAGGACATGCCGGAACGCGGTGCTGCCAAGGTGGAAACGTATCGGGACGCCGAGAGCTTTGCCGCCTGGGTAAAGGGTGAGCCGGCAAAGGCCGTGGATGCCGTGATGAAGCGCGAGAACGCGACGTGGCAGGACGTGCACACCGAGCTGGCCCGATTCGGGCTGACCTTACACCGTACCGAGAACGGGAAACTGGCTGGGTTTACTATCTCGGGACGCGACGAACACGGCAAAGAAATCCATGCGAAGGCATCGGATGCCTTTCGCAAACACTTCGCCGGTAAGAAGGCGCGAGAGACGACGGACGCCAGACTAGGCGTCTGGCAGACACCCACGCTGACGCCGCCCGTCAGTCCAGGCCATGCGCCAGCAGCCACCATTCAGGACGAGGCCAAGGCGGCCACGTATACGACCAGCCGCACCAAGCGCGATCCGGCCGACCGTGCCGACCGTAAGGCCGAGCGCGACCGCGCGAGGACGATGCTCAAGGCCGAGTATCAGCGTTATCGACTGGACTGGAAGCGTGACGAGCAGCTGCGCCGTGTCACCGAAGGTAAGCAGTTGAAATCCGCCATGACGGAAATTGCCGATCGTCGGCGGGAGCGCGCGGCAAACGTGCGCCGGCAGAAGCTGCCAAAGGAGCTGCGCCAGGTGGCGCTATCCGTCATTGCCGTCGAAGCCATCCAGGCGCGGGCGATGGTGCGCGCCGAGCTGGCCCAGGAGCGGCAGAAGCGCCGGGCGCATGACTACCGTGTATTTGTGGAGGAACGCGCGGCGGAAGGCCGGCCGGACGCGCTCGCGCAGTTGCGCGGATTCCGCTACGCCGACCAACGGCGGGCGCAATCCGGCCAGCCTGACGGCATCGGCGGCACGGCCGGCGGACGCTACGACCCGCACGGGCCGAATGGCTTTACCCGTGAGCAGCCGGCCGAACTGCGGCTGTCGTGGGCAGTCGATCGCAAGCGCGGCCACGTGCTCTATTCCCTCGCGGGCAGACAGGCGTTTGTGGACGAGGGCCGCCATGTGCGGATGGTCAAGCGCGAGGACGGAAAGCAAGACGCCGACCAGGTGCGTATCGCCATGCAGCTGGCGGTCCAGAAATTTGGCCCCACGATCAAGCTAACCGGCGGAGAAGCGTTCCGCCGGCAGGCCATCGAGGTCGCCGTGGCGAGCGGTATCCGCGTGAAGTTCTCGGCCGGCCCCGATGAAACCTACCGGCAGCAGCTAGTGGCCGCCCGTGATGCTGCCAGAGCGAACCAGGCGGGCCGCCAAGCGCCGGCAAGACCATCGCCAGCGCAGGGGCAGCGGCCGCCCGTGTCACGTATTCCGCCGCGCTTTGCGCGTGGCCGGTCGCGCTCGCTCGGCGAGCTGGGCGAGCTGGCCACGGATGGCGGCCCGATCGCGCGGCCGTCCGCACCCATCCCGCCGGCCGATGCGCCGGCATCACACCCCGCACCAGTCACCACGGGAGCTGCAACCAATGACGCACGAGACGATGGACAACGAGCTGGCCAGCGCCCTGATCGGGCTGGAACCGACACAGGACGACGAGCTGCCGCCGCCGAACTCGGGGGCAGCACACGACCCGAACGCCATGGAAAGCCCCACGCTGAAAGCGTTGGAAGCCAACCGCCGCCCGAAGCTAAAAACCGTCTGCGAGACCTGTCAGAACTCGGTGTGGTTCACCACGCCCCAGGAGGTGAAGTGCTATTGCCGCGTGATGTTCCTGATCACGTGGAGCAACAAGGAACCGACGCAGTTCACGGGCTGCGACGGCCTCTACATCGAGAAGTAGAAGCACCTGACACCGTCGCCGCTTCGCCGGCACGTGCGCCGGCGGCTGTCGATCCGTTGGAGCCTTACCGCGTGGCCGTCACACGCGCCAAGAGCAAGGGCGGGCTTGCCGTAGAGATTGCGCAGGCTCAGCTCGCCGTCGCCCAGGAGCACCACGCAGCCGGTGAAAATTTGCAACACATGACAGCGGCGATTCTGGCCACGGGTGAGCAACGAGTCATGGATCGACTGCGCCAGGCTTCGCCGCCCGAAGGGGTGTCGCTCCCGGCGACGGCGCCGATCGAGCGGGCGGCCGTCACTGTCAGCGCCGAGGATCGCAAGCGGGGCGAAGTGCTGGCCACGCAGGCCGTGCGCGACTTTCGCGGACTGGCGGCCAAACGTAAGGGCAAGATGGCGGGGTATAGAGACGGGCAAAGCGATTGGAGCGCCCTGCCCGGCGAGCTGCGCCAGCGCATCGAGCGGTTCAACACGTTGACGAAGGACGGGCAGGACGGCGAACTGGCCAAAATGCAGCAAACGCTTGCCGACGCATACGCACGCGACCCAACGGCGGCAGCACGGGACAGGCAAGAACGAACACGCAGCCACGGGCGCGAGCGGTAAGATCCACGACAGGAGATCCACACCATGAGCACCGAGCCAACGAACGAGGAATTATCCGCGAGCTTCGCGCGCCAGGTCGACGGCGCGCGCAAGGCCCGCGAGCACCAGGTTCATAAGCGCCTTGAACGAGACGGGCGCAGCGCGGCGGCGATGGATGAAGCCGAACGCAAGGACGAAACAGCGCAAGTCGTCGCTGGCCAGCGGCCAGCGGAACGGGACGCCAGGGAAGAAAGCCCCGAGGCGCGCAAGCAGCGACTCCTAGAAGCGTTCCGCGAGAAGTCCGGCCGCGATCGGCAAGCCGAGCTGGAAAAGGGGCGCTAGTTCGCCCTGCCCTCTGCCGAGGCCGCTATGTGCGCATAAAGGGCTTCGGTAGCCGGGCCTACCCAGTGCGGGAGGTCCATGCTCACGTAGCGAGCGGCTTCGTCGCAGAAGGCGGCCAGCGTCACTGGTGGGGGTGCCAGGGCGCAGGACTCGACGCTGGCCAGGCCGTCCAGGTCCGGCAGCGCCGGGTTCCACCAGGCGCGCAGCTCGCCGGAGGTGGTCATGTTCTCCCCCAACCCCGTTTGCGTCCCGAACGACAGTAGAAACGGCCGTAGGCCGTCACTGGCAGCGCCCATCGACAGCAGGAACCAATGCCGCTCGTCGCCATGTTCGCGCAGCCACACGCCAGGCTTGGGCACCGGATCGCCGGGGCCAGTCGATAACAGCCGCACCAGGTGCGCAAGTTTCGCGCTGGCAACGCGTTCGGCGTTCTCTGGCGTCACGGTGTCGCCTTGGTGCTGGTGATCCAATCGGTCAGGGGCGTGAGGTCATGCGCCCAGAAGATCGTGAGGCCCCGCGTTTGTGCATCGAGAAGATTGTGGAGTTTGTAGACCCCGCCCAGCACGGCACTGGGAACGACCTGCCGGAGTCCAAAATCGACCTTCCAGCTGGCGGCTTTGATAGCCGCGTCATTGTTTAGCCGCTTCACTGAATTGGTTGAGGAATTGGAAACCTTGCACTCGATCGGCATGACACGGTGATCCCAAAGCCGAGCGATGATGTCGCCCTTGCGGTTGCCGAGGACGCTTTCACCGCAGAACTCGCCGGGCAGCGGCGCTAGCGAAATATTGGGAATTTTGCGCGAGGGCACTTCGACAAATCCCAGCGCTTTCAGGGCCTCCTTCACCATGGCCTCTTGCTGATCTTTCCCGAGCGTGCGCCGTCGCGTTTGTGTGCGGCTCGCCGCCATGAGCGCCGCTGACGCCATCACCGCCGCATTGCGTTCCGCTTCGGTCGGTTCGCGGTTCTCAACGACCCAAGCGAACCGCCGACGATCGAGCACCTGCCGCACCACGGCAATCAGCCGCTGCACCAGGTCGGGCGAATTTTGCAGAGTGCCTTTCGACAGCGAGCGCGCGTCCGCCAGCACCTTCAAGTCATCTTGCGAGATTGGCGGGGCCGCCAAATACCGGAAGACTTCGAGAAGGCGCGGATCGCCCAGCACATCCAGCGCAGAGGCTTCAAGGTCGGAGAGGTCGACCGTTGTTTCCAGAATTTCCTCAACGTGCCCTTGGTATTCGTCGAAAGCTTCGAGATAGTCTTCGAGTGGCTCTTCCAGGCGCTCCTTGGAAAAGGCAGCGCTTGATTTGAGGCGGTCGGCTTCGAGCTGTTCGCTTGTCCAGACAGGCGGATCAATCACAGAACAACTCCCGCAGCCAGCAAAGCCGGGCTAGGCACAAATAGCCGCTCCATTTCACGCGGCTCAAACTTCGTCAGTCCGCCCGCATAGGTTCGACCCGACCGCTGGGAAATGTTCACCTGCAGGTAGTCGACGAGCGCCTTTTTAACCGTTTCTGTCAGCGGCTCGCGGGGATATAGCCCGTGCGCAATGTTGATGTGCCGCGCATCGGCCTTGTTGATGATGAAGCCAGGCGGTCGACGGGCCATATACGTCGAAATGATCGGCGCAGCTGCACGCAGACCGACAGACCACCATGCTTTTCGATGGCTCGCGATGTAGCCCTTGTTAGCTCCCATCGAGCGCGCGACTTTCAGAAACTTCGTGACAGCACTGCGTGTGGCCGTATCGAGTTCGTCCAGATCGGAGGGCAGGTCAATGACACGGCGTAGCATGGCCGAGTCAGAGAGAAGCCCGCCGGCATCGAGCACTTCGCGCGCGCGCGTGATGGTCGGAAAAAGAACGGAATCGGGTAGGCCGGTGGCGTGTTCGCCGGCAATCCAGACACCGTTCGCACCCGTGACGGTGCCACGATGCACGCGGCACAGCTCGCCTAGTTCGACAAAGCCTTCCGGCGGCTTTTCAGCCGTGCGTGTCAGGTGCGACCAACGTGCCTCGGTGCCGAGGCGGTCACGATGAACCTTGCGACCCTTCCCCAGCTCGCCCAGCTGATCGAGCTGGTCGACACGCCGGAAGTAAACCGACGTGGGCTTCGCGCCGATTTCAAACGTGGTGATCGCGGCCGTGGTTGCCGCGTCTGGAAACGGCTGCGCCGTAGGGTCGACGACGGTGATGCTCTTGCCGCCCAGCTCGCCCAGCACGAGCGAACGAACCAGCGCGCCATAGTTCACATCGAGCCATTCGGATGCGGTGATGAACGCCCCGAAATCCTTGGGCTGGGCGTTGCGAGCCGTCGCCAGGAAGAAATAGACGTGGAGGCCTGCCAGCTTGCTCGCCGACAAACCGAGCTTTGTTGCTTCGGCGGCCAGCCATTCCTTCCATCGTGGCGTAATTTGGTGGTGGCGCACATAGGGGGGGTTGCCGATATAGAGCGTGCGGCCGTCGACGCGCTCCGTGAATCGGCGATAGTCACCCAGGATGATGCGTGCGCGCGCGCCATGCCCGGCGGCGGCGAGATTGGCACGCGCCATGAGCGTCGCCAGTGGATCAACGTCAATGCCAACTAGCGCCGCTTTGGGGAAAGCAGCGGCGGCACGGGTGAGAAAGCGTGCAGACCCTACGCCAGGGTCGACGATGCGACAGGGATTCTTTGGGGTGGCCCAATCCACCATGGTCTGCACGATCGGCGTGGGCGTGTAGGTCGCGCCATTCTGGCGGCGATCTTCCGAGGAACGTAGAACAGAAAAACTGTCGCCCAGCGGGTCTTCGCCCGCACGGATCAACTCCCTCAAAATCGCAACAGTCTTCTTCGAGGGCGGATTGCCGGCCGCTTTGCCGAGGTCGATTTCGGCCGAGGCCAAACGGCCGCCGGCATCCTCGGCACCAAGGGCAAGAGCAGCAGCAACAAGCGCGCTCTCACTGTCGAAACTGTCCTGAATACTCGCCATGCGTGACCGCCTCTCTTACGCTGGTTCCGCTTGCGCGTGTTGTGTCTTCCCTTTGAAGGGGATGACGTTAATTTCCTTCTCCCTCTTGCGCGTTTCGGCAATATCGAAGGTGTTTTGCATCTGCATCAGGACGTCCATCGACACCCCAAAGGCTTTCTCGATCCGTAGCGCCATATCCGGCGACAGGTGTGCTCGCTCATTCAGCAATTTCGACAGCGAAGGACGAGTAACGCCGAGCGCATGCGCGGCCTCAGTCACCGATAGGCCAAAGGCCTCGATGATGTTGCTTCTCACAAAGCCACCAGGATGACCAGGTGGGTTAGCCTGCTTGCTGGCCGCCATCACGATTGACCCCTTCAACGAGTCGACGTTTTCATTGTCGCGCGTAACGCAACGCGCAACAACAGATAATTGGCACCTTTTCAAGTGCCCTCGCCCCTGCTCCGGCAACCCAGCTCGATCGACCCGGCATGTCGCATAAGTCCTAAGTTACGCGACCGCGCGGCCTGCCCCGTGTTTCCTCGCGTTCGCGTGTTGCAGGTTATGGGTTCAGGTGCGAACATACTTGCACCATAACTTGCAACAGGAAAGGGCGATGAACCATGGCGAGCTGGGTCACATTGTGAGCAAGGCGCGTGACGCAAAAAACGGTGGCTTTGGTGTCCTCTCCACGGGCGAGAAGCTTGCTGCCGCGCTAACCCTCAATCGTGCCGATTGGCTCGCCGATATGGACTACACGATGGCCGAGGCGATCGACCGCGTGGGCGCGCAATGGCTCGCGTTGATCCCCGAGGCTGCGCGCATTTTGCGGGACGAGGCCGCCGCCGATGCGTGACAAGGGCGACAACGGCACCATGGACCTCGTAAGCGGCCGGCTGCTGATCGGTTACGCCAGGGTGTCGACCGATGACCAGGACTTGAGGAACCAGCGCGACGAACTGCATGCGGCGGGGTGCACGCGCATCTTTGCCGAGAAGATCACCGGCACACGCCGCGATCGGCCCGAGCTGGCCAGGCTGCTCGATCACTTACGCGCGCGCGACGTGGTGACAGTGACAAGACTCGACCGCTTGGCGCGTAGCACGCGCGATCTTTTGGACATTGCCGAGCGTATCCAGGAGGTGGGTGCCGGCCTTCGTAGTCTGGCCGAGCCGTGGGCCGACACGACAACACCGGCCGGGCGCATGGTTTTGACCGTATTCGCCGGCATCGCCGAGTTCGAGCGTGCCTTGATTGTGGATCGCACCAGGAGCGGCCGTGTCGCGGCCAAGGCGCGCGGCGTGAGGTTCGGGCCGTCGCCTACTCTTACCTCGGCCCAGATCGCGCATGCGCGGCGATTGATCGAGCAGGAGGGGCGCAGCGTCAAAGACGCGGCCGAGTTGCTGGGTGTGCATCGTTCGACCGTCTACCGCGCGTTGCGAAGCGATGAAGCTGGCCAGGTGGCCAGCGCGGGTCGGACGAAGAAAGGGTGATCCGTTAGGCTAGGCGGCAGCTTCGCCGTCCCTATCGCGTGCGAGGTTAGACGCCCGCCAGTGTTGCCACGCTGGCGGGCGTTGCCCTTTCAGGCGTCCTCGTTGAATACCAGGTCATCGCTAAAGGAGAACCTGCCGCGCGATGCGGCCGGCGATTGCTCCCATGCGGCCCATTCGCGTTCGGCTTCGCGCGCCCATTCCTGGGCGACGTAAGCACGGCCAGGCGGCAACACGACGGACAGATGAAACCAGCCATAAGGCAACGCGGCACACGGTTCGATGGTCATGGGTAACTCCCTATCAGTTGTTGCGGAAGGACGCGGCGGGCGTGTTGCCACACAACCCGAATGCGCCATGGTTTTAGCCGTCTAAACGGCCGGTTTTTTCAAAGGGTCATCTTGTGCGGGAAGCGGGTTGTCGACCGTTCCGCGTGGTTCGGGCGTGGTGCCCGGCGCCACTATCGTTTCCAAACGACCATCGGGATATTTCGCCAGCCATTCGCCGTTGACCAGAACCGCCTCGGGTAATCCCAAGCGCCGGTTTTCTGCAGCAGCTCGCTCGACAGCAGCCGTCATTAAGCGCGTGGCTTCGGCCGAGCCAAACAGTTCAAAAACATCGGTGGTCATGATCTTCTCCGATGCGTCATCGCATTTCACTTTAGCCGTTCAAATTCCGGCAAAACATCTACGCCAAATCCTTCCGGCAACTCGGGCAATATCCGAGGCAGCGGGCCGTTCGCCGCATCGAGGGCGGCGAGCGTTGACGGGTGGGGTGCGAAACCCATGTCAGCGCGAAGGGCAAGAGCCGGGCCGGTTCGCTGCTTGGGATGATAGTCAGGGAATACAGATTCTTTTGGCATGGGCGGTTCCTTTAGGCGGCAGGGGTTTGTTTGTTAACAAAGGCGGCGATTTCTGCCGCGCGATCGTTGTCGTTGGCAGCAATGGAATCGCCATCGAATACAGGTGCGGCGGGTTTTGCCGCAGGTGCGGCGGCAGCTCGCTGCGCTGGTGGCGGTGGCGGCGTTTCGCTGGTGCTCGCCGTAGCGCCTTTGCCGTCGAACGTGGGTGCCGGCTGATCCGTGGCGGGCGCTGGCGGCGGCGTATCGTCCGCTGCCGCCGAGAAGCCGGGCGCAGAGGTCTCGCTACTGGCGTCCCCGCCCTGCCCTGACGCGCCTTGCATGCCACTACCTTGCGACCGACCAGCGCCGCTGGGCGCTAGTGCCCCGTTGTAGCCGCTGCCACCGACGGCGTTATCCATCATTGAAACGCCCCCATGCGCGATGGCTGATGCCACTTGCCCCACAGCGCGAGCGCGGCTTGAGAATGAGCCACCGCCAGACGGTCGGGCGCTGCCACGGCCGCCACGGCCGCCACTGCCGCCACCGCCGTTATCGCCCATCGCGGCACCGAGAGCGGAGCCGCCTTCCCCGCCGCCGTCGTTGGCAGCGCCCATGCCCTCGGGCATCGAGGCACCATCACCGCTGCTCGCGCTACCGACTGATTCCCCGCCGGGACGCATGGCGTTCATGAGCGGCCCTAAAGCACCGCCACCGCCACCGGCAGCGCTACCGCCAGCACCGGCCATCGAGCTTGCTTGAGCAGCCAGTGCAGCGCCGCCAGCAGCGGCGACACCAGCGGCAACCCCGATCGCAGCCCCTACGCCAAACGAACCATGCGCCCCGCCGTGATTACCGGTAATCGCGCCGACCAGCGGCGGGATTTTGTGAACGAGAAACGCAAGGACAAAGCCGCATACGATGAGGATGAACATCTGCTGGTAAGAAAAGTCGGACGTTCCGAAACCGTCCACCATCTGCTGAAAAAACTTCAACGCGATGGACACCAAGATGATCATGGTCATGTAAGTAACAGCAATGCCCAAGACGGTGCGGAAGTAGTTGACTGCTATGTCCGAAGTCCATTTCAAAGCGCCAAATCCCAGCAATACTTGGCCCGCGTAGATCATCACCCAGCACGTGCAAAGCGTGATCAGCATGTTTGCGGCGACCACGCACATGGTCAGGAGAATCACAAGATCGAGGATGATCAAGCCGAGTGAATCGATCGGGTGCCAGCTAGATATTTTGCTCTCCACCATGCGATCAACCAGCATGGCCATGTTGATCGGTGACGAGGGACCGAGCGTCTGCTGCGCGCCGGTAGTGCCGCTAGTGGAGGCTCCGATCTGCGCAAAAGAATTTATGATCGATGTCGCCATCGCCGGCCCATTTTGCGTGAGCCACCAAAAGAAACCGACAAAGATCATCCAGCGCATAAAGGTTGCGAAAAATTTCCCCAGGTCAGCTCCTTCCAAAATCATGAACCCACAATTCCAGACAAGGCCGATTACCGCCAAACCAAGGAATAGCCGCTGGGCGTAGGTGTTAAGAGAAGCGCTGATGCTTTGGAGGTCTTGCTGAAATAGCTGCGTAACAGAGTCAAGAACATTGACAGGGGGATTGGTGGCAAGAGCCGCCAAGGGGAACAACAGCAGCGCCGCCATTACGGCAGTAATGGCGGCTTTTCGATGCGCTTCTATCCTAGTCATGGTGTGCGCTCACTTGGTAGATGACGAACTCACGGGCGGAGCCGGGCTGAATTGATGCGGTGCCGTGCTTGTCGATACCGGGTCGGTATGGCTTAAGCCGAGTGATTCGTTTGTGGCACCACCACCGCGACCGCATGCACTCAAAAAAATGGCCATGCCAACGATCGCAAAAATCTTCGTCTGCATACTCATGGCCTCTAGTTTCCGGAGCTGCTAGTGGGCGAAAACTGTGCGGGCGTTCCCGACACAGGTTGCGTTTGCGTCATTTGTGTCTGCTCTGCGGCTTGTTGGGCTTCTAGCGAGTTTTGCTGTTCCAGTGCCGCCGCCTGCGCTGTTTGCTGGGCGACCAGCAGCGCACGAATCTGCACGAGCTGGTTCGCTTGTGAGGCCGCCAGCTGGTTTGCCGCGTCCATCGCCGCTTTCTGGCCACTCGCGCCGGACGCACTGCTTTGAAGCTGCTGCACGTTCGCCGCATCCGTGCTCAGCGTTGCCTGCTGCTGTTGCAGGGCTTGCAACTCGCTGTCCGCCGCGGACTTAACCGCGGCGTTGCCGGTCGCGTTGTTCGCCTGGATCGCCGCGAGCTGCGAAGCAGAGCATGGCGAACCGTTGAAACAGGGCTGGTTCGCGTAGGTGCTGGTGTTGCCGAGTTTGTCGAGATAGGCCTGGATGCTGCCGGCGCTATTGGTCATCGCGCTGAGGCCCTGCATCGCATTGGTCAGACCAGTGATGACCCCCTGCACTTGCGACCACGTTTGCTGCGGCAGCGCGGCCGTGTTCGTCAGCATGTTTTCGTATTGCTGTAGCTGGGTTTCGTACTGCTGAATTTGCTGCGCATAGGCGGCAACCTGTTCCACGGCCGTGACCGTGTTTTGGCTCAAGTTCGTGCCGTCGATCACGGGTATGCCGGCCATCGCCGGCACCGAAAACACAGCGATGCCGCACGAAATGCTGACAGACAGAAAAATTTTAGCGGCTAAATTTTTGCTCATTGGGTTTTTCATTGGCGTGCCTCCTCTTTTGGTGAGTTCAGCGTACAACACAAAAAGACCGATAAAGTGTGTGTTATCAATCACTTAAACCACCGATATATCGTTGGTTTTGGCTGTTGGTGGGCTTTGCCGGATCACATTCTGATATGATGGACATTGCCATGTGTTGAGATACTAGCTTAATATTAAAACACATTCCATCCAATCCCACTAAGGTATCTCGTTCATGATTCTGACCATAGGGAACACCAAAGGGGGGGTAGGCAAGACCACCCTCGCTGTGCAGATCGCCATTGCCCGTGCCCTCGCTGGCCGCGAGGTGTGGCTGATCGACGGAGACCGTCAGGGCACCGCCGCCGCCGCGATTGCTTCACGTGCCGAAGCCGGCCGCCAGCCGGGTATCGCGTGCGCGCAATACGCCGATGGCCCTGCCCTTCGCGGTCAGGTGCAACAGCAGCGCGACAAGTGGCAGGACATCATCATTGATGCCGGCGGGCGCGACTCGACGGCCTTACGTGCGGCACTGATCCTCTCTGACGTGTTGCTCGTGCCCTTCGCGCCCCGTTCCTATGACGTGTGGGCGCTGGACGACATGGCCGCTCTGGTGGACGAGGCGCGTAGCGTGCGTGACGGCCTGCAATGCTTTGCCGTGATGAACCTGGCCGATCCCGGCGAGCACTCGGCCGACAATGCGGAAGCTGCGGCGGCCGTCGCCGAGCTGCCGCAGTTCAATTACCTCGCGACCCCTATTCGGCGTCGCAAGGCGTTCAGCAATGCCGGTGGTGCTGGCATGGCGGTGACCGAAATGGCCCCGCGCGACCCCAAAGCCTGCATTGAACTAGATTCCTTGGTTTCATATCTCTTTAATATCCATACGAACGCCTAAAAGGAGCCTATAACATGGCTATACAACGTAAACCAAAGGCAATAGCGATCGCGCAAACGGCGGCGCAAGATGCCTTTATGGCCGGCGCACCCGATAGCGGGCGGGCAGCAGCTGGCACAGCGGCGGTCTACGAGAAGGGGGTGGCCAAGGGCCACAAGCGGCAGATAAGCCTCACCATTACGCCCGAGCTGCTGCGAAAGGTGGACGAGGTAGCCGAGCGCACGGGGCAGGGCAGGGCTGGCATCATCAACATGGCGATTTATAGAGCATTAGAAGGCGATATTTTTAAGTGACAAAGAATATTAAATAACAGTTCATACAATATCGGAGCGCGTATGTCTTTCGGCAAGAAAACCGGACCCAAGGAGGGGAAGGGCGCAGGGCGGCGAGGCCATCCCGAGCCTCGCTTACCCTTTGCGCCCATCGTGTCGAACCGGGCGGCCGACGCTGACACTCCGGGCATGATCGTTGAAACGTCGCGCGCGGAAGCGGCCCGGCAAGGTGCCTTTGTCGAAGACGCATTGAGCGAGGACGATGCCTGGGAGTCCAGCATCAACACGCCCGCCGAGCATGATCCGAAGGCACCCGATGCGGAAACCGTGCCCATCCCGAAGGTGGCCAAGAAGGCGGCGAGCCCCAAACGCACCAGCACCAGTCTGTCACCCAGTCGCGCGGCAAAGCTCATCACGGCGGCCGTGGACATCGCCGAGGCTCAGCCCACCGGGGACGATATCGCGTTTATGCACTCGATCCTTTGTCAGATCGGGTTGCCGCGCTCTGCGGTGAAAGGTGAGCGCTTCGAGCGGCGAAGCGGCACGGCGATCTTGGTGGTGCGTGCCGGCGAGCTGTTCAATGGCCGGGACATGATCCAGCAATCGATCCCCTATGGCCCGATCCCGCGCTTGGCACTGTCTTACATGACGACCTACGCCGTCCGGCATCGTACGCCCGTAATCCCCTTTGGCGATAGCGTGAATGAGGCGCTGGAGCTGCTGGGCATCGATAAAAGCGGGCAGTCTTATCGCATGTTTCGTAAACAGGTGTCGGCGCTGGCGGCCTGCCATCTGACGTTGGGCCGGAACATCAACGGCAGAGCCACGACCTTCAAAGGCGAGCCGGTCAAGCAGTTCGAGGCATGGCTGGCGGACTCCGAAGGGCAGCGCACGTTGTGGCCCTCGATGCTGACGCTCGGCACGGACTTCTACGAAACCTTGATCGAGCATCCAATTCCGCACGATCTGCGCGCCTTGTGGGCACTGCGCGGGTCGTCCTTGGCCATGGACGTTTATCTGTTCTTGGCCGCGCGCCTCTACCGCATCAAGGGCAAGCCGGTGCGGCTGTTCTGGCATCAACTGCGCGACCAGTTCGGGCAGGAATACCAGGGCAAGGACGCTGACAAGAATTTCAAGAAGGAATTTCGGCCGGCCTTGCTGCACGCGCTGACCGTTTACTCCCAGGCCAAGGTGGACGTGATCGACGGTGGTGTGCTGCTGCATCCATCTGCCCCGGCAGTCCCCTACCGCCCGCCTGGGCGACTAGGACGCTCTTAGACAGCTGTGCAAAACCCTGTGAGTTCAGGCAGTTATCCAGTGATAATCGCCCCCCCCTACTGGTGATAATCGCCCCCCCCTTTCAGGGGTCAAACTGGTGATAATCGCCCCCCCCCTAAACCCTATAGTTTTAATCCTATACATTCTTGCCTGTAGTTGGTCGGCCCGTTTCTGTGGATAACTGCACCGCCTCTTAGGGGCTTCGCCCCTGCCGGCTCGCTCCGCGCTTCGCGCTACGCCCCGGCCGCTGCGCGGCCGTCCCACCCGGCATACCCCGCGCCGGCTTCGCCGTCGCAACAGGACGCCGCTACGCGTCGACCGTTAGAAGCTTCATGCCGGCTGCGCCGGCAGATGCGGCCTGCGGCCGCCAGGCTAGCCATAAACAAGCTCACGGCGAGCTGATCGCCGATCAAAAGCAAAAGCGGTCGCCGGTAAAGAAAGGCTAAGAGCAAAAGCGGGCAGGGTAGGGGCTAAATCGCCCCTCAGCGCTCGCCAAACGGCCCAGGACGAGC
>Ga0209012_1002148_pt1 | contig 18039 bp, 16 predicted proteins | sample RS3BMetagenome_FD_184735 | JGI IMG/M metagenome (GOLD analysis project Ga0209012, IMG submission 184735) | Ferric oxide microbial mat and aquatic microbial communities from Rainbow Spring, Yellowstone National Park, USA - RS3B (SPAdes) (version 3) ...
CCGTGTTCCGGGCGAACATCTTCGAAGTCGTCGGGACGGTGGTGGGCGTGGCCTTCCTCGCCGTCATCCAGGACGGCCTGATCATCGTGGGGGTCTCCTCGTGGATCGCCCAGGTCGTCGAGGGGTCACTGCTGATCATCGCCGTGGTCGCCTCCAAGGCCGCCTCGAAGAAGTTCGACTGAGATGAGGGACTCCATGGACGACGGTCACGACACGACGGGGATCGACCCCTCGGTGGTGCTGGGGGTGGAGGGAGTCTCCAAGCAGTATGTGCGCATCCGCGCCCTGGACGACGTCACCGTGCACCTCCACCGGGGGGAGTCGCTCGCGCTGATCGGTGCGAACGGCGCCGGGAAGTCGACCCTGGTCCGCATCCTGACCGGGGCGACGGAGCCGGACGGGGGTACCGTCATCGTCGACGGGGCGCGCCACCGGTTGCGGTCGGTGCGGGAGGCCCGGCTCAAAGGCATCGGGTTCGTCCCCCAGGAGCTGGGGGTGGCCCCCGACCTGACCATCGCCGAGAACCTGCTGGCCGGCGGGTGGCACAGCTCGTCGGGGATGGTCCGGACCAAGCCGAGTCTCGAAGCCGTCCAGAGCGTGGCGAAACGGGTGGGCCTGACGGCGTCACCCCGGCAGCTAGCCCGGAACCTCAGCCCGGGCGAGCGGCGCCTCGCCATGATCGCCCGGTCGCTCATCGTCCACCCCCGGACCCTCATCCTCGACGAGCCGACCGCGGCCTTGGCGGACAAGGAGGCAGATCGCATCGTCTCGGTCCTCCGGGAGCTCCATGGCGAAGGGATCAGCATCATCTACATCTCGCACCGCCTGGCGGAGATCGAGCGTCTCTGCGACACCGTCGTCGTGCTGCGGGATGGACGGGTGGTCATGGAGGCCCCGGCCACCGCCGAGTCGGTTGCTCGATCGGTCGTGGTGGGGATGGCCGGCGCGGCGCAACGGTCCGCCGCGGCCGGACAACCAGCCGCGGCAATCGCGGACGGACCGTCGGCCCCTCCGGACGCGGCCGGGCGCTCCGGCGCAGCGTCCGGCGAGGCGCTCCGCTGCACCGGGCTGCGCAACCAGGTGCTGCGCGACGTGAGCTTCGACGTCCGGGTCGGCGAGATCGTCGGCCTGGCGGGCCTGCTTGGGGCGGGACGCACCGAGATCCTGAGGGCTATCGCCGGAGCCGACCCGCTCGCCGCCGGCGAGCTCCGGGTCTTCGGTGAGACGGTCTCCTTCAAGAGCACGACGAGGGCGACAGCCAAGGGTGTCGCCCTGATCCCCGAAGATCGTCGCAACCAGGGCGGGCTCCTCGGGCTCTCGATCCGGGAGAACCTGGTGCTCCCGGCGATCCCGGCACGCCGCTGGGGTTGGCTGAACCGCTCCCTCGAGCGCACGATCACCGACGAGGCCATCCGGCGGTTCGGGATCAAGTGCCCGTCTCCGGACGCGTTGCTCCAGACCCTGTCGGGGGGGAACCAGCAGAAGGTCATCCTGGCCCGGTGGATCATGTCCGGTGCCAGGCTCCTCCTGCTCGACGAGCCGACTGCCGGGATCGACGTGGTGGCCAAGCAGGAGATCATGGCGTTGATCACCACGGTTGTCCGGGACGGCCGTGCGGCCGTGCTGGTGAGTTCCGAGCTGGCCGAGCTCCGCGAGTACTGCGACCGGATCTTCGTCGTGCGGGCCGGCCGGATCCAGCAGGTATGCGACCGCGGCGTCTCTCTCGAGGAGCTGGCACGGCTGTGTGGCGAGCGGTCGGTCGTCGGATCGGCGATGAGCACCTAGTCGGGCCGTCACTGGCCCGACACCACCTGAAGAACCTTCCAGAGAAAGCGAAAGGACGTCACACCCATGGCTGATCGGAATGCGATCGAGAACGTGCTCGCCTCGTGGGCACTGGGCTACGACCAGAGGGAGCCCGAGCGGATGGCCGAGTGCTTCACGAGCGACGCGGTCATGACCATGCACATCGGCAAGACGGAGACGATGGGTCCCTACGTGGGTCACGCCGAGGTGATGAAGCACTTCACCGATCATCACGCGGTGCAGACGGACCAGCGGCGGCACCTCACGACGAACGTGGTGATCGAGGACGAGAACGACACCGAGGCGTCGGTGACCTCGTACCTCACGCTCGTGGTCATCGACGGCGGTGCCAGCGAGCTGCGCGCCACCGGCATCTACCGGGACAAGTTCGTGCTGGACGGCTCCAGGTGGCGCATCCGGGAACGGGTGCTCGACCTCGACCTCCACTACTGACCGACGGCGGACGATGAGTCAACCCGGAGCCACGGCACGCCGCGCCCCGGCGCATGCCAGGCTCGACACCCTCTACTCGGTCGCCGAGTTCCGGCGCCGCGCCAAGCGGGCCCTGCCACCGATGGTGTTCGACTTCATCGACGGCGGTGCCGAGGACGAGCGCACCCTGCGTGGGAACGAGCGGGCGTTCGACGATCTGTGGTTTCGTCCGCAGCCCCTGAACGACGTGTCGACACGCTGCCAGTCAGTCGAGCTCTTCGGTCGTGCGCTGTCCACGCCGGTGCTCCTGGCTCCGGCCGGGCTGGCCGGGCTGGCTTGGCCGCACGGCGAGGCGGTGGCGGCCCGGGCGGCGTCGCAGGCCGGGGTCCCGTTCGTCGTCTCCACCGCCTCGAGCTGCTCGATCGAGGAGGTGCGGACTGCTGCGGCCGGCCCGTTGTGGTTGCAGCTCTACCTGTGGCGTGACCGCGCCGTGACCGGGTCGCTGGTCCGCAGGGCGGAAGACGCCGGCTACGAGGCGATCTGCCTGACCGTCGACGTCCCGATGTCCGGCTCGCGCGAGCGCGACCTCCGCAACGGGATGACGATCCCGCCGAGGATCCGCTTCCGCAACGCCGCCGGGGTGCTCAGCCGGCCCCGGTGGATGGCGCGCATGGCCGGGGCTCCGGTCACGTTCGCCAACGTGAGCGACGGGGGGCGGGGGCGGACGATGGCGCTCGGGGCCTATGTCAACAGCCAGTTGAACCCTTCGGCGAGCTGGGACGACCTGCGGTGGCTCCGGTCGGCATGGCCGGGGAAGCTCGTGGTCAAAGGGGTGCTGGATCCGCACGCCGCGTGCCGCTTGGCCGACGAGGGTGCCGATGCGGTCATCGTCTCCAACCACGGCGGGCGTCAGTTGGACGGGGCCGTCCCGGCCGTGCGGGCGCTGCCCGAGATCGTCGACGCGCTCGGCGGACGCATCCCCGTCCTGATGGACGGGGGGGTCCGCCGCGGTTCGGACGTGGTGAAGGCGCTGGCGATCGGGGCGACGGCCTGCCTGGTCGGCCGGCCCTACCTCTGGGGGCTGGCGGTGGCGGGCGAGGCCGGCGTCTCGCGGGTCGTCGGCGTGCTCCGTGACGAGATCGACCGGACGCTCGCGTTGCTCGGGACGCCGTCGGTCCGGGAGCTGGTCGCCCAGGCGGACCGCGTCCTGCCGGGTATCGGATCCGCGGGCGGCCGCGCCCAGGGTGCATCATGGGAAGGAAGGGGCCTCCATGCCCGATGAGAACGTGCCGGACGAGGCGCCGCTGCTCGCCGGGGAGAACGACGAGGACCACCCCCAGTACGAGGTCGCCCGCTACGGCGACGTCCGGGTGATCCTGATCGACTCCGCCCGGTACTGCGACAGCCGGAACCGTGGGGACGTGGTCGTCGCCGCCTCGTACGGCGGGACCCTCCCCGCCCGGCTGGTGGCGCCGCACCGTACCCGGGCCGCGGTCTTCCACGACGTCGGGATCGCCGCCGACGGCTCGGGCATCACGGGGCTTGCCTACCTCGAAGCCCTGGGGACGCCGGCCGCGGCGGTGGACGGGGCCACGGCCGAGCTGGGGAACGCCCGGGACATGTACGCACACGGGACGATCTCGCGGATGAACGTGCTGGCCGAACGGTGCGGCGTTGAGCGGGGCATGCCCACCGAGGAAGCGGTGCACCGGTTGGCCACCGGGGACCCCGGTGACCCGAGCGCGACCACCAAGGTGCGCCGAGCGGTGATGGAGGAGCTGCCCTCGGGCCGCCGGATCGTGGTCACCGACTCGATCGTGTTCGCCCGGCCGGAGGACTCCCGCAACGTGCTGGTCACCGCCGGGCACACGGGCAGCACCGGTGCCCGGTTCATCGAGGCGGTGACCCCGTGGGGCTTCATCTGCGCCGACGGCGGCACGGCCAGGAACGGCTCCGGCTATGCCGGGTTGGAGCCGCTGGACCGCTCCGGCCTGGCGGGGGCCTGCTACGACGTCATGACGGCGGCCATGGGGGACGCGTTCGACGCCTGGGACCGGGGGCGCATCTCGCAGGCGAACCAGCTCGCACGTAGCCGGGGCGTGGAGGTGGGCCAGTCCGTGCAGGACGCGGCCAGGGCGCTCCTCGCCTACGCACCGTCGTGAGCGCGCCCGAGCCGTCCGCGGCGCCGGGAACCGCGGACGGGGGACGGGGGTCGCTCACCGCACCGTTCTGGGAGGCCGCCGCGGCAGGGATGCTGGTGCGACCGGTGTGCCGCCGGTGCGGGAACAACTTCTTCACACCGACCTGGTGCTGCCCGCGATGCCAGTCGGAGGAGTGGAGCTACGAGGCGAGCAGCGGCCTCGGGACCGTCTACAGCCACACCACGGTCCACCGGGGACCCGGCGCCGCATGGGCGGTCCCCTACGTCCTGGGGATCGTCGACCTCGAGGAGGGATGGAGCATGCTCTCACGACTGGTGGTCGACCCACCCGACGACCGGGAGCCGGGCGCCCTGATCGGGACGGATGTCCGGGTGTTGTTCGAGCGGGAGCCCCGGCCCCCCGGTCGGATGCTCCCGGTGTTCTCCCCGCGGAAGGCGGGGTCGTGACCTGCGGTCTGGCGGTGGCACGGCAGGCCCGGCGGCAGCCCGGCGGGCTGGCGCTGTTCGATCCGTCCCGCCGCCGGACGTGGAGCGAGCTGGAGGAGCGGACGAACCGCCTGGCCAACGCGTTGATCGACCGGTTCGGGGTGCGGCCCGGCGATCGCGTGGCACTCCTGTGCCCGAACCGCACGGAAGTGGTCGAGGTCCTCGCCGCGGTGCACAAGGCCGCCGGGGTGTACGTCGGGTTGAACTTCCGGATGGTCGACAACGACCTGGACGGCGCCCTCGGCAACGCCGAGCCGACCGTGCTCCTCGGCGCCGGCGAGTTCGGCGAGGCCGGGATCGACCTCGCCCGGCGGCACGGGATCCCCTGGGTCGACCTCGACGGTGCGGGGACCGGCGACTACGAGGCGTTGCTCGCGGCGGCGAGCCCGGCGATGCCCGCCACGGCCTACGCTCCGGCCCCCGACGACGACGCCTGCATCGTCTACACGTCGGGCACCACGGGCAGGCCGAAGGGCGTGCTCTTCTCCCACGCCGCCATGATGCAGCACGCCACCGTCGCCTGCCTCGAGTACGAGATCGGGGCGGACAGCCGGTACCTCATCCAGATCCCCCACAACTCGAGCGTGAACATCACCATGGCCCCCTGCCTGGTGAGCGGGGCCGCCATCGGGTTCTCGGACAACCGCGGCTTCGACCCGGACCGGTTCGCCGACGTCGTCGCCGCCGAACGCGTCACCCACACGTTCCTCGTCCCGACGCAGCTCATGCGGGTCCTCGACCGGGGCAGCCAGGTCAGGGAGCGGACCGGATCGCTCACGACGCTGGGGTACGGCTCGTCGCCGATCTCCCCCGACCGGCTCCGGATGCTGGTCGAGCTGTTCGGCCCGATCTTCATCCAGCTCTACGGGATGGCGGAGATCGCCTCCATCGGCACGCTCCTGCGCAAGCAGGACCACGTCGCCGCGCTCGGCGACCGACCCGAGCTCCTCCGCTCCGCCGGCCAGCCATCGATCGCCGTGACCGTGCGGGTGGTCGACGACCGGGGGGACGACGTCGGCCCGGGGGAGCGCGGCGAGGTCGTGTTCAAGGGACCGCACGTCATGTCCGGCTACTACCGCGATCCGGACCGGACCGCCGAGGTGCTCGTCGACGGTTGGATGCACTCCGGTGACATCGCGGAGGTGGACGAGTCCGGCTACATCTCCATCGTCGACCGCCTCAAGCACCTGATCATCCGCGGCGGCCAGAACATCGCTCCGACGGACATCGAGAACGTGCTCTATCGGCATCCCTCCGTGCTCGAGGTCGCCGTGGTCGGCGCCCCCGACCCCGAGTGGGGCGAGCGGGTCGTGGCCGTGGTGTCCACCAGGCCGGGGACGACGGTGACCGGGACGGAGCTGCTCGAGCTGGCGGCCGCCGACCTCCCGAGGTTCACCCGGCCCGAAGAAGTCCACCTGGTCGAGTCGCTGCCCAAGAACGCCGTCGGGAAGATCGACAAGGCCGCGGTCCGGCGCCGGTTCTGGGGCCAGGACCGTCAGGTGTGATGGCGGTCTCGCCCCACGCCCTCCAGGGCGTGTCGATCGTGGGCGTCGGCCGGACCGCCATGGCCCGGCGCCTCGAGACGACCACCATCTCGGCGTGCCTGGAGGCGGCCCGGCTCGCTCTCGATGACGCCGGTCTGCGGGTGTCGGACATCGACGGCGTCTCCGCCCGCTGGCCCGGGCCGGGAGGCACGGTGTTCCAGCCGGGCTCGGCCGACTGGTCGAACCTGCTGGGCGTCCCGCTTCGGTGGGTGGGGGACACCTATCCCCAAGGCATCCCGGCGGCCCTCGAGGCGGCGGCCGCCATCGTGACGGGCCAGTGCACGGCCGTGCTCGTCGTCGGCGGCCAGGCCGGGGTCCTCGGTGGGGACAGCGTGGCGTCCTACACGCGGCCGGACAACGAGTTCATCTCGTGCTGGGGCTCCATCACCCAGGCGCAGTTCGCACTCGTCGCCCAAGTCTACTTTGCCCGATACCGGCCCGACCGGACGACACTCGCCGGTCTGGCCGCCTCCATCAGGAACTCGGGATCGGCCAACCCCGACGCGGTGATGGCCGGCCGGGGCCCGTACCGGGCCCAGGACGTGCTCGCCTCGCCGTTGATCGCCAGCCCCTTCCACCTTCTCGAGGTCTGCCTGGCCACCGAGGGCGCCGCGGCGATGGTGCTCACCTCCAACGACCGGGCGGCGGACCTCCGCGGCGTCCCGGTCCGCCTGCTGGGAGGCGCCTGCGAGTGGTACCGCCAGCAGTACGTCGACCCCCCCCGGTACGACGAGGTGGCGTTGATCGGATCGGATGCAGGCCGGAGGGCGTTCGGGATGGCGGGTATGGACCCCGCCGACGTGGACGTGCTCGAGCTCTATGACATCAACATCTTCGAGGTGGTCCGGCAGCTGGAGGCGCTCGGTTTCTGCCTTCCCGGCGAGGGCGTGGCCTTCGCCGCCGAACGGGGCATCACGGTGGGAGGCGGCCTGCCGGTCAACACCGACGGCGGCCTTCTCTCGTTCGCCCACATCGGGTGGGGCGCGCCCACGCTCAAGATCGTCGAGGCGGTCCGCCAGGTGCGTGGCGAGGCCGCCAGCGGCCAGGTGCAAGGAGCGCGCACCGCCCTCGTCACCGGGGCCGGATCGGGAGCGCAGTACCACAACGTGCTCCTGCTCGAGCGGGGGCGCTGACGGCGCGGGAGGCCGGCATGGCACCCGGACGCGGGCGCCCGGCAAGAGGCAGAAACAGTTGCCTTGTTCAAGATAACGATTATAATGAAACTACTCGACCAAGGTGGTCGTAGTGCAAAGGCAGCTTTCGGGGGAGCGCCGCGTGACGGTTGGATGGTCGCCGTGGCCCGGAGGAGTGCATTGAGCACAGGTGCACAAGTGAGGAGCATGTCTTGAAATCGCTGATGAAATGGAATCGGTTCCGGTTGCTGGCCGTACTGGCGGTGCCAGCCCTCGTGCTGACGGCGTGCTCGTCGGGGTCTGCCAGCTCCAGCACGGGGACCAGCTCGAGTGGTTCGGGCGGCAAGAGCGCGTCGGTCACCATCGGCGTCGCCGCCATCACCGAGGGTGCCCCGGTGGTGTCCGAGGAGATCGCCACCATCCAGCAGGGGGCCAACCTCCTGGGATGGAAGACGGTCGTCCTCAACGCCAACGGCGATCCTGCCCAGATGGCGGCGGACATGTCGGCCCTGGTCAACCAGAACGTCAACATCATCTACGACCTGGCGATCCAGCCGGCGTCCGCCCAGCAGGGCCTGGAGTCCGCCAAGGCCAAGGGGATCCCGGTGATCGAGATCGGCGCCCCGGTCATCGACCCGGACCACCTGACCGCGGTGACCTACGCGCCGAGCGACGCGCACATGGCCAACCTGCTCGCCGCCCAGATGATCAAGGACTACCCGCACGGGGCCAAGGCGCTGAACCTGGCGGCCTCGGCCATTCCCGCGATCGTCATCCGCAGTCAGACCCTCCTCAACGACACCAAGGGGACCGGTATCCAGGTGGTGGCGACGCACCAGACCGACCTGGCCAACCCGGTGGCGGACACGCAGACTGCGGTCGCCGACGCCATCCACGCCAATCCGGCGATCAACATGATCTGGGGCCTGCAGGACTTCGAGTTCACCACCTCCGTGCAGACGATCAAGAGCCAGAACCTGGGGAACGTCGGGGTCTACGCCTTCTATCTCGACCCGTCTGACTTCGGGATCCTCCGGTCGATGAAGGGGACCGCTGCCAAGGCAGCGGTGGTGGACTCGCCGATCCAGTACACGCCCTGGTACGCGCTCGATGCGACGGTGAACAAGTTCATCCTGAAGAAGTCGGACTGGATCACCCCCCAGTCCATCAAGCCGCTCCCCTACGCCCTCGTGACGCCGAACAACGTCCAGGCGACCGGGGACACGTACCCGTACCCTTCGTTCCAGCCGTTCTTCGTCCAGCGTTGGAAGGCCGAAGGGGTGAAGGTCAACTCCTAGGCCCACCTCTTCCCCCGGCGGGACGCGGGTTGCCCGACGTCCCACCGGGTGGTGGTGGCGTCTTCCCCGACGCCACCGTGGATCGCCTCACCAGTGTCCCGGATGCAGCGCTTCCCCCAGTAGCTGCATCCGGGACACGAGGCGTACGCTCAACCCCGCTGTGCCGGGAAGGTGCCGGCGAGTCCCAGGAGGTCGTGACCGTGTCACTCGAAGCAATGACGTTCGTGATCACCGGGAGCGCCCGGGGGATCGGAGCGGCCACGGCGTCCATGGCGGCGTCCCGCGGCGCCCACGTGGTGATCTCCGACGTGAACGACGAGGCCGGCGAGGCCACGGCACAGGCCATCGTCGATGCCGGCGGGTCGGTCCGCTACGTGCACTGCGACGTCTCCTCCGAGTCCGACGTCGCCGGCCTCATGGAGGCTGCGGTGGAGGCCTACGGGGCGATCGACGTCCTCCACAACAACGCCGGGATCCACGAGGCGATGGTGTCGGGGGACTTCACGTTCGACGCCATGAGCGTCGAGACCTTCGACCGGGTGATGGCGGTCAACGTGCGTGGCGCGTTCCTGTGCGTCAAGGCGGCGCTGCCGTTCCTCAAGGAGAGCACGCGTTCGCCGTCGGTCATCAACGCCGGGTCCACCGCGTCGTGGGTGGGTTACCCGGCCGGCCTGGCCTACGGGACGAGCAAGGGGGCGATCGCCCTGTTCACCAAGAACCTCGCCGTCGCCCTCGCCCCGTACGGGATCCGGGCCAACTGCTACTGCCCCGCCTCGGTCGACACCGACATGGTCAAGGACGTGTCCGCGTCGATCGCCGGCGCGGCGTCGGGCGGACTGGACCCGGGTGGAGCCGAGGACTCCGGTGGTGGCGCCGTCAGCACCCACCTGGTGCACAGGATCGGCGAGCCCGAGGACGTGGCCGAGCTGGTCTGCTTTCTGGCGAGCCGCCGCTCTTCCTTCGTGAACGGGGTGACCTGGCTCATCGACGGCGGGGTGCTGGCCTGGAGGGACACGGTCGACTCGATCGGCATGTGACCGGCACGCGACCCCGCGGGGCGGGTGCGCCCAGCGGGGTCACGTCCTCGGCGTCAGCTCGACGTGCAGCGCCTTCAACCCTCGCAGGAAGTAGTTGGGGTGGTAGTCGAAGTCGTTGGCACCGTCGACGAAACGGACCGACTCGACCCGCTCGATCAGGACCTTGAACCCGTAGTACATCTCACGGCGGGCCAGCGGCGCGCCCAGGCAGAAGTGCCCGCCGAGCCCGAAGGCGAGGTGGGTCTTCGGGCGCTCCCGATCCAGGTCGATGTCGGCGGGGCACGAGAAGTGCCGATCGTCGCGGTTGCCGGCGGCGAACCGCAGGTTGACCACCGAGCCGGCCGGCATGGTGACCCCGTGCATCTCGACGTCGACCGCCGTCTCGCGGAGGAGGCCCTGGACAGGCCCCTCGGTGCGGATCACCTCTTCGACGAAGACCGGCAGCAGCCGCTCGGGGTCCGAGCGCAGCCGCTCCCAGAGCCCCGGATCCTCGACCAGGGCGACCAGGCCCGCAGCCAGAGCGTTGGTGGTGGTCTCGCTGCCGCCCACGAAGAAGTCGGCCATCATCTCCGAGTGGAGCTCGTTGTCGGTCAGGGTGCGTCCCCACTCGGGGACCTCTTTGTTCACCAGGTCGCTCAGGAGCGTGTCCTCGGGGTGCCGGCGGAGGCGCTCGAAGATGGGTTGGAAGTACTGCTGTGCCTCCACCTCCTTGCGGGCCGACCACAACCGCTCCTCCGGCGTCTGCATGAGCCCCAATCTCTGGGCCCAGGCGTCGGTCCACGCCTTGATCTTCGGCATGTCCTCCTCGGGCACCCCCATCTGCTTGCCGATGGTGTAGAGGGGGAGCGGGATGGCGAGAGTCTGCACCCAGTCGCACCGGCACTCGGACATGATGTCGTCGAACAGGCGGTTGGCGAGGTCCTCGACGAAGGGGTCCAGCTCGGAGATCCGCCCCGGGCGGAACGCCTGGTCGAACATGTGCCGTAGCTCCATGTGCCTGGGCGGGTCCAAGGCGTCGAGCGTCGGCACCGTCACCCAACCCTCGTCCTCGTAGACGGCCTGGATCCTGCGGTTCCACTCCGCCTCGGCATCCATGCGGGCGGCCTCTCCGGGATCGTCGGGACGGACCGCCTTCTCGGTCATCCCCGCCGCGCTGCCCACCCGGTTGGTGAACCGCTCCGGATCCAGGAGGACCGTCCGGATGTCCTCGTAGCGGGTCAGGACGAACATGCCGGTCTGTGGATCCTTCCAGACCGGCGCGTGGTCCCGGAGCAGCTGGTAGGCCGGGTAGGGGCAGCGGTTGGTCTCCGGATCGAAGAAGTTGACCTCGTCGGCTGTCGTCATTGATCCTCCTGTACGGGCGGGGACGGCCATCGGCGGGCTCACCTGCCGGCGGGTCTTGCCAGCATATGATAATAATCATTATGCTGGCAAGACCCGAGCGTGGGGGATCCGGCGAACGAGAACGACGAGGGGAGACCGAGGTGGAGATCGAAGGCATGACGTTTGTGATCACCGGAGCGGCCCGGGGGATCGGCGCCTCGACCGCCGATCTGGCGGCGTCGCGAGGAGCCAACGTCGTGGTCTCGGACGTCCTCGACGACGCCGGGGAGGCGACGGCCGCCGCCATCCGGGACGCCGGCGGCCGGGCGGTGTACCAGCACTGCGACGTGTCCGACGCGGCCCAGGTGCGCGAGCTGATGGCGGCGGCCGCCGGGCGTTTCGGGGGGATCGACGTCCTGCACAACAACGCCGGGGTCCACGAGTCGATGATCACCGAGGACACCTCGCTCGCCACGATGAGCGAGGAGACCTTCGACCGGATCCTCGCCGTGAACCTCAAGGGGGCGTTCCTCTGCGCGAAGTACGCACACTCGCACCTGAAGGCCAGTCGGCGCGGTCCGTCCATCGTCAACGCCGGGTCCATCGCCGGCTGGATCGGGACCATCCCCGGCATCGCCTACGGCTCGGCCAAGGCGGGGATCGGCCTCTTGACGAAGAACCTCGCCGTCGACCTGGCACCCGACGGGATCCGGGTCAACTGCTACTGCCCCGCGGCCGTGGCGACTTCGATGGTCACTGACGTCGTCGAAGCCGCGCCGGACTCGGCGGCCATCATGAAGACCCTGGTGGGGACGCACCTCGTCCATCGCATCGGGGAACCGCTCGACGTCGCCAGGCTGGTCTGCTTCCTGGCCAGCGAAGAGGCCTCGTTCGTCAACGGCGTCGTCTGGCTGATCGACGGGGGCTCCCTCGCCTGGCGCGGCACCGTCGACGTTCTCGGTATGGAGTGACCCGGGGCAGGGTTCCGGCCTGGCCGCCGACGCCCGTTGCGCAATGAACTCTGAATCAATATAATAGTTATAAATATCCGACGCCGGTCGTGCGGATCCTGGCCCCGAAGGGTGCGCCGGCTCCGAGTCCGGGAAGAGGGGCAGGAGCGATGACGGCACCAGCGTGGGACACCACCGCGACGACGACGGCCCGGTCCGCCGGCAGGGAGGGCGGACCCCGTGGCGAGCGTTGAGAGCCGTCCTGTGCCGGTGGCGCCCGTGCGCGACGGTCTGAGCGGGGACGCGGCCGACCCCGGCGGCGACCCGGCGCCCGACCGGCGGAGCGAGGGGTCGGGGAAGACCATGCGGACGATGGCCCGGTTCGGCCTGCTGGCCGGCCTGGTCCTGATCATCGTGGTCTTCGGCCTGCTGAAGCCGAGCGCGTTCCTGTCGGTGGCCAACTTGAAGTCCACGGCCACCATCGCCGCCCCCCTGCTCGTGCTCTCGGTGGGCCTGACCGTGCCGCTCGGCATGGGCGAGTTCGACCTGTCCATCGCCAACAGCTCGCAGCTGTCGGCGGCCGTGATCATCTGGTTGATCAGCGTGGTGCAGTTCAACTGGGGGCTCGCCGTGGTGATCGACTGCCTCGGGGCGCTCGCCGTCGGTGCCCTCATCGGCTTCATCGTGGTCCGCTCCGGGGTCAACGCCTTCATCATCACCCTGGGCGCGGGCACCGTCATGGCGGGCGTCGAGTTCGGGATCGCCCACGGCGCCACCATCTTCGCCAACATCCCCCACACCTACAGCGACATCGGGAGCGCCGCCGTGTTCGGGATCCCGATCTCCGTGCTGGTGGCCCTCGGCTTCGCCGCCCTGGTGTGGGTGGCCATGGAACGGACGGTGGCCGGACGGCGGATGCGGGCGATCGGCGGCAACTCCGAGGCGGCACGACTCTCGGGCATCCGGGTCGACCAGCTCCGGGCGGTCGGCTTCATGGTGACGGCCCTCGCCGCCGCAGTGGCCGCCGTGCTCATCACCTCGACCGCCTCGTCGTACTACCCGAACGCGGTGACCGCCCAGCTGCTGCCCGCCTACGCGGCCTGCTTCCTCGGCACCACCGTGTTCCGGGCGAACATCTTCGAAGTCGTCGGGACGGTGGTGGGCGTGGCCTTCCTCGCCGTCATCCAGGACGGCCTGATCATCGTGGGGGTCTCCTCGTGGATCGCCCAGGTCGTCGAGGGGTCGCTGCTGATCATCGCCGTGGTCGCCTCCAAGGCCGCCTCGAAGAAGTTCGACTGAGATGAGACGGTCCGCCGGCATCGGCGCGTGACGGACAAGGAGATCGAGTGCAACAAGACAGCCCACAGCAACAAGACAGCATGGAGCGGTTCGCGGCGATCTCCGGCCTGCTGGCGGCGTACGCCACCGGCTACGACACCGGAGACTGGGCCGCGGTCGGAGCGTGCTTCACCGACGACGGGGTGTTCGAGCTGGTGGACCACGCCGGTGCCACCATCGGGGTCCACCGCGGGAGGGCCGAGATCGACGCGTTCATGCAGGAATCGCTCGACGGGCAGCACGACACCCGGCGGCACTTCTCGACGAACCTCCGCATCGTGTCGCTCGACGGCGGATCGGCCCAGGTCGCCTCCTACCTGCTTCTCGGGGCGATCGAGCGGTCGGAGCTCCGCATCGTCCAGAGCGGTCGGTACGTGGACACCGTCGTCTGGGGGCCGGACGGCGCCCGGTTCGCCCACCGGCGGCTGACCATGGACGGCCGGTTCTGACCGCCCGTCGGGCGGCGCCCGAGGTGCCCTCGCCGACGATCGGGGGGGGCCGGGCAGCTGCGGGGCAACAAGGAGATTGGTTCGGTTGAATAAAGGAGTTGCGGTGGCCATCGATACCCAGGCCGGTACAGAGCTCATCGCCCTGGCCGGCGACTTCGCCCGGAGGGAGATCGCCCCCCGGGTCGAGGAGTACGACCGGAACGAGCGGATCCCCCGCGACCTGCTCGACCGCATGGCCGAGCTCGGGTTCTTCGGGGGGGTCGTCCCCGTCGAGCTCGGGGGTCTCGGGCTCGACCACATGACGTTCGCCGCGCTCGTCGAAGAGGTCAGCAAGGTGTGCCAGATCATGGGGACCCTGGTCTCCATGCCGTCCGGTCTGGTGGGTGCGGGGATCGCCCGGTTCGGCACGCCCGAGCAGCAGGAACGCTGGCTCCGGCCGCTGGCCCAGGGCCGCATCTTCGGGGGGTCGGCGGTCACCGAGCCGCAGTCCGGCAGCGACGTCGCCGGCATGCAGACCACCTACAAGAAGGACGGCGAGGGGTTCGTCCTCAACGGGACGAAGGCGTGGATCTCCAACCTGGACATCGCCGAGTTCTTCTTGTCGTTCGCCACCATCGACCGCTCGCTGCGCCATGGTGGGGTCACCGCCTTCCTCATCCCCCGCGACACGCCGGGGCTGGGCCTCCATCCCTACAAGGACAAGCTGGGCTTCCGTCCGATCTGCACCGGGGAGGTGGTGTTCGACGACGTCCGGTTGGGACCCGAAGCCCTGGTCGGGGAGGAGGGGCGTGGCTTCGAGGTGGCGATGACCGCGGTCGAACGGGGCCGGCTCGGTGTCGCCGCCCGCTCCGTCGGGCTTGCCCAGGCGGCGCTGGACGAGGCCGTCTCCTATGCCAAGGAGCGGATCGCGTTCGGGCATCCGATCTCGCAGTTCCAGATCGTCCAGTCCAAGGTGACCGACATGGAGGTCGGCGTGCACACGGCCAGACTGCTCGTGGCCGACGCCGCCCAGGCGCTCGAGCGGGGCGAGCGGGCCCGGCGCCTGACCAGCATGGCGAAGATGTACGCCAGTGACGTGGCCTTCCGGACCGCCGCCGACGCATTGCAGATCCACGGTGCCTACGGGGTCTCTCCCGAGTACCCGATCGGCCGCCTCTTCCGTGACGCCAAGGTGCTGCAGATCGTCGAGGGCAGCAACGACCTGCACCGGGCCCTGATCGGCGAGATGGCCCTCGGGATCCGGGCCGAGTCGTGACGGGGGCCGGTATCGAGGCGATCGCCACCTACGTCCCCCCCGGTCGGCTGTCGGTGGCCGAGCTGAGGCGCCACTGGCCCGGTGTGGCCGGCCCCGGTGGCGTGTCGACGGTGGCGGTGGCCGGGTTCGACGAGGACGTGGTGACCATGGCGGTCGAGGCCTGCGACGGCGCGCTCGCCGCCGGAGGGGTGGGGACGGCTGCCGTCGACCTGTTGGTGCTGGCCACCTGCTCGTCCCCGTACGCCGAGCACTCGGCCGCCGCCGAGGTGGCACGCGCCCTCGGCCTGGCGACCGACGCAGCGCTGGTCGACCTGGCGGGTTCGACGGTCTCGGGAGTGACCGGGCTGGTGGTGGCGGCCGACGCCGTACGGAGCGGCAGGTGCCGCCGGGCGCTGGTCGTCGCCTCGGAGCGCCGCACGGGCAGGCCGGGGACCGCCGTCGAGGCACTGGGAGCGGGCGCCGCCGCCGCCCTGGTGTCGGCCGACGGGCCGGTCGCCATCGGACGGACGGCGTCCACCAGGTTCGGCGTCCCGACGCGGTGGCGCCCCGACGGGGAGCGCGCCCTCCATCACTACGACGACGCCCGGTACGAGCTGATGAACCAGGTCGTCCCGGCGGTGACCGGCGTCCTCGCCGACCTGCGCGAGGACCGGCACGCGTTCTTGGCGGTAGGCCCGTTGGACGTGCGCTCACGCTCGCTGCTGGTGCGGGCGGTCGACCCCGAAGCCGAAGGCAGCTCCCTCGACGTCGAAGGAACGGGTGACCTCGGAGCGGCCGGGCCGTTGTTCGCGCTCGCCGGAGCGGTGGGAGGAGAGGTCGGGACGGCGGGGGTGTGCATGGCGGTGGAGCCGGGTTCGGGGGCCGTGGGGTTCCGTGTGGTGCTCGGGGGCACGATCCCCGTGCGCCACAGCAGGCCGGCCGAGATCCCGGTCGACTACGTCGGCTACCTCCAGCGGTTCGGCGCGGTGGAGGGCCCCGTGCCACCTTCCCCGATCGTCCCCCACGCCGCCACGCCGGGGGCGCTGCGCGACGACGGGGAAGGCAGCCTGACCGGCAGCCGCTGCACGGCGTGCGGGTCCCTCAACGTGCCGCCCCGCCGTCGGTGCATCGACTGCGGCGGCACCTCCCACGTGCCCGAACGTGCCCCGCGAACGGGCACGGTTGTCACCTACAACGTCCAGCACGTGGTGGCCGTGCATCCGGAGCCGTCGCCGGTGGCCGTGGGCGTGGTGCGGCTCACCGGTGAAGGTGGGGCCCGGGGCGGGCAGATATCGGCCATGGTCTGCGACTCGGATCTCGAGCTCCTGCACGTCGGGAGCCCGGTCGAGCTGGTGTACCGCCGGCTGAGCGCCGACGACGGCCTCGTCAAGTACGGGTGGAAGGTGCGGGTCGTCCCGGAGGCGGGGGACGCCGCCACCACGCAGGGAGCGGCGCAAGGAGATGCCAGGTCATGATCGGTTCGGGAGTGTCCATCGTGGGGGCCGGCATGGTCCCGTTCGGGGAGCGGTTCGAGGCGAGCTACGAGGACCTTCTCCTCGACGCCTGGGACGCGCTCCTGGTCGGCACCGACGGCAGGGTCGATCCCGACCGGATCGAGGCCGCCTGGCTCTCCACGGCGCTCGGTGGCCTGATCCGCCGCGAGGCGGTCACCGGCGCGAGCCTGGCCGACCCCCTCGGCTTCTACCCCCGGCCGGTCACCCGGGTGGAGAACGCATGTGCGGGGGGGAGCGACGCCGTCCGGAACGCGGCGTTCGCGGTGGCGGCCGGTGTCTACGATCTCGTGCTGGTGCTCGGCGTCGAGAAGATGCGCGACCTCCCGACCCGGGCGAGCCTGATCGCCCAGCGGGGCACCATGAGCCATCTCTGGTGGCACCCCCGTGGCGCCACCTCCCCCTACCTGTTCGGCCAGCACGCCACCACCATGATGGCGGAGGGCCGGATCACGCGGGAGGACATGGCCAGGGTCTCCGTCAAGAACCACGACCACGGCAGGCTGAACCCCAACGCCTTCATGCGCAAGCCGGTCTCCGTCGAGCAGGTGCTCGCCTCGCCGCCCGTGTGCGAGCCGCTCACCGTGCTCGACTGCTGCCCGACCACCGACGGGGCCGCCGCCGTCCTCCTGTGCCGCTCGGAGCTCGCCGGCCGGTTCACCGACGGCCCCGTCGAGCTGGTGGCCTCGGGGTTGGCGACGGACACCATGTACTCCCACACCAAACCCGTCTTCGGTGCCCAGGATGCACCCACCCGGGCCGCCGCCGCGGCCTACAAGATGGCGGGGATCGGACCTTGCGACGTCGACGTCGCCGAGCTGCACGACTGCTTCACCGTCGCCGAGCTCCTGGCCTACGAGGACCTGGGCTTCTGCGAACGGGGGGCGTCGGCGGCCTGGCTCGCCTCGGGCGCCCCGGCGCTGGGGGGGTCCCTGCCGTGCAACCCGAGCGGGGGCCTCCTTTCCAAGGGCCACCCGATCGGGGCCACCGGGGTGGCCCAGCTCTGCGAGGTGTTCTGGCAGCTGCGGGGCGAGGCCGGTGACCGTCAGGTCGACGGCGCATCGATCGGCCTGACGCACAACGTGGGCGGCAACGGGCAGGTGTGCTGCGTGAACATCGCCCGGCGCGGATGACGACCGTGACGGACGGAGCGGGCACGGAGCGGGCACGGAACGGGACGAGCATGGGAGGAGCGAGATGAGGATCGCCGTGATCGGGGCCGGGACGATGGGAGGGGGGATCGCCCAGGTGGCCGCCATGGCCGGCCATGGCGTCCGTCTCTTCGACACCGACCCGGCCCGCGCCGGTGCGGCGCGGACGGCGATGCGGGGGAGCCT
>Ga0209012_1002150_pt1 | contig 18026 bp, 17 predicted proteins | sample RS3BMetagenome_FD_184735 | JGI IMG/M metagenome (GOLD analysis project Ga0209012, IMG submission 184735) | Ferric oxide microbial mat and aquatic microbial communities from Rainbow Spring, Yellowstone National Park, USA - RS3B (SPAdes) (version 3) ...
CGACAGGTCGATCGAGGGGTTTGGCTCCCATCGACCCGTAGAAGCCGGCGTCACCGAAGGCGAACACCCCGCCGTCGGCGGCGACCTCCCAGTAGCCCTGGCCGTCGGGCGTCTGGGTGATCCCGACGACCGGGGCGCTCAGGTGCTGTCCGGCCTCGGAGCCGAACGTGGTGGCTCCCGCGAACCCGTACACGGACCCGTCGGCGGCCGCCACCACATACGCGGGAGAGGTGGACGGGGGCGGAGTGGGAATCGGCGGTGTGGTGGCCGGGAGTGTGGCATCGACGTAGTAGGTGGAGGTCGTGGTGGCCGTCGCCTGCATCTGGTCGGTCACCGTCTGGGTGAAGTTGTACTGGACGTTGATGTCTTCCTGGCCGCCGTTGACGTTGAACACGCATTCGCCGTTCGCTCCGACATCGATCGGGGCAGGGCCGTAGGTGATGGGTGTCGTCGTATTCTGGTAGGAGGCGTCGCCGATGACCTGCCCGACCTGCACCGGTGGGGAGGTGGTCGTCACCGTCGACGCCACGGCGGGCGCGGCGACCGTGCTGGTGGGTGCCGAAGTGGTGTCCGCGGTGGCGGCCGCGCCGAACAGGGCCTGGGCGGACGGGTCTGTCGAGGCGACGGGGACCTGATGGTCGTACACGACGGTCGGGGTGCCGTTGGCGATGACCCGGCCGACCACTCGGGTGACCGACGCGGTGGCGTCTGGCAGTGCGGCGTCCACCGTGGTCACCGTGACCGCGGTGGAGGTAGTCACCGCGCTGGAACCACCAGGGTTGACGGCCAGGCCGCCGGGTGCTGCGCACCCGTCGAGGGACACACCGCTCCATGGTTGCACGGTCCCGGTGAACGGTCCGGCCACCGCGTCAGGTGGGACACCGTTGCTGGCGGTCACGGCGAAGGTGTAGGGCTGATTAGGGACGGTCGGCGTCCCCGACAGCCGTCCGGTCACCGGGTTGAGGGTTATCCCGGTCGGCAACGCCCCCGAGGACACCGAGAACGTCGGTGCCGGCACACCGGTCGCCGCGAACAGGTAGTCACCCGCGGGATAGCTCGCGGCGCCGGCGTCGCCGTAGAACAGGCCGAACTCGAAAACTGGTGGGGTGTTGGCCGTGAAGGTTGGGGCTGAGCTGGGAGCGGCAAACGCCGAGGTTGGGAGGGCGATCACCGAGCCGGCCGCCAGTGCCGCTGCCACCAGCACCCGCCGAACGGACCGGGTCACCGGGCACGTCCCGCGGGGAGTATCGGTGACCGGCGGTGACCGGCGAGGACACGCCGGATCTGGTCGGCGGCACACGGTCGGGTCAACGGGACGCTCACCGCAGAAGTTCGGCGACTCGGCCTCATCTCTCGGACTGTAACGAACGCCGGGCGACGACACCGTCACGGCCGGTAACAAGACGGTAACAGCGGCGGACGTGATCGCGACTCGCACCGCCGGGAGCACCGAACGGTGCACCGGTAGATGGTGACCGGCGCGGACACCGGCAAGGGCCTCGACTGCTCCGAGGACGTGCCAGGCGAGTAGCCGTGTGCCGGCTCAGTCGCCCTGCTCGCCACAGCGGGCGCCTATGACCTCGCGGCGCTCTCCGCCATCCTCGACCACCTCTCCGATTCCTGAAGTCCGGGCCATCGAAGATGTTGGCGGACGGCGTACCCGCCAGGGTCGTCGTCGAGCTCCGGGGCCACTGGTCCTCGATCATCACGGGCAATTCCGACCAGCGCGTCACGTCGGACGTCCGAATCGGCGGGCGCCGAGTTCACAGGCGACTCCGGACCGGATCCGTCAACCGGGGATCGACCCTCTTCGACCCCTGGCGGACAACCGGCGGCTCATGCTCGGACCAGGTTCCGGCCCCGGCATTAGCCCTGGTCGCGTTGGTGTCGGAGGACCGGCTGGCAACTGAGGCCCACGCCCTGTTGTGATGGAACGTAGCGGGTCAGGGCCTCGTCGGGTGGTCTGATCGCGCTCCCGATCAGGTCCGAACAACGGGCGGAGCCTGTGAACTGTGTACTGCTCACGCGCGTTCAAGAGGCCATCCCCACGACTGGCTTGTTGAGAACAGTGCCGCCTTGAGAACCGGCGAAGGGTGCGTCACCGAAGGCAAAGATCCCGCCGTCGGAGGCGACCAGCCAGTAACCCTTTCCGTCAGGGGTCGACGCCATGCCCACGATCGGCCGGTTGAGGCGCTGGGCCCCGGTCGATCCGAAGGACGAGGCGTCACCGAAGGCAAAGATCCCGCCGTCGGAGGCGACCAACCAGTAGCCCTTTCCGGCAGGGGTCGACGCCATGCCCACGATCGGCTGGTTGAGGCGCTGGGCCCCGGTCGATCCGAAGGACGAGGCGTCACCGAAGGCAAAGATCCCGCCATCGGAGGCGACCAACCAATAACCCCCGCCGTCGGGGGTGGAGACCATGCCCACGATCGGCTGGTTGAGGCGCTGGGCCCCGGTAGAGCCGAAGAACTTGGCGTTGCCGTAGGCGAAGATCCCACCGTCGGAGGCGACTAGCCAGTAGCCGTTGCCACCCGGGGCGAGGTCCATGCCGACGACGGGCTTGTTGAGCACCTCGTTCCCGGTCGAACCGTAGAACGACGCATCACCGAAGGCGAAGATCCCCCCGTCGGAGGCCACTTCCCAGTAGCCCTTACCGTCAGGGGTGGTGGCGATGCCCACGACCGGCTTGTTCAGGCGCAGGTTCCCGGTGGAACCGAAGAACTGGGAGCCGCCGAAGGCGAAGACCCCGCCATCGGAGGCGACCAGCCTGTAGCCGTTGCCCGACGTCGGTGGTATCGACGGCCCAGAGCCAACGGTGATGGTGATCAGCGGGCTGACCGCAGCCGGGTTGACCCCGTTGGAAGCGGTGATCGTGAAGGTGAACGAGCCGGCCGTGGTCGGGGTACCCGAGAGGACCCCGGTGGTGGTGTTCAAACTCAGACCCGGCGGCAATGACCCCGACGACATGTTGAAGGTTGGTGCCGGGCTCCCGCTGGCTGTGAACGTAGCGGAGTAGGGGGTGCCGACCGTGGCCGAGCCCGGCGGGCTCTGTGCGGTAAAGGCCGGGGCGCTCTGGGTGGGTGGTGCGGTCACCGTCTCGGTGGTGTTGCCGGTGGATGTGGCAAAGGTGGCGTCACCCGAGTAGGTGACATCCACGGTGTCGGTACCCACCGGGGCGTTGGTGGCCGTACACGACCCGCTCCCCGCACCGTCGAGGGCAGGCGTGGTGCACAAGGTGACAGCACCCACCGTGAACGTGACCGTACCGGTGGGGGTGCCGGTGCCGGTGACAGGAGCAACGGTGGCCCCGTAAGTCACCGACGATCCGGAGGTGGAAACAGCCGGAGCGGCGGTGGCTGTGGTGGTGGTGGCCGCGGCGGCCGTCGGCTGGTAGGCCCAGGTGTCATCGAGGTAGGCGCTGCTGCCGCCGATGTCGCCCCCGCCGAAGAGGACCATCTGGGCGGTGGCCGGGTCGTAGGCCATCGACGCGGCATAGCGCGCGATGGGGTTGGTGGTCGGGGTCAGCTGGGTCCAGGTGGTGCCGTCGTAGGCCCAGGTGTCAGCGAGGGCACCGTAGTAAGTGGCGTACCCGCCGTAGAGGACCATCTGGGCGGTGGCCGGGTCGTAGGCCATCGACGCGGAATAGCGGGCGATGGGGTTGGTGGTCGGGGTCAGCTGGGTCCAGGTGGTGCCGTCGTAGATCCAGGTGTCACCGACAGCGCTACTGGTGGTGCCGCCGTTGTTTCCGCCGTAGAGGACCATCTGGGCGGTGGCCTGATCGTAGGCCATCGAGGCGTCAGAGCGGGCCGGGGGGCTGGTGGCCGGGGTCTGCTGGGTCCAGGTGGTGCCGTTGTAGGTCCAGGTGTCGCCGAGGTCGCTGAAGTTGCCGGCGAGCCCGCCGTAGAGGACCATCTGGGCGGTGGCCGGATCGTAGGCCATCGAGGCGCCGGAGCGGGCGGGGGGGCTGGTGGCCGGGGTCTGCTGAGTCCAGGTGGTGCCGTTGTAGGTCCAGGTGTCAGCGAGAGCGCCGCCGTTGTTTCCACCGAAGAGGACGATCTGGCCGGTGGCCGGATCATACGCCATCGACGCGGAATAGCGGGCGGAGGGGCTGGTGGCGGGGGTCTGCTGGGTCCAGGTGGTGCCGTTGTACGCCCAGGTGTCACGAAAGGTGCCGCCGAGGTTGAGATAGATGCCGCCGAAGAGGACCACCCGGGCGGTGGCCGGGTCATACGCCATCGACGCGCCGGAGCGGGCGGAGGGGCTGGTGGCCGGGGCCTGCTGGGTCCAGTTGGCCGATGGGGTCGGTGCGGCTGCGGCGGGCACCGCGGGAGTGACGACCAACGCCGCCGCCAGCGCCACACCGAGCAGCACGGAAGCTACCCCAGAGGCCCACCGCGTACGGTCACGCGCGTTACCAACCATCGATGTACCTCCTGTGAGATCGGCGCGGTGCGTCCGATTGCTGCGGATCATGACAGGGCGCGGCAACAGGGCGGCAACAGCGCAGCAGTGACGAGTCCGCTCGCCACCGCCAGCGCCGGCCAACTCACTCTGGGTCGAGCTGTGCTCCTCGGACACCGTCCAGCAGCCGGTGCGCCTCGGTCACGAAGAGCTTGGCTCCCAGGTTCTCGGCCACGACCTCGGCTCGGGGGAACGCCGTCTCTGCGCATTCCCGGTCACCGAGGGCGCCACACGGCATCCCGAGGGCCGTATCGATGGGGCTGTACATTGAGCCGCCCCAGGCCAGGCGCCCCTGGTAAGGGAGATCGCCCTGGCCAGGTCAACCTGCATCGCCCGGGTGTCGACGATCGTGGCTGCTCGAGCGATCACCACCGCCATCGCGGTCCAGGTGAAGTCGCCGGGCCACATGAGCGCACCGGTGTCCCAGAACGACGACAACTGTTCGGGGGTCAGGCTGGGCCGCTCGGACCGGGCGGCAGCGAGGGCCAGGGCAGCCCGCCACGCGGCGACCCCGGGCGGGTGGCGTGCAGGGCAACTTGGTCCGGGGACACGCCTTCTACCGCCGCAAGGTGAGCAGCGACTGCCCGGTGGCGGTCAATGACGACCCTCGGACCTTGGCAGTGCGTGAGGACCGTCTCCTCCCCCACGTGGACACCTGGTTGCGCGGCCTGTCCGCACCGGAGCATATTGCGGCGACCGCAGCCCAGATTGTCGATGTTGACGCCCAGGGGCACCGAGAAGTTCCGGCGATCACCCGAGCCCGGGCGACGCTCACCGAGTGCGAGCGCAAACTGTCGCAACACCTCGACGGCCTGGAGGCCGGTATCCCCGCCGACGTCATCGCCTCTCGGATAGCGGCCACCCAGCGGGAGAAGGACGCCGCCCAGTCGGTGTTGTCGACCGCCCCTCCTGCCCCGAGGCCGCTCCGTCTCGACGAGGTGGTCGAGACGCTCACGGCACTGCGAGACCTGCCCGAGTTGCTCGGGCGCATTGAGCAGGCCGACCGAGCTGCGCTCTACCAGGCACTCGAGCTGACTGTGTGGTATCGGCGCATCGGTTCCACCGAAGAGGTCCAGCTGACGTCAACACTGCGAAGCGTGGACCTGGAGCGAGTCGCTGAACACGGCGATGCTAGAAACTTCCAGGTCCCAGGCCTGCAGGGCGTGGACCTGGAGCGTGTCGGAGGGGGGACCAGAGCCCGCCGGCGCGGGATTCCGCCCGCGGACTCTGCTTGTCATTTAGTGTCTCCATTCGTATGCCGGTCATCTACTCGAATCGTTGGCGCTCGTCGAGGAATGGCAACCCGTGGATCTAACCGAAAGCTACGTTCACTTTCTCCCCCAGGTCATTCGTGAACGCTTCGAGATCCGAGAGGTCCGCAACGCTGCGGGCATCATTGCCTCGACCTCGCCGGAGGAATGGGCCGAAATCGTCACCGTGCTCGATGACCTTGAACTCAACAAGGCCGACATTTTGGGAGCTGGCGGATCCAAGTCCGACATGGCAAACCGGACCGACACGGCCTTTCGAGAGCTTGGTTGGCGGGAAGGCCGGGTAGATACGAGCATTTCCCTGTCCGTCACAACGTCGGCCTGGAAGGACGACCCCGCCGAGGTGCTCGTGTCGGAGGTCAACAGCGAGGGCTACAAGGTGGACAACTTCAAGGGCCGGATAGCGCTTGACGTCGAGTGGAACGCCAAAGACGGAAACCTTGACAGGGACATCGGCGCATACAGGGCGCTGTACGACGCCGGGGTGATTGATGCAGCCGTCATCATCACTCGAACGCTTGACCTTCGAGAACTGGCCCTGGAACTGGATCCTGAATCCAAGAAGTTCAACACCACCACGACCACGAATCTCACCAAGCTCGAACCTCGAATGACCCGGGGGGATGCGGGCGGCTGTCCGATTCTGGCAGTGGCGATTTCTCGCAGGGGCTACACAGGCCACTAGTCGGCCGACCCACCGCCGTAGCCCTTGTGCTGGCGACCTCGGGGCACCACATCGGACGACGCCTCATCTCCCCAGACTGTCCAACCCGGCTGCGGGTAGCGGGCGAACAGTTCGAGGAACGGTCCAGGAGAACAGCTCTCAATCAGGGGAAAGATCTCGTCCGGCTTCCGTGAGTGTTCCCGCTTGCGGGTGGCGAGCAAGTTCACCTGGGAACGACCGGGGGGCAGGGTGCGCATTCTTCCCTTGACCCCGAACAGAATCAGTTCTGTGACGTTGCGAAAGTAGAACCCAACTCCCCTGCCGTCCGGTCCGCCGTCCTTGCGGGTCTTGTACCAGACCAGATTGGACTTGTAGGTGAAGCCCCAAGCTTCGAGAACCTTCAACCCTTCGTCCAGCAGGGCATTGGGCACCCACAGATAGCAGTGGGCTTCCTTGGCCGTAAGGTCGGCAACCGGGAGGGCGGCAATGTCCTTCCACGTCATCGTGTCGTACCGGCTCAGCCGCTTGTGCTCCGGGGCGACTTTCCCGGTCCTGTTCTGGAACCTCCACGGAGGGTCTGCCAACACAGTTTGGAACGGCTTGCCTCCCAGACTCGACAGGTCGAGCCCTGTCGCAAAGTCCTCAGGATTCTTCCGGGCCGTCACTGGCGTGAGTCCCGAAGTTGCGCCAGCGTCGAGTTGTTCAGCCGTGGGATCCGCCACCGAAGCCAGCCGTCTACGGAATCCACATCGAGAACCTCTCTCGCAGCCGTTGAAGGCGTGGCGTACACCTTCCCCGATGTCTTGATGGTTCCATCAGCCTGCACGACGCCCTCAATCGACTTCGCAGATCTGCGATTGATAACGATTTGCTCCCCTGCGATGAGCGCTCCGACGTCAATCAAGTCGGAGATGCTGAGCTTTCCTATCGTCCGTGCCACGGTGCCTCCCTCAAACGGATCTTTAGATCTCGGGATCTGTCTATCACGGGGCAGTGACGGGGGGCGGTTATGGCCTCCAACCTCGAAGGACAGGGACATTGACCGCCTTCGGCGGTCCTTCAAACCAGTGGGCGGGGTGGGGCCACCTTCGGCGGCCCCACCCCGCCCACCGTGAGGCTTGTGACGGTTGTGAGTCACGCCGCCTCGGTCTCGTCCTTGCTTACGGGCTGATAGAGACCCCGACGAGGCTTCTCCACCTGGCGGGCTTCGAACATCTGCGTGAGGTACTGGCGGACGTTCTGGTACTCGATGTCGAGAGCCTTCGAGATGACCATTGGCGTTCCCCCGTCCGGGTTCTCATCGAGCCACGACAGAATCTGCTGCCGCCCCTCGGAGAGGGTTGCCCTCTCATCATCACCGAGGACAGTCCATCGAAGGTTGGGACCACGTTCAACGACAAGTTCGCTCTCCTCGGCATTCCGTGGACGAATGCTCAGGAGGCACTGTCGAGCAGCCGCCGAGCGAGTAAGCACGGCCATGCCGTCGGTAGCAGCCGCCATACCGTTCGAGCCGCTGATTTTGTGCATGATGTCGTCTCCGTCCATCTTCCGGGTGTGATGGACGACGACGAACAAGGTGTTTGGCCACCGGGTTGCAAGGTCGGCCAGACCCGCAAGCCCGTTGTAGTCCTCCTGGTGCCGGTTTGCACCCCTCGTCTCAGGGGCCACCGACGAGTAGGTGTCGATAACCACGAGCCGGGGATCCTCCGCCTCCACAAGCCACCATTCAAGTTGAACCTCGAGCCGGTCCCCCAGCGGCTCTGATGACTGGGTGATGTCAAGCGGACCCGTGAACCTCTCGAAGTCCTTGGCGCTGTATGCCTCGTCATCGGTATCGATTTCGAGCATCTTGACGATGCGGTCCCTGAACGAACGCTGTCCACCTTCGTTGGCGAGATAAAGGGCCGAACCTTGGTCCACGTGGAGGCCGCCCCACGCTGGTTCTCCTCGGGTAATGGAGAGGGCCAGGTCTTGCATCAGCAACGTCTTGCCCGCCTTCGGGTCGCCCGCTACGAGGAAGAGGCCGGCCGGAATGTACGGTTCGACAATCATTCGAATCGGGGCGAGCTCCTCGGCCAGGAGGTCGCAGGCCCTCACTACGTCGAGCTTCGGAATCGGTGTTGCATTCGGTGGCATGGCTTCCTCTTTCAAGAACCACGGCGGGCGGGCCGTCGTGCCGAATCACATTCGTGAGCCGTGTCCCCTACTGTCCGGGGTTCCTCACGATGCGCATTCAGCTCCCTCACAACGGTCACAAGCCTCACCTTGAGAACTCACGAAGTGCCGCCACTGCCCACTGGTGCAAGCCGTCGAGGCTCATGCCGACTCCCGATAGTGCCAAGGCACCCACATCGCTCGCCGGAAGGTTGAACACCCGAAGCAGGGTCGGCACTCCCCCGTTTGTGAGGTAGCCAGCGCCAACGTCTGCCTTGGTGAGCTTGGCGGCCTCTCGGCGACCGGGGCCAAGTAGTGCCTCCGAGCCGTGGACGTCGTCGGGGTGAGCCAGTGCAAGCCGCCAGCCAACGAGGGATCTTGTGGTCACATCCACCGTGGTCGAGGTGACACGCTGAGATGCGAGCACTGTGCCGACATTGACTTTCCGACCGAGAGCGACGACCCTCCGGAGTGCCGACCGGGCTTCTTCTTGCTGCTTCGGGCTACCTGCGGCGGCGAGTTCGGCAAGTTCATCGATGACGAGCACCAGCGGGGTCAGGAGCGAGAGGGGTGCCCCTGCGCCGAGCAGCTCGCCACGGCGAACAATGAGATCCAGCACCGAGCGCAGAAGTTCCACTGTGGGTTGTGGCTCTGCCGAAGCCACCACGTCTCCGAGCCGGGCCGACCAAAGTGACGCCTCTGCCCCGCCGGTTGGGTCGATGACAACGATGGACGTGGCCGTCGGTGCCAGTCCGGCCAGGACGACACGCAAGGCCATGCTCTTGCCTGAACCAGGTACGCCCGACGCAAGCAGAGAGCTGGCGCCGGAGAATCGGTCGAATAGCGGCACCGTCACGACGTCCCCCACCGAGTCGAGTCCAATCGGAATGGGTTCAAGGTGGCTCCGGGGAAGCCACACCGGAGCCACCTTGAGATCTTCTCGATACATCACCGGATCCGGTACATGTGTTTGATGGAGGACGACCGTGCAGCGGTCCGCTCGGAGCCGGTCAGGGACAACCTCGACCCGTGCGGACTTGAATGCCGCCGCCAGGAGGTCCGAACTCTTGACCACGTCATCTTGACTCGTCCCAGGCCCGAGGCTCAGGCTCAGGACGGCTGGGCCATCCGTCTCCTGGCGGATTGTCGAGAGCCAACGCAGCCGTGCGTTTAGACCGGCGCTGCGTGCTGCCGCCTCCCATCGAAGACCTACGACCCAGGCGGGTCGCCCGTTCATGCAGGGCGGGTATTGACGGGCTGGATCCCATCAGCACTGAACGACACGCCGGAACGTCCGCCGTCCATCGACCACGGCCGTCCGACGAGCTTCACCAACTTGATTTGGGTCAAGGGGGGAATCTGGGCGACGGGGCCAGGCACTCGCACCGTCAGAGTGTCGGCGTCGCCTCCCTCGACGACCACCACAATCGGGACATTGAAGAGTGGCTGTCCTGCCTTGTTGGTTCGCTGCGTCCCATCCGGCTTGGTCGCAGCCAGAATGGCGCCACCAACGAGCGTGGTGAGGTGGGTCGTATCTACCGGGATTGTCTTCACTGCGGCTCCTAAGGTTGAGCAGGCTCCGTACCTGCCTCATCGACTGTCCGGTGCCCGGACATAGGCGCAAGTAGCTACTCCGCATCTGGGTGCGGCTCCCCCGTGTAGATGGCGACGGCCCGGGCCACTTCCTGGAACGACGCCGAGGTGTACGTAAGCGTCACCTCACGCCCCTCGGTGTGGCCGGCGAATGCACGGGCCACCGCCAAACCGGCGATGCGCTCGATGCAGCTCGTCGCATGGTGGCGACACCAGTGGATACTCACGCCCAGTTCCTTCACCCAAGGGATTGAGCGGCCCCATCGGGCCACAAGGGTGTTGTAGCGCCGTCGGGTCATAGGAGCCCCGACGGTCACTCCACGTGCGGGAAGCTGCCGAAATACGGCGTCCTCCGGATCCTGTGCTCCTCTCACTTCGGCGTGCGCCACCAGAGCATCGAGGAGAGTCCTGGACACAGGCTGCCAACGCTCCTTGTGGTTCTTCTCACGAAGCCGCAGGCACTGGCGAGACAAGTCCAAGTCACGTACTCGAAGACTCAGGGCACCCGCTCGACGGGCGCCCGTTTCGAGATGGAACCGGAGCAAGAGGGTGTCCAACGCTGGGTCATTGCCGCCGTTCATGGTCACGGCGTAGATCTCGGCAACCTCTGCATCGGAGAAGAACCGACGTCGAGAAGGGAGCCGACTTGGCTTCTCGATTCCTTCCATCGGATTCTTGGTGATGTAGCCGTCTTCGACTGCCACCCGGAAGAAGGCACGCAGAGCACCAACGCAGTTCTCTTGGGCGGAGATCCCGTGCCGGCTGTTCGCTCGGACGATGGCGTTGGTTCTGGTGGCGTTCACGAACGCACGAAGCTCCGACGTCTTCACGGCTGAGATGTGCCGGTCACCCATCTCAACGACGAGGCGCCGCCAGTATGTCTGGTACGTATCCCTTGCCCCCTGTGACGTAGCAGCGTCAACTGATGGCAGGTATCCGGCAATAGTCATCTGAACAGGCGAGCTGGTGTCCGCAGCGGCGGCCGCAAGTTCCTCGATGGACACTCCCAGTTCCTCAGCCATTGCCAGGAGGGCCGCAACACTCTTATTCGTGGGAGCAGCCATCACGACACCAGCTCGTCACAAAGGGCGGCGGGGGTGACCACCAGCGCTCCGGTGCCCTTGTCGGCAGACAGAAGAACCCCGCTCCGGACCGACAGGGAGAGCGCCCGCCGTTGGGTCTCCGGAATGTGGAGCCTGCCACGCCCGTCGAGCGGCGTTCCGCTGGCCCCTACCGTCACGACCAGGCGGTCATCTTCCAGACTGAACTGGACCACGGTCCCCGAAGCCCAACCCAGGGACTCGAACACCACGGAGTCACGGATCCGGCCACTTACGTCGAGGCGGGCAAATCCGTGGGTCCACACCCCGGGCCGTGCCTCTCGCAGCGGGCGAATGTGCGCCAACAGCGAGGGGGATTGTGACACTGCCGCCCCGGGCGGAAGCGGTTGCAGAGCCGCAATCAAGCGCTCTCGCTGTCTAACGGCGCCGATGCCGTTGGTGTTGCGTGCCATGTCCTGAACCGTGTCGCAACGGTCCACACGTGCAATACCTTGGGCGCCGCTCCCGACGCCCTGAACAGGGCTTTCGTCGGACGACAAAACTTCTTCTTGCTCGGTGGGCTCCTGGCCCGCCTCCGGTGAGCGGGAAATCTCCCGCGCTCTGGTGTCGGAGGGGGGACTTGAACCCCCACGTCCTTTCGGACACTAGCCCCTCAAGCTAGCGCGTCTGCCTATTCCGCCACTCCGACGAAGTGGCTCCGATGCTGTCATCGGGGCGAAGGGCATGGTAGCGCGGCCAGGGGGGTGCTCCGTGCCGCCGGAGGACCGTCGGCACCCCGATCGACGCTCAGGAGTGTCCCGGGGTCGGAGCCGGCCTGAGGCGCGTCCACTGGGCCACGTTCCACAGGATCCCGTCCACCGACGGGTTGTAGGTGGCGTTCGCCACCTGGACGCCGTTGGCGGCCAGCCCCGGCTCGCCGACGAGCGGCAGCGCCACCATCTGGTCCCACAGCTGGTCGTCGATCTGCGTGTAGACGGCTCCCCCGGTCACCGGGTTGAGATCCTGGAACGCCCGGGTGAACAGCTGGTCGACCTGGGGATCGTCGAACCGGCTCCAGTTCTGTCCGTCGCTCGCGCCCCAACGGGCGTCCGCGGTCGCGTTCGAGTACCAGCCGGCCGTGATCGACTGGAACGGACCCGAGGTCCGGGTCACCAGGGCCACGTCGTACCCGTTGGCCGCGACGGCGGCCGCCAGTCCGGCGGGACCGGCCACCGGGACGGCCGTGACCCCGATCCCCGCCGAGCGCAACTGGTCGGCGATGTCCGACGCCGCCTGGTCGATCCACGGGTCCCCTTCCTCCACCGCCAGGCGCACGGTGAACGGATGGCCCGCAGCGTCCGTGTAGAGCGCCCCGGGCGTCCTCTGGTAGCCGAGCGACCGGAGCAGGGTGTCCGTGGCGGCCGGATCGACCTGGGCGTACTCCCCCGCCGCCGTCGATGCGGCGTACGACGGCTGCCAGGGTACGGCCAGGTGGTCGTCGTTCACCGGGAGTGTCGGGTCCACGCTGCCGAACAGCTGATCCACCAGCGCGGTGCGGTCCACGGCGTGGGCGACGGCCTGGCGTGCGGCCACGTTCGACATCACCGTGGACCGCACGTCGAACTCCAGCGACAGGAAGTTCAAGGACGGGTGGATCGAACTCTGGGCGCTCGGGAGGGCGCTCACCGAGGAGAGCGACCCCAGTGTGAAGCTGCCGGGCTGCGAGACCGCCGTTGTGCCCGCCGCCAACGGACCGATCCAGCTGGCATCGCTCTGACCGTCCGAGACCGTGACGGTACCGAGCACCGACTTCGTGCCCCACCACGACGGGTTGCGCACGAGTCGGGCCGTCCCGTCCTGTGCCGAGGCCAGCAGCAGGGGACCCCCCGACAGGTCGACCGCCGGATCGAACCGGTCGAACCCGTCGTTCCACCCCACCTTCCGGGCAATGTGGGCCGGGACCATGTGGTTGAACATGATCCGCCAGTCCGCGTAGGGCCGGGTGAACACCACGGTCACGGTGCGGCCGTCGTGGCTACCGGTGACCGAGGCCACGTCCCGGTAGCCGAGCGTCGAGGCCACCTGGTCGGGCTGGCCTCCGACATCGACGCCGTTGCCCCGCTGCGAGGTCCAGGCGTAGCTGAAGTCGTCGGCGGTGATCGGCACCCCGTCGGACCACACGGCCTTCGGATTGATCACGTACTGGATGGTCAGGGGCGCGGTGGACGTCGCCTCGACGCTCTCCAAGAGGTCGCCGTTGACCTGCGGATCGAGCTTCGGGGTGATCACGTACGCGCTGGGGAGCACGTTCGACAGCAGACTGGGCGTCGTCGAGGCGGCACCGGCCGGGGTGTTGGGGTTGAATCCCGACCAGGGACCGGGCAGGTGGACCACCGACGAGCCCCCCGTCGCCTCGACCTGGGCCGGGATCACCGGTTGGTCCACCTGGCTGATCTGGCGACTACCGAGGTGGTCCACCACGGCCACCCCGGCGATGATCACGATGATCACCAGCGGCAGGGTCCAGCGGGCCCGGCGTTCCCGCCAGAGGGTGGCCATCCGGGACCCGCGCTCGTCGGGCCCGGCGCCGGACGCGCTCACTGCAGGCGCAGGAGGAGGATGATGTTGGTGAAGGCGAAGACCACGGCCACGGTGACGGTGATCCGGTCCAGGTTCTTCTCGACCACCGTCGAACCGGCGGCCGCCGAACCCACCGAGCCGCCGAACATGTCCGACAGCCCGCCCCCCTTGCCGGAGTGCATGAGGATCAGGAAGATGAGCGCGAGGCAGCAGACGATCTGGAGCACGACGATGACTGCGGTCAGCACGGGAAGCCTCTCCTCTGGGTCGGGACCATCGGAGACGCTACCAAACTCAGCGTGGGACCCGGGCTGCGGCCCGCACGATCTCGACGAACTCCCCCGCGTCCAGGCTCGCGCCCCCGACCAGCAGGCCGTCGACGTCGCCGCAGGCCATCAGCTCCCCGGTGTTGCCCGCCTTGACCGAGCCCCCGTACTGGATGCGCACCTGGGTCGCCTCCTCCTCGCCCACGTGGCTGGCCACCACGCCACGGATCCACGCACAGGCGTCCTGGGCGTCCTCGGGCGTGGCCGCCTGCCCGGTCCCGATGGCCCACATCGGCTCGTAGGCGATGACCATGCGGGCCACCGCCTCGGCCGGCACGCCAGTGAGGGCGGACCGCACCTGGTTCGCCAGGTGCTCCTCGGTGAGTCCGATGTCCCGCTCGTCGACCGTCTCCCCCACGCAGAGCACCGGGGTCATCCCGTTGCGCAGCACCGCCTGCAACTTGGCGGCGACCACCGCATCGGTCTCGCCGAAGAGCGTGCGCCGCTCGGAGTGGCCGACGATCACGTACTCCACATGGAGCTTGGCCAGCATGACCGGGCTGACCTCACCGGTGAAGGCCCCCGAGTCCTCCGTGGCGCAGTTCTGGGCGCCCAGGGCCACCGGGACCGACTCGCCCTCGAGGACCGACTGCACCGACCGGATGTCGGTGAAGGGCGGGTGGACCGAGACGTCGAGGGGTCCGACGTCGGCCGGCTGCAGTCGCAGCCCCAGATCGCGCGCCGCGTGGATCGCCTCCAGGTGATCGAGGTTCATCTTCCAGTTGCCGCTGATCAGCGGTCGCCGGCCGGCGGTCGCCGCGCTCATCGGGTGCCGGTCACGATTTCCTGTGCCCGGGGGCGTTGGGGGCGCCACGCAGCGCCGCCAGGCCCGGGAGGTCGCCGAACTCGAGCAGTTCGAGCGAGGCGCCGCCCCCTGTGGAGATGAAGCTGATCTCGTGCTCCAGCCCGAGGGCGTCGACGGCCGCCGCACTGTCACCCCCGCCCACGACCGTGTAGCCGGCGCAGGCGGCCATGGCGGCCGCCACCCCGGCCGTGCCGGCGCTGAACCGCTCGTCCTCGAACACCCCCATCGGTCCGTTCCACAGCACGCTGCCGGCGCCGGCGATGAGGTCGGCATAGGCGCCCACCGTCTCGGGACCGATGTCGAGTCCCTGCCAGGCCCCGGGGATGTCGGCACCCACCGTGCGCACCTCGCCGCCGCCGCCGTCGCACCCGAAGGGCGCACCTGGCTCCAGGGCGACGATGTCGGTCGGCAGGAGGATCGGGGTGCCGGAGTCCAACAACTGGGCGCACTCGTCGATCCGGTCCCGGTCGACCATGGAACCCCCGATGTCGTGGCCTTGTGCGGCCAGGAAGGTGAAGGCCATGCCCCCGCCGACCACCAGCGCGTCGACGTGGTGGAGCAGGGCCTTGAGGACCCCCAGCTTGTCCGCCACCTTGGCCCCGCCGACCACGGCGACGAACGGACGGTCCGGTCGACCCAGGAGCCGACCCAGCGCCTCGATCTCCTTCTGCAGCAGCAGGCCGGCGGCGCTCGGCAGGTAGGTAGGCGGCCCGACCACGGACGCATGGCGGCGGTGCGACACGCCGAAGGCGTCGTTGACATAGGCGTCGTGGGTGTTGACCAGCTTCTTGACGAAGTCGGGGTCGTTGGCCGTCTCACCGGCGTCGAAGCGGAGGTTCTCCATGAGCTCGATCTGCGGGGCCAGGCGGGCCAGCTCCTCACGTACCGGTCCCAACTCCCAGCGGGTGTCCGGGGAACCGTCCGGACGACCCAGGTGGGTGCATGCGGTCACCTGGGCCCCGTGGGACGACAGGTACTCGAGCGTGGGCAGTGCCGCCCGGATGCGGAAGTCGTCCGTCACCACCGCCGGGGCGTCGTCACACGGGCGCAGCGGCACGTTGAAGTCGACCCGGACGAGGACGCTGGCCCCCTCGAGGTCGGGAAGGTCGCCGAGCAGGGGCAGTCCCTCCAACAGTGGGTTGGTCCCGGAACCGCTCACGCCGTCTCCCCTCGGTGCACGTGCCCTCCCTCGTCCGTCCGGCTCAGACGCCTACGACCAGTGAGAGGTCCACCAATCGGTTGGCGTACCCCCACTCATTGTCGTACCAGCCGTTGACCTTGACCAGCGTGACACCCGAGGCTGACGGCATGACCATGGTCAGTCCGGAATCGAACGTGCAGGACGCCGGACTGCCGACGATGTCGGTCGAGACGATCGGGTCCTCGGTGTACACGAGCACCTTGGCGAGCGGACCGGACGAGGCCGCAGTGGCGAAGGCCTCGTTGACCTGGTCCACGGTGACCTCGCCGGGGATGACCGCGGTGAAGTCGGTGATGGATCCGTCCGCCACGGGCACCCGGAGGGCCGCTCCGTCGAGGCGCCCCTCCATGGCCTCGAGCACGAGGCTGGTGGCCCGCGCGGCGCCACTCGACGCCGGGACGATGTTGATCGCTGCAGCCCGAGCCCGGCGCAGGTCCTTGTGCGGCAGGTCGAGCAGGTTCTGGTCGTTGGTGTAGGCGTGCACGGTGGTCATGAGGCCGGACTCGACTCCGAAGGCGTCGTCCAGGACCTTCACCATCGGGACGAAGCAGTTCGTGGTGCACGAGGCGTTCGAGACCACGATGTCCTTCGCCGGGTCGAACAGGTGGTCGTTGACACCGACGACGAACGTGGCGTCGACCCCGGTCCCCGGCGCCGAGATGATGACCCGGTGGGCGCCGGCGTCGACGTGGGCACCGGCACTCTCCTTGGAGGTGAAGAAGCCGGTCGACTCGATGACCACGTCGACCCCGAGGTCCGACCACGGCAGTGCCTTCGGGTCCCGCTCGGCGAACACGGCGATCGGCTGCCGGTCGATCACCAGGTGGTTGCCCTCCACCGCCACGTCGGGCCCGAGGCGCCCGTGCGTGGAGTCGTACTTGAGGAGGTGGGCCAGCGTCTCCGCGGAGGTCAGGTCGTTGATGGCCACGATCTCGACGTCCGCTCCGAGGAGCCGGGCGGCCCGGAGATAGTTGCGGCCGATGCGGCCGAAGCCGTTGATGCCGATCCGTACGGTCATTGTCGTCGTGCCTCATCCTTCATCGCGTCGTCTCCCTCGGGCCAACCGACCGCTGTCGCACTGATGGATCCGTCCTTCGCCCTTCCGACCAGCGGAGCACGTCCACGGTAGGGCATCCGGGGACCACGGGGAGTCATCCGAGCAGACCGGACAGGGTTTGCGCCAGTTTTGACGGATCGTGGGCCCGTCCGTGGGGTCGGGCGAGGTCCACGTCGACCACCGGGACCCGGGTCTCGCCCACTCCGATGGCGGTCGAATCGCAGATCACCCGGTCGACCGGGATCCCGTGGGCGAGCAGGGCCCCGACGTGCATGGCGACGTCGTACCCGGCGGTCTCGCCCTCCTGCGGGCGCAGATTGCAGAGATAGACCCGCTGGGCGGAGGAGCGGTTGATCCCCTCCAGGATCCGGGGCACGACGGCTGCGGCGAGCACGCTCGTGTAGAGCGAGCCGGGACCGAGGAGGATCTGGTCCGCCCGGGCCAGCGCCTCGAGGGCCGCTTCGGGGGCGGGCGGGTCGGCCGGCACGAGGTCGAGTCGGGTGATGTGCCCGGTGCCGCTGACGGCCACCTGCCCCGTGACCGGACCCCCGGCGGCCTCGGCCTTGAGCACCACCGGCTCCGTGGCGGACGGCAGGACCCGTCCGCGCACCCCCAGCATCCGGCAGGCCTCGTCGAGCGCCGACACCGGGTCGCCACAGGTCTCGAGGAGTCCGGCCAGCATCAGGTTCCCGACCGAGTGTCCGGCGAGCTCCCCCTCGTCGAACCGGTGGGCGAACGCCGCCGCCAGGAGGCGGTCGGGCTCGGCGAGGGCGATCAGACACTTTCGCAGGTCGCCGGGCGGGATGATGTGGAGCAGCTCGCGCAGCCGTCCCGACGAGCCGCCGTCGTCCGCCACCGACACGATGGCCGTCAC
>Ga0209012_1002160_pt1 | contig 18001 bp, 8 predicted proteins | sample RS3BMetagenome_FD_184735 | JGI IMG/M metagenome (GOLD analysis project Ga0209012, IMG submission 184735) | Ferric oxide microbial mat and aquatic microbial communities from Rainbow Spring, Yellowstone National Park, USA - RS3B (SPAdes) (version 3) ...
CCCGCCCCCGCGCCTTCCGCCACGCCCGGCCGGGAGGCCCCCGCGCCCGCCCCCGCGCCTTCCGCCACGCCCGGCCGGGAGGCCCCCGCACCCGCGCCTTCGGCCGCCCTCGCCCCTTCCCCCGCACCTGCCCCTGAGGCCGCCGCGCCCGGCCGGGCCGCGGCCCTGCCCTCTCCCGCCGCGATCACGCCGGAGGCGGTGTCCGCGCAGATCGACGGCCTCGTCGCCGACGGGGCGCTGGCCCGGGAGATCCCGCCCACGGCCGGTCCGGGTGGCAGCCCCCGCGAACTGCTGTCCCTGCCCGCGCTGGACGCCGCGGAGCGGGGCGTCGTCTCAACCCTGTTGCGGCTGCGGCGGACCCCGGCGCCCCCGCTGGAGGTGGACGCGGAACGCGCCCTCGCCTGGTACCAGGGCTGGCGCGGCATCACCCTCGCCCCGCTGCAGCGGCAGGCCATCCTCTCCGCCCTGCACGAGAAGGTGCTGGTCGTCACGGGGGGGCCCGGCACGGGCAAGACCACGCTCGTGCGGGGCATCGTGGAGATCCACGCCCGCAAGGGCCGCCGCGTCCTGCTCTGCGCCCCGACCGGCCGGGCGGCCCAGCGCCTCGCCGAGTCGGCGGGCCGGGAGGCCCGCACCATCCACCGCCTGCTGGAGTTCGATCCCGGGGGCATGCGCTTCCAGCGGGACGGGGACAACCCCCTGGAGGCGGACCTGGTCATCGCCGACGAGTGCTCGATGATCGATACGGTGCTGGCCAACAACCTGCTCAAGGCCGTCCCGCCGACGGCGCAACTCCTGCTCGTGGGCGACGCCGACCAGCTGCCTTCGGTCGGTCCCGGCAACGTCCTTTCGGATCTCATCGCCTCGGGCACCCTGCCGGTCGTCCGCCTGACCGAGATCTTCCGCCAGGCCGAGGCCAGCCGCATCGTGGTCAACGCCCACCGCATCCACCGCGGGGAATACCCGGTCCTCGACGGTGGACTCCCCGACTTCTTCTGGATCAAGAAGGAGGAGCCGGAGGACATCCTGGCGATGGTCAAGCGCCTGGTCGCCGCGGACATCCCGCGGCGCTTCGGACTCGACCCCGTGCGCGACGTGCAGGTCCTGACGCCGATGCGGCGCGGGGTGCTCGGTGCCGCGAACCTCAACGTCGAATTGCAGGCCCTGCTCAACCCGCAGGGGGCGGCGATCCGCCGCGGGGCGCAGGACTTCCGCATCGGGGACAAGGTGATGCAGATCGAGAACGACTACGACCTCGACGTGTACAACGGCGACATCGGCCGGATCGAGGGGCTCGACGAGGAAGAGGGCACGCTCCAGGTCCGCTTCGGAGACCGGACGGTGGCCTACGACGCCCGGGACCTGGGCGGACTGGTCCTCGCCTACGCCACATCTGTGCACAAGGCGCAGGGGAGCGAGTACCCGGCGGTGGTCATCCCCCTGCACAGCCAGCACTACCTGCTGCTGCAGCGCCGGCTGCTGTACACGGCGGTGACGCGCGGCAAGCGCCTCGTCGTGCTGGTGGGCAGCCCGCGCGCCCTGGGCATCGCCCTGCGCGACCGGACCGCGAAGCCGCGCAACACGCGGTTGGCCGAGCGGCTCGCGCGGGCGGCGCGGGGGGCGGAGGTGGCCCAGGGCGCCGCGCCGGCGTGACCCGTGGCACAACGCCACCGGAAGGAGCGGGGGCAGCGGGATTTGGGCCGCTACAGGTGTAGCGGCCAGGGGATCCCCCGCCCAGGGGTCTCGCTCGTCGTGGGCGGGCCCTCCACCGCGGCGGCGGCCTGCGGAATGCGGACCGGCCGGCAACGCATCCGCGGCTGCCGCGCCGGCAGGTCATCGGTGTGCGGACCGTCAGCGCAGGGTGAGGGCGCCGTCGGCATCCAATACCGGGGTCACACATCGGACGCCCAGCCGCCCGAAGTCCGTGCGATCCTCCGTGCATGCGGTGAGCCACCGGCTGGTGTGACTCCGCGGACGGCATGGCGTCCACGAACGACACATGACGTATTCCGCACATGGGACGTGATGCGGATCGGGGTTTGCGGGGTCATAGGAAACTCAGGACCAACGGAAGCCACGACAAGGGTGCCTGGCGGCAACGTCGGCTCGGGCGTGCCGCTGACGCGGCGCTTCTAGCGCCCGTCGGCCGCGCCGCCCCTCCACCTCCACACCTTGTGCATCCGAGACCATCTGTGTTTGCGTCGAACGAATGTGTCAAACGTTTCATCTCGGAGAACACCGTCAAGATGCACCTGAGGAACGTCTACCGGAAAACCGGCACGGCCAGCCGGGGCGATCTGCTGTGGCAGTTGGTGATGGGGCCCGGGCCGGCGGCGGAGGGAGCCGGTAGGCCTGTCGGCGGGCCTGTCGCGGGGGCGCCCAAGCAGGGCGGCGTGTCCGGGCCGTGAGGTCCCTCGCGGCCCGGCCCGCCTGTAGCGTCCCGCGTTATTCGGCGTCGATCGTCCCGTACGCGGTGGCGGGCCCATGTGCCCTTGCCGCCGAGCCTCTGCGGGCACGCTGGCGGGCGGCGGGGCGGCTCCATGAGCCGCCCAGGCACGAGCAGCCTGGCGTACCCGCCACTCGGCGGCAAGGGTTCGGCTTCGCCCCCATCCGCCCGGAGTTGGTGCCGGCACGGCGCTCGATTCGGGATCTGCCACGCCAAATGAAGTGGCACACGACGCGGCGCCGGCAGCGGCAGGGCGTGCCGCTGCCGCTCCCGGTTGCGAAAGCCGTGGGCCTGCGAGGGGCATCCGTCGAGACCGGGGACCATCCGTCCGGGGGGCGCAACCCCCCAAAGCCGCGGCCGCCGGGCCGACGGTGGAACGTGCCGCTCTGTGTCTGTACATCTCCACGCACACGGTGGGCGACGGCGGTATGGGGGACCGTCACCCGCGATCCCGCGAGGGGGCGCCGTGCCCTCACGCGAGCCTCCAATTCCGCCCGCCGTCGGTGGTCGCATAGAGCGTCCCCTGCAGCAGCATCCAGCCGGTGGTCGCGGAGACGAAGTCGATGCCCTGCGGCGACATCCCCCTGGCCAGCGCGAATCCGCCCGCGACCGCCACCGCGGCGGGGTGGCGCGCGGCCAGGAAAACGCCGCCGGTCGTGGGCCCGCTGTTGGGCCGCCATCCGATCACCCACACCCCGCCGGGGACCGCCTCGACCTGGGTGGCCACCCACTGCGTCGGGGGTGTGCCGGGCCCCACCCGCGCCGGCCCGAGGTCGGCCACGGGCCGCCAGGTGCGCCCGCCGTCCGTCGACGTGGCGAGGTCCCGCTCCGGGTGAAAGTCGGCCTGGGCCGTGTTCGACCCGGTGTTGAGCAGCGCCCAACCCGTGCCATCCGCGGCGAACGAAATCTGGCGGAGCGACTCCGGGGCGGGCGGAGCGGGCAGCGCCGTCCATGTCCGCCCGCCGTCGGACGTCCGATACAGCGTGTTGGAGCCGCACGCCCCGCTGGCCAGAAGCCATCCGTCCTTCGGGGTGAACATGCCGAGGCCGACCGGGGGACCGCAGGTCGCCGGATTCCCGAGGTCCGTCCACTGCGCCCCGCCATCGGCCGAGGCCTCCAGGTCTCCATCGGCCGTGAGCATCCAGGCGTGGCTGGCGTCGGAGAACCCCGCCGCCCAACCGTAACCCACCGGCGACGGCAGGGTACCCGTGCGGCTCCAGTTGGAGCCCCCGTCGGCGGTGCGCAGCACGGCGGAGGCATCGGTCTGCGCACCGAGCGCCCAACCGGCACGCGGGCCGGTGAACCCCCAACTCGCGCCCGGCGAGTACTGGCTGGCGGCCTGCCAGAGGACCTGCCAACTCGCGCCGCCGTCGTCCGTGCCCAGGATGGCGTCGCCGGGAGAGCGGAGGCTCCCCACCGCCCATGCCTGCCGCGGGCCGGAGGCCGCCAGGGCCAGGAGCGCCGCCCCGTGGACCGGGTGAAAGACCGGCGCCCCGCCGGCGGATACGACGGCCGTCTCCGTAGCGCAACTGCGGTCGGCGCAGCGCGGCGTCCCGTTCGGCGGTTGGGCCAGGAGCCAGACGGCGGACGGGAGCGGGGTGAGCGCCGTGACGAACTGGTCGACCGAGGCCACCCGGGTCCAGGTGGCACCCGCGTCCCCACTTTGGTACAGGTCCGCGTAATCGGTGCGCCGACGGCCGCTGCAGACCGGTCCGCCGCACCCGTTCGTCGCCATCCACCCGGCGGTCGGACCCGCGAACCCCGCCGCCTGGCCCTCCCCGGCGAGCCAGCTCTGCGTCCAGCGGCTCCCGCCGTCCGTGGTGGTGTACAGCGCACCCGGGTCCGCCGCGAACAGCCACCCGTGTCCGCCGCCCAAAAACCCGCCCCCGCGGAACACCCTCCACGGGAGGTTGGCCCCGGCCGACGTCGCTCCCGGTCCGGCGTTGCGGGCGAGCAGCCGCCAGGTGTGCCCGCCGTCGGCCGTCGCGTACACGGCGGCGCCGCAACCGCGGCTCGTACAACCCGCGGTGGCCAACGAGAGGAGCCATCCGTCCCGGGCGTCGGTGAAGCCTAGTTCCGAGACGGGCGTCGCCGGCACCGGCAGGCGCGACCAGGCCCGCCCGCCGTCACTCGTCGCGTAGGCGCCCCGGGCGCCCCACACCCACCCCTGCCGGGTGCTGAGGAACTGCACGCCGTCGAGGCCGATCGGCGGCGCGGGCAGGGGTGCCCAACGCCCCCCGCCGTCGGAGGTCGCCAACACGACCCCCGTGCAGGCCGGGGGGCTGCCGCTGCAGCGGGCGCCGACCGCCCACCCGGCGGCCGGCGAGACGGAGGTGATGGCGGTCAGTCCCACGGGCCCCGCTGCGGGCGGGGGCGAGACCAGCGTCGCCTGGTCGGTCGGCCCGGGGATCGACGGTAGCGGGACCGATGCACTCGGTGCCGCAGCCGCGGAGGGCGTGGCGGTCAGGGGAGAGGCGGTGCCCGCGGCGGACCCCCCGGGGCCGGTGGGGACCGCGCGGCCGCAGCCGACCGTGAGGCAGAGCGCCAGGATCGCGGTACAGGCGGCAGCCCTTCGCACCTGTTGCACGCCCCCCCTGTCGCGGGGAAAATCCACCGAGAGAACCCCGAGGAACAAGACGGCGCCAGCCGCATGCCGGTTCCGACGCAGAGCCATCCCGTGCCGGGAGCCCACGCCGCACGCCGATTCCGCCCAGCGCCCACCCCGCCCCCCGGCGCGCGGGTTGTTGCGTCCCCAGCGGGCCGGTGCCGTCAACTCGGCGCCCGAACCCCTGCACACCGTCGGCGCCAGCCACCCCCTCCCCCCGGCCCCTGCGCAACGGTGGCCGACCCCGCCCGCACCCATCCCGCACCTGCCCCCACCGCCGTCGGCCCCCATAGACCGGCGTAGGGCGCCGCCTGTCGGCGGCGCCCTACGCCTTCGCCCGTCCGTACTGCCGCGGCCAGTCGACATCCACGCCGAGCGCCCGCGCCGCGTCCAGGGGCCAGTACGGGTGGCGCAGCAACTCGCGCGCCAGGAGGATCAGGTCCGCTTCGCCGGCGGCCAGAACGGCCTCCGCGTGGGTGGGAGCGGTGATCCGCCCCACGGCCCCGGTCAGGATCCCCGCCTCTCGGCGCACGCGTGCCGCGAACGGCACCTGGTAGCCGGGGGCCTCGGGCACATGCACGCCCGGGATCGCACCGCCCGAGGAGCAGTCGATGAGGTCCACACCGCGGTCTTTCAGCAGGCGCGCGGTCTCCACCGTGTCGTCGCCGTCGATGCCGCCCGGGGCCCAGTCCGTCGCCGAGAGGCGGACGAAGAGCGGCAGATCCTCGGGCCAGACGCGGCGCACCGCGTCCACGACCTCCAGCAGGAAGCGGCGGCGATCCCGGCCGTAGGCGTCCTCCCGCCGGTTGACCAGCGGCGACAGGAACTCATGGATCAGGTACCCGTGGGCGCCGTGCACCTCGGCCACCCGGAAGCCGGCCTCGTGCGCGCGCCGCGCCCCGTCGGCGAAGGCCCGCACCACGCCGGCGACCTCCGCCTCGGTCAGGGCGTGCGGCACGGAATCCTCGGACGAGAAGGCCGAAGCCGAGGGCGCGACCACGGACTCCCCCGGCGGCGGGACGTCGGCGGCCGCCTTGCGCCCGGCGTGGGCCAACTGGATCCCGGGAACCGCGCCCTGCGCGGCGACAAAGCGGGTGATCCGCGCCCAGGCCTCGGCCTGCGCGCCGTTCCAGATGCCGGTGTCGGCGGAGGAGATGCGCCCGCGCGCCTCGACCGCCGTCGCCTCGGCGATGACCGCCGCGGCCCCGCCGACCGCGCGGCTGCCCAGATGCACCAGGTGCCAATCCGCCGGCATGCCGTCGCGGGCGGAGTACTGGCACATGGGCGACATCGCGATGCGGTTGCGGAGGGTGACCCCACGGATGGTCAGGGGTTCGAACAGCTTCGCCACTCTGAAGTGCCCGGCCGGGGAGACGCACGCCCACCGATCGCTCGGTCTGGAGGGTCCGCGCGCGACGCCGCTGCGGCACGCCTCACCTCCACGCCGCGCATCCGTCCGACCGGGCCATCGCCCCTTTCGGCCTGGGATTTGCCCCTGGGCGGGGCACAGGCGACAGGTGGGCCCGGACCACAGGCCCCGGACAGGCTCCCGGGACGGGGGTCTCTACCGTACCGCCCGGGTCTTCGCCCCGACGCGCGGACCGGCCCACGTGCGCAGTGTGGGCATAACGGCTCGCGGTTGCAACCCGCAGGGCGGCCGGCGTGCGGCGGCGAAGCCCACCGGACGCCGGGCCCGGACGGGGCTGCGCAGGTCCGGCCCGGGGGTGGACGATGCTCGCGGCGCTCCATGCCGGTCTCTTGGACGGCGGCCTCGTCGTCTGGGGCGAAGGGCCGGTGCGGGACACGGAGCCCGGATCCGGGACCACCGCCCCCCGAGCCTCCGCCCGTGGGCGTTCCCGCCGCGCCGCGCCCGGCACCTTCGGCCTGCCCGGTGAAGACCTCGCCGAGGCGCTGGCCGAGGCGGTACCGACCCTGGGCCTGGAGGCCTTCGAGCCCGCAGAGGCCGTCGCCTGGCTCCCGACGACCGCCGCGGCCGGCGGCCTGCCCCTCCCCTCCCAGCCGGCGCTCGGCGACCCCGCCGCGGCCGGAGACCCGCCTGTCCTCGCCGCATGGAGGATCGAGGGCATCCGCCTCGCCCCGGAGGCGGCGTTCGCCCTCCTTTCCCGCTGCACAGGCCGCGCGGACATCGCGCCCGGCCTGCTCGTCGGACCCGACCTGCGCTTTTGGGTGGCGGCGCTGCGCTTGGCCGCGGATCTCGCCGCCCGGCAGATGTTCCTCCCCTCGGTCCGCGGCGAAGGCGACGGCTATCGGGCCGGGTGGGAGCCGCTGCTGTCGGGACGCGCGGGCCTGCTGGCGGACCGCCTGGCCCAAGCCATGCCCGCGGCGTGCCGAGCACTGTCCGCTTCAGCGGGGGCCCCCCCGGACATCCCGGCGAGGACCCTGCTCCTCCACTTCGTGCGGGGCGTGCTCGACCACTTCGCCCGCGGCCCGGAGCCCGGCGCGCCCGCCAAGGACTTCGACAGCCTCGACGAGCGGTGGCTGTCCGCCCTGCGGACGCCGGATTCCGGACTGCCCGGCGCCCCGCGCGAGGTCCTCGGCCTGGCGGCCCGCGCCCGCGAGTGGGCGGCGCCGCTGTTGGTGCGCCGCGACGCCGCCTTCCGCCTCTGCTTCCGGCTGGAGGAGCCGGTGGAGGTCGAGGATGCGGGGGATGCGGAAGGCTCCTGGCATGTCCGCTACCTCCTCCAGGCCACCGACGACCCGAGCCTGCTCTTCCCGGCCGAACAGGTCTGGAAACCGGCGCGCCACGGTGGCCACGCCCACCACGCACACCCCGGCACCGCCCCCCTGCTCGCCGCCCTCGGCCGCGCGGCGGCCCTCTGCGCCGAGGTCGACCAGAGCCTCCGCGGGCCGGAGCCCTGCGGCTTCCCCTGCGACGCGGCCGGAGCGCACGCCTTCCTCACGGAGACGGCGTGGCTGCTGGAGGAGGCCGGGTTCGGCGTCATGCTCCCGGCGTGGTGGACGCGCGGCGGCACGCGGACCCGTCTGGCGGCCCGCGCCCACGTCCGGGCCTCAGGGGCGGCAGGCGCCGGCGGTTTCGGCCTGGATGCCGCCCTGGAATTCGATTGGCGGGTCGCCCTCGGTGACCAGATCCTCACCCATGCGGAATTGGAGGCGCTCGCGCGGCAGAAGTCGCCCCTGGTGCGGGTGCGCGGCCAGTGGGTGCAGGTGGACGCCGAGCAGATCCGGGCCGCGCTGGCGGTGTTCGCGGGGCGCGCCCCCGGCCGGGGCACGCTCCGCCAGGCCCTGCGCCTCTCCGCGGGGACGGAGGCCGCTGCCGGGCTACCGGTGGCCACAGTCGAGGGCGAGGGCTGGGTGGCGGAGCTGCTGGGCGCGGACGGCGACGGGCCGGCAAGCGGCGGGGACCCCGCCACCGCGGCGGCGCGCGGCCCCTCCCCGGATCCCCTCCGCGCCCTGGAGCCCCCGGCCGGACTGCGCGCGATCCTACGGCCCTATCAGGCGCGGGGGTACGCCTGGCTGCACCATCTGGCGCGCCACGGCCTCGGCGCCTGCCTCGCGGACGACATGGGCCTCGGCAAGACGCTGCAGACCCTCGCCTTCATCGCGCGCGACCGCGCCGAAGGCGCCCACGCGCCCACGCTCCTGGTGTGCCCCACCTCCGTCCTCGGCAACTGGGTGAAGGAGGCCGAGCGGTTCACGCCGGATCTGGCCGTCCTGCCGCACCACGGCCCGGACCGCGCGCGGGGGGAGGCCTTCACGGCGGCGGCCGGCCGCCAGGCGCTCGTGGCCACCACGTACGCCCTGCTGCCGCGCGACCTGGAACTGCTGCGCACCGTCGCCTGGCGGGGGATCGTGCTGGACGAGGCCCAGAACGTCAAAAACGCGGAGGCCAAGCAGGCCAAAGCCGCGAGATCCCTCGCGGCCGAATATCGCGTCGCCCTCACCGGCACCCCGGTGGAAAACAGCGTGGGCGATCTCTGGTCCCTCATGGAATTCCTCAACCCGGGCCTCCTGGGGTCGCAGGCGGAGTTCCGGCGGGGCTTCTTCCTGCCGATCCAGGTCTCGCGGGATGCGGAGGCGACCGCGCGCCTGCGGCGCCTCACGGGCCCGTTCGTCCTGCGGCGGGTGAAGACCGACCCCGCGGTGGCCCCCGATCTGCCGAGCAAGTTGGAGATGAAGGTCGCCTGCACCCTGACGCGGGAGCAGGGGTCGCTCTACGCGGCGGTGCTGCGCGATCTGGAGGAGCGCCTCGACGACGCCCTGGGGATCGCGCGCCGCGGGCTGATCCTCGCCACCCTCAGCAAACTGAAGCAGGTGTGCAACCACCCCGCGCACTTCCTCGGGGACCGCTCCCCCCTGCCGGGCCGTTCGGGCAAACTCGAGCGCCTCGGCGAGATGCTGGAGGAGGTCGTGGCCTCCGGCGACCGCGCCCTGGTGTTCACCCAGTTCGCGGAGATGGGCCGCCTCCTGCAGCCACATTTGAGGCAGGTGCTCGGCAGGGAGATCCTCTTCCTGCACGGCGGGGTGCCGCGCCAGGAGCGCGAGCGCATGGTGGAGCGTTTCCAGGCGGCGGATCCGGCGGGGCCTCCCGTGTTCGTACTGTCGTTGAAGGCCGGCGGCACAGGCCTCAACCTCACCGCGGCCAGCCACGTCTTCCACTTTGACCGCTGGTGGAATCCGGCGGTGGAGGCCCAGGCCACCGACCGCGCCTTCCGCATCGGTCAGAGACGCAACGTCCAGGTCCACAAGTTCATCTGCGCCGGAACGCTGGAGGAGCGCATCGACGCGCTGATCGAGGGCAAGCGCGCCCTCGCCGAGAACGTGGTGGGCACAGGCGAGGACTGGCTCACGGAACTGTCCGCGGCGGAACTGCGCGAGGTCCTGGCCCTGCGGCCGGAGGCGCTGGAGGAGTGACCATGCCGCGTCGGCGAGGCTATTGGGGTGACGGCGACTTCGCGCCCTCCCGGCCGTTGCCGGCCAAGGGGGGCGTGCGCGCGCGCTCGGGGCGCGGCGCCTTCGGGCAGAACTGGTGGGCGAAGCGCTGGATCGCGGTGTTGGAGGGCATGGGGATCGGGGCGCGGCTCGGTCGCGGCCGGACCTATGCACGCGGCGGTCGGGTGCTCTCGATCGACATCGAGGAGGGCGTGGTGCGGGCGCGCGTCCAGGGATCCCGGCCGACGCCCTACAAGGTGGACATCGAGGTGCAGCCGCTGCCGGCCGAGGCCTGGGTGCGGGTGGGCGCCGCCATCGCCGGACGGGCGGCGTACGCGGCCAAGCTCCTGGCGGGGGAGATGCCTCAGGACATCGAGGAGGCGTTCGCCGAGTCCCAGGCGGCGCTCTTCCCGCAGCGGGCGGCCGATCTCGCCACGAACTGCTCCTGCCCGGACTGGTCCAACCCCTGCAAGCACGTCGCCGCCGTCTACTACCTCATCGGGGAGGAGTTCGACCGCGACCCCTTCCTGCTCTTCCGCCTGCGTGGCATGACCCGCGACGGGTTGACGGAGCTGCTCGGGCATGGCGGCGGCGAAGGGGTTGGGGAGCCCGAGGCGGCAGCCCCGGAGCCGCTGCCGCTCGACGCGGGCGCGTTCTGGGCCGGCGCCGCCGGACCGGATGTGCCATGGGACGTTCCGGCAGCGCCCTCCGTGAACGCGGCGCTCGTGCGGCGGTTGGGCAACCTACCCTTCTGGCGCGGGCGACTTGGTATGGCCGAGGCGCTCGCGGGTGCCTACGCCGCCGCGTCGGAACGGGCCCTGGCGCTTCTGGCGGGGGACGCGGCAGGGGCGATGGCGGCCGGCAACGGGCAGGAACCCTTCACCGAGGCGGGACAAGGACAGCCGGCGCCGGATTCCGCGCGGCCGCCCGCGCGGGGGAAGGCGCCAACGGGGCGCGGCGGGGCCGGTACGCGGGGCCCAGGCCGGCGGGGTACCGCGGGGTCTGCCGACGCCGGGCAGAGCCAGCCGGCGCCGGAATCCGCGCTGCCGCCCGCCCGGGGGGAGACGCCTGCGACGCGTGGCGGGACCGACGCGCGGGGCACGGGCCGGCGGGGTGAAACGGGGGCTGGCCTCGCCGACACGGGGCAAGGACAGCCGGCGCCGGAATCCGTGCCGTCGCCCGCGCGGGGGGAGACGCCTGCGACGCGTGGCGGGACCGACGCGCGGGGCACGGGCCGGCGGGGCGCTGCGGGGTCTGCGCCGCAGGCGCCGCGGGGACGGCAGGGTCGCCGGCCGATGGCGGGGGCCGTGGGCCCAGGGGCACGCCGGACCCCGGGGACGGAGCCCGCTTCAGGGGAAGTTGGCCCCCCGCGGATGGTGGCCGCGCCAGGCGCGAAGTCGCGGGACCGGCATGCGCTCGAAGCCGAGGTCCGGGCGGGCGTGCCCGTCCCGGCCCTGCGCGCCAGATACGACGGCCGCACGTTACGGGCCGTGCTGCGGGCGGAGGGCCGGGCGCCCGAGTGACACCCGGGCCCCCGGCCCCTGTCCCCCGATGGCCCAAGTCCGCAGGGAGGCGGGACGGGGCACGGACCCTCCGTGCACGATACCGGCCCGGCTGGGAGACCCCTGCCAAAATCCGGCTCGTCTCGCCGCCTGCTCCATCCCGGCGTGCCTTCGACCCAGGTCGCGCTCCAGACGCTTCGCGTCCGCCGCTCCCGGGATCCGGCTCCTTCGCAGGTTCCCTGCCCTTCCAGAACTGGTCGGCGACGGCGTCCCAGCGGGCGGCAAGCTCGACATCGTCCGGGATGGACTCGGGTCACCACCTCAAGCACACCTCCACCTGATGTACGCACCAACGGACGGGGCCTCCGGCCCGCCGTCCGAGCGACCGACGTGGGCGGCATGGGCCAACGGGGACGAATGGCCCCACCAGAAGGGTCTGGTCGGACACCAACCCTGGGCCCTGGCGACGCGCGTCGGAGACAGACGCGCGGCGAGGGAGTGGGGGCGATGGCCGCGGAGCAGGATGCTACGGCTGGCGGGGGGCGCGTACCATGGCAGAAGAGCCCGGCCCGGATCGCGTCCGGGGCACCGTCGCGCATCACGACGAGGATGTCGACATCGGAGTCCGGCTCGGCGTCCCCTCGGGCGCGCGACCCGAACAGGCGGACTTCCAGCACGTCACCCGGCCGGTGGGCGGCGAGGTCGGCCGCGAGCCGCGCTACGGCCGCCCACTGTTCCGGGGATAGAGCGACGGTGAGTGGGACCATCGACACCCCCCTCGGCGAGTGTCCCATGCGCAGGCGGGGCGGGCCGCCGCCGGCGGGGCCTGCGGGCACACCCGCCTTGCCTGGACCAGCATAGCCGGGGTCGGGTCTACACCCCATACCGCTTAGATAGGGCGCCACGGCGGTCTCCGGCGGCGCGGTGGAAGGTCGCCATCATCGGCCCAAAGCGCTGGCTCGCACACGGACCCGTGGCTCCGCCAACGGCAGTACCCCCACTTCGCCCCTCGCCGCGGACATCTTCGACCGCACTCATCGCGGGGGCACCTCCGGTCAGGTCTCACCGCTCCACGGCATCCGCATATCGACGGTCAACCCCCCGTCGCCCAAGCATCGTAGGTCGCGAGAAAGAATGCCGTCATCTCACGCCAATTGGCGAGCCACCATGGCGGGGCCGGAGTCGCCGCCGAACCCTCGCGTTCCTGCCGCGTTTGCGGATCCATGTACACGTAGGTGGTGTTCCAGATGATCTGCATATCGCAATACAGCCACATGACAGGGTAACCCTCGATCTCGGTACGCGGGGGCCGCAACTCGTCCAAGTAGGCCTGCAGGGCGGATCGGGCGCATGCGTCCGGAGAGCGAAAGGATTGATTGAGCGCGTACATGAAGTCAAAGCCGCGCGGCAAACGCGAAAGGTTGTCAAAGTCGAGGACCGCCGTCACGTTGTCGTCCGCATCGAAGAGGATGTTTTCCGGGTTGCAATCGCCGTGCACCCACTGCAGCGGGAGATCGGCCAGTCCGCGCATCTCGCCGGCGAGGCCCTCCAACGCCTCGATACGCGACCGCAGCGCGGACGCCGATTTGCAGCCCGTGGGGTGCGGGCTGCGTTCGGCTTCGCGCAACAGGGCCGTCAGGCGCGCGAGCCCCCCGTGGATGTCCATGGGCCAATGGTTGTCTGGCCGCAGGTCGCCGTGGTCAAGTCCGGCGAAAGCCCGCTCCAGGCCCCCGATGACCCCTCCGAGATGTGCGGCGGCGCGCGTGGTAAACGAACGTTCTCCGTGATGGCGGCCATCGATGTGGCGATAGAGCACATATTGGACGTCGCCGCCATCCGTGGCTCGGCGGCCCTCACGGTTGGCGACGATCGGCGCCGTGGGCAGGCCGCACGCCACCGCTCTCGCGCTGCCCGCATCCGATCGCGCCAGCGCATCGAGACTCTCACGCTCCGCCGCATAACACTTGATGACAAACCGCCCGCTGGCGGAGTCCACACGAAAGACCGGCCGTGAGCCGTGCGCGATCGGGCGCAGCAGCACATCGCGCAGATCGTAGGATGTGGCCAAAACGGCTGTGACGGCCTCGTGCACGCGGGTCCCTCCGCGTCGCGCTTCGGCGGGTGCGGCGCGATTCCCTGGGCAGCCCGTCCCGAACAGGGGGTCGGTCTCCACCCAGGGGGCCGGTCTGCACGCGGTCGGGGTCCAGTCGAGTCGGCGGTCGGAGGCGCCCTCGGCCGCGCACGCCTCACTCAGACCACCGCCCACCGGCAGGCGTTGTGCGGCGATGGGGCGCGCGGCACCGCGTCGCGGGAGGCGCACCCGAAACATCGTGCGCCCACGCGCGTCGGGGCTGCCACCGCAGCGCCCTCCGCATGCCCTCTTCGCCTTAAAGGATTCGCCGCCGGCGGTCAGGACTCCCCCATGACAGCTAACCCGCCGCCTGCTACCCTGGGCGGCGGCCCCAGGGGGCGACCGTCCGCGGATGGCGCCCGGCAGCCCGGACGCTGCCTCACGCGCGCGGGACACCGGCCGCCGCCCTGCTTCCGCTCCGCCCCGCGCAGGAGGCCCCGTCAGCGCCTCGCCCACCGCGTGGGGCCGCCGGACGACCCAACGGGCAGGTGAGCACGCTTGCGCCAGTCCCATATCCCCTCCGGGCGGACTGCCCCCGGCACCGGTTCCCACCGGGCGCTCCTCCGCCTCGCCGCCGCGGCCCTGCGCCATGCCCCCGTCACTTTTGCAGCGTGGACCCTGGTGACCCTGGCCAGCGGCGTCATGCCCGGCATGACCCTGTGGGCGACCCGCGGCATTGTCAACGGCATCCGCGCCCTTTACACCCCCGGTGCGGGTGGCGGCGCCCGCACCGGGTTGCACGTCTGGCTCGCCGTCGTTGTCGCGGCCTGGCTCCTCACGCAACTCCTCGTGCGGATCGACCGGCTGCTGGAGACCGCCCTGCGGGAGCGCCTCGGCTTCTCCCTGCAGGCCGACGTGCTCGCCGCCTGCGGATCCTGCCCGCTGGCCGTCTTCGAACAGCCGGTCTTTCAGGATCGCCTGCAGCGCGCGCGCCCGATGATGGGGGGGCGCCTCACCAGTCTCATCCGCCTCTCCGTGATGGTCGCGCGTTCGGGTGCAGCCGTGTTGACATACACCGCGTTGCTCTGCGGGCACGCGCCATGGCTCGGCCTCACGGTCCTCGGTTGCGCCGTACCCGCCACGTACTACCGGACCGTCCGCACGCAGATGGGCAATCGCCGTGATGCGAGGCTTGTCCGGTCGGAACGGCTCGGCGCCTATCTCCGGGGGCTCCTCACCCGGCGCGAGACCGCCAAGGAGGTGCGACTCTTCCTCCTCCTGCCCCACCTCTCGGACAGGTGGGAGCGCGAATACGGCGCCTACTGGCGCTCCATGCTGGGCGATGCGCTCGCGGGCGGCGGCCTCTCGTTCCTCGCCGGCCTGACCCTCCTCGCCGGCTACACCGTCGTTCTGGCGGTGCTGGTGCGTCAGGTGGCGGATGGCGAGATCACACTGGGGACCTTCACCGTCCTCGCCGGCGCCGCACTCGCCCTCCAGGTCCAGCTCGACGGCGTGCTGCGGCAGGGTACGCAGATCGCCCGCGACCTCCCGTCCCTGGGGGCTCTGTTCGCCGTGGTGGACGCGGGCGCGCCGGCACCGGAGCAGGCACGGCGCGGGGCGGTGGACCCCGCGGCCGCCGTGTGCTTCGAGGGCGTCGGCTTCACCTACCCGGGTGCGCGGCAACCCGCGCTGCGCGACTTCACCTTCCGCCTCGAGCCCGGCGAGACCGTCGCGATCGTCGGCCCCAACGGCTCCGGCAAGAGCACCCTGGTGCAGCTGCTGCTGGGCCTCTACGCGCCGACGGCCGGGCGGGTCCTGCGGGCCGGTGTGGACTCCCGCAGTGTGCCGCTTGACCAATGGACGGCATCGATGGCGGCGGTGTTTCAGGACCCCGCGCCCATCCGGTTGCGGGTCCGTGAAGCCATCGGGTTTGGAGACGAGGACCTCGAACGGGATGACGCCGTCCTGGGTGAGGCCGGTGCGGCCGCCGGTCTGTTCGCGGCGGAAGCGCCACCCCTGGACCTATTGCTCGATCCCGGGCGCGGGGGGACGGACCTCTCCGGGGGCCAGTGGCAGCGGCTGGGCCTGGCCAGGGCCCTCGCGCGCCGTGCGCGCACCCTGGTGCTGGACGAGCCGGCCGCCGCCCTCGATCCAGACGCCGAGGCGGAACTGTATGGGCGCTTCCGCGACCTGGGCGGCCGGCGCACCACCGTGCTTGTCAGCCATCGCCTCGGGGCGGTGCGCTGCGCGGACCGGATCGTCGTCCTCCACGCCGGCCGCATGGTGCAGACGGGCACGCACGACGAGTTGGCCCGAGCGCCGGGTTTGTACAGGGACCTGTGGGAGGCCCAGTCGGGCTGGTACAGCGGCGCCCCGGCGCCCGGGGGGGAACCGGCTCCGGCGGCCCCCGGCGGGGCCGGCCGTATCGCCGCACCCCCGCCGGCCCCCCGTCCGGCGGCGCAGGCGGGGAGCGGACGGGCCGCCTCCCTGCGGGCGGGCCTGATGCGTCGCGGGCGGGATTGGCGGCTGCAGACCAGGGGCGTCGGGAACACCTTGACGATCCTGTGCACCGGCGCGCCGCTCGTCACCCTGTCGCTGGCGTGCGCGGTGCTGGCCGCGGGGGCGGTGCCGGCCCTCGTCTTCCTCTTCGAGCGCGGGCTGCTCGACGCTGTGCTCGGCGCGGGCCCGGCCCTGTACTGGCTCGCCGGCCTGGTGGCGGTGCGGCTGGTGGCGGCCGGCGTCGCCGAGGCCCAGACCCCCCTCCGGCGGCGCCTGGTCCCCGTCCTGGAGGAACGCGTGGTGCGCGACCTGATCGGCGTGGCGGCCGGCGTGGGCTGCGAGCGGTTCGAGGACCCGGAATTCGCGGCGGGCCTCGACCGCGCGGGCCGGGTGCCCGGCGTCGACGTGGAGAACACCGTCTGGGGGCTTTTCCAACTGCTGCAGGGCATGGTCGGCGTCGCCGGCCTCACGGTCGTGCTCGCGCGCCTGGGGTGGGGCATTCCGCTGCTCGTGGCCCTGGGGGGCCTGGCGTCGATGGCGGTGGAGTCCCGCTTCGAACTCGATCAGTACTACCTGGACCTGCGGCAGACACCCGAACAGCGGGATATGGCGGTGTATGAGGCACTCCTGACCGACCGGCAGGCGGCCAAGGAGGTTCGCCTGTACCGGGCGCGGGACGCCCTGCTTCTGCGCTGGCGCTCCGTTTTCACCCGGCTGCGGGCGCAGAACCGCGGGCTGCGACGCGGCATCTACGCCACGTTCGCGGCTGCGGACCTCGGACACGCCCTGCTCCTGGGCGGCGCACTCCTCTGGCTCCTGCACGACGCCGCGGCGGGCGGGCGGTCCGCCGGTTCCTACGTCGCCGGCCTCACCGCGCTGCTATCGGCGGAGGGGGCGTGGGGTGCCTGGGCGCAGGGGATGGGGCGAATGCAGGGGCACATGCAACGGCAGCAGCGCGACCTCTTCGCCTTTGTGCAGAGATGGCGCCCTGCGGAGGAACGCCACCCGGCGGACGAGCAGGGGGGCGGCGCCGGTGAGTCCCCTCCCCTGGGGATCGAGCTGCGCGGGGTGTCCTTCGCGTATCCCGGGGCTGCGGCGGGGACGGAACCCGTGCTCTCCCGGATCTCCCTGAGGATCCCCCCCGGTCAGCACGTGGCGCTGGTCGGCGCCAACGGCGCGGGAAAGTCGACGCTGGCGCGGGTCCTCCTCGGTCTGTACCTTCCCACGGCGGGACAGGTGCTCCACGGCGGCCGGGATGTGGCGGCGGCGACGGAGGAGGATCGCTGGCGCCGCGGGACCGCCGTGTTCCAGGACTTCGTGCGCTACGACCTGACGGCGCGCGAGAACGTCGGCTTCGGCCGGGTGGCGCGGCTCCACGACGACGGGGCGCTCTGGGCGGCGGCCCGGAAGGGCGGGGCGGACGGCCTGGTGGAGGGGTTGCCCGGCCGATGGGAGACCTGGGTCGGCCCGACGTTGGGCGGGCGCGACCTGTCCGGCGGGGAGTGGCAGAGGCTGGCGGCCTCTCGGGCATTCCTCCGGGAGGCACGGCTGATGGTGTTGGACGAGCCGACGTCGGCGCTGGATCCCGCCATCGAACGCGAGATGTACGAGCGGTTCGAGCGGCTGGCCGAAGGCTGCACGGCTGTGCTGATCTCGCACCGGCTGGGCTGGGCCCGACGCTGCGACCGGGTCCTCGTCCTGGACCGGGGCCGGGTGGTGGAGGACGGCACGCACGACGACCTCGTCGCGTCCGGAGGCGTTTACGCCCACATGTGGGCCACGCAGGCGCAGTGGTATCAGTGAGCCGCTCCCCCCGGTGCCGGAGGCCGCGGCGCGTGGCGTGGGCGCGGCCCCGTGGCGTGGGCGCGGCCCCGTGGCGTGGGTGCGGCCCCGTGGCGTGGGCGCGGCCCCGTGGCGTGGGCGCGGCCCCGTGGCGTGGGCGCGGCCCCGTGGCGTGGGCGCGGCCC
>Ga0209012_1002161_pt1 | contig 17990 bp, 18 predicted proteins | sample RS3BMetagenome_FD_184735 | JGI IMG/M metagenome (GOLD analysis project Ga0209012, IMG submission 184735) | Ferric oxide microbial mat and aquatic microbial communities from Rainbow Spring, Yellowstone National Park, USA - RS3B (SPAdes) (version 3) ...
AACGTGGAAAACATCGGTTATAAAGGGATTCTTGGTTGACCCTGTTTGGGACGGACAAGATACAGCACCAATTTTCAATACGGTAATTTTCACAAATTCTACGTGAAATGGACTGTTCCCTGGAACTCGGCTTCGGCTTTGCTACTCTGAGTCTTCAAGTGTTGATTCCGAGACGGATGGATTTATGTGAGCCTGTATGATCTCTTTATATTTAGGCATACGCATCAGGTGGTATAAGTTGAGGGTCTGAATCATCGCTCATGACCTTTGGTTTTACGTTTAAAACTCAGGTGTTCCCCGAACCTATGTTTTCGTAGCCCACTGTCTGATTAATCTAGTTTTATCATTTTTTTCTTTCTCTGATGGCCAGCTGTATCTCTTCGATGCTATTAGCAAATCCTTTATTCTTATTTCCACCGTGTTGTAAACAGCGTTGGCGACCACCGTAGCGGTCGACGTTATAGAGACCTCCCCCACCCTCTTGTGTCATAGAGACCACCGGTACTAGCGTTCACGAGTATTATGGATTCTATTGGGAAGTAGTCCATGGTGCTCTGGAGTTTTGTAATGCCTTAAGTTGGGCTTAATTACCTTTCTTCGACTGATGACAAGTTCTTCGTTCACTGCTCCGTTCACATCCATAGCGATTTCCCCCTCCATTTTGGCCACCTAAATTCATCGGGTTAATGGCGTACCAACATCTATGGGGCTAATATAGTTCAGGATTTTGGGTTGTCCCATTAGATGTTTACCGCTACTACCTCTCGCGCTACCGGCATATAGTGATGCGCTACTTCCATCATTGTCGTTTGTCCCGAGGCTAGGTCGATTTCGCCAGTTTTTCGGAAGGTTGAACCTTTTCCTTTAAGGTAACCTTCTCCCGGAACGGAGGCCCACCCATTGGTCCAGGAGATAAAACATCGCCATACCCAAGTGTTCCAACCCCCCTGTATCTTTGCCTTTCTATCTTCATAAGGATATGTTGCTCTTGTCCACACCTAACTCTCCTGCAAACAAATTATAGATCTTTGATTTAAGGCCTTAGCAAGCGAGTTTAGCGCCATAACCATTTGTGATATTTGCCTACTTCCCTAATGCATCTGTGCCCATTGGGGTTAGAAGCGCGTCTGGCAAAACGATTTGAATGTCGTTCAAGCCAACACGTACTTCGTTGGCCACTCTTTGGGCAGTCATTGTAGGGGTACTCTCACCTGGATCTGTCGCAGCGGGGAGTAACAGAAACGTTCCGTCTTCCAGTAAGCGAACGCTTGCGGTACTCAAGCGCAAAGGGAGGTGCACCCCCTATCTGATGCTTTGTTTGTCGGTCGGGATGAGGTGTTCGTCGGGCAAAGCAGGATTAGCCCTTTTCCTTATGAATGTTTTTTACGTTTTTTGAATATACGTAATTGTGGGTCCTGCTAGTTTTTGATAGGGTCTACTCGCATAAGCGGGGGAACGCTCCGCGCCTTAACCTTGTATCCGAGACACTTACTCGTCAAGTACCCAGCTTTTGTTTGAGTAAAACTTAAAACTACCAGCCTCAATAAGGAGAAATAATGCGTTTATCTGTTATATTTACAAGTATTTTTATAATACTTTTTTCAATAAGCTTGATATCCTTTGAAGGATTTGCCCAAACCGTTAATAATAATGATGTAAAAATTTTTCGGATAACCTTAGTTGTCCCTCCCAACAGTATTAATCCTTTAACATTAACTACTGGCAATTCAGGGGGAATACTCATAGGAATGGAATACTTTGGTTCCCCTATTTATCTGCCAAACGGGTCGTTAGACTGGCAACAGTCACTGTTTGATTGGATTTGGCACAATAAGAATTACACAGAGTGGATATTTAACATTAGACCGGGGCTTAAATGGTCAAACGGTCAACCTGTGACTTCTAATGATGTGCTCACCACTTTTGGACCCAGTTTTGGTTTTAATGCCACGTACGATTATTTAGATATGCATTCAGAAGTAGTTAAGGAGTATGCTTTGAATAGCTCTGCCGCCGTCTATATACTTAATACATCCGATGCACACTGGGCGGATAAATTCAACTGGGATTTATACAGTCCAGTACTTCCAGCGAATTTTATAGAGAGTCAAGGTGCAGCATCAAACAACTTTGGAACTGATGTGGTTGTTGGTCCCTTTTATGTAAGTAACTACAGCTCGGGGGAGACTACAATGGAAATGTTGCGAAATCCATACTTCTCACCCCTCCCAAAAATTCAGAAGATAGAGATCAATTTTGTGGAAACTTTGTCCTTAACAACCACATATTTAGAGTCTGGTTCGACAGACCTTGCACCTGTGGAGTATTCGGCTGTTCAAGCTGTACTTAAGAACCCATATATAAGAATACTCGATGAAAAAGGCATGCTTATAAGTGATATTCAATATAATGACTCGCTTTATCCGTACAATATGACTGCTTTCAGACAGGCATTAGCTTATGGTATTAACCAATCTGCGTTTGTTAGCGAAGCATTAAACGGATTTGGCTTGCCCGCTTATAACGCGGAGGGGATAGTATCCCCTGTAGCGTCAGCGTGGTATAACCCGAATATAACAAAGTACCAATATGATCCGCAAAAGGCCTTAAAGCTATTGGCTTCCATCGGAATCACAAAAGGATCGGATGGGTTCTTACATTACCCCAATGGTACAATAGTAAAGCTTTCGTTATGGGCGGACTCGGATAATACAGAAGATGTAATTGGGGCGTCCATAATACAAACTAACCTAGAAAGTTTAGGCTTTCAAGTATCATTATACATAACCTCTTTAAGTAATATTGTTGGGGACTATAGTAATAACATTGACAATATCAGAGCTGGCATGATCTTAACCACGAATAACCCCGTAGTCTGGGGGAATCCCTATCTAGATGCTTTGCCTGGTTGGGATGTATACTGGCCCGCTACGGTTCCCGATCCTTATTGGGAATATCCCCCAAAGGCAAATAATGAATATATGGGAAACTATACTGCATTTTTGTCCACAGATAATCAAACACTGGAGAGAGTTTATCTGGACAATATTCAAGCGCTAAATGCAGAATATCTACCAACTTTAGTGTTGGCCTATCCCGATATAGTTTGGGGGTACAACACTCAATATTGGACTAACTGGCCAAAAGGATATATAGAATTCGGTGGTCAAATTTTTAATACGACTGCACTAGCTGAAATTCAACCTTTAAATATCTCGACCTCGATTGCATCGACCTCAACCCCCACTTCTGCATCGACCTCAACCCCCACTTCTGCATCGACCTCAACCCCCAATACTGTAACCGATGCTATAATAGTGGCATTAGCTTTGATAGTTCTAATTGGTGTGGTTCTTGGTTTAGTATACAGAAGACGGAGGTAATATATTGCAGTATTTAAAGCTAAAAATAATATCATCCTTGGTTGTCTTCTTCTTAACGATTAACCTTGATTTTATTTTGCCACGATTGGTCCCGGGCTCGGCTGCTGAGATTTTCGCATCGGGTACTAAGCTTCCGAGTGCAGCGGTGCAATTGATTTCTGCAAGATTGGGATTAAACCAACCGCTATATATCCAGTACTATATGTACTTGAAAGACGTGTTTACATCTTGGCCACCTTACTTCGGTATCTCCTACCAGTATTATCCGGAACCCGCTAGCGTCTTGATTCTTAGCCGTTTACCTTGGACATTGTTCATAATATGCACCAGTCTTGTAATCTCGTTTGGGATAAGTTTCATAATGGTTGGTCTTACAACCCTTAGGCGAGGCGGAAAACTCGAATTCGCCTCAATATACTTCTCGGTGTTTTTGTGGTCTATGCCTCCCTTCTTTACAGGGATGGTTCTTTTGTTTGTTTTCAGTGTTTATCTAAAATGGACTCCTATATTTGGTAATACGGGTTTAAATGCCGGTGTGGGTTTAGGTTATATATTTTCAGTGTTACGCCACGCGATTCTTCCAATCATCACTTTGACTATGCTTATTTCTGGGTATCTTTACATTTTACTTAGGGGAGCAACTCAAGAAGTTTTGAAAAACGACTTTGTCTTGGCAGCTAAGGCGAGAGGGTTTTCGGTAAAGAGGATAGCTTTTGGGTACGTTATCAGGAATTCTTTGTTACCTATAGTTTCGTTAACGGGCTACCTGATGGCTATTTTGACTAGCGCAGATGTTCTAGTGGAATCTGTATTTGGATACCCAGGGGTAGGTGATCTTATAGTTGATGCAATATATAATAGGGATTACCCCGTGCTAGAAGGCTCCTTTTTTTACATAACTGTTATAGTAATAGTACTCTCGTTGTTAAGTGATTACATTAGCGTTAAATTGGATCCAAGGGTGAAATAGAGTGCCTACTCGTAATGCGCTAACTGATATTTTTAACACACTGTTTTCTAGAAGGATGTCCCAGATAGGGGGTGTAATAATACTTATTTTTATAGCGTTAATGCTCATTGGTCCATATATTATCCCTTACTCGCCTTATGCCACGTCTTCCTCCGTAAATAGTCCACCAAGCTCCAAACACATTTTTGGAACCAATTATTTGGGCCAAGATATTTTTAGCCAGCTAGTTGTGGGCGCATATCCGTCGATGGGGGTCGGAGTAGAGGCGGCTTCGGGCGCGGTATTGTTAGGCCTCCTTATAGGTATACTTGGAGGATACTATAGAAGGTTGGAGGCTTTAATGGCCGTTCTTACGAACGCAATGTTAACGTTTCCTCCACTTCCGCTAATGGTACTGCTAGGCTCTCTCTTTCCCGTGAATAATACCTTGATAGCCTTAATAATGATGGTTGTACTATGGCCAGTGGTTGCTCGTTCAATTTACTCTCAAGTACTCGTGATCAAGGGGTTGCCTTACGTGGATGTTATGAAGTTAAGTGGGTTAAAGAACCGTAGCATAATAATGAGAATTATAGTGCCAGAGGTGGCGCCAATAGCTATTGCATACTTTGTACTCACAGTCGCTACCGGAATAGTGTTAGTTTCTGCTCTTCAATTCCTTGGGGTCGGTAATCCAGATTTGATTAGTTGGGGTAGTATGCTTTACTGGGCTCAGCAATTTGCGTTTTATTATGGTGATTGGTGGTGGATACTCGCTCCTGGTCTAAGCATAAGTTTAGTAGCTACTGGTTTTGCTTTGATAGGTTTCTCACTTGAAGAGGTAGCAAATCCGAGGTTGAGAGTAGTTAATGTCCAAACTGCTTGAAATAACCAATCTATCGGTAAAATATTTTACTGCTAAAAAATCCATAACTGCATTGAACTCAGTTAGTCTAACTATCCCTAGTAACAAATATACGTTGGGGTTGGTGGGCGAATCTGGAAGCGGAAAGACTACTTTAGCGTTAAGCATAATGAATTTAATTGAAGGGTCTGGTAGGGTCATCGCAGGAAGGGTTGAATATAATGGTGAAGATGTGCTTTCTATGCCTCCTAAGCGTTTACTAAGCTATAGATGGAGGGAAGTTTCTATGGTTTTTCAATCCGCCATGAATTCTTTAAGCCCGGTAAAGACAGCCCTAAGTCATATAGAGGAAGTGATAAGGGTGCACGAACATGTGCCAAGACCAATAGCCCGTGAAAGAGGTTTGGCCCTTTTGGAAGAGGTGGGTTTAGATCGTGAACAGACGAATCTTTATCCCCACGAACTTAGCGGTGGTATGAAACAACGGGTGGTCATAGCAATGGCTCTAGCCCTTTGCCCTAAGATCCTAATAGCAGATGAACCAACAAGTGCACTCGACGTAGTCACTCAGAAAAAAATACTGTTAATTTTAAAAGAAAAAGTTCTAAAGATGGGTCTTTCATTGATTTTCATTACTCATGAAATCACATTGCTGCCGGGAATTGTGGAAAATATTGTAGTAATGTACAGTGGGGAGATTGTCGAGATGGGTTCACTTAGAGATGTTTTCTCCTCGCCTTTACACCCGTACACACAGAATCTGATTAAGTCAGCCCTAACTATTGATAAGAACAGCATTATAGACCCCAATTATCGAAATGAGCAACCCAACAATGTTGCTAACGTTGGTTGCAAATACGCGAGGTTTTGTAGGTTTGCTCTATCAAGATGTTGGCAGGAAAAACCCTGTCTCAGGGTGGTGAACGGAGGTAGGCTGGTGGCTTGTCATCTTTATTAGAAAAGTTTGGCGAAGATAATATGTCTTTACCTATACTATTAGGAGAGAGGCTAAGCGTCGAGTTTATTAATTATAAGGGACTGTTTCAAAGAAAAAAAACGACAATTACTGCTTTGAAAAATGTATCCTTAAGGATAGGTCGTTCGGATACCGTGGTGGTAGTTGGTGAAAGTGGTTCCGGGAAGACTACACTGGCTAAGTGTCTTGCTGGGCTTATGGACCCTACGCAAGGATACGTGAGTTATATGGGAAAAGACATTCGGAGGTTATCAGGGAAAGAATTCTTTGAGTACCGTGCGGGTGTGCAAATGGTTTTTCAAGATCCTTTTAGTTCGCTAAATCCCAGATGGGATGTTTTTACTTCCGTTGCTGCTCCGATCAAATATTTGAGGAAGGAGATTAATCAAGATATAATTCGGAAAAAAGTTTCCGAGTTGATTACAGAGGTCGGGTTGGATTTAAACGAAATTCAAGGAAAATTACCCCACCAACTTAGTGGGGGGCAGCTCCAAAGAATTAGCATTGCACGAGCACTCGCGTCGGACCCGAAAGTGCTTATAGCCGATGAACCAGTTACAATGTTAGACGCTTCCAAGCGGATAAGCGTGTTGAACTTGTTACTGGATCTTCAACGAGAGCACAGCATGTCCTTGCTGTTTGTAACACATGACCTAGCTGCGGCGAAGGTTATGGGAGGGAAAATTGTTGTAATGTACCATGGTAGAATCATAGAAAGTGGCGACACTTTGCAAATAATTGCCAAGCCGATGCATCCATATACGCGCTTATTAGTAGACTTGGCACCACGACTTGAGGCTGGAGGGTCTGCACGGAACGGACATGATATTCCCGAACGACCCTACAAGGGAGACGCCGTAAAAAGTGGATGTAGCTTTGCTAACAGATGTAAGTTTGCAACAGATATTTGTTATAAAATCGAACCGTCTCTTGAGGTTAATCTAGGCTCGAGGTTGGTGGCGTGTCATAATCCCTTAACTACAAGCTGATACTACCATAAACTCCCTTATGAGAACCTAAAATTAGGTATAAATCAATATAAAGTTGGTATTTGACTTTTCTATATTTTAAGTATATGCCCATAACCAGTTGAATGGGATAATGTTGGTTTGGGTGTCACGGTCAGCCGTAGACACCTAGCATTACCGTCCACTAATTTTTCTACAAAGAAGCACACAGTTTACTTCGTGATAAGGTATCCTGTTACCACTTGTTCTTCTTGTAAAGGAGTAAGAATTTCTAATGGCCAGTACAGAAGGCGCCTGCTCTCTAAGTGTCCGGGTACCCACGTGAGCGATTTAGGAACACAGTGGGGGCCACAACCACCTCTCCCATCTGACACGGGCGCGGTGCCTCTCAGGGGGGAGAAAGAGCGCGTACCAATCATTTATCCGGAGCATTCCCCCTTGTCATATGCCGCCGGTACTTGTTAAAGTGCCAACCCACAACTAAGACGCCGAGAGGCTCTCCCTCCATCAAAAAACGCAGTCATAGCTCGTTAACTGTGATGTGGTCGCCGCTCCTTTAGTACCCAGTATATATCCCTAACAGTTTGGTTGATGCTGTCGTTATTACTATTGGCCCCCACTTTTTCCTTTTGATTTCGCACAGAATTTGTTAATTGCTACATCGAGCTCATTCCTGAATGTTGGCCAAAGTTACCTAGCTGAGTATGCACCTTAGATGTTTGTTTCCCCGCTTTGTTATTCGATCAAAGGATGTGTTTTTTCTGATGAATGGGTTGATTGTGAAGGGCCTAAATACGGAACAAGATAGTTTGAATAAGTGAAACCGCTTATGTCACCTATTTTACTTATGCCATCAATAAAGAATAATAGGATATTTCTGGACTAGTCATCGGGTTCTTTGTCTTATCATTGTTTTCGGCAATACTCGTTATCATGTCGATGCTTCCTTTATTTCATCATTTAATGGCTCAACCACATTCAAATATCCATTCATTTTGAACCCCCAGCTATCTGATTTTTGTATTCTTAAGTGATAAGGATAACCGTCTATCTTGATATCTTACATTAGCAGCTTTGTATGAACCTTATTCTTGATGGTTACTCTGGCTCTTACAAGGCTAGGTCTAGGCCTCACAAGCTTCTTGAGCTTGACTACTTCACTTGGTGGCATATATTTCTTGGCTACGTATCCTCCCCTGAGAAGGTTGGTAAGGGGGAGCATCTATTTTATTCTCTACACTTTTGGGGATGCTATTGCTTTTGTTTTTATTTGGATTGGACGGGATAACGTTTTGCCTTTCAGGAAGAACTGTGTATGTCGAGTATTATGTTGAATAACTCTTTACATAAGCAGACAGTTAAGCCCATACTCGAACCGTTTGAGGTACCATGTTGAACTCTTACGACCAGTGATTTCTTCAGGAAATATTCGTAGAAATTCTTCAAGCTATCTGGCTCAGACCTTATCTTTACGTCGTTAAGCATTTTGCCATTTTTGTTCATTAGTGTTGCATTTAACGTTAGCTTGTTGATCCCAGTTCCAACAAACACATATTTACTGTTAGCTACTTACAAATATCCTTATTCTTACCCATATATAACAAAGACAGTTTATATTCTCTCAGATAAGTACGTAAAGTTCGTGGATCTAGCACGGCCAATGGATTGTCAGTCATGTTGGTCAGAACGATGAGGCGAGCTTCATGCATCAAGCATCCCTTAACCCATTTTAAAAAGCAGCCAATTGAGGCAGTGGTTGATGGAGAGGTTTAGTTGCGAATGGGTGAGTGGCGTGACATCGTAGCCCTTATCTTGGTGTCCGTTATTAAGCTGATATATCACTCACATGGACCTTGCCTTTGGTTCCTGTTTAGACTAAAAATGCTTTTATACTAGAGTGCATTTCTTTTTTATATGAAAGAAGATACTAAAGAATACCTTATCAAAGAGATGGGTAGAGTTCACGAGGTTTTTCAGGTTATAGATAAGTATAACCCCGATCTGGCTGACGCAATTGCCGCTTTAAGGAGGGTAGCTATACCTTCCGAAGGCTCTGGCGGGTTCAAAATTCCTACCAAATACAGAGAACTTATTATGACTGCGGTGGAAGTTGCCACTGGACGTGGGGAGAGAGGGCGGTCACATGCGAGAAAAGCAATTAGGGCTGGGGCAACCCCTGCAGAGGTGTTAGAGGCCCTAGCACTATGTGTATACTTGGTTGGTATGAGTAGCTGGGTGGATTCGGGTATGGAATGTGTTTTAGCCGCAGAGGAAGAAGATGCCAAGGCTAAAAGAGGCGAAGCGTTCTATTGGACATCTGAAATCCCCAAGAAGCCGGAACATTAGTTATATGGGTGCCAAAAGTGTTATTTGGCGTTCGATTACCTAACTCAGGCCCTCTAGCTAACGAAAAGAATATAGTTGACACAGCAAAAAAGGCAGAGGAGTTAGGCTTTCACTCGGTATGGGTCCACGACCATATCCTATGGAGCGTAAAAGAGCATCAAACCCACCTTTCTGCGGGTGCTGTTGATGCATTAAAACACACTCAAGAGCCCAATTTTTTCGAGTCGATCACAACCCTTACATATATTGCGGGTCGATTTCAAAGGATTAATTTAGGAATCGCGGTTATCGTGCTTCCTCTTAGGAACCCAATAGTTTTGGCCAAACAGTTAGCTAATTTAGACGTCTTGTCTCATGGTAGAATTAGTGTGGGGGTTGCCCCGGGTGCGCCAAATATAACTATACCAGAATTCGAAGCGGTGGGTGTGTCATATCATGAGAGAGGTAAGATTACCGACGAGTATATTTTAGCAATGAAATCTATATGGAGACAACGGAACGCGAGCTTTTCAGGTCGTTATGTTAACTTTTCAAATATCCAGATGTTCCCAAAGCCTTCTGATAATCTAAAGATACTAATAGGCGGCGGCGAGAGAGGCATAAGTGAGAGAGCACTACGTAGAGTGATTGAATGTGGCGACGGTTGGATCCCTGCCTACTTGACGCCAGAGGAGATCGCCGAGGGAATATTTAGAATCAAAGATGGTCTTTCAAAATCTGGTAGGAATAGCAACACTGTGATGGTTGTCCATGAGATGTTCACTGCATTGGCTCAGGAGTCGAATGAATTAGGCTGGGTTGGTCCCACTTTAAACAGAAACTTCGGTAATATCCAAGAAGCTCAAAGGAGAAGCTTGGTCGGTTCGCCTACAGAAATAATTAAAAAGTTGGAAGCCTATGAAGGAGCAGGTGTTAACATAACAGAACTAAAGTTCATGTATCCAGACATGGACAGCTTCTTTAGAATGCTGGAACTTTTCTCAAAGCAAGTTATGTCTTGCTTTAGCTAAAGATATAAGTTGACTTGATCTTTCACCTATAACCTTTAATACCATTTTCAGTGGGTCTATAACATTCCAACTGGCCTGCGAATTGCGTCAGAATCGTTTTTGTGCTCACCCTATCATGGTATTATACGTTTGCTACATACGCTTTAGGCTCCTAATCTAGAGACCCTTCCGAGATTAGTGATTTCTACCTCCTAGTGGTAATGAATATCCAACTTTTCCTAATGAATTAATAGTATTAACTATTTTTATTTTGTCTCTAATAAAAATGGTACTGGTCGGCTAAGCGATGCTGTGTAGATAAGTTGGGTATTACTTCCCTACGATTTAGCCTTGTAGATCTCTGTCAAAAGAAACCTTGACCAGCGCAACAGTATTGTCATTTTCGAAAATGCCTATGCTATGCTAGATATTCGTCTAGAAGGCTTTTATAAACATCAAACAACTCTGAAGTTGGAATCGATTCAGAAAATTCTAGGTATGCAGAGAGAGGGAAGGTGGTGAATAGAACATAAGATAATCGGACTATTTGTGTTAACTGTATTTTCAGTCACAAAAGCACACGAAAACACGCCACACCTTAAATGCTTTGCTATAAGATTGCTTTGTCGCCTAAATGTTATTAATTATGGCGTTTGTGTAAATCATCACGGCTGAACCAAGCAAACCAAAGTGTTCAATTTACATGATAATGCTTTACATAATCACGCTGTTTATGTAACAAAGCATAATGTATTATCACAAATGGCAGAACTTTGCTCGTTTTGTGGTTAGTCTTTTGCTTTTGCTCCGAATGGTTTTATCACGGATGAAAATAGGGTGATTACGAGCCATAGCCGCTAGTTTCTCTATGGGAACGATTCGCACAGTTAAGGGCGATCATCGTTTTAACCTTAGCACGAAGCTCTTATCTGCCTAGGGTCCCTCATGTATGTCGTAATAGTTTTTATATTACTGCAATACTTATTTAGACCTGACTTGAAGTTTGATATTGTTGTAATTGGTGGTGGAATCAATGGCATGGTCACAGCGGCCTACTTATGTAAATTCGGGCTCAACGTAATTTTGATTGAAAGGTCACCTTCACTAGGCGGGTGCGTCAAGACTGAAGAAAAAGTTCCTGGCTATAAGATTAACACGTATAGTTTTGAACAATATTTAATACATTGGACGCCTATAATAAAGGAACTTGGTCTTGAACGGTATGGTCTACAATACTATCAAGTCGACCCTGTGATTTTCTCACCTTTTTTGGACGGAAAAAGTTCGGTTTTCTATCGAGATTTTAAAAAGACCGTTAAGAATATTATGGGAATCTCAAAAAAAGATGCTCGTATGTATAGTAAGCTATTTAAGCAGTTCGGTATGGTTAATGACACGATTAGGATACTCTCGCAAATCCCGCCTCCGTCCTTGTCCGATCTTGCACAAATCGGGCTAAGTCATCTTGATGAGTTTCTCCGAGTTATCTTAAGTAGCGAAAAGGATATTCTAGATGAGTTTTTTGAAACAGATTATATTAAGGTTCCCATAGCATTCTTAGGTGCTGCTGCCATTGGGCTTCCTCCATCCCAGAAGGGAACTGGTTGGACAGCTGGATGGCATTTAATGGCGACTCGATTAGCTAGACCTTTCGGAGGCGCTGGCTCCCTTACAGAAGCTTTGACAAGAATGTTGAGAGAAAAAGGAGCGACCGTTTTAGTTAACTCCGAAGTTGAGAAGATACTAGTGGATAGAAATAGAGTAATTGGTGTGATGATCAAAGGAGGAAAAGTTATTAGTGCGCGAATAGTAGTTTCTGCAATAGATCCTAAACAAACCTTTTTGAAACTTATTCCAAACGAAAACCTTGATAAGAAGTTTCTTCGAGATATCCAGAAGATAAGGGTGTCAAAGGGCATAACAATGAAGGTTGACCTTATTTTAGATCGAGCACCTAAGTATAAGCAACTTTATGAGAATGATCAAGCAAAATATTTGGGAGCAGCTACTTATATAGCTCCATCAATAGAGGCGTTGGAAAGAGCTTACTATGAATACAATTTTGGCATTAACCCAAAAGAGCCAGGCCTAATGGTTTCTATACCTACCATATATGACTCGAGTCTAGCTCCTAGAGGCAAACATATTCTTAGCTTGGAAACGAGGTATACTCCTTATGCTCTAAGAAAGGGTACTTGGGAAGACGTTAGGGAAGAAGAGGCAGATAAGATTTTTGAAATTTTTTGTCAATATTGTCCTAACATTAGGGACTCGGTTAGGTGGCGACAAATTATAACACCAGTTGATTTAGAAAAAGATCTTAATTTACCGTACGGAAATTTCTTACATGTGGACATGTCAATAGAACAAATGTTCAGCCTTAGACCTTTGCCGAGCATCTCACATTATAGGGCCCCTATAAAAGGGCTATACATAACGGGTGCTGGAACACACCCAGGCGGGGGCGTTAGTGGACTACCTGGTCTAAATACTGCTAATATTATTCTGGACGATTTAAAGATACGGTAGTGCTCGATTTGTTCGTTACAATTTGCGAGAAAGTTGCGTATAAAACCTTAGAGTTGATTCGAGATGGTGTTTAGATAGAGAGTGTTGGTACCCCCTCTAGGCTACCTGCGTCACGCTTCTAAACCAGTGCACCCCGTCTTGGCCACCCGCGTCTAGATAAAGTGTCCCCCTGAAAGCTGGGAGAGAGTAGGTTTCTCGTGAATCCAGGATTCCCATGCCACTATATAAGGTGTGGATGGGTGTGCGTTCCAAGCGTGGTAGCGTAATATCCGAACACAAGTTGCACAATAGGGCAATGCATATAAGTCTGTTAAGGAAAACAAGTCTATGGCGGGAATTACCGTAAAGAAATACACAGAGGGTAATACGTTGAATCTCACAAATGGAAGCTTTTCAAGGATTATATTATCCTCAGCTCAAGTTAACGGGGGGACTGTGACCGGTGGTTATTCTGTTTTTAAACCAGGAACAATTACAAAACAAATGGTGCATGAGGTGGAAGAAATAGCTTATGTGGTGAGTGGCAAAGGCAATATTATTGGAGGCCAAGAAACCTTTCATTGTGAAGAAGGTGATTTCATATATATTCCGGCCAAGGTTCCACATGGTATAGAAAATCAGTTTGACCAAGATCTAGTTATGGTCTTCTTTTTCCCTTCAGCGGGTTATCCTAAAACCTTTACGGTTAATCAGTGAGTAGATTAAGAAATACCAGAGGATAACACGTGAGCCTTATTAAATACTTTTTAAGGCTGGAATAATCTCTCTACAGGCATCAAGGCTGACTAGCGGGTCAGGACTGATTTCGGCCCAGATAAGCGTGTCGAAACCTATCTTCTTGTAAGATTCATATTTTCTTATTATCTCTTCTGGGGTAGACCCTATTGCAAAAACATCCATTAATGCGCTGTCTTTAACTAAGTTTGACCTTTGCTCGATAATACGAGGGTCTTGAATCATCGAGTAACTTTCAGGTATTAACACTCCACCGTATAATCGCGCCTTACGAAGGGCTTTTTCAGGGTCGGGGTGGTATGACGTGTCTATGAATACCATCTTTTGAAGTGCGCTGGGCTCCTTTCCAACACTCTTAGCACCCTTCTCAAAAGCCGGCAATATAACGCTTTTCAAGTAGTCGGTTGAACCCAATGAAAGCAAACCGTCGCAAAGCATACCAGCTATTTCAGCCATTTTAGGACCACCAGCTACACCAATTAGTGGTATCTTAGTTCGCGGTTTATCATAAATATAAGAAAAGGTTTTGAAGTATCTTCCATTGAATCTTGCGTAATCATTAGATTCCCAAAAGAACCTAATTAGCCTTATTGCTTCTTCCGTTCGTCTTATTCGTTCTCCTGCGGAGGGCCACTTTCCGACTGTAGTCTTTTCGTTCATTGCTTCCCCTGTACCTATGTGGAGTCCGACTCTTCCGTTATGGATTATAGACATCGTGGCAATTTGAAGAGCGATGTCGTATGGGTGGTGCCTAATTCCAATTCCAGATACCATATAATGCACAGGTATCCTCTTTGTCATTTGTAAGTATGCTTCAACCATAACTAAAGCGCTTGCACTATGCCCCCCAGTGTGATGCCAAGGGAGGGTATGGTCTCCTTCCCAAATAAGGTCAAAGCCAACCTGCTCATATAGATGAATTCTTGAAAGTATCTCTTGAGGAGAGTATTCTATTATAACGGGGCAAACACCTATTTTTATAGCCATAAGTCATTTTATTCAGTCGTTCTGATAAGCATTTCGAGTCTTAACGGAAATTTTCGGTAACCCGTAAAATGGTAAACGATAGCTATTCGAAAGATAAATGTAGACCCTAAAACCTAAGACTAAAATATCAAGCTTTTCTAAAAAACTTTGGTACTTTCTCGTGACCTGTGTGGCTAAGGTTTAAACGTGGTGAGCTCCGCGCGGTTGAATAGGTGAATACACGTGGAGCCCAACACCCGTGGACATCTTTGAGTACCTTTAGGAACTTGGTTGTTTTGTTGGGGGGAACAAGAAGTGGTTCTCACAGGCTCGAGGTGGTGGCCGCCGTGTTGCTCCTACGGGCTCAGACTCTTCAGGGAAGAGCTCGGAGTGCTTCGAGAAGCTCTCCCTCCACCCCTCCCAGTCTCGAAGTCGAGTGTACACGGGTGGGTCAGGAAGGTGGGTTGGTGGATTGGTGGGAGGCTCAAGCTTCGACCCCCGCGAAACCACAAGAGTGCTCCATAATAGCCGTCGGTAGATGAGACGGTGGTGAAGTGTAACGGTGGACCCATCTATGTTTGGGCCGCCATGGTGGACTCTGAGACCAGGCGGCCCATCCGTGTGGTTCGCTGTCTCCCCCACTCACCAAGTAGGACCACGGCTAACGCCCTCAGGTTTCTACTGAAACTCAGAGAGAGATGCCTCTGTGGATGACTCGCCCATCCTCACCGACGGGGGTCCATGGTAGCGTGACTCGGTGATTCGCGGGAGCCGGGCTTCCAGAACCACGTCTACCAAGCCTTCGGGCTTCGAAGCTCGGTTGGCTGAACGCTTCAGAGCTACCTCAAGGAGAGGACGAAGGCTTTCTACAACAACACCAATCCGAAGAAAACGCTGTTCACACCATTCGTGGACTTCTTGGAAGTTTTCGTTGTGTGGTACACCGGGGGGTGGAGGTGACACTCCTTGGCCTTATCCGGACGGGTCCCTTTCTCGAAGGTTTATAAGTAGCGCTCGTAGTCTAAAGACTTTAAGCTTTTAGCAACGCTACTTACCTTAGGGCTATGGCGCCCAATGCATCCAAAAGGTTACAAAAGAGGCTTTTGGTAAGTTGATTGCCGATATTGGTTAGATAGGGATAAAATAGCGGATCGACTTCTCAGCGTTTATGCGAATTGAGCCACTCAAAATCCCCGTGTTTGGAGGCAACCAGCAAAACACGTACAGTCAAGAGAGAAGAATAGAGAAACCCGGTCGAAGAGGAGGGGGGCGAAAGCCGTAGCCCCTCTACGTGTCGGAGCTCTCATCACGGGTTGGTGGTGTACGCGTCCGTTCGCTTGGTGGGTGTCTCCCAACCCACTCGCCCATCCTCACCACACGCATCCCTCCCCGTGTGGGCTGGACTCACCCGCGGAGCGAAGTGAAGCGAGTGGGCTCAACCATCCACTACGAAGCATTCGGTGAGAAGAGCAGAGTGGGTGAGTGGGTGGGTTGGAGGAACGCTTCAACCCTGCTCCGCTCGATGTAGATGGGGGAGGAGGCGGTATTCTCTGGCAACGCTAATTCAAGAAGGCTCGGGATGGATAGGCCCAGCCGCTCACTCAACGCCACCTTGGGCGCCTTCTACACCCACCTACTATAACTGGCTTGGTTTTCACAAAAATTTGAATACAGCCCCTCCCCTAGAGGGCGGTCTTATCTGACAAATATGTTGATTCTCAATCAAAAAATCTATATAGATAGATGAAGACTTATATAAAGCGGAGCTAAAAGCTCTAATATGGTACTAAATTGTGTTGCAATCAGGTACATAAAATTTGACATTTCCACAGGCTCAAAAATTTTTCCATAGCTTAGATAGTCATTGGAGATGATGGATTGTGAGATGAACAATATCACCGATAATAATCCTAGTTCATATGTGGACACTATCCATATATAAGCTACTCAGTGCGGAAGTTCTATGAAATAATGGTTATCTGGATATCGTTATTGTTTTTGTTGCGTCCAACGTTTTTCACAGAATTCATAATTACCGAAGCCTTTTTTAATCAGGTGAAAGCATTATTATAGCGGGAAGGTGTAAAAAAATGAATTCTATAATCACTGCGCTAAGAGAGGCATCGATATGTGTCAGGAAGGGTTTTCAGGTCAAGCCTGGTGATAGTGTCTTAGTTTTGACAGATGGGGACCATTTAGATGAGGCTGAAGCCTTGGCTGCGGCTGCTAATGCTGAAGGTAGCAAAATAGCGCTTATGGATATATCACCACTTGTGGTGCAAGGTCTTCTTAGGGCGGAAATCCCAGAACCTCCCAAACACGTGGCGTCGGCCGTAAAGGCTTCCGATGTCATAATTATAAAAACCAATATAGACTACGCCCACAGGTTTGCTCATACAACCGCTGTAAGAGAAGCTGTGGACAGTAAAGCACGGATAGCTTCTGTGGAAGAAGGGCTTGGAAGTTGGGGACTTAGTGAGAAAGACATTGATATTGTAGAAGAACGGACCGATAGACTCATATCGGCGTTTAAGGGTGCAGATAAGATTCATGTAAATACATCTGCTGGCACAGACTTAACGCTGTCAATTAAGGATAGACCCCCCCTTAAGGTTACTCCTGTGCGACAACCCGGGGTAATGATGGGTCCTATGCCCCTATGGGGTGAAGTGGCATATGCAGTGGTAGAAGGAAGTGCGAATGGAAAAATTGTAATCGACGGTGTAATGAATGTCGTAGCTCCCTATGGTGTTAAGTCCCCCATCACAATTAAGGTGAAAGATGGCAGGAGTTATGAGATAACTGGGGGGGAGGAAGCTAATAAGCTAAAGGAAATCCTAGCCTTGGGCGACGAAGGCGCCACTATGGTTGCCGAGTTCTCGCTGGGGACTGGTCATTTAGAAAAATTGGGCACGCTTTCTGAAAAGGGCAAGCTTGGAACCATCCATATAGCACTAGGAGACAATCATCACGCTTATCCCGGTGGTAAAAACGTTTCCAACCTCCACCTAGACGCCACAATTCGGGACCCGACAATCGAAGTAGATGGTAGGAAGATGATTGAACAGGGCAAGTGGGTCTTTACGTAAAACGGTTTTGATAAATGGGTGTAACTAATGAAGTTTTTTAGACCTAAAGAGTTTTTTTCGCCTGAAAGTTTGGTTGACGCACTTCAATTGCTTGAGGGCTATAGGCGAGACGCACGGGTGATTGCGGGGGGAACGGGTATATATGAGCTAGCTGTACGTAACTACATCCCAGAGGTCAAATATTTGGTCTCAGTT
>Ga0209012_1002163_pt1 | contig 17977 bp, 22 predicted proteins | sample RS3BMetagenome_FD_184735 | JGI IMG/M metagenome (GOLD analysis project Ga0209012, IMG submission 184735) | Ferric oxide microbial mat and aquatic microbial communities from Rainbow Spring, Yellowstone National Park, USA - RS3B (SPAdes) (version 3) ...
TATTACAAAAAGATATTAGCAAGAAAGCTCCGACCTTTAGGGAGGAGATGAATTGCGAAAAGTATATATGCACAGTAATGCCATAATCCCTCGTGGAAAGTCCTGCGGATAAGCCCTTCGGAGAAGGCATGCAGGATACTCCCACGACAAAACCGGTCCATGACCGGTTTGGAATGCCTCCACAGCCCGCCCCAGGTGCTGTGGATAAAGGCATGTCCAGATTGCACGCAGACAGGGATGCGTGCAAGGGGAGCACTGATACCCCCAGAGGGGCAACTCTGAGGGCGACGGAGACCCCAGAACCTCCGAGCTTCAACGAGGAGAGTATGTCAGCAAATCCCCTATGATTGCTGCCTTCATCTTTCTAGGAATTTTCATCCTTCTATTTAAGCCCCAATCTTATTCAATATGCCAGGTCAAGTATTTTTAAGCCTAGCATATGAGACTGGTGCGTGAGTCCTATTATCCCGATTGAAATATTTCTTGCTGCAATTCTTGCAGGACTTCTCGGTTCATTGACAGGCTTGGGAGGGGGTGTAGTTCTTACTCCTCTTTTTGTAATCTTTCTCAGGACCCCTATACAATATGCGCTTGGCACCTCACTTATTTCCACAATAGCGACTTCAAGCGGGGCTGCATCAGCCTACGTGAAAGACGAACTCTCTAACATGTCCCTAGGCATATCTTTGGAGATAGGCACAACTGCTGGAGCCATAACAGGCTCATTGCTTTTATATACTATACAAAGTATGGGCATAATATATATCATCTCCATATTGTTTGGTTCAGTGCTGATTTTTTCAACCCTGCCAAATTTTCTCAGGATGAAGAATGAGCTCCCAGTCAACATAAAGCCAGATTACTTTACCAGGAAACTCAAGCTGACAGGAAAATACAAAGACAAAGCTTTGAAAAAAGAGGTTGAGTACACTGCAAGAAGATACCCTTTTGGAGTTGCAGGCATGTTTGTTGCTGGGCTTATGTCAGGCCTTCTTGGTATAGGCTCTGGAGCCTTCAAAGTTCTAGCTATGGATGCTATAATGTCTCTTCCTTTCAAAATTACAACTGCAACAAGCAACTTCATGATAGGTGTAACAGCAGCAACCAGCTCTGGGCTATACTGGGCTCTCGGCTTTATAGACCCGATATATGTTGCCTCAACAATACCCGGAGTTCTACTGGGCTCCATGATAGGGACAAGGTATCTTAATAGGCTATTGAGCAGAAGACTGAGGCAGCTTTTCACCGCTATATTGATAATATTAGGTATAGAATTGATATTGAAAGGAGTTGGTATATCAATTTGAGGGTTGAAAGAATCATCAGCTTGACCTTGAGGATAGGCGTTGTAGCCTCTTCCTTGCTTGTAATAACAGGTCTTGTACTCTATTTGATCTCAGGTGCAAATTCATTCATTCCCACATCAGAGGTAAACGGTTTAAAGCTTGCAGAACTTCTTTTGCAGGGGAGCCCTGAAGGCATAATTCTCTTAGGTGTAATTGTTCTTATACTTACCCCTGTGGTTAGAGTTCTGGAATTGCTTATCGATTATGCCTGGGCAAGAGATAAAATCTATATCATATTATCAATGGCAGTACTAATTCTAATGCTGTTTGGTATATTTGCACTTCCGATAATAAGATGATAATTATAATTTCATATGCATGAAAACGTTTATTCATACTATCCTTCATCAGATAGGCAATGTCCCTCCAAGGCTATAAAGGAAGACTGAAAGATATCTTGATTGAATCAGGATGCTCTGTTGGAGATGACGTATCGATAGAAACCGATTCTGGCTCAATAGAAGGCATTTTAATGCCAAGATACCAGTATGGGGATGAAAATAATCTAGTTATTAAAATGAAAAATGGCTACAACATAGGCATTTCATACGAAAAGATAAAGGGACTGAAACTTATCAACAAAGGAAAAGAACCTAGCTTTAGAGTTCCTCCAAAGCCAAAGACCAAGCCATCTCTTGCAAAAGTCCTTATCTTAGGTACAGGGGGTACAATAGCAAGCAGGATAGACTACAGAACGGGAGGAGTCAAGGCTGCTTTAACATCTGAAGAGCTATACCATCTTGTACCTGAGCTATCAGATATAGCTGATATAGAGACGCAAGTAGCATTCAACATATACAGCGAAAACATGACTCCTCACCACTGGTCAGAACTCGCATCAAAAGTTGCTGATGGTATAATGAATGGATATGATGGCATAGTTATTACTCATGGAACAGATACAATGCATTTCACATCAGCTGCTCTTTCCTTTGCGTTGCAAGGAACTCCAATACCCATAGTTCTTGTAGGATCACAAAGGTCTTCAGACAGACCTTCCTCGGATTCAGCAACCAACCTGATAGGAGCAGTCAGGTTTGCTTCATCATCAATCGCATCAGGAGTGTTTGTAATCATGCATCATGGACCAGGAGATGATAGACTTGCAATACATTCCGGGGTTAGAGTCAGGAAGCTACACACAAGCAGGAGGGATGCTTTCAAGAGTGTAGACGCAGAGCCTGTAGGTTTCATAGAAGAAGATAAAATAACCATAAATGAACCACTAGCTAAAAGAGCTTATAATCATAGTTTTACTCCAAAGACGAATTTCAGCGACAAAGTTAGCCTGATGAAGATATATCCGGGGTTTGATTCCTCTCTTATTTCTAAAGTTGTAGAATCAGGAGTTAAAGGGATAATTCTTGAAGGCACAGGTTTGGGTCATGCACCTTCATCAAGCTTTGAAGAAATAAAAAATGCTGTTGAAAAAGGTGTATTGGTCTGCATGACAAGTCAGTGCATATACGGAAGCGTAAGGATGACAGTTTATGAGACTGGCAGAGACCTTCTTCACATCGGAGTTATTCCTCTTTCTGACATGCTCTCAGAGGTTGCGTATGCAAAGCTATCCTGGCTTCTGGGGCAGAATCTAACTACGAATGAGATTGCAATTCAGATGAAGAGCAATCTAGTTGGGGAGATAAGAGGGAGAAGGCTTCTTTGGTAGATAATAATAAACTAAATCTGAAAGTGGGTATAGAGCTTCACAGGCAGCTTAAAACATCCCATAAACTCTTTTGCGATTGCCCTGTCAGACCTCAGAAAATATCTGACAAGCATTTTCAGTTTCTCAGAAGGTTAAGAATAAGTGAAAGCGAGATGGGAGAAGTTGACCCTGCAGCACTTTTTGAAGCAACAAGACAGGGATGGATAAAGTATGATGCTGAAAGGAACAGCAGCTGCCTTGTCGAAGCTGATGAGGAACCTCCTCATGAACTCAACAGAGAGGCCCTTGACATTGCTATACTTGTATGCAGAATGCTGAATGCTAAAGTTGTGGATGAAGTTCATGTGATGAGAAAGATTGTAATTGATGGAAGCAACACATCAGGCTTCCAGAGAACAATGGTAGTCGGTTATGATGGAATGCTGGAATGGAAAGATGGACCAGTGAAATCAGTAGGGGTTCAAACTATAACACTTGAGGAGGATGCTGCTAGGATATTGCAAAGCAATGGTATGAAGGAATATTCTTTAGATAGGCTAGGTATACCGCTTATAGAGATATCCTTAAGCCCTGTTACATTATCTCCTATTGATATCCAGAAGCTGGCAGAGCATCTTGGGAGGATGTTAAAAAATACTGGAAAGGTTGAAAGCGGACTGGGCACAGTAAGGCAGGATATCAACATATCAGTTAATGATGGCCCAATAATCGAGGTGAAGGGAGTACAGCAGCTGGATTTGATTTCAAAGGTTGTGGATTTCGAATGGAAGAGACAAAACTGGTTGAACCAGCTTGCTTTCGAATTAAAGCAAATCGGTTTGACTGAAAGAGACTTCGATAGCAGGCAGATAGATGTAAGCGATTTGCTTTTTACAGTCAAAGGCAGTTGGATAATACCAAGATTGAAAAAAGGAGAAAGGGCTTATGCAATGCTTGTTCCAAAATTCTCAGGCATATTTTCAAAAGAGCCAGGCAAAAATATGAGACTTGGGAAAGAGCTTGCAGATATAGCTAGGTCTTTTGGTCTGGGAGGTTTGATTCATTCTGATGAGTTACCTTCTAACGGTATAGAGAAACAGCATGTAGATGAAATTATGAAGAGAATAAACGCAAAGGAAAACGATGGATTCATTCTGCTGATAGCAGATTCCTCTAAACTTGAATATGTATTTCCAGCAATAAGAAACAGGTTGAAACAGGCATTGAAAGGCGTGCCAGCAGAGACAAGGGCTGCAACTCAGGATGGAGAAACAAAATTCATCAGACCTAGGCCAGGCTCAGCTAGAATGTATCCTGAGACAGACATAGAGCCTGTTAGGATAACTAAAGAAGATATCATCAGAGCTGATTCGTCGATTCCAGAACCATGGGAGAAGAAGGTTGAAAATCTGGTTGAGAAATATTACCTGAGCAAGGAGCAGGCTGTCAAGCTTCTTGACTCTGATTATCTTGACCTATTCGTCAAAGCATGCCAGAAAACTGAATTGCAACCATCATTCATAGCATCTCTTCTTACTGAAGGGCTTGTCAGCTTAAGAAGAGAGGGGATAGAAGTGCAGCAGGAGCAGATGCTTCTTGAACTGATTGTTAATGTGTCAAGAGGAATAATAGCCAAGGAAGCATCGCTTGATGTTCTCAGGTCTATAGGTAAGGGAGAATCAAAGGATTTGAACGAAGCTATACAAAAGCTGGGGTTGAAGAGAATAAGCGATAGAGAATTGGCTTCAATAATTCGTCAGATTATCGAAAAAGAGAGGAAGCTGATTCAAGAAAAGGGCGAGAAGGCCTTCAGCCCACTCATGGGAATGGTTATGCAGGAAGTGAGAGGCAGGATAGATGGTAGCATAGTCAGTAAAGAGTTAAAGAAAGCTATAGAGGAAGAGCTTTCCTCAAAGAATGGCTAAAAAAACAATGCATATAACCAACTGTTTCAAATGCAGATAGGATAGAACAATGAAGGTAAGGGTAAGGCTGGGAGAAAGGGAAGTAGAGGTTGAAGGGAGCAAGGAAGAAGTTTCGGAATTCTTTTCAAACATACCCGATATATTTTCAAAGCTTTCTGACTTGAAAGGCAATGCAGCTGTTATTCAATCAAGGCCTCAGCAGCTTCCCGAATTAACCTTTGGAAAAGGAGAATCCCTTCCTCTAGCCATACTTAAGCTCTTTTCGAGCGGGTGGGGGAAGCAGCCAAGAAAGCTGATTGAGGTGAAAGAGTCTTTGGAGACTTTTGGGCTGATATACCCTAAGCAATCAGTTGCTGTGGCTCTGTTAAGATTGGCAAAGGAGGGTAAATTAAGGAGATTCAAGCAGCCAGACGGAGAATTCGTATATACAGTTCCTACAAGCCTGTTATCAACAGAATTAAAGCCAGAAGTGCTGCAGGTAAGCGGGAGTGAAGTGAATTGAGCAAGGAGTATAGTGCCAAGATGAAAGTTCATATCAAGATAGAAAACTTTGAGACGGATTTGGAAGGAGAGGCAGAGCAAATAGCCCTTGAGGTCAATAGGCTGGCATCGCAGCTTGTTCCTACTTTCAATCTAGCAAGAAAGATATACCTTAATTATTCCCTCAGCGACCTGATTAATAAATTTTCAGACTATGTAAGAATAACACCCGAGGGGCCGAGGGTCCTTACAGCCAAACAGCTGAGCGATAAAATCATAATAGCTTTGCAGCTTGTTGCTGCAAAGGTTGCAGCTGAATCAGGGAGACAGCAGAGCCCAAGGTTGACGCTGCAAGAGCTTGAAAGAACCACAGGACTGAATCCAAAGTCTATAAGCTCAAGACTTAGCGAGCTTGTTAAAGCAGGTCATGTGGAAAGGGTTGTTGTTAACGACGGCACCTATTATTTCATAAACACTATGGGTATAGAATGGCTATCCCGTCAGCTTGCTCAAGCAAAATGAAATGAATCAGGCCTGAGGAGGCTTCTTCTGTACATATCTGTAGTTCCTTGGAGCTCCATCCCTGCTCAATACTTGCTCTCTAACCAAATCAGTAAGGCTGTGCGATACAGCAGTCCTGTCATAATGATATCCTCTTCTTGCCAACTCCTCATCTACTTCAGACAGGCTTCTTGGCATAGCAAACCAGCCTTCCTTCCACATCTGTTCAAGCAATGTCTTGCAAGTTGTGCCTCTCTGTTCAGACTCCTGCTTCTGTATTGCTCCTGATGATTCAAGCCCTGCTAAAACCTTCTGAATAATCTCTGTAACCCTGTCCTCTGGGCAATCTAAGTCTATCTCCCAGCTTCCTCTCTTCAGCTTGATGTGGATTATGGTAGAGCTCAAGCATTATTCCTCCGTTTTATTGTTGCGCAACATGCTATTGCGCAATATTTATTAATGTTCATTGCTCCCCTATTGTTGCCCAAGATGAACAATCAATTAAACATTACCCATCTGTCAGGAGGCTTATTATCATGAACCTGCCATCCTTACCTACAAAAATAGACCACATATCATCAGAAAGTCTCTCCATGCTCAAGGGAAGGCCTTTGGTTCTGTATAAGGGTGGAGAAGAGCAGCAGCCTTTGCTGGGCTGGTCAGGAATTGAGCAGGATGTATCTGTAGTTGCATTTAGAATAGACATGAGCCATGCAGAAGAAAGGGAAGTAGCTGCTATAGACTCCAGCGTAATAGTTGTAGGGGAATCTGAAGAGGGTTTTGTTTTGAGTGGAAAAGTAGCTATTGCATCGAGATGCCAGGGAAGAAGCAGCGCAATCTTGATAGGGCCCATTATACTTTACATAGGAGAAAGCAACGCAGATGACCTTGACTTCTTCGAAAAGGTTCCAAAAAAGATTCTTGCACTTGATTCAACAATAGCAGCAAGAGCAGTTAGAGTCCTGCTAGAGAGATACACTGCATATGAGATTGCAAAGACAATGAAGAGAGGATTGATTCTGATAGATGGTTCGTTAAAAGAGTCAAACTTTGAAGTCAGAGATGCCAACCTTAATGAAATAATCAAAGAGTGTACAAACAGAGAAAATTATATCGCAGGAATAACAAAGAATACAAAGATAAAGCAGATTCAAAGGGTAGAAGTCAAGCTATACAATTTGCAGCAAGCTGCATACATCGATGTTACAGATATAGCAAGACTTTTTGTATCAAACCTTAAAGCCAATTCATATGTTGCAAGGCTATCTGCCGATGGTGTGCCTTTAAGGATAGATATCCCTAGCTGCCAATTGCCAAATCAGGTTATCTCGTCTGTTATTGCAAGCGATATATTATCCCATGGCTATCCTGAGACTCTGAAGTCAGCACACTTATTATCAATATTCACAGGGGCTGAAGAGGCATCTGTAAAGAGCAGGATAGCTAGGAATGAAGGTACATCAATACTGCCATCATTCAACGTAAGGAGAGCCTTGCTCGGTAAACTGGAGGGGTTAAGGAAATGAAAGTATTATCAAAGGAAGGAGATGAGCTGCAGGTCCTTGCATTGCCGGGAGAGCCATTCTTCAGAGGAGAATATTTGAAGATTGAAGACAGTTTGCAGGAGACTTCAATGATAGTGCAAGTTTATGATTCAAGCTACCTTGATTCACCTGGGGTGCAGGAAGACCTGCTGAGAGACGAGCTGTTTTCATCTTCGCTGATAAGGCAAGACCCTCTGCAGCTTGAAAGTCTTGGCAGAATGATAAAGGACGCAAGAATACTGCTTTGCAAGGTAAGATGCATTGTCAAAAACAACGAAAGAATGAACGATTCAGGCTGGCTACCTAGCAGGAGTAACAGTCTCATATCAAGGGTCTCCATGGATGAGCTTTATTCACTGATGAATTCACGTGGAGAAAGAGCGATAAGGATAGGTAAATCAATTGCTGGGGAAGAATTTTTCATCAAGGCTGAAGATTTGGACGGCAGGTTAAACATAATTACTGGAAGAAAGGAAGCTGGCAAATCTCATTTGGCAAAGCTGATTATAGCAGGTCTTTTGGACCATGGAGCAAAGATGGTGATTTTTGACCTTAATGGAGAATACTCTGGAATTGCTCTTGATAAATCAGGCTTGCCATCCAGATATGCGAAGAAGATAAAGGTTCTACAGCCAGGCTATAACTTGAGGTTTGGGTTGAGATATCTTGGCAAGAGAATAATGGTAGACTTGTTGCAGCATACGCTTGAGGTGCCAGGGGCAACACTCAGGGAATTCATGAGGATATGGGATTATCTTGAGCAGTCAGGAAGGGTAACACTAAAGGATATGGAGGATGCTATTATGCACTGGCACTGCAATGAATTTGTCAAAGATGCTCTCTTATCTAGATTTTACAGCATGCTATCCTCAGACCTGATATCTGATAACCCCAGATATTGCATAAGCCTTGAAGAGGAATTCTCAAAGCTTGAGGAGGGAGGAGCATTAATAATTTCGCTAGGAGATACAACGCCTTTATCCAGAAGGATGATTGTAGAGGTGATTCTAGCCAAGCTTATAGAATCTTTGGAGCACAGGATAATAGACCCTGTATTCCTTTTTGCCGAGGAGGCTCATCTCTACCTGAGGCATACTTACTGGGAAGACCTGATAACAAGGATGAGGCACTTTGGCGTATTCAGCACTTTTATAACAAACCAACCCGATGCTATAGGTTCAGATATATACAGGCAGGCTGATAACATATTTCTCTACAACTTTACGAATGAGAAAGATATAGAGATGGTTGCTCAGGCATCTATGACAGACTTTGAGACTGTTAAGAGCATTGTAAAATCTCTTCAGCCAAGAAGCTGTCTGGTTCTTGGTAAGGTTGTTTCAGACCTGCCAGTCGTGATAAAGACATCAGAATCAGAGTTTCAGAGCATGGGGAGAACAAGATTATTCTTTGCAAATAATGTGGCAGAGGCAAGAACATAATATGGCAAATGTTATATACATATACGTCAAAAGACGCAATGATGCAAGAGCAGTATGAAGAAATAGTTGTTGTCATGGCAGGGCAGCTCGCTTTAAGCCAGAATCCTGGCAAAACGATGAAGGCATGGAGGGAAAGGGCAGGAATAGGCCAGGCAGAATTAGCTAGAAAGATGAACGTATCTCCGTCTGTGCTTAGCGATTATGAGAACGGCAGGAGGAAATCGCCCGGCTCAACATTTCTGAAAAGGTTCGTAAGCGCTCTTGTCGAGCTTGATAAATACGAAGGGAGATTGCTATCATCCTCTCCTTCTTCCACTCAAGATGCAGGGGCAATATTGTCAATAGGAGAATATTCAGACCCTATTCCTGCTTCAAAAGTTGTTCAGAATCTGCAATGCGAAGTGTTGGCAGGAAAAGACCAGCTTGACAGGTCTCTCTTTGGCTATACAGTCCTTGACAGCCTTAAAACCATCTATAACTTATCAGGAGCAGAATTCTACAAGATCTATGGGTCTAGCACGGAAAGGGTGGTTGTATTCACAAAAGTCGGGCTTGGAAGGAGTCCAATGGTTGCAGTAAGGGTATCTCCATTAAAGCCAAGAATGGTAATTATACATGGCATAAAGAATGTTGATAATTTGGCTGTAGAGTTAGCTCACAGAGAAAGAATAATTTTAGCATCCACAGATATTTACAGCCAGGAAGAAGTTGTAAAAATTCTGAGAGGTTTATCCACATAAAACAGAAACGAACTGTGTATAAACCCCTTTTATATCTGCCCAATCATGCTAGCTAGCCTAATAAACATTGCCGGCTTGGCAATACTAGTAATCATATCGATAGCATCATACAGGTATAGAGCAACTGATGAAGGAGGCACTATAGCTGCATTTCTCATGGGTGCGATTGTAGGATTGACTGCTGGCTGGCTGTGGGTAATATACATGGTTCTCTTCTTTGCTGTTGCAAGTCTTGCAACAAAATTCAGATACAACTACAAATCAAAGTTACATGCTGCAGAGGAAAAAGGTGGGGCAAGGGGTGCAAAGAATGTTATTGCAAATGGAGGTTTGGCTACCCTTTTTGCCTTTCTTTACTGGCTGGTTAAGGAGCCTGCTATTGCAGTTCTATTTGTAGCGTCCATAGCCTCTTCACTTTCCGATACTCTTGCAACAGAGATAGGGCTGTTAAGCAAGAAGAAGCCTCACGAGATTCTAAATCCCTCGAAGGAGGCTGAACCTGGAAAGAGTGGAGGTATAACATTGCTAGGCATCGCTGCGGAAGTTGTTGGCTCAGTATTCTTTTCCCTTCTTGCATTTGCCATGAATTTAGTTGAATTAAAATATGTAGCAATAATAGCTGTGGCAGGAATTCTCGGAGCCAACATAGATAGCCTGCTAGGAGCAACTCTTCAGGGCTATTATGTTTGCAGCGTATGCAACCAGAGGACCGAAAAATCATTTCATTGCTCTGTACAGGCAAAAAGGGTTAAAGGGTTGTCATGGATAGGCAATAATGCCGTAAACATATTATCAAGCTGCACAGCAGTTATAGCAGCTCTAGCCCTTCAGCTCGCCCTTTAGCCTTTTTATAAGCTGAGCAATCTTTTCAACAGTCTCCTTATGCAGGTAATGCTCTATATGCTCAGCATCCTCCATTGCAATATCCCTTGGTACTCCTATAGAAGTGAAAAATTCGGCTAGTATCATATGCCTCTTCTCCATCTTTTCTGCAAGCTTCTTACCTTCTTCAGTCAGCGCTACACCCCTATACTTAACATGAGAAACATAACCTCTATCATGCAATTTCCTGAGCATCAAGGAAACGCTGGGAGGGCTTACACCAAGCCTTTCAGCAACATCTGCCTGAGATGCATAGCCCTTTTCCTTTATAAGGTGGTTTATCACTTCAACATAATCCTCTACAGCAGCCTGCTTCCCACTCTTTCCCCTGGAAGGTTTGTAAAGAAGCCTAGCTGTCAATAGCTTTAGCAATTTTCTATCATGTATTTAAGCAGATATAGGTTTACAATATTAACTCAATCAAAAAAAGTTATATGCACCTAATATTTACCATTCTGCAGTTGCGCAGCGAAATACAGAGAAGAAAGAATTCATTCATAATCAGGCTTCTGAAGTATAGCGGTCCAGCTCTCATTGTAAGCGTTGCGTATATGGACCCGGGCAACTATGGCACTGACCTTGCAGGAGGGGCTAGATACAACTATGATTTGCTATGGATTGTCTGGATGGCAAGCCTCATGGCCATGCTTTTTCAATACCTTTCAGGAAAATTTGGTATTGCAACTGGTAAAGATTTGGCTGAGCAGATAAGGCTATCTCTAAAAGGGAAAAGGGCGTATACAATTCCATACTGGCTTGCATCAGAAGTTGCTATAGCAGCTACAGACCTTGCAGAGTATCTAGGCACTGTTTTAGCTTTGAATATACTGTTCGGAGTCCCTCTGCTTTGGGGCTCTATATTTGGTGCTTTAGATGTACTCATAATTCTGGCTGTTTCATCAAGAAGGTTCAGGGTTGTGGAAAGCCTCTTTGCTCTCTGGGTTTCCATAATAGGCTTGGGCTTTCTTTACGAGCTCCTTATAGCTGGTGCGAGCCCTGGCGATATACTGATGCATTCTATATATCCCACAATCAACTCTCAAACAATACTTGTAGGTGTTGGGATTATAGGTGCAACTGTAATGCCTCATGCTGTATTTGTACATTCGTGGCTGACCAAGAATAAGTTGAAAACAGGAGGTGCAGAAGAAAAGAAGGAGCTTATGAAGCTTCACCTTGCAGAAACAGTCATTCTGCTCGGAGTCGCTGCCCTGGTAAATGTAGCTATAATGGTCCTTGCTGCAAGGGTATTTTATCCTAATTACAGCAATGTACAGAGTGTAACTGAGGCATACCATATACTTAAGCCTCTCTTCGGTCAGGTTGCTGCAACAATATTCGGTATAACTCTTCTTGCTTCAGGTCTTTCTTCATCTATAACCGGAACTATTTCTGGGCAAGCTGTTATGGAGGGTATGCTCGGCAGCAAGTTTAATCCAATTATAAGAAGGTTGATAACAAGGTTTGTGAATGTATTTCCGACCACAATTGCTATACTGCTAGGCATTCAACCTCTTCAGCTTCTGGTTTACAGTCAAGTTTTGCTGAGCCTAATGCTTCCCCTGCCTATGTTGCCTCTGGTATTCTACACTTCAAACAGAAGAATAATGGGAGAATTTGCTAACGGTCATCTGATGAAATATCTAAGCTATATATCTGCGGTTACAATACTAATACTTAACGCTTATCTGATATACACAATCATTTAACCTGATATACCACTCTTGCAGCCTCTTCCTCAATCATGTTATCTCTTACTCTGTATTGCTTCCATGTATCTCTATCCCTGAATGTAACTGTTGAATCTTGAAGAGTCTGTCCATCAACAGTTATGCACAAAGCTGCCCCAACTTCGTCTGCCCTTGCATACCTTCTTCCTATAGAGCCTGATTCATCGTAAAAGGTATCAAATCCAGCAAGTTTAAGCCTTCTTTCGTACCCCCTTGCAATTCTAATCATATCTTCCTTTGCTACCAAAGGGAATACACACACTGATACTGGAGATAGGTATGATGGCAGGGAAAGAATAACCCTGTCTTCCTTGACCTTGTAAGAATGACATAAAGATGCTAGCATAAGCCTTTCTACTCCAAACGATGGCTCAACAACATGCGGCACAAATTTTCTGTGCATCACTTCCACAACCTCTTCTCTGACAAAGAACACATCTTTATCGATGTCAATACCAGCAATACTCTTCGGAATATCTCCGGTCCTATCCTTTATCCCTGAATACTCTTTCATTATATCTTTCCATCTTTCAGGGTATCTTTCTTTTAACTTCTCTATGTTTATACCCCATCTCTTCACCTTCTCCTTTCTTGGTTCTGCAAGGGGTACAGCTACTGTATAGTCACTTCCTGTCGCCTTCATATGAGAAGAAAGGTCGAAGTCAGTTCTGTATGCTATACCTGCAACCTCCAGCCAGCCATATCCATCTATATTCACTTCTAAATCAAAAGTCTGTTTTGAATAATGAGCTCTTTCATCCTCGGGAACTTCCCTGAACCTTATCGATTCATTTGGTATACCTAGCCTGTTAAGAAACTCCTGCGCAAGAAACATCATGTAACCCATCCATTCGTTAACTATAATACCATTAGCAATGCCATCTCTAAGCATAACCGACTTTTCCTTCTCTTCCTTTAAAATCGTCACCTCTCTCTCCAGTTCGGAATTGCCCAGCATTTCACAGCGAGGCTGTTCGGGGTCGAAGAAGACCTCAACCTCAAGCATTCTGAATTCTCTCAGCCTTATAAGTCCTTGCCTTGGGGAAATTTCGTTTCTAAACCCCTTGCCAACCTGGGCAACTCCTATCGGCAGCCTTTCTCTTTCAGTTTCAAATATTCTTTTGAATTCGACAAATATACCTTGAGCAGTTTCCGGCCTAAGATACCCTTTGCTGTTTGTGTATGGCCCAAGCCTGGTTTCAAACATGGTCAAAAAAGTTGATACTTCCCAGCCCAAATTCTTGCCACAGCTGGGACATTTAACATCCTTGAGCAATTCCTTCAAGTCCATTCCGTGCTTCAAATCTTTGCCAGCTTCCTGAACCAGATGGTCAGCCCTGAATCTCTTATGACAATTTAGACATTCAGCCATCGGGTCCTTGAAGTTTTCCACATGACCAGATGCCTGCAAGATGGCTTCTGGCACTAAATTGGGAGTATCGACTTCTGTGAAGTCGTTTCTTCTGACAAAGATATCTTTCCAAACTCTTGTAATCTTTTCAGCAAGTTTCACACCCATGTTTCCAAGGACAAAAAGACCAGCAGCCCCGCCATATGGTTCGTATGCTGGCCAAAAGAATCCTCTTCTCTTTGCAAGCTCCATAACATCATCGTAGACCGAAGGCATATGGCAAGCAGCTAATTTCTGCCTCTTTAAAGTCTTATTATACGCATAATGAAAAATTTTCGGGCTAGCAAAATTCTAATACCTAATTGTTATTTGATATGCCATGCCCGTATCTCTCTATACAACAAATTATGTGCCTGGATACAAGGTGGATAAGGTAATAGGCTTGGTTTATGGAATAACTGTAAGGTCAAGAGGCTTAGGAGGTAACATATTAGCAGGCCTTAGGACTCTTGCAGGGGGCGAGATTGTTGAGTATACAGAGATGGCGCACCAGGCAAGACAGCAGGCTTTGGACAGACTTGCGCAGCATGCAGAATCTCTTGGAGCTAATGCAGTAATTAGTGTTATGTTCGACTCTACAGAGATTGGCAACACAATGGATGAGATAATCGCCTTTGGAACTGCAGTAGTTATCTCGCCTGCCGGAGAAACCCAGCAGCTGGTTAAATTAAGCTAGAAGGTAATAATAACAATAATCACTCTTTCACATACACCTTTCTTATTTTTTCTATCTCACTCTTGCTTAAAGTTGATATTATTCCAAACTGCCTCATCGCTGTGTATATCTTCGCTGTTTCTTCTAACACTTCTATCTTTGATGCAGCATCATGCAAGTCTTTGCCCAGAGCAAAGAACCCGTGATTTTTAACGCCTATAACATCTGAGTCCTTATCCAAAATTGCAGATATTGCCTTTGCACATGCTTCACCAGGAGGAGCAAAGTCAATAACCCTAATTTCCTTTACAAGGACAGAATGCTCAGGAGTCATCGCTGGTATATCTATTCCTGCAGTTATCATTGCAACTGCAATGGGAGGATGACCGTGCACAACAGCATTTACATCTTCTCTAGCCCTGTAAATGGCTAGATGGGTTGGTAAATCACTTGAAGGGTTTCCCTTCTGAAGAATCTTCCCTTCAATGCTTACCCTTACCAGGTCTCCTTTCTCCACTCCTCCCTTAAAATAGCCTGATGGTGTTATGATAATCTCATTTCTTCCTGGCGTTATAATGCTTGCATTGCCGCCAACTCCTGAAACCAGGCCTCTATTGTATAACCTTCTGATCGTATGGGCCAGCATCTCTTCAGCTTCTTCGATGCTCATTTCCTACCCCCGTTAGATTGCTACAATATAAGCAGATAATACAAATCTATAGCATATAATTAACTACTTATGGATCAGCTTATGCTCCGCCATCATGCAGCTGTTCATAATGTATTCGAATCCCTCTTTTCTTAACATTTCTTTAGCTTTTTCATTCTCTAAACCCAGCTGGGCCCAGAACACATATTTCTTACCAACTCTTTTTGCAAGCTCTATAGTTTGTGAAGCTATATCTGCTAGCTCCTCGCTAGGCCTAAATACATCTATCACTTCTATTTTTGTTGCTATTTCATTCGGAATATCAATGAGTGAGCTGTAAGCCTTTTCCCCTATCACATAATCTGAGGTAGGATTGACAGGAATGATATTGTAGCCATGTTCCTTCAGATATAATGGAACCTTATGAGCTTCCTTCTCAGGATTCTTAGATGCTCCAACCACTGCAACCACTTTTGCTTTATTCAAAACTTCTGAAGGCAATATTGTCTTACTTGGCAGCATAACCTCCATACCCGAGTAGTTCAATTTAAACACAACGGAAAGAATACAGCATGCTTGAAAAGGTAATTGATGCTTATTCATGAGTTGTTGATTTGAAAAGGGGTAGATGCAATGCTGAGAAGACTTTTACTATACTCAATTAAGCTGTTATGAGGGGCCTGTGGCCAAGCATGGATTAAGGCGTCAGCCTCCGGAGCTGAAGAACGTGGGTTCAAATCCCACCAGGCCCGCTATCATTTGATACTGGGCCCTGTTTCCTCGAACGAACCCCGCTGGTTGCCATTACTATCCCGTCAACGAATGAGCTGGAACGGTATAAATGCGCTACTCTCGCTATCGAAGCTACCGCACTCATGAGACTGTTCACACATAACAATGTTCAACCGTCTCACGATTTGACCTTCTAAACATCCGCTCGTCTGTATCTGGCAAAGAGAATGTACGACTTCGGCACATTAACTTGACAGAGACATTAGGCTCAGCGGCCAAGTCCACAATAACAAGATGGAGCGAATAAACGGGGAAGTCCGAGACCGAGAGAAGGTCATGCTGGGAATCGAGGATGGATACGCCTATTCTGAAAGGCGTTCAAATCTACCATAACTTCATCAAGCCACATGAGGGGCTTAAGGGAAGGACTCCCGCAGAGGCGGCAGGAATCAAACTCGAAGGGGAGGACAGATTGAAGACCTTAATTCAGAACGCGACAGCACACTCTTGCAAAGCTTAAACAGGTCGTCGTTCTGGTTCGTGATGTTGGCCGAACGCAACTGTCTTGAAATGCTGGAGAAGCTCAGTAATGGTAAAGTGCGTCGGATTGACGAAGTTCGCACAGAACTTCACCTGTCCATACCGGAAATGGCGAGAGTCACCAGCCCCCTCTTATCCGGTCGTAGAGGAAGAACTTGGCCACTGGACTCAGCCGGGCGGCGCCATCTACGGCGTCATCATTTCCGGGATTCAAAAGACACAGGCGATACTCGGGGACAGAAATCTGCTAGAAGATTTTAAAGGGCGCGCCGCCCTTCGTCTTGCGAGCTGACCCAGGATGCACACTAGCACGCAGTGGTTGATTGGAGAGATTGCGTTTCTCGCGACGGCCTCTACATTGCTCGGGGCTATGGGTTTTCCGTTATTCCTTCCCTACGACTGGTATCTCCTGCTCCACATACTTGGAGTCGTGCTCTTCATGGGAAACATAATCGTGACCGGCGTTTGGATGGCCCTTTCAGAGCGGACGATGGAGCCAAAGGTTCTACAATTCTCAACGGCGGTGGCAAATTGGGCGGACGTTGCATTCACGGCCCCCGGGGTAATTCTCATCGTTCTCAGCGGCCTCACTCTGGCAAACAGATGGGGCGGGCTCTTCGCAACGAACTGGATCACGGCGGGCGCCATCCTCTTCGCAGCTTCGGGCTTCGTATGGGCAGTCTTTCTGATACCTTCTCAAGACAAGATGATCAGACTTGCCTCAAGCCCGTCTGAAGGGCAGCTATCTCCCCAATTCTTCAGAGTTCTCCACAGGTGGTATTTCTGGGGAGCAGTCGCAACAATTCTACCGTTGGCAACGTCCATATTGATGGTGGTCAAACCTCCAGTCTGACCGTGCTAGTTCGGGAAGTTTGAAGATATGGAACTGTAATGGACCGGGGGGACTTGCCCAAAATAATTAGGGTGCGCACATATGAGCAATGGTATCCAATACTGGATGAAAGTTCGAAGAGTCAGATTCTGGATGTCGAAGTAGAGGTGGAAGATAACTTCTACCTGTCAGGCAAGAAAAGGCTGATCCTGACTTCTCGACCAAATCGAAGAAGTTTCAAACCCACACAAGCCTGACTTGAACTCAAAGGCTTCACAAGAACTATGTAGTATAGAAATATGTTTACTGCTCTGTCGAATAACTAGTCAGCATTTGATTCTTGCCGCTAGGTGACATGTTCTTTCCTGAACTTTTTTCCTTAATACGCTTTTATGGCTAGGAACATGTTATATATACAGCCTTGCCTTTGCGAACATCTCATTTACCATGTACCTCCATTTCTTTGATTTAGCATACTCTCCAAACATCCTCTTGAACGATGATATTGCTGATTCTACTCCCCATCTTTTGCAGTAATCATGGTTCCTCTTCCACCTGTCATAATCAGCAAGCTGCTCTGTGACAACAAGCTTTCTAGCTATAGAACCTCTGGCTTTTGATGAGGAATTCTTTCTGACACTAATAACGGATTCTATTCATTCCTTTATTCGAAAGATAGTTGAATATGTCTCTTCTGTCATAAGCTCCATCCATAAGAGATTTTGAAATGTTATCTACTCTTTTAGAAGCTGATTCTATAAATAAGAGGAATTGCTCTAGCTCCATCAGACAAATTCTCTTTAGTAACATCAATAGCTAAAATCTTGCCTGTCTTTGTATCAATTGCAATATGGAACTTGATAAAGCCTTTTCTCTTAATGCCATTCCATTTTTCTTTTATCCATTCCCCTCTGTTTGAA
>Ga0209012_1002167_pt1 | contig 17959 bp, 21 predicted proteins | sample RS3BMetagenome_FD_184735 | JGI IMG/M metagenome (GOLD analysis project Ga0209012, IMG submission 184735) | Ferric oxide microbial mat and aquatic microbial communities from Rainbow Spring, Yellowstone National Park, USA - RS3B (SPAdes) (version 3) ...
CACCAGTGGCGCAAGACCCGAAACGGCGACGGCTTGCTTGGCAGAGCCCAGGTCGGGAAGGACCGCTCGTCCCGACCGGGTGTTACTTATGGGCACTCAGTAGGAACGGTTGATCACAGCCGTGCCAACGGACCGGCGCTTCCAGGTGTTACGCGGGCTGTTGCGGCAGCTGTTGGCGAGGCCGCGATCACGGTGAGACAGGAGTCTGCATCGCTGGAGGGACCCGTACTCGGCGCCCGTGCTGGTGCTTCGGACGGAGCGGGTGCTGGCGGAGTGAGCACCCGCGAAGGCGCCATGCCCTTCGCCCGAGCCAGCGGACGATGACTCCTGCCTCCTCTGCCACTCTGAACTCAGGGTCACCGGTGAGCACTGGACAATCGAGCACCGGTGCGGCGGGAGCGGCGAAGGCATCGGCATAGCTCATCCCGTCTCGCGTCTTGATGGCCGCCGCCCGGCGCACGAGGGTGTCATTGATGTCGATCCAGCAAACCGGCACCCCGCCGGGCCGGCTCTCGGCGCTGAGGTTCGCCCAAACCTCGTCGGCCGCTCCGGCGCCGGAGGTGCGTTCGAGAATGTAGGCGACTTCTGCGAGGTTGACCAGAGTCATCCCCGGCTCGCCGGTCCGCAGGAACTCCTCGACCTCCCCCCAGGTTCGTCTCAGAGGAAGGTGAGGACCGCGTGGGTGTCGAGGACGATGCGATCAGCCCTCCTCGTGCTTGCGATCCCGGGCGCGCTCCTCCAGCAGAGTTGCGGTCACCACGCCCTCCCGGAAGCGCCCACGCAACTGCTCGACCGAGAGGAGCGGCTTGGGGACGAGATCGCCGCCGCGCTGCAGCCACACGACCTTCGTGCCCGGTTGGACACCGTAGCGGGCGCGCAACGCTTCGGGGATGGTGACCTGGCCTTTCGGACTCACCGTGGTGATCATCGGTATTACCTCGATGATCAGCGCACTACTGGGGGGGTTTCGTGGTGATCGCCACACTCCGCTCTGGGAGGGCACTCTTCGCTTCAGTCGGCGGGTCCATTCAGTTTGGGTCAGGCGAGCTGGGAAGATGCACCATTAGCGCGATAAAGTACTCGACCATGTCATACACGATCCGGCCGCTTGACGCATCCACCTGGGATGCTTTCGCGGAGCTTGTGGAGCACAACAACGGGATCTTCGGCGGGTGCTGGTGCATCGGCTACCACCCAGAGTGCGGACAGCGTGAGCTCAGCTATCGGGCGGTCAAGGAGGACCGGGTCCGGACCGGTCGTGCTCACGCTGCCCTCGTCTTCGATGGTAGCGGTGCCGCTCAGGGCTGGTGCCAGTACGGCAGCCCCGAGGAACTCTCAAACATCAAGCACAACCGCGAATACGCGAAGGACGCGCCGCCACGCCCGGACTGGCGGATCACTTGCTTCTACGTCGACAAGGGACATCGCGGCCAGGGCTTAGCAAGGGCGGCGCTGGAGGGTGCCCTCGATCAGATCGCTCACTTAGGCGGCGGGCTGGTCGAGGCCATCCCCGAGGTGACCACCGGCCGCGAGGCGCCGGGGCGTTTCTTGTTCAGCGCAACCGTCGAACTCTTCGAGGAGCACGGATTCACACGCGGACGCCAGGTTGGCAAGCACGCATGGATCGTGAGCAGAGTGCTCGACCCAATGTGACCGTTTGCTGCCGCGCTGCTGCCAAGTCCTGGTGTCTCTGCCCGCCAAGCGGCCAGCGCCTCGGGATGCTTGGCGATGGGCGGTAACCCGGGACCACGATTTCCGCTTGTTCAGACTGGGCTCATGGGACCAGAGGTGGGAGCGGCAGTCGCCGCCGTTCTGCGGTCTCGCCCGGAAGCGCGTCTAGGTCCGGCCCGGATCGTAGAGGCCGATAACGGTCCGCTCCGCTGCCGCCCGAACTCTGGCCACCGGGTCACCCTGAAGCCCGACCACCGCGCCGATGGCGTCCTCGATTCGATGCCGAGCGATCACCTTGGCCGCCATCTCGCGGACCCGCCACGCCTCGTCCCTGGTCGCCTGAACGATCGCTGGCGCGGCCTCTTTCTCCCATGCGTATAGGAGTCCGCGGCATGCCCACACCCGCGGCCAGTAGCCCTTCCGGCCTCCCTCTCCACCACTGAGCACGTACCTTGCATGCGGGCCGCCGAGGGCCAGAACCAGGGCATCGTCCACTTCCCGTCCCTGGAGCAGGTCAACACATCCCGAGACCACCGCTGACTTTCCCCTTCGTGCGCACTCGGCCTCTATGCTCTGCCGCGGGATCATCCCCCAGATGCTTGCCATAGCGCCAGTGTGCCAGGATCGGACCGCAACCGGACTAACCTTCCGCAGCGGGAGCTCTGGCCACTCCAGCCTCGTCGGAAGACTGTCGATTGAGTCGCACGGGGTCGTCCGGTGCCCGTTGATAAACCAGAGCCCGTGCCTCGCCGGGGCGGACGGAGTTGCTGGTCACCCAAGCCGACTCCATCCTGGCAATGGCTGCCCTGGCCGGAAGTTCCGCGAGTCTAACCAAGGTGCGCACCCTGGGCGCTCTGCACACGGGGGCCACCCCGGAGAGGTGGCCCCCGTCGAACCCGCTGGTGGCACACGAGGCCGGTCGACTGACGCTTTGCGATCAATGACGACGGTAGAGCCGCCCGCGCTGCCGATCAGGCGCCCAGCGGGCGGCTCCGGCCGGATGCCCGCTGGTCGAGGCTGTCAACAGCTGACTCGTGTGCTGCCTTCGCGACGCAATGCTGGTGGGGAGAGGCCACCACTCCATGGCTGGCAGATCCCGTCTCAGGTGAGCGCTTGGGCGAGCGCCTTCGGTGGACTCCGATGAGGCGCGTCAGGCCCAGACGCCCATCGGTACCAGGCGGAGGCGCGCGGTGTTCGGAGACAACTCTGACCGCAGGCCACGTGGGCCGGATCGGGGCTGGCTCACCCGCTACAGGCCTTGTCACACAGTAGCGGGAAAATACGTCACGACTTCGAATCGGACTCATGACCCGCTCAGGGCATGCCGTCGTCACCAGATTGGCGGATGCGGCACGTGCCATTCGGCGGCGAGGTCGAGGGGGCAGACGCCGGGATGGGTGGCATCCCGACGGGAGGGACGCTCATCTTGACTCGGTCAGCGCTCGGCGGAGGTCGACCAGTAGGGTGACGAGGGGAGTGGCATCGATGGCACAGGTATTCCAGAGCACCCGGGCCGACAGTGTGTCCGGCGGCTGGTAGCACAACCTGTCGCGCATCCTGATCGGGCCCGGAAACGGGGATGAGCCATGGGCGATCCCCAACAACCGGCAGTACTGCTTGAGGGCACTGCCCACATTGACCCACAAGAACGCCAGAGCTAGGCGTCGGTCAGCCGAGACGTCGAATGCCACCCGGCCCTCACTCGTCATGTTCGCTATCAGGTACAGGGCCGCCGGGGCCTAGTCGATCTCGGCGACCCCGGTTTGGGGGGTCGCTCACGAGGCGCTGGTTGCCTGTAGCGGCGCGGAGGCCAGCCGAGCAGCTGCCGGGGCGTCGGACGCGATTACCGCCAGGGCGGCTCCGAGGAGGGACTCGGCCTCAAGCTCGAAGTGGGCCAGATCACTGAGAGTGCGGCCGTCCTCGACATCGGCGACCACCACGCCCGGAGCAGCGTGGCGGAGCCTGGACAACCCATGGGCTGCACCGAGGTCGCCAAGGACGGCGCCGTAGCGGTTCAACAGATCCTCTGACGCTGGCGGTAGCGGCTTGCTCATGTAAATCAACGATAGCCCGCCCCGGCTGGCGCCCGGGACGGCGCGAGTTGGATGGGCAGCCAAAAGGGCTCGTCCCGGCGGCCAGGGCGATTGAAATGGCGCCGCCCTTCTCCTGCAGACTCTTTTGCAGGCGATTGCGAAGATCGGGTTCGGGGAGCGGGCAGCGTCGGTCACCACCCACGGTGTGCGCCTCGGTGCGAACTCTCAGGGCCCCGACACAGGCTGTCGAACTCCGACGCTGCGTGGGTCCGCGGCGCGCCCGCTGGGTTCCCGGGTGGCTACTGCCCCATGAGGACGCGCATGGCCGCCTGGTAGTCATCTGAGGAATCGAGGTGGCTGTAGACCCCCTGGATCATCGAGAGGTCGGAGTGGCCGAGGATCCGCTGGAGGGAGATGATGTTGCCGCCCCGCCGGAGCCACTCGGTGGCGAAGCTGTGCCGCAGGACGTGGGGATAGACTCGCTTCTCGATCCCCGTCTCCTTGGCCAGCACACGGACCGCCTGCTCGACCCCGCTCTTGGTGACCGGCGCGTAGCGGCCATCGGCTCCCTTCCTCAGCCCCACGAACACCCGATCATGGCTGTCCGCGCCGCGGCCGGACAGGTAGCGCTTGAGCCGCCGATACAGGGGCGGCGCGACCGGCACCAGGCGGTCCCTGCTCCCCTTGCCACGAACCTTGATGGCGAACTCCCCCCGCCGTGGCTCTAAGAGGTCCTCGACCCGAAGCGAGAGCAACTCCCCCAGCCGCAGGCCACAATCAGCGAGCAGCCGCAGGATCAGTTTGTCGCGCTCGGTCTTGGCGGCATTCTCCAGCCGCTGGATCTCGTCGCGAGTGATCACGTCGAGCATCCGCTGCTCGGCCTTGGGCATCTTGGGGCTGGCGCCAACGGTGGCGGCACCGCCGTCAGCCTTGTCCACCCATCCCAGGAACACCCGCACCGACCGGACGTAGGATCTGACCGACGCTCGGCTCAGGGTGCCGCGCTTGCCGCCCTCGTCCAGGAGGCGGGCGGTGAACCGGCCGACCAGAGCCGGCGTGAGCTGGGACGGTTCGGTGATCCCCTCCCCGGCGCACCAGGGCAGGAACTCCCGGCGGACCGGGTAGTCGTACGCCTCCACGGTCCGGATCGAAAGGCCGCGGGCGCGGCAGTCGGCCAGGAAGTCCTGGGCCAGGTCGCCGAGCGGCGACGGTCGCTGGGGTCCCACGACTGTCAAATTGGCCATTTTGATCTCCGGTAAAGATCTTAACTCTTTACAGCACCTTTTTGGCGAAGGTGATCTTCAACAGCGCTTGACACCCGAAAATTGCAGCCTTCTTGCAGCGCCTTTTAGTGGTTCTTTCCAAGGAGTTAAGTGCTCTTATCGAAGTGAGGCGCTGGGGCGGGAGGGGTCGAACCTCCGATCTCCTGATCCAGAGTCAGGCGCCTTACCACTTGGCCACGCCCCACTGCGGTGGCCCTTGTCGACGGTGCGACCCGGGCCGGTAGAAAAGTTGCAGGCCGAAGAAGATACTACCTTGCCCGGGCAGCCGGGCTTCGGACCCCGGACTCAGGCTGGGGGATCGAGAAGTTCTAGGGCGCGGTTGAGGCGTCTCAAAGCCGTGTCGGAGCCGATCAGCGCGATTGACTCGGGCAGGGGAGGTGAGACTCGCTGCCCCGTGATCGCGACCCTGATCACCTGCATGCAGTCCCGAAGGTGCCGCTTGGCCATTTGGGGGTCCGCCGGCGCGGTCGCAGCAGCCACCTCCTTGAGCCCCGCCAGCAGGTCCTGGCAATCTCCTCGTATCAGGGCGGAGGCCTGCACCAGGAAAGCCGCTGCCACCCCCTCGTCGAGCCTGCCCCTGAGATCCTCGGGTGAAGGGCTCGGCTCCTGAAATGCGAATGCCACCAACCCCGGAACCTCGTCCAGGCGGTGAATTCGTTCCTGCACCATGGCCGCGACCGCCTGGAGGGTCTCCTGGCTGGCTTGAGGCAGGAAGATCCTGAGCCGCTCTGCCAGTTCGGTGGTCGGGATCTTGCGGATCCACACCCCGTTTAGGTAGTCGAGCCGTTGCTGGTCGAATACCGCCGGACTGGACTGGAGGCGGTCGAAGGTCATCCGGTCTCGCAGCTCCCCCAGGGTGAAGATTTCCTCCTCGGTGCCTGGGGACCACCCCAGAAATGCCAAGAAGTTGGTCAGCGCCTGGGGCAGATACCCCATCTCACGGTACTGGCTCACCGCCATCGCCCCATGGCGCTTGGCCAGCTTCTTGTGGTCCTGGCCGAGCACCAGAGCCACATGGGCGAACTCCGGCGGCGACCATCCCAGAGCCCCGTAGACCGCCAGATGCTTGGGAGTCGAGGGCACCCACTCGACCCCGCGGACGACATGGGTGATGCCCATCAGGTGGTCGTCCACGACCTGGGCAAGATGGTAGGTGGGGAAGCCGTCAGATTTGAGCAGGACCTGGTCGTCAATCTCCTGATTCTGGATTTGCTGGGGCCCCAGAACGAGATCGACCCAGCTGCTCGCTCCCTCAGGCATCAAGAGTCGGACCACGTGGGGCGTCCGTCGCGCCAACTCCGCCTCGACCTCTGCGGGGCTGAGCCGCAGGCAGCGACGGTCGTACCGGGTCGCCTGACCCGCCGCTCTCTGGGCTGCTCGGAGCTCGTCCAAGCGCTCCCGCGTGCAGAAGCATCGGTACGCGGCCCCGAGTTCCAGGAGTTGGTCGGCGGCACGGTGGTAGTGATCTAGCCTCTCCGACTCCACATAGGGGCTGCAGGGGCCGCCTATGTCGGGCCCCTCGTCCCAGTGCAGCTCGAGCCAGGCCAACGAGTCCAGATACCCCGACACTGCCTCTGGGACGAATCGCTCCCGGTCGGTGTCCTCGATACGGACCAGAAACCGCCCCCCCCTACCGGCCAGACAGTAGCTGAGCAGGGCCGTTCGGACGGACCCGATGTGGAGCTGGCCGGTAGGGGAGGGAGCGAAGCGAAGCCGCTTGAGACCGGGGAGGCCCGAATCGGCTGACGCCCCGGTCAATGGTGCAGTACGACCAAGTAGATGCCCATCGATAGGCAGCTTGCCAAGATGAGCCCCGCCGCCACCAGCCAGCCCTCGAGCGGAGACCCCGACCTCACCTCCTGGGCTCTGGCGTCGCTGCTCACCGTGACCCCCCGGACCCCCAAGTTGCTGTACCTCCGAGCGATCTCGGCCGGGTCGTCCAGGTTCTCCTCGTTCTCAGGTGATGTTCTCTGTGCCATGCTCCATCCAGTCACTCGCCAACAGGCCCATGGGGCCAAGGCTCTCTTCCTGCGAGTATAGGCGTCGACCAAACCTTTGCCCGCATCGTCTAGCGGTCAGGACACCACCCTTTCAAGGTGGTAACCGGGGTTCGACTCCCCGTGCGGGTAGCCGCTCCCTCGCGGCCTCGACCCCGGGGCTCACGCGTCCGGGGTGTGCGCGGCAGCACAGTGAAGGCCCACCCGGTGGACCGGACCATGCGAGCCCGGGGTGGGAGGAGGCGTGCCTGGGCCGGCGGGGACTTCCGTACCAATCGTCTTGCCTTGCCGGGCTGCTCAGGCCACCGGCTACCGGTGTAGCCCGCTTCGAAGAGCCGCCAGACCGAGAAGCCCTCCGACCAGGGCTCGCCGCTGGCCCCTACGCACCTTGAGGTGAACACCCATCAAAGCCAGGTTGCCTGCTCCACATACGACGGCGAGCACGGAGGTAGCCGACCTGAGGGCCCGATCCTCCGGCTTCACCCTCTCCAGGACGGAGGTGCCGGCGAGGCTCGACCACAACACCAGGCCAGCCACTGACCCTGCGGCGCGCCCGCCCGAGGCCTTGAAAATCTCCCGCCGCCGGACGGCCAGGAAGCTGGCCACATCCAAGGCTCCGGCGGTGGCCACCGCAGTCAACAGACGTCCTCTGGCTTGCGCCATGGCTCTCTCCTCATGTCGGTTTGCCCAATGTGCCTCCAGTATCTCGCGAGCGAGATCGGCGCCTCGCGGAACTCCGTCAGGGGCCGCCCCTCGCCGCCTGCGGATGCCCTGACCTCAGGTGCATCAGGGCTCTCGTCGCTGGAGGTGCCCGCGGGTGCAAGCGGCCTTATAGCGCGGCACCCGGCCCCCTGAAGCAACCAGGCGATTGCGGGGCTGCTCTGCCTGCTCGTGGCGGCATACCGGCAGATGGTGGTCGCGTGTGGACGGGGACGGTGCCCCGGCCGGAGCGCGCACCAACCTGAGGCCCCGGTCCGCCCCGGTCCGCGCGCGGCGCCAATAGCGGGGCACACGCTCGCCCTCGCGGCGTCGATCAATGCCGCCATGGGGTTGGTACCCCCGGGCCTCACCGGCCACCATCCCCAGGCGGGGCAGACATTCTGGCCAGCCTAAGGATGGTGGCGCTGCATCGGAGCCACCGCTTCTCACGTGAGCTGCCAGAGCTTGGCGTTGGGCCAACGACCACTCACGCGCTCCAGGCTGTGGCTGGGTCGACCGACCCCGCCGGGTTCAGTGCAGCTTTGTAGTTAGGGACCAGGGCAGGCCACACCGCTCAGAGCGGCAGACCCACTTTGAGAGGGCACCGTCCAGTGCGGCGGTTCCCTATCGGGAGCAGGTCTTGCAGCTGGCAAACCAGTGGTTCGCGACCACCAGCTCCAAGCCGCACCGATGGCAGCTGCGGTGGAACTCGCGGCGGTCCTGGCCGAAGCCGGTGCGGCTGAGCGCTCGCGCCGGCAGCGGTTGCGCAACATGGTGCCCGCTGGTGCGGACGAGTGGTCCGAGCTTGGCGGCAGCCTGGCGCCGAACCCCGTCTGGCGGTTTCGGGTCCGTGGAAACCTAAACTTGACACACACGCCCACCAGTCTGCGAGAATGCCTGGGCAGCGCGATGAGGCCCGCGTAAGTCGGCATGTCGACTAATGGCTTCTACCGGGAAGCCCTCATCAGCCCTCAAGTGGAGAGCCGCGTGCCTTATTTGCTGCAGTGCCTGCAGTCGCTTGCCGTCGTCCTGTTCGCGCCACTCTATGCCGGTGTGATCATCAAGGCGTCGGCGCTGGTACAGTCAAAGCGCGGGCCCAGCATTTTCCAGCCCTACTGGGATCTGCGGAAATGGCTGGCCAAGAGCAGCGTCTACTCGGACCAGACCAGTCCCATCTTCAAGGCCGCTCCCTACGTCGCAATGGCCTGCTACCTGGTGGTGTCGACCATCGTCCCGGTCATCACCAACCAACCTCTGCCGCTGGCCTTCTTGGGGGACCTCCTCGGGGGGGCGCTGGTTCTGGCCCTGGCCAGCTTTGCGATGTCCCTGGCGGCGCTTGACACGGCCAGCCCTCTCGGCGGTCTCGGCGCCAGCCGGACCACTTGGATTGGGAGCTTGGCCGAGCCGGCGCTGATCCTGGTCTTCTTCACGGTAGGGGTCCTTTCCGCCTCCGATAACCCATACCTGATGAACCATGCGATCGCTGCCTCGCCGGCAGCGATGGTGCTGCCGACCCACCTGTTGGGAGCGGTTGCCTTCTTCATGCTCCTGCTGGCGGAAACCGGTCACATCCCGATCGACAACCCGGCCGGCACTATCGAGATCTCGATGATCGAAGAGCCGCGGGTCTTGGAGTACTCGGGCCGAGAGTATGCGATCGTCAAGTGGGGTGGTTGGATGAAGCTCTTCTTGCTCTCCGCCATCTTCATGAACGTCTTCGTGCTGCCCGGCGGGCTCGGAAACGCGACCAGTCTGGTCGGGGGCCTCATCGGCACAGCCGCGGTCCTGGGCAAGTTGGCGCTCTGTGGCGCGGCCATCGTGGTGATCGACTCCTCCTTCGCCAAGCTGCGATTCTTTCGCATCTCTGAATACCTTGGGGGGGCGTTCCTGCTGGCCCTGATCGGGATCATCACCTCCTACGTGGTCGCGAAGTAGATGGAACACCTCTCCGTGGCGTCCCCAGCCGGAATCGTGCTCAGCTTGGACGCGGTGCTGATCCTGCTCTTGGCCCTTGCCTGCCTGGGGTCCAAGCTGTTCGACAGGTATCTCACCTACTACGGTCTGCAGTCGGTGCTGCTGGCGGTGGCGGCCGGCACAGCCGCATTCGTCGAAAAAGATCCGGCGCTGTGGGCTCTGGCGGGCCTAACCCTGGTTTTGAAGGGAATCGCCATTCCGGAGGCGGCCCGCCGGCTGCTGGTGCGCCGCCTTGACCTCAAGCGCGACGTGGCGACCATCGTCGGCCCCTCCACCTCCTTGATCCTCGGAGCGATTCTGGCCGGCTTCGCCTACCTCGTGATCGGACCCCAACATCTCGCCCACGGGCTCATTTCGGCCTCCATCATCCCGATATCGACCGCGGTGATCTTGATTGGAGCCCTGGCCATGGTGGTCCGGCGCCACATGGTGGCCCAGCTATTGGGTTGGCTGATCATGGAGAACGGCGTATTTCTCGGGGGCATCACGCTCACCGCGAGCTTCCCGTTCATCGTGGAAGCCGGCATTTTCTTCGACGTGGTGGCCGGTTTCCTGATTATGTTGGCGATGACCACGGGGCTCGCTGAGAGCCTGATTCCGCTCTCAGACCGAAGGCGGCGGGAGCCAACATGATATTTCTGCCAATCTCTGCCGCACTGGCCCCCCTGCTGGGCACGGTCGCTGGTCTGTTGACCGCCAGAGCTCGGCTGGCGGGGCTGCTGACCATCGCCGGGGGGGCGATCTGTCTGGTGTTGTCCGCCACCACCGCTGCGGTGGTGATGGCCGGGCAGCCGATTGAGTCGGTGGGAAGCCTGGTCTACGTAGACGGGCTGGGTGCCTTCTTTGCGCTGACGATTGCGGTGGTGATCCTGCTTTCAAGTCTCGGTTCACTTTCCTACTTGGCGGTGGAGCAGCGGTCCGGGGCCCTGTCACCAAGGCGGGTGCGCGTTTACTTTGCGGTGTTCGGTTTCTTCGCGACGGGCATGATGGCCAGCGTAGAGACCGCCAACCTGGGGCTGCTGTTCATCCTGGTGGAGGCGGCCACCCTCGCCAGTGTGGTCTTGGTCCCCATCGAGGGCCGCACCTCTGGGCTGGAGGCCGGTTGGCGCTACGTGGTGGTCAGCAGCATGGGAATAACCATGGCGCTGGCCGGCACCTTGTTCGTCTTCTACGCTGCCACGGGACTACCGGGAGATCCGCAGGACCACCTGGCTTGGGCCTTCCTGGTTCGCCATGCCTCATCGTTGAGCCCGGTGAGCCTCCGCTTGGGCTTCCTGCTGGCGGTGGTGGGGTACGGCACCAAGGTGGGTCTGGTGCCCATGCACACCTGGCTTCCGGACGCCCATTCCGAGGCGCCCAGCCCGGCCAGCGCCATGCTCTCCGGGGCGCTCCTGAACGTGGGGATGTATGCCATCATCCGCTTCATCGCCATCGCCAACGGAAGGCTCGGCCCGGCCTACGCCAGCCACGTCCTGCTGGTCTTCGGTTTCCTCTCGGTCCTTGTGGGCGCGCTCTTCATGGTCAGGCGCCGGGACTTTAAGCGGCTCTTCGCCTACTCGTCCGTGGAGCACATGGGCATCATCGCCATCGGCTTGGGTTTCGGGGGATTGCTGGGGGTCTACGGGGCGCTGCTCCACGCCCTCAACCACAGTGTCGGTAAGACTCTGCTGTTCCTGACCGGAGGCAGCGTGGTTCTGGCATATGGAACTCGTCGCAGCGACCGCATTGGCGGAGTTCTGACCAGCCTGCCTGTCACGGGGGCGACCCTCTTGCTTGGTTCGCTGGCGATATTGGGATCGCCGCCATTCGGCCTCTTCATCAGTGAGTTCACCATTGTCCGGGCCGGACTTGCGGCTGCTGATCCGACTCTGGTTGGTGTCTTTCTGCTGCTTCTTGTCGTGATATTTCTGGGCTTTTTCCGCACTACCAGCGGGATGGCCCTGGGGCCTGCGGAACCCCGCGTGCACTCTCCGTATCTCGGGGCCCTCGAGCGTTGGACGGCGCACGCTCCGGTCGTGCTGGGGTTGGCTGCGCTCCTTTTGCTGGGCCTGTGGGTGCCCGGGTGGCTGAACGCACTGCTCCTGCGGTCGGTGGAATTGGTGCGATGACAGTTGCGCTAGGATCAGAGCTGGACGCTCTCCTTCACGAACTTCCTGGGGCCGCAGGACGCTCCGGCCAACCCCAGGTGATCCGCTGGACTTGCGAGCCGGCGGACACACTGGCCGCCGTGCGCATTCTCGCGGCTGCGGGTGCCCGCTTGGCGGATATGTTCGCCATCCCGGCGAGCGGGTCCAGCGATGGGAGCGAGGCCCTGGAGCGGGTGATCGTTTTTGCCCTGGACTCAATGGGGGCCTACGTGCAGTTGAGCAGCCTGATAGCCGCCGGGGCCAGCGAGGCGTTTACCAACTTTATTCCCGGCGCCTACCTAGAGGAGTGCGAGATATTCGAGCTCTGGGGGGTGCTGCCGGAGGGCGGGGCTCCGCTCAACCGGGTGCTCCTGGCCCCCAACCGAGAGACCGGCGGTCCTCTCCGGGGAACTCGCCACCGGGCGAGGTCTGCTTGGGTCCCCACCGAGGTGCGAGCCCCCCAGGTGGTTCAGGGAGAGGCTTTCGAGTTCCCGGTAGGACCGGTGCGGGGTGCGGCCCAGGAGTCCCTGTATCTAGGCCTGGTGACGACCGGCGAGGAACTCCTCGACGCGTACCTCGCCTTGTTCCATAAGCACCGCGGAATCGAGCACCGCCTGGTGGGGTTGGAACTTCAGCAGGCGCTGTTTTTGGTCGAGCGGTGCGAGGGACAAGGCGCGGTTGGCAACGCCCTCGCTTTCGCTCGCTCCGCGGAGGCGGCCCTGGGGCTTGAGGTGCCTGAGGCGGCCGCCCGTACCCGCGGCTTGGCATTGGAGATGGAACGAATTTACAACCACGTGGCCTCTGTCGCGGCCCTCTGCCAGGCAACTGGCCTGGGGGTCGGGCAAGCGGCGCTGGAGATTCTGCTTGAGGATTGTCTGCGACTGAACGCCCTCACCTTTGGCCACCGATATCTGTTCAACGTGGTGGCGGTTGGCGGCGTTCAGCGCGGTTGCGAGACGGCCGCCTTGGAGACCTCGTTGGAAGACATCTGCCACCGGTTCTCTGACTCCATAGCCGCCCTGATGGCCACCAACTCCTTTGTCGACCGCTTGGAGAGCGCCGGCACCGTGACCGCTGCCCAAGCCACCAGATTGGCTTTGGTGGGCCCCATTGCTCGGGCCGCGGGTTTGGACCTGGACAGTCGCCGCGACCACGCTTGGAACGGGCACTATCTCGGGATGGAGGTGGCCACAGAGCCATATGGAGACGTTCTGTCCAGGCTGCGGGTGGCCAGCAAGGAGGTTGCGGAGTCTGAGCGATTGGTCCGCCATTGGCTGCGATCCAGTGAGCTGGTTGATACCTCGGAAATCTCGGGCCACAGCCTGGACCTGTCCCAGGAGGCGGGCTCTGGTGAGGCCCTGGGGTGGTGTGAATCAGCGCGTGGAGAGGCGCTGGCCTGGGTGAGGGTGGCACGCGGTCGAGTCGCGGCCGCCAGGCTCCGACCCGCCTCAGTGAGGAACTGGCGCGCCTTTGATGACGCCCTCAGGGCTCGCAACGTGTTCACCGACGTGGCAATTGTGGAGGCCAGTTTCTGGCTGACCGTGGCCGGATTCGCGCGCTGATGGCGAACTGGTTTCTGAGAGGAGTGCGTCAGGGCGTGGTGACCACCGCCTATCCTCGGCGCGCCGACCTCTCGACGGCTGACCTGCCCGTGCCGCCAACCTTCGCCTCTGGCCGGATCAACTCGGAGAAGGCGGCGAGGTTGGTAGCTGTTTGTCCAAGCTCCGCTCTTGCCGTGGAGGCCGCCGATCTGGTGCTTGACGTCGGCCGTTGCACCGGCTGCCAACGCTGTCTGAGGGTGGCGGGTGAGGACGGCAGGTCCAGTGCTCACTTCGAGTGGGCCACTCGGGACCGGCACGCGCTCCTAGTCCATTTCCCTATCGGTGAATCCTCATGATCGAAAACGAAGAGGTGGACCGGCGGCGCGACGCCCCGCCTGCCCTCCGGTCCAGCTCGGTGGCGGAGACGGCCGCAGAACTGCATCGCCGCTCGGTGCGACTCTTCGGCCGCAGCCTGCACATTCGGACGATCGACACTGGCTCGTGCGGCGCTTGCGAGTCGGAACTGAGGCTGCTGTCGTCGCCGCGGTACGACTTTCACCGCCTGGGTTTGTTCTTCGCGCCCGCGCCGCGGCACGCGGATTGCCTGATGGTGACCGGCCCCGGGACCCTAGCCATGGACCACGCTCTGATGACCACCTATGAGGCCATGCCGGATCCCAAAATTGTGGTGGCGGTTGGTGCCTGTCCCATGGGGGGGGTCTTCGGCCGTGACCAGTACACCCACGGTGACCTCTCCACCCAGCTTCCCGTCGACGTCTACATTCCCGGATGTCCGCCGAGCCCACTGGCCCTGTTACAGGGCCTCCTGCTCGCCCTTGACCGCAGCCAGGCCCGGATGCCTGGGCGGACAGAGCCTGCGCGGTGACGGGAGTGCTGATCGGTTTGCTGGTGGCCGCCGTGGTGTTGTGGGCAGGGGCGGCGCTGACGGCCATCCTGGGGCGGTCCATACCAGGGGTAAGGATGGCTTCCGTGTTGTCCTGCACCGGTGGCGGAGCCGCGCTTGTGGCCGGGGTGGCCGAGCTGGCGACGCGAGCTCAAGCTCAGATAGCGCTCTCATCGGGGGTGGCGGGCTCGGTGACCTTGGTCCTCACCCCGCTGGCAGCCGTGTTTTTGATGGCTCTTGGCCTGGTGGCGATGGCTCTTGGGGCCAACTTTCCGCGTTCCCACGAGCCGGGTACGGCCACCACGACCTACCTGGTCAGCTATCACCTGGCCCTGCTGGCGAGCCTCTTCGTGCTGCTGGCCGGCACCGTCACCGTGTTCCTGGTGGCCTGGGAGAGCATGACCTTGACCAGCTATCTCTTGGCCCTGCGGCATCACCGAGACCGTGGGGTTGCCGGCGGCGCCTTCCTCTTCATCGCCTTGGGGGAGGTGGGTTTTGCCATGATTATCGCTGCCTTCGGGATTTTGGCCTTGCGGACCGGCAGCCTGGACTTCGCGGTTATGCACGCGCGCGCCGCCGCTCTTGGGGGCGGCTGGGGAGATGCGGTCTTTCTTCTGATTCTGTTGGGTTTCGCCTTCAAGGCAGGGTTGATTCCGTTGCATCTGGCGTTGCCCGCGGCCGACCCCGTGGCTCCGCCCGACGGGGCCGCTTTCCTTTCCGCCATCGTGACCAAACTGGCTGTCTATGGGATCTGTCTGGTCAGCTTCAGACTTTTGCCAGCGGGTCCTGTTTGGTGGGGTCTCACTGCCATGTCCTTGGGGGTTGTCTCGGCGGTTCTCGGGGTTCTCTATTCCCTGATGGAACGGGACTGGAAGAGATTTCTCGCCTTCTCCACCATTGAGAACCTGGGCGTGATCCTGATTGCGCTGGGCGGCTCCTTGACCTTTATGGAGTCTGCCCAACCGGCGCTCGCCGCTCTACTTTTGATAGCTGCCCTCTATCACGTGCTCAACCACTCGACGTACAAGGCGCTGCTGTTCCTGCAGGCTGGAGTGGTGGAGGTGGCCACTGGCTTGCGGGACATGGATCGCCTTGGGGGGCTGATGAAGCGCATGCCCAAGACCGCGTTGATCGCCCTCGTTGGCACTCTCGGCATAGCCGCCCTGCCACCCCTGAACGGCTTCGTTAGCGAATGGTTGGTGTTCCAGGGCCTGTTCCAGGGTTTCCGGATACACAGCCACCTGGTGGCTGTCTTGATCGTGGTTGCAGCGGCCAGCCTGGCCCTCACGGGGGGCCTCGCGGTCAACGCATTTGCCCGCATGTTCGGCATTCCCTTTCTGGGGATGCCTCGGAGTGCGGGGGCGGCTGGGGCCAACGAACACAACCGACCCGTAGCCGGGGGCGCCCTGCTGGCCACCGCCTGCATCGTTCTGGCCCTGGGTGCGCCCCTGGTACTCACCGCCCTGGACCGAGCCGCGGCCGCGACCACCGGTGTGAACATCCTCTCACGCCTCGTGGTCCCGGGACTGACGGTGATCCCGGCCCACACGGACTTCAGCTCCTTCTCGCCGACCTATCTGGCTGTCTGCTTGCTCGGCATGCTGGCGGTCCCCCTGCTGCTGGCGCGGCTCGGACGACGTCGCTCCTCCGACCGGACTGCTCCGGTCTGGGCGGGCGGCATCTATCGTTTCCGCCCGCGCATGCAGTACACGGCCACCACTCATGCCAATCCTGTTCGAGTCACGTTCGATGAGCTATACCGTCCCCACTTCGAGATCACGCGAGCTTCCGACAATCCGGCGGGGCAGTCAGGACCGGTCCACTACGGCTTCAAGGTGGCGCCGCTATTCGAGCGTTATCTCTACCAGCCCCTGACGCGCCTGGTCGAAGGGATTGCCCGGCGGGCGCAACCCATCCAGTCCGGCGATGTCAACCTGTACCTGCTCTACGTGCTGGGCGCGATCCTGGTGGTGTACGTGGTAGCGGTGCGCTAGTGGATCTCCGAGCCAACTTGTGACCCATCATCAAAGCCTTAGCAGCGGGGCGGCAGCCTGGTTGTGGATGGAGATGAAGGCACCCAACCGGCTCTGTGGAGTGCCCCTGCCGGGCCGGACAGGTAAGGGGCTGGGCTGAGTTCGGAGATGGGTGGGGGCCGTCGCCGACGGCTCTCCGGGAAGGTGCCCAGCGGGCCCGGCGCTCGCGTTTGGCTCAGCTCCCAGACGTGAGCTGAGTGCGGTGACCGCGATGAAAAACCGTGCTGATCGCGCAGGCTCGGTTGGTGAGGGCGATGGCCCGGACATCGGTGACCAGCGAGCGGTCCCGATGGACGCCGATCGACCATCCAACCGCTATCCGGAGTGGACGTCGAGCACCACCCAGCCCTGGACTTTAACCTCTTCGAAAGAGTGCTCGGTGATGTCCGTGGCCCGGTGCTGTCCTGGGGCGTCGCGCCAGAACTCAGGCCGTCCCACAGCGTCAGATGTCGCCACTTCGACGGGGTTCTTCCGATGCTTCCGCAGCCAAAGGCCGGCCCGTGCTCCTTTGCCCGTAAGCAGCTGCACGGCCCGACGGGAGCTGGCGATCCCACCCCTGGTCGCCGCGTTGCTAGGACGTGCCTCTACCCGCTGGTTCCACGGGAGGCGCTGGGAGCCTTCTATGATCGCCTGATGCAGCCGCTGACGCCCCGGCGCTGGGCCGGGAGATCGGCCCCGGCTTCCAACGTAGGTGTCCACCCGATGCAACTGCCAGCATTGGCCAGCACGGCTGAAGCCGTTCCCTTGGGAGGCAGCCACCCGCCTCCGGGAGCTCTCGTCTGGGCGCTCCGTGACCCCCTCTAAGCTGGCCGAGGTTTTCCTGAGGAGCTCCAAGCCCAACCATGAGCTCCCCGCCGGCTTGGTGGCCGGCGCAACTTCTACCTGCTCGGCAGTTGGCAGGCCGGGACACTCCGCTCGATCGGCATGGCCCCGGGCCGCCACGCCAGGGGGACCTGGAGATCAACAGCCAGCCGTCCGCCCGGGCGTCCCGACCGATCCAACCCGCTTGTCATACGTGCGCAGAACCCTCATTGGTGATCCTGCCAGCGATCGTGGAGCGCCCTCAGCCCGCGGTGGCACGTGGGTCGAGAGGTCAGTGGACGAGGAGCACCACGATAAAGACAGCAACCAAATAGAGGAGGTACAGGCTGACGTTGCCGGCCTGGATCACGCTGACCCATCTGGAGATGCGGCGGGCAGTGGCCACCAACGGTTGATACACATAGGTGTCCACGGGCTCAACTACACGGCGCTCGTACCGTACGGAGTGGGCATAGTAGGGGGCCTGATGGTAGTCCTGTTGCACCCTCCGCCGATCGCCGAAAACGCCGCCAAAGGTCGACCGAAAGAGATTGGTAAAGGCGGTGGCTGAGTATTGCATGGAGGGACGGAAGGGTTGACCGGCTCCCCCCCATACATCGTGCTCCACGCTATCCCGGCGGCCCAGCAAGCGCAGGGCGATGGCGACCAGGGCGATCACCGCCAGCAGGCTTAGCAGTATGTACGGTGGGGAGATGAAGGCATAGCTGAAGCTGGTCGGCGTAATCACCACCCCGTTGCCGGGAAGAACCTGGCTGAGGAAGGTGCCGCCCAGGTGCGCGGGAAGAGTGAACGCCGAGGGATGGAGAAATATTGGCGGCAGCATCGCATTGAGCAGGCCCGGAACCCGAGTGGCGCCGCCCGCGGATGTCGCGGCGG
>Ga0209012_1002173_pt1 | contig 17907 bp, 15 predicted proteins | sample RS3BMetagenome_FD_184735 | JGI IMG/M metagenome (GOLD analysis project Ga0209012, IMG submission 184735) | Ferric oxide microbial mat and aquatic microbial communities from Rainbow Spring, Yellowstone National Park, USA - RS3B (SPAdes) (version 3) ...
GCGTCGCCGAAGTCCTTGTAGGTGCCGTCAAGTTTCCTGGCCAACTGAAACACCTGCTGGATCGCCGAGGCATCCCAGCGGCGCACCTCGCTGGGTGTCAGATCGCCCGCCACCGTTCAGACGCCCATCGCCTCGGCGAGCGCGGCCATCGCCTCCGAGCGGTCGGTGTCGGTGCTGGTGTACTGGGTCGCCGCCTCGCTCATCGACTGACTCAACGCGTTGGCCGCGCTCACGTCGGCGGCATGCTTGTCCGCCAGTGCGGCGGCGAACTCACGCAACGCCTCCCGGGATTCACCCACCCACCCGGACTCGGCTTCGGCCAGCTCACTGACATGCTCAGCGAACGCCGCCGCCGCAGTCTGCGCGGCCACGACAAGATGGTCGCTCGCCACACTCAGATCGACGGGATCGACCTTCAACGGCTCGGCCACGGCAACGTCACCTCCGGTTGAACACACGACTACTTGGGATTCTAAACCCCGGTCCAGGGGTGTCCGTGCACCAATGTGCAGGCCCGGACCTGCGGACTTCACGAACCGGCGCCAACAAGTGTCAGATGATCACAACGGTTCCGCGGAATCGGAGCCGCCGGCGTCGGCGGGCAACGCCATGTGGTGTGCCAGATCCCGCAGGCTGGCGAGGTTTTCGCGGTCCCGCTCCGCCCAGTGAGCCGCGAGCTGCTCCAGCGCCTGCTTGGACGCACCGATCCAGCCGTTCGACGCCTCACGCAGGGCGGCTTGGCTTTCGGCAAACGCGGCGCTGGCAGACTCCGCCACATTCAAAAGCTGAGCACGAGTATCGCGCAGCGCAGCAGGATCGACCTTCCCCGGCTCCGACACGGTTATGGCACCTCCCAATGCACACGGGCCCCCCCGGGCAACCTTAACCTCCTGCGTAGCGTCTGGCGTCGCCGCACGGTGATCTTGTCCGGTTCATACCCGAACGGGCGCACCGACCCATGCGGCAACCCCGCCTGCGCATTCTGCAACATCTTGCGCCGGAAATGGGCCGACTTGCGTCCGGACTCCTTGGCGGCGAACGCCGCAAAAACCCGGGCCATGAACAACCCATCATCACTACCGAGATCGATGTCGGCGGTCCACCGTCGCCACATCGCGCACCCCCACCGACTCACACAACGTGACGAACTCCTCCAACTCCACCGGACGCCGATGCAACCTATCCAGGTTGTAGACGATCGCCGCATCCCGAGCACCTAATGCCAGGTCAGCCAGCATCCGGGCGTACTGTTGGCGGGGCTTACCCGAGAACGCCGACATGGTCATCTTCTGCGGACACTTCCCTGACGGCGCAGAGAAGTTCACCAAGGAAAGCTTCGAATCAGAAACCCGCGGCGAATGGTATCTGCGCCAGATGCTGGGCTCGGCCAACTTCAATGCCGGTCCGGTCATGGCGTTCATGAGCGGCAACTTGTGCTACCAGATCGAACACCACCTGTTCCCGGATCTACCCAGCAACCGGTACAGCGAAATCAGCGTCCGCGTGCGCGCTCTGTGCGACAAGTACGACCTCCCTTATACGACCGGTCCGCTGCTGCGCCAGTACTGGCAATCCTTCTGGACCATCCTCAAGCTCGCCGCGCCCGACAGCTGGTTGCGCGGCACCCCCGACGACGCGCCGGAAACCCACTCCGAGAAGAAGTTTCCCGGGCAGGAGCCCCGCGAGATCCGCGGGAAACGTTACGGGCTGCGCAGCGCGCTGAAAGGTCGCGCCGTGGCGGCCTAGCGTGCGCGGTGCGACGGCCGCAGCGCGGTGAACTGCCAAACGCTGCCAATTCACCGCTCAAGCCAGCTGACTCAGCGCCACCGATGCGGCGCCCGCCACGCACATCGACGGACCGTGCGGCACCGTCCTGGCCGACCAGCCCAGCCGTGCCACAATGCCGACCATCACGGTCAGAACCGGCGCACCGATCGCTGCGAGCGTCCATACGTCGGCACCAAAACACCCTGTCAGCGCTCCCAATCCGAGGGCCAGCTTGACGTCGCCGGCACCCATCGCCGCGGGCGCCAGCAGGTGCGACAGCAGATACACCGCGGCCAACCCAGCGGCACCGAGCAGCGCTGCCCGACCGTGGCCGAAACCGACCGCGGCCACCACGATCACCGCGAACCCCGGCATGGTCAGCCAATTCGGCAGCCGACGTTGCCGGAGGTCGTAGCCCGTCAACGCCACCATCCAGAGCAGTGCCACAGCAATCAGCATGCGGGGCAGACTAATCCAGTGCGGCCGCCATCGCCGCTCGCGGAGCAGGTAAGCCTGTGAATTGTTCGACCTGCGCGAACGCCTGGTGCAGCAGCATCTGCAGGCCGCCGACCACCCGGCCGCCCGCCGCGCTCACCGCGGCGGCCAGCGGCGTCGGCCACGGGTTGTAGATCGCATCCAACAACACCGGCGCGGCGGCGAAGTCGTCGGCATAGTTCACCGCGACGTCGGCGGGCAGCGTGCTGACCACGACCTGCGCGGCGCCGACCGCGTCGGCGAGCAAGCCCCCGTTGAGGTCGCAGAATCGGGCCGCCACACCAACCAAGCGCGCCAACTCGACCAACGTCGCGGCCTTGTCCGGATTGCGTGCCGCCACGGTGATGTCGGTGACGCCCAGTTCGGCCAGCGCCACGACCGCTGCCGGAGCGGTTCCGCCCGAGCCGGCGACCACCGCCGCGCCGCTCGCCGATCCCAGCGCCCCCATGATGCCGTCGACGTCGGTGTTGTCGGCCCGCCAGCCGCGGGGTGTCCGCAGCAGCGTGTTCGCCGAGCCGACCAGCTCGGCGCGGTCGGTGCGCTCGTCGGCAAACCTCAGCGCGGCGAACTTACCGGGCATCGTCACCGACACCCCAACCCAGTCGGGCCCGAATCCGCTGACCAAGCCGGGCAAGTCGGCGGCGCTGCACTCGATGCGCTCGTAGGTCCAGCCGTCCAGCCCCAGTGCCCGGTAGGCGGCCAGATGCAGTTGCGGCGAGCGCGAGTGCGCAATCGGCGAGCCGAGAACTGCTGCTTTTCTGGCGCGCTCAGTGCCGCTCCGACTAGCGGGCACTGTCGAGGACACCGTTGCGCTTGGCCAGCTCGATGTTCGCCAGATGCTGCTGATAGTCGCGGGTGAACAGCGTGGTGCCCTGCGGGTCGATGGTCACGAAGTACAGCCAGTCGCCGTCCTCGGGATGCTCGGCCGCTTCGAGCGCGTCGGTGCCGGGCGAACAGATCGGCGTCGCCGGAAGTCCGTCGGCGGCGTAGGTGTTCCACGGCGTCGGCTGGGCACGGTCGCCGTCGGTGGTGGCAACCTCACGACGGTCCAGCGGATAGTTCACCGTCGAATCGAACTCCAACTTGCGGTGCTCGGCGAGCCGGTTATAGATGACCCGCGCCACCTTGGCGAAGTCCTGCGGTTTGGCTTCGCGCTGCACCAACGACGCGACCACCAACACGTTGTACGGGGATATGTTCATCGCGGTAACGGTGCCCTGCAGCCCCAATCTCACGTACAGCTCTGCGCTGGAGTTGATCAGCTTCGACAAGATCTCCGTCGGGGATCCCAACGGGTTGACGTTCCAGGTGCCCGGCGCGATCAGACCCTCGATCCGACGGTGGTCGGAACCCATGGCCGTCACCGACGGCACCGCCCAGGGCGGCACCAAAAGCAAAGACACCGGGGTCTTTTCGGCCGCCGCTCGCAGATCGGCTTCCGACAGGCAGTGCTTGTTACCGTCGAGGTCGACGCAGCTGGCCTGGGCGATCATCGTGAAGATGCCGGGAGTGGTGGCGTTGGTCTTGACATCGACGGTGTCATCGAGTTGCTGACCCTCGGGAATCACCAGCTTACCCACCCGGCCGTCCGGGTCGACCAGCCGTTTTACCGCCGTGGCCGCCGGCAGCTCGGTGCGCAGCCGGTAATAGCCAGGCTGGATCGCCGAGATTGCCCGATTGCCGTCCGAGGCCCCGAGGAACGCCTTGACCGTCTTGACGACGTGCTGCTTGTAGAGCGTCTCGCCGATCGCCGTGGTGGAGTCCCCGGCGTGCACCTCGATCACCAGATCCTGTTTGCCCTCACCGGCGAAGTCGTTCGGTGAACCGCCGAGATGCCACAGCCGGGAGCCGACAAACATCGCCGCGATGACCACACCGATGGCCAGGCTCAGCAAGATTCCGCGGGTGGTGTGCCGTCGACGACGGTAACGCTCGGCACGGAACCGGTCGGCGCGGGAACTCCTGCGACGCGCCGGCCCGACCGCGACGGGTCCCGGTCGCGGTCGGGCGCGCTGTCGGCCGTCAGACACCGTTGACCTCCCCGGGCGGCATGGCGCGGCGTTCGTCCAACCATCCCTGCAAGATCGCCACCGCGGCCGCCTGGTCGATGACCTTACGCTGACCCTTGGCCCGTACACCGGCCTGGCGCAGCGAACGCTGCGCGCTGACGGTCGTCAGCCGCTCGTCGGCCATCCGCACCGGGACCGGCGCAATCCGGGCGGCCAGCAGGCCGGCCAGCTCGATCGCGTCCAGGGCGGACGGGCCGGTGCGGTCGGCCAGGGTCCGCGGCAGCCCGACGATCACCTCGACGACCTGATACTCGGCGACCAACTCGACCAGCCGCCGCAGGTGCTTGGCGGAACGTTCGCGGCGAACCGTCTCGACCGGGGTGGCCAAAATCCCGTCCGGGTCGCTGGCCGCCACGCCGATGCGCACGCTGCCCACATCGATGCCGAGCCGTCGTCCGGGTCCGGGATCGTCTCCACCAGGGCGGTCGGGCAGGCGGTGCGGCGAGTCCACTCAGCCGGTCCTTGCGATCTCTGCCCTGAGCGCTTCGAGCGCGGCATCGATGCCCGACGAATCTTTCCCGGCCCCCTGCGCGAGGTCGGCTTTGCCGCCGCCGCGGCCGTCGACCCCGGCGGCGAACTGCTTGACCAAGTCGTTGGCGCGCAGACCGAGGTCCTGGGCGGCGGAGTTGGCGGCAACGGCGTAGGACACGGAGCCGCCGTCGCCTTCGGCGATCAGCGCGACGACCGCCGGGTCGTTGCCGAGCTTGCCGCCGATGTCACCCACCAGGGAACGCAGATCGGCGGCCGTCATGCCGGCCGACATCCGCTGTGCCACCAGACGGACGTTGCCGATGTGCTGGGCTCCCGCGGCGGCGTTTCCGACCGCTGCCCGCGCGTTCGCCAGCCGGTTGCGTTCGATCTCCTTTTCGGCGGCCTTCAGGCGCTCCACCAGGTTCGCCACCCGGGCCGGCACCTCGTTGGAGGGCACCTTGAGCGACGAGGCCAGCCCCGCCATCAATGCGCGCTCCCTGGCCAGATGCCGGAACGACTCCAGCCCGACGTAGGCCTCGACGCGGCGCACGCCGGAGCCCACCGACGATTCGCCCAGGATGGTCACCGGCCCGATCTGCGCCGAGTTGCGAACGTGGGTTCCACCGCAGAGCTCCAGCGAGAACGGTCCGCCGATCTCGACGACACGCACCTCGTCGGGGTAGGACTCGCCGAACATGGCCATCGCGCCCATCGCCTTGGCCTTCTCCAGCTTCTCCAGGAAGGTGTGCACCTCGTAATCGGCCTGCACGGCCTCGTTGGCCACTTCCTCGACCTGGCTGAGCTGGTCGGGGCTCAGCGCGCCTTGGCTGTTGAAGTCGAACCGCAGGTAGCCCGGCCGGTTCAGCGAGCCGGCCTGAACGGCGTTGGGGCCCAGTACCTGCCGAAGTGCGGCGTGCACCATGTGGGTGCCGGAATGCCCCTGGGTGGCGCCCTTGCGCCAGTCGGGATCGGCTGCGGCGACGATAGTGTCGCCTTCGACGAACTCCCCCGACTCGACGTTGACGCGATGTACCCACAGGGTTTTCGCGATCTTCTGCACGTCGGTGACGGCGGCCCGCGCGGTCGCACTGGACCCGGTGCCGCTGATGGCGCCCACGTCGGCGACCTGGCCACCCGACTCGGCGTAGAGCGGCGTGCGGTCCAGCACGATTTCGACACGCTCGGCGCCCGCCGACCCCTCGGTTCCGTGGGCTACTACAGGCACCCGTTTGCCGTCCACAAAGATTCCCAGAATTCTTGCCTGCGAGGTCAATTCGTCGAAACCGGTGAATTCGGTCGGTCCGGCGTCGACCAGTTCCCGGTAGGCCGTCAGATCGGCGTGCGCATGTTTACGCGCGGCGGCATCGGCTTTCGCACGGCGGCGCTGCTCGGCCATCAGTTCGCGGAAGCCGATTTCGTCGACCTGCAGACCCGCTTCGGCGGCCATCTCCAGGGTGAGCTCGATGGGAAAACCGTAGGTGTCGTGCAGCGTGAAGGCATCCGAGCCGGACAGCACCGTGGCACCGGCTGCCCTGGTGTTGGCTGCCGCCTCGTCGAAGAGCCGCGAACCCGAGTGCAATGTCCGGTTGAACGCAGCCTCCTCGGCGACCGCGATCCGGTTGATCCGGTCGAAGTCCGCGACCAGTTCGGGGTAGGACGGGCCCATCGCGTCCCGGACGCAAGCCATCAATTCGCCGACGATCGGGCCGTCGATGTCGAGCAGTCGCGCCGAGCGGATCACCCGGCGTAGCAGACGACGCAGCACATAGCCGCGTCCGTCGTTGCCGGGGCTGACGCCGTCACCGATCAGGATGGCCGCGGTGCGGCTGTGGTCGGCGATGATGCGGTACCGCACGTCGTCTTCGTGGTTGCCGGCGTCATAGCCGCGGGGCGCGCGGCGCGCCACCACGTCGATGACCGGACGCAGCAAGTCGGTCTCGTAGACGTTGTGCACGCCCTGCAGCAGCAATGCGACCCGCTCGACTCCCATGCCGGTGTCGATGTTCTTGCGCGGCAACGGACCCAGGATCTCGAAGTCGTCTTTGCCGGCGCCGTGGCCACGTTCGTTCTGCATGAACACGAGATTCCAGATCTCGATGTAGCGGTCTTCGTTGGCTTCCGGGCCGCCGTCGACACCGAAGTCCGGCCCGCGGTCGTAGTAGATCTCCGACGACGGGCCACACGGCCCGGGGATGCCCATCGACCAGTAGTTGTCGGCCATGCCGCGCCGCTGGATTCGCTCGACCGGCAGGCCCGCGATCTCGCGCCACAGCTCGATGGCCTCGTCATCATCGAAATAGACCGTGGCCCAGAGCTTCTCAGGGGCAAAGCCATAGCCGCCGTCTTCGACCTTGTTTGTCAGAAGCGTCCAGGCGAGCTCAATGGCTTGGCGTTTGAAGTAGTCGCCGAAGGAAAAGTTGCCGGCCATCTGGAAGAACGTGTTGTGCCGCGTGGTGATCCCGACCTCGTCGATATCGGGTGTGCGGATGCACTTCTGGATGCTGGTCGCGGTCGGATAGGGCGGGGTGCGCTGGCCGAGGAAGAAGGGAACGAACTGCACCATGCCGGCATTGACGAACAGCAGGTTGGGGTCGTCGAGAATCACCGAGGCGCTCGGCACCTCGGCGTGACCCGCCTTCACGAAATGATCGAGGAACCTCTTCCTGATCTCGTGTGTCTGCACTTGTCCGCTTCCTCTTCAGCCTGTTTCGACCGCACCACAGTACCGGCCCTGCCCTGCGGCCAGTTCAGGCGCTGACGAAGCTCAATCGCACCGAGCGCCGCGGGTTGTCCCGGTTCAGGTCGACCAGGACCACGCTCTGCCAGGTGCCCAGCAGCGGCTCCCCCGCCTGGACCGGCACGGTGATCGACGGCGCGACGATGGCCGGCATCACATGATCGGCGCCGTGCCCGGCCGATCCATGGGCGTGCCGGTAGCGGTCATCGCGCGGCAGCAGGCGTTCCAGCGTGTCGATGAGGTCGTCGTCGGAACCGGCCCCCGTTTCGATGATGGCGACACCAGCCGTGGCGTGCGGGACGAACACATTGCACAGGCCGTCGCCCTTCGGGGAACAGAAGGCACGCACTGAATCAGTGACGTCGACGATACGGCGACGCGCGGTGTCGACTTCCAGCACATCGGTATCCACCAGGCCAGCCTACGTATTTGCCCGTTGTGATAGCGAATCCGGCGGAGGAAGCTGGGCAGGGTACCGGTGGCGCCGCCGGGGCGCTGCCCCTGAACAAGGAGGGCTAGATGATGTATGCGCGCTCCACGAGCATCCACGCGCACCCGTCGTCCATTGACGCCGGAATCGCGCACGTTCGCGACGCGGTGATGCCTGCGCTAACCACGATCGACGGTTGCATCGGCCTCTCGTTGTTGGTCGACCGCCAATCGGGACGATGTATCGCGACTTCAGCGTGGAATGACCAGGCAGCCATGTACGCCAGCGCCGAACGTACCCGCCCGGTGCGTGATCAGGCCGCGCAGGCGTTCGGGGGCAGCCCGACGATCGATGAGTGGGAGATCGCAGTGCTACACCGCGACCACCGCTCCGGCCCGGGCGCCTGCGTGCGCGCCACCTGGCTGCGGATGCGTCCCGATCAGTTCGACCGGGCGATCGAGTTCTACCGCGAGTCGGTGCTGCCCGCGATCGAAGAACTCGACGGCTTCTGCAGTGCCAGCCTGATGATCGACCGCGCCTCATGGCGGGCGGTGTCGTCCTCGACGTTCGACAGCATGGAGGCGATGCAGCGCAACGAGGATCAGGCCCGCTCGCTGCGGACCGCCCGGCTGCGCGATCTGGGCGCCGACCAGCACGACGTCGGTGAGTTCGAGCTGGCGCTGGCGCACTTACGGGTACCCGAACTGGTTTAACCGACCTGATTGGTTCGCCGAAATCGACGTTGGCGCGAGGTTTTTCGAGAGGGCCGCACGCTGGCGTCGATCTCGGCGCGGCGACGCAAGGGTGTGATCAATGCCGTCGGCGCCGGATGACGGTCCGCAACTTCTCCAGGCGTGCGCCGATTTCACGCTCCGCGCCGCGGCCGGTCGGCAGGTAGTAGTCGACCCCTACCAGCTCGTCGGGCGGATATTGTTGCGGCACGATGCCATCCGGGTCGTCATGTGCGTATCGGTAGCCCTGGGCGTTGCCCAGCGCCGCGGCGCCCGCGTAGTGGCCGTCACGCAGATGTGCCGGCACCAGGCCCGCCTTGCCCGCGCTGATGTCCTGCATCGCCGAACCGATCGCGGTGGTGACCGCATTCGACTTCGGCGCCGTGGCCAGGTAGATGGTGGCGTGCGCCAGCGTCAGCTTGGCCTCGGGCATGCCGATCAGCGCGACCGTCTGCGCGGCGGCGACCGCGGTCTGCAACGCCATCGGGTCGGCCATACCGATGTCCTCGCTGGCCAAGATCATCAGCCGACGCGCGATGAATCGCGGATCCTCACCGGCGATCAGCATCCGGGCCAGGTAGTGCAGCGCGGCGTCGACGTCGGAGCCGCGTACCGACTTGATGAACGCGCTGATCACGTCATAGTGCTGATCGCCGTCGCGGTCGTAGCGGACCGCGGCCTTGTCCAGCGACTGTTCGATGGTCTCGACGGTGACCTGCTCCCCCGCCTCGGCCGCCACCTCCAGCGCGGTCAACGCGCGGCGGGCATCGCCGGCGGCCAGCCGGACCAGCAGGTCAACGGCTTCGGGCGTCACCTGGACCCGGCCGGCCAGACCACGCGGATCGTCGATCGCGCGCTGTACGACCGCGCGGACGTCATCGCCGGACAGCGGATGCAGCTGCAGGATCAGCGATCGCGACAACAGCGGCGCCACAACGGAAAACGACGGGTTCTCGGTGGTCGCCGCGACCAGCAGAACCACCCGGTTCTCGACGGCGGCCAGCAACGCGTCCTGCTGGGTCTTGGAGAACCGGTGCACCTCGTCGATGAAGAGCACGGTCTGTTCGCCTCTGACGAGCGCGCTGCGTGCCCCCTCCAACACCGCGCGCACTTCCTTGACTCCGGCCGCCAGCGCCGACAACGCCTCAAACCGGCGCCCGGTGGCCTGCGACACCAGCGAAGCCAGCGTCGTCTTCCCGCTCCCGGGTGGCCCGTAGAGGATGGCCGATGCCACCCCCGAGCCTTCCACCAGCCGCCGCAGCGGCGAGCCGGGTTGCAGCAGGTGATCCTGCCCGACGACCTCCGCCAGACTGGCCGGGCGCATCCGCACCGCCAGAGGTGCCGATGCCGACCGAGCGCGCGCAGACTCGCCGAGGCTGTCCTCGTCAGGGACGTCGAACAGACCGTCAGGCACGGAGTCAGGCATACCACGTCGGGACGACACGTAAGCGCCCAGCGTGAGGTCTCAGCGTCGCCGACGAATACTTGCTAAGTTCGCCAAAGCACAGGTCTGGACACTTTCCGACGACGAGGCAGGAGCGGCCATGAGCCAACCTCCGGAGCACCCCGGCTACCCCAACGAGCCGTACGGAGGTAATCCCAACCCGGGTGACTATCCGCCGCCGCCCGGCTACGGCCCTCCCCCCGGCTATGGCGCGCCCCCACCGCATCCTCCCGGCTACGGACCACCGCCCGGCTACGGCGCGCCCCCACCGCCTCCCCCCGGCTACGGTCCGCCACCGCAACCGGGTTACGGCTACCCGCCGCCGGGTTACGGCCCGCCGCCCGGCTACCCGCCGCCGGGTTACGGCCCGCCGCCCGGCTACCCGCCCCCGGGTTACGGCCCGCCGACCGGCTACCCGGGCGTTCCCGGCTACCCGCCCGGCGCCGGTCCGCAGTTCAACATCGGTGACGCGTTCAACTGGGCGTGGAACAAGTTCAGCAAGAACATCGGGCCGCTGATGTTGGCGGCGTTGGTCTATCTCGTGATCGGCGTGGTCGTCAGCGGGCTGGTTTTCGTGATCCTTGGTGGCGCCGAAGCCAACACTGCGCCAGACAGCGACTATGGCGGCTCATTCGCGGCGAGCCTGGACGCGAACGGGACGCTCGTGCTGTTGATCGTGTCGTTTGTGTTCGGCATCTTCGTGCAGGCCGCATTCCTGTCTGGCGGGCTCGATCTCGCCAACGGCAGGCCGGTCACGGTGGGTTCGTTCTTCAAGCCGCGCAACTTCGGCAACGTGGTTTTGGCCGGTGCCCTGCTCAGCGTGATCAGCGCCGTCCTGAATGTGGTCTCGCTGCTGGGCCCGTTGTTCGCGCTGCTTGCGCTGGTGGCGATCCTCGCGTTCACCTTCTTCGCGCTGTTCACCCTCGCGTTCGCGACCGACCGCGCGCTGCCGCCGATCGATGCGCTCAAGGCGAGCATGAGCACCGTCCGGTCGCACATCGGCGACACGCTGCTGTCGTTCCTGGTGCAGGTCCTGCTGGTCGCGGTCGGCCTGTTGGCTTGCGGTGTCGGCATTGTGGTGACCGGTCCGGTGGCGCTGCTGATCCAGGTGTACACCTACCGCCGGCTCTCCGGAGGCCCGGTCGCGCCGCTCACGCCGTAGCCGCGGGGATGTCAGGGCTGGGTGACGAAGTCGATCAGCTCCTCCACCCGGCCGATCAGCGTGGCGTCCAGATCGGTCCAGTCGCGCACCCGTCCGCGGATGCGGCGCCACGCCGCAGCGATGTCGGCCTGATCATTGTGCGGCCAGCCCAGGGCCGCGCAGATGCCGTGCTTCCACTCGGTTCCGCGTGGGATCACCGGCCATTCCGACAGTCCGAGCCGGCCGGGTTTGACGGCCTGCCAGATGTCGACGAAGGGGTGGCCGACAACCAGCGTGTGCGCCCCGGCCGGGCTGCGCTGCACCGCATCGGCCAGCCGCGACTCCTTCGAGCCGGGCACCAGGTGGTCGACCAGCACCCCCAGCCGTCGCTGCGGGCCGGGGCGGAACTGCTCGACGATGCCGACGAGGTCGTCGACACCGCCGAGGTATTCGACGACCACACCCTCGATGCGTAGGTCCTCACCCCAGACCTGCTCGACAAGCTCGGCGTCGTGGCGACCTTCCACGTAGATCCGGCCGGTCCGGGCCACCCGGGCGCGCGCTCCGGCCACCGCCACCGAGCCCGACGCCGTCCGGGCGGCGGCCGTGGGGGCCGGACCGCGCGGGGCGATCAGAATCACCGGTTTGCCGTCGACGAGATATCCGGGGCCCACCGGGAACGGCTTGCGGCGGCCGTGCCGGTCCTCGAGCTGCATCCGTCCGTATTCGAAACCGACCACCTCGCCCACGTAGCCGGTCTGGGCGTCTTCGACCACCAAGCCGAGTTCTAAGGCCAGGTCAGTCGACCGGGGCTTGCGCGCATGGTGCGGGTCGCGGGCGAGTATGTCCGAGCCGTAACGATCATCCACCCGAGCGATCCTAGGAAGGGTTGGCGGCCGATCCCGGTTACGCCACTCCGCCAGATGCCCGGCGTTGCTGGACTGCAGCCTGGTGGCTGGCGTGATGAGATGGGTTGTTATGACCATCAAAGTGGCGCTGGAGCACCGCACCAGCTACACCTTTGACCGGCCAGTCCGGGTATTCCCGCATGTTGTGCGGCTGCGTCCGGCACCGCACTCACGCACCCCGATCGAGGCTTACTCGCTGCGGGTCGAGCCGGCCGATCACTTCGTCAACTGGCAGCAGGACGCGGTTGGCAACTTCGTGTGCCGGCTGACCTTTCCGAACCCGACCAGCCGGTTGACCATCACGGTGGGGTTGATCGCCGACCTCAAGGTGATCAACCCCTTCGACTTCTTCATCGAGGACTGGGCCGAGACGTGGCCGTCGTCCGGCGGGTTCAGCTACCCCGAGTCGCTGGCCGAAGACCTCAAGCCGTATCTGCGGCCCGTCGACGAGGAAGCCTCCGGGTCCGGGCCCGGCGAACTCGTGCAGGCGTGGGTGGGTGACTTCTCGGTGCCGGAAGGCACCCGGACGATCAACTTCCTGGTGGAGCTCAACAGGCGAATCAACCGTGACCTCAACTACAGCGTGCGGATGGAACACGGTGTACAGACGCCGGACTTCACGCTGCGCACCGGCGTCGGCTCGTGCCGCGACTTCGCGTGGCTGTTGGTCTCGGTCGCGCGTCAGATGGGGCTGGCCGCCCGGTTCGTGTCCGGTTACCTGGTCCAGCTGACCTCCGACGTCAAGGCGCTCGACGGGCCGTCGGGTCCGACGGCCGACTTCACCGACCTGCACGCCTGGGCCGAGGTGTACATCCCGGGCGCGGGCTGGATCGGGCTGGACCCGACGTCGGGTCTGTTCGCCGGCGAGGGCCACATCCCGCTGGCCGCCACCCCGCATCCGTCGGGCGCTGCGCCGATCACCGGTGGCATCGAACCGTGCGAATCGACGCTGGAGTTCTCCAACACCGTCATCCGCATCCACGAGGATCCGCGCGTCACCCGCCCCTACACCGACGAGGCGTGGGCCACCATTGAGGACGTCGCCGCAGGTGTCGACGAGCGCCTTGAAGCCGGTGACGTCCGGCTCACCGTCGGCGGCGAGCCGACCTTCGTGTCGGTGGACAACCAGGTCGACGACGAGTGGACCACCGCCGCCGACGGCCCGCACAAGCGTCAGCGCGCCTCCGACCTGGCTGCCCGCCTGAAAGCGCAGTGGGCGCCACAGGGTCTGATCCACCGCGGCCAGGGCCGGTGGTATCCCGGTGAACCATTGCCCCGCTGGCAGATTGGGTTGTACTGGCGTACCGACGGCCAGCCCCTGTGGCCCGATGCGACACTGCTGGCCGATCCCTGGAGCAGCACTCCGACCGGCCCGACCGCAGACAGCACCACGGCCCAGAACCTGCTGGCCGCCGTCGCCGACGGCCTGGGCCTGCCCCCTTCGCAGGTGCGCCCGGCGTACGAGGATGCCCTGTCCAAGCTGGCGGCCAAAGCGCGTCTACCGCAGGGCGACCCGGTGGAACCTAGTGACGACCTGGACCCGGAAGCCGGCCGCGACACTCCCGCAGCCCGAGCCGAGCTGCTGGCGCGCCTCGACGAATCGACGGTCACTCCAACGGCGTTCGTGCTTCCGCTGCACCGCCGCGACGATGAGCTGGGCTGGGCCAGCGCCAACTGGCGGCTGCGCCGCGGCCGCGTCGTGCTCATCGACGGCGATTCGCCGGCGGGCCTGCGACTGCCGCTGGACGCTATCAGTTGGAAGCCGCCGCGGCCGTCGTTCGACACCGATCCGACCGCCGTCGGCGACGAGCTGCGCCCGGCCGGAACCGAAGCGCTGGTCGACGAGGACGAGAGCGCGCCGACCACCGCCATGGTCGCCGAAGCCCGCGACGGCTTGCTCTACATATTCTTGCCGCCCACCGGGGCGCTGGATCACTTCGTTGACTTGATCGCCCGAATTCACGCCGCCGCCGACAAAATCGGCTGCCCCGTGGTGATCGAGGGCTATGAACCACCGGCCGATCCGCGACTGTCCTCGACCACGATCACCCCCGACCCGGGCGTCATCGAGGTCAACGTCGCCCCCACCGCCAGCTTCGCCGAGCAGAACAGACAGCTCGAAACCCTCTACGAGCAGGCCAGACTGGCTCGCCTTTCGACCGAGTCGTTCGGCCTGGACGGCAGTCACGGCGGCACCGGTGGCGGCAATCACATCACGTTGGGCGGCGTCACCCCGAAAAGCTCTCCGATGCTGCGCCGGCCGGATCTGCTGGTGTCGCTGCTCACGTACTGGCAGCGGCATCCGTCGCTGTCCTACCTGTTTGCCGGGCGGTTCGTCGGCACCACGTCGCAGGCGCCGCGGGTCGACGAGGGACGAGCCGAGGCACTCTACGAGCTGGAGATCGCGTTCGCCGAAATCGACCGGCTCGCTTCGGCTCCAGGGCCCGGCGCCGCCAGGCCCTGGATCATCGACAGGGCACTGCGGCATCTACTCACCGACATCACCGGAAATACTCATCGCGCCGAGTTCTGCATCGACAAGCTCTACAACCCGTACAGCATGCGCGGCAGGCTGGGTCTGCTGGAATTGCGCGGCTTCGAGATGCCACCGCACCTGCGGATGACGATGGTGCAGTCGCTGCTGGTGCGTTCGCTGGTGGCCTGGTTCTGGGACGAGCCGCTGCGGGCTCCGCTGATCCGGCACGGCGCCAACCTGCACGGCCGATACCTGTTGCCGCACTTCCTGATCCGTGACATCGCCCAGGTCGCCGCGGACTTGCGTGCACACGGCATCGCCTTCGAGACCAGTTGGCTGGACCCATTCACCGAGTTCCGCTTCCCGCGGATCGGCACCGCGGTCTTCGACGGCGTCGAGATCGAACTGCGCGGCGCCATCGAGCCGTGGAACACCCTCGGCGAACAGGCCACGGCGACCGGCACCGCGCGCTACGTCGACTCCTCGGTCGAACGTCTTCAGGTACGCATCATCGGCGCCGACCGTGAGCGTCATCTGGTGACCTGCAACGGCTATCCGATCCCACTGCTGGCCACCGACAATCCCGACGTTCAGGTGGGCGGCGTACGTTTTCGGGCCTGGCAGCCGCCCAGCGCCCTGCACCCGAGCATCACGGTCGACGGCCCGCTGCAGTTCGAGCTCGTCGACGTCACCACCTCGACGTCGCGCGGCGGCTGCACCTACCACATCGCCCACCCCGGCGGACGTGCCTACGACGAGCCGCCCGTCAATGCCGTCGAAGCAGAGTCACGGCGGGCACGGCGTTTCGAGGCCACCGGGTTCACCCCGGGCAAACTCACGCTCTCCGGCATTCGAGAGATGCAGGCCCGAATTTCCACAGACGTCGGCGCGCCGGGCATCCTCGATCTGCGGCGCGTGCGTACCGTTCTGCGGTAATGGCTCCGACAGATATGGCAGTACACCCAAGCGACCCGGCAGCGTTTCACCACCGCAGCGACGTCGACCGGCTGCTCGCCGGGTATCGCACCGCGCGTGCTCAGGACACGCTGTTCGATCTGCGCCCGCCTTCCCTGCAAGGCCCGGTGACCGGTTACGACGAGTTCCTCGACGACACCGGCGGTGTGCGCCCGGCTTGGGCCGACGTCGCCGACGCGGTCGGCGACCGTGGAAAAGCGGGCATGAGTCGGCTCAGCTCCGCAGTACGACAACTGGTGGACAACGACGACATCACCTACACCGTTGTCGATCCCGCCGGCGGGCACGGTGAGCCGCGACCATGGCGCCTCGACGCACTGCCGCTGGTGGTGTCGGCCCCGGATTGGGAGGTGCTCGAGACCGGGCTGGTGCAACGGTCCCGCGTGCTCAACGCCGTGCTGGCCGACTTGTACAGTAACCGGCGCTCGCTCACCGAAGGTGTGCTGCCCCCGGAGCTGCTGTTCGCGCATCCGGGATATGTGCGCGCCGCCAACGGAATCGAAGTGCCGGGCCACCACCAGCTCTTCATGCACGCCTGCGACGTCAGCCGGCTCGCCGACGGCAGCTTCCAGGTGAATGCCGACTGGACCCAGGCGCCGTCCGGCGCGGGATACGCGCTCGCCGATCGACGGGTGCTCGCGCAGGCACTGCCCGACCTGTACGAGAAGGTCGGACCACGTCCCACGACACCGTTCGCTCAAGCGTTGCGGCTGGCGCTGATCGACGCGGCGCCCGATGGCGCACAAGACCCGGTGGTCGTCGTCCTCAGTCCGGGTATCTACTCCGAAACCTCCTTCGACCACGCGTATCTCGCGACATTGCTCGGCTTCCCGCTGGTGGAGAGCGCGGACCTGGTGGTGCGCGATGGAAAATTGTGGATGCGCTCGCTGGGCACACTCAAACGCGTCGACGTGGTATTCCGCCGCGTCGACGCCACCTACACCGACCCCCTCGATCTGCGCGCCGACTCCCGGCTGGGAGTGGCCGGGCTGGTGGAGGCGCAGCACCGCGGGATGGTGACCGTCGTGAACACGGTCGGCAGCGGAATCCTGGAAAGTGCTGGACTGCAACGCTTCCTGCCCCAGTTGGCGACCCGACTACTCGGCGAGGCGCCACTGCTGCCCAGCCCGCCGAGCTACTGGGGTGGCATCGACAGCGAACGCTCGCATCTGCTGGCCAACCTGTCGACACTGTTGATCAGGCCCACCATCGGCGGGCAAACGCTTGTCGGCCCGGCGCTTTCGTCCGAACGGCTCGCCGATTTGGCCGCCGCGATCACCGCGATGCCGTGGCAATGGGTCGGTCAAGAGCTGCCTCAGTTTTCCTCCGCCCCGACCAGCAACGCCGGCGAACTCTCGGCGGGCGGAGTCGGTATGCGTCTGTTCACGGTTGCTCAACGTGGCGGGTACGCCCCGATGCTGGGCGGTCTCGGCTACGTGCTGGCCCAGGGACCGATGGCGTACACGTTGAAAACCATTGCTGCAAAGGATGTCTGGGTTCAACCCACCGACAGGTCGCGAACCGAAGTGGTCACCCTGCCGACCCCGGACACTTTCACCAAGACGGGTGCGGGCACGTTGGGTGTCAGTTCGCCGCGGGTGCTGTCGGACCTGTTCTGGATGGGACGCTACAGCGAGCGCGCGGAGAACATGGCCCGGCTGCTGATCGCCGCCCGACGGCGCTACCACGAATTCCGGCACCGCCAGGAGATTTCCGAAAGCCAGTGTGTGCCCGTCCTGATGGCTGCGCTGGGCCGCATCACCGGCACCGACCCGGGACCCGGGGATCAAGCCGAGACGATCGCCATTGCGCCGTCGACCCTATGGTCGCTGACCATGGACCGTGATCGGCCCGGCGCCCTGGCGCAGTCGGTGGATCGCCTGGCCCTGGCCGCCAGGGCAGTTCGTGACCAGTTGTCCAGCGACACCTGGGCGGTGCTGGCCGGTGTCGAGCGGGCGCTGGCGCACACCGCCGAGCCGCCGGACTCACTGGCCGAGGGCGACGCCATGTTGGAGACGGCGCAGTCGCAGACCCTGGTCGGCATGCTGACGCTGGCCGGCGTTGCAAGCGAGTCGATGGTGCAGGACGTCGGCTGGACGATGATGGACATCGGCAAGCGCATCGAACGCGGGCTGGCCCTCACCGCCCTGCTGAACGCCACGTTGACCACCGTCCTGGCTCCGGCCGCGGAACGGACGGTTATCGAATCAACGCTGATTGCAACGGAATCCGCAGTGATTTATCGCCGCCGCACGGCCGGCCA
>Ga0209012_1002184_pt1 | contig 17838 bp, 16 predicted proteins | sample RS3BMetagenome_FD_184735 | JGI IMG/M metagenome (GOLD analysis project Ga0209012, IMG submission 184735) | Ferric oxide microbial mat and aquatic microbial communities from Rainbow Spring, Yellowstone National Park, USA - RS3B (SPAdes) (version 3) ...
CACCGTCGGTCGCCTTCATGTCGGCGCCGGCGCAGAACGACTCGCCGGCCCCGGTGACCACCACCACCCTGGTCTCGGGCTCGGCGGCGACCCGGTCGAAGAGGGTGTGGAGCTCGGTGAGCATCCGCCCGCTGAGCGCGTTGCGCCGTTCCGGGCGTTCCAAGGTGACGAGCACGATGCCCGGTTCGACCACTGCGGCAGTCACCAGATCCATGGAAGCGCCTCCTCGTGTCGGATCTCTTCGACCCTCTCCGTCCTACCGCACCATCGGAGCGCGATCCGCCCGCGTGGACATCGTGGCCGCAGTTGCTCGCTACACCGCGACCACGCGTGCGACGTCGCCGATGCCGATGAAGTCGGCCGGGTTCCTGGTGAGCAAGACGGCACCGAGGTCGGCAGCGACCGAGGCGAGCATCAGGTCGATCCGACGAGGTCGAGGGTTCCGCCCCGACCTTCGCACCGATGCGGCGATCGCTCCGTAGAGGTGCGCGGCACGGACGGAGTAGGGGACCGGATCGAACTGGTCGAGCACTTCCCGGTAGCGGGCCTCGCGGACGGCGGCGACGAGCGGGTCGTCGTGGTGGATGCCATAGGCCAGTTCGGCGATGGTGAGCGTGCTGATGGCGGCTGCCTCGGCCAGCTCCTCCATCTCGTCGGGAAAGTCGATCGCACAGGACGTGTCGAGCAGCGCCAGGGCGTGCTCAGGCACGGCTGTCGAGCGGATCGTCGTCGAGGTGGTCGTCGGCTCCGCGAATGTCTCGCACCCACGCCTCTCGATCCAGTGCGGGTCGCCCGGTCGTCCGTCGCGCCATCAGGTCCTTGGTCTTGGGGAACATCGGTGGCCCGGTCCGCTCCGAGTGTGGGACGACGTCAGCCACCGCCACGCCGTTTCGGGTGACGACGAAGCTCTCCCCGGCCTCGACCCGGTTGAGGATGTCCGCGTTGTTGTTCCTGAGCTCACGTTGGGCGATGCGCGTGGGCATCACCCAATTGTAGCACATGCGTAGCGTCGTTGTAGCTCACCGACCCTCTCGACAGCGGGGAGCCGCCGGCCGATCAGCGACGCCGGGACGGGGTGGCACCGCCAACGCCCTTGGCCGGGTGCGAGCCCCCCGACCGGAGCCCGAGAGCGTTGCACCAGAGCACCGTCAGCTGCTCGACCACGTCGTCGTCGGTGAGCGTCGCCCGGCCGGTCGCCACCTGGTCGGCGACGAAGGCGACCATGCCGCCCAAGGCGTTGGCCGCCGTCCAGGCGTCGAGGCGGGTGTCGGCCAGGCCGGCGTCTTGGTACTCGCGGATCCTCTTCTCGATCACCCGCGCGAACTCGTCCTGCCGTTGCAGGCGGGTGGCCCGCACCTCGGCGTCGAAGGTGGCCACCTGCTGGATGACGGCCAGGATGTCGGCGTTCTCCAGGTACGTCTCGAGGTAGTGGCGGTTGGCCGCCCGTATTCGCTCGACCGGGCCGGCGCTCTTGGAGACCGGTTCCAACCGGAGGAGGTCGATCTCCACCGAGTCGACCACCTCGGCGAAGATCTCCTCCTTCGAGGTGAAGTAGGTGTAGAAGCTGCCGTGCGACGTCCCGGCCGCCTCGCAGATATCGGCCACCCGGGCCCGGAGGAACCCGTCGCGTTCGAAGACCAGCCGGGCGGCGTCCACCAGCAGCCGGCGCGACTGCCGGCCGCGCACCGTCCGGCCGGTCCCGCGCCGGGGGGCGAGATCCTCGCCCCCGCCTGCCGCCCGGTGACGGGCGGCGTTGGGGATCCGGACGCTGCGCTCCACCCCGTGCTGCTACGGGCCGCTCAGGTGCCCGGGGCGCAGGCCGGCTTGAGCCCGTAAGGGGTCGAGTACTTGTTGCCCTTCAGCACGGTCCAGTACCAGCAGTCGACCGGGTGCGGCTTGCCGGCGGTGAAGTTGAGCGGCGGCGCCAGGCCGCTCAGGGTGTTCCCCTTGAGCGAGTCGAGCCCCTTGATCAGCTGGGCGGTGGTCGGCGTGCTGCCGTGCGCCCCGAGCTTGCCGGCCTGGGCTGCCGCCTGGAACAGCTTGCCGGAGATCCAGGCCTCCATGGCGATCTCGCCCCAGTAGGAGTTGCTGCGGGTGCCCTTGGCGTACTTGTCGATGGCGCTGTTCATCTGGCGGACCGCCGGGGTGTTGGCGAAGTACGGCAGGTTCGGGACCGTGAAGTAGGTGCCCTTGCCCAGAGCCGTCTTGGTCAGGCTGGGCAGCAGGATCTCGCCGTCGATCACGTACTTGGCGTCGAACCCCTGCTGCTGGCAGTCCGCAGCGATCTTCTCGTCCACCGACTGCACGTCGGCAGTGAAGATGACCTGGGCACCGGCGGCCTTGGCGCTCAGGCACTGGGCGGTGTAGTTGGGGGCCGAGACCGCTACCTCGAGTGCGGTGACCACCGAGACGCCGTAGTTCTTCGCCGTCGCCTTGAGCGGGGCGATCCCCTCCTGGCACTGCACCGCCTCGGCGCAGTACATGAGGGCCATCTTGGTGCCGCCGGCCTTCTTGACCGCACCCGCGATGCCGTCGAAGAGGCGGTCCTCGGTCTGACCCTCGGGATAGAAGTCGGGGTTGGTGAAGAAGGGCGTCGTCGAGGTGGTGATCCCGACCACCGGCACGTTGTGCTGCTGGACGTAGGTGGCGAACGCCTGGTCCTCGCTCGAGTCGTCGGCGATGGCGATGACGTGGGACTGCTGGACGAGGCTCTCGGCCTCGGTCAGGGCGGTGCCGGGGTTGGCGCCGGTGTCCTTCACGATCAGCTGGATCTTGTGGCCGTTGATGCCGCCGGCGTGGTTCACCGAGTCGACCCACGCCTTGTAGACCGGGACGACGTCGACGCCGGCCGACGCCAGCGGGCCGGTGCAGTCGCAGATCAGCCCGATGGTGATCGGCTTGCTGGCGGCGCCGCTCGGTGCCGCCGTCACCGCCGAGAAGGACACCAGCCCGGTCAGCGCCATCGCCAGCGCCGCCAGCCCCCGGAGCAACGCACGTCGGATGCCACCCATGGTCCCCTCCCCCTGCGTCCACCGCACGCCCCGAGTGTGTCGGTAGCGTGTCGATCGGATAACGACGCCGACTGTAGCCCAACTTCGACGTCGATATCGAGTCATTGCCCGGCCGGCTCGGGGCCGGGTCAGGGGCGCACCGGGCCCAACCTCTCCGAGGCGGCGGCGTCGAGGCGGACCAGCGGGCCGCGGGCGTCCGGCCGGTACCACACGGGGTCGTCGCACGCCCAGGCCTCGCCCCGCAGCCGTCGCTTGTCGACCTTGTAGCTGGCGAGCAGCGGCAGCTCGGTCATCACCCGCAAAAGGCGCGGGCGCCACTTCGGGGAAAGGTCGGGGTGCCGGTCGCAGAAGTCGTCGAAGGCCACCGGGTCGAAGCGGTCGCCCGGTCCCGGCACGACCGCCGCCATCACCTGGTCCCCCACCGCCGGGTCGGCCACGGCGTAGACCGCCACCGCCGCCGCAGCCGGGAAGTCGGCGAGGATCCGCTCGACGCCGACGGCGGAGAAGTTCTCGCCGTCCACCCGCAGCCAGTCGTCGCCGCGCCCGACGAAGTACAGCCAGCCGTCGGCGTCGCGGTAGGCGAGGTCACCCGACCAGAAGACGCCCCGGCGAAGGCGCTGGCGGTCGGCCTCGGGGTTGGCGTAGTAGCCCTCGAACCGGCGCTCGGGATGGAGCTGGACGAGCTCGCCGACCGCCTCGTCGGGGTTGGCGAGGCGCCCGCCGGGCCCGACGACAGCGTCGGCCGTCCGCTCGCCGCTCACCGGGTCGAGCACCTCCACCCCGTCGTCGCCCCGGCCGAGCGCCCCGGGCGGCATCTCGGGGCTGCGGCGGACGACGATCAGCCCCTCGGTCGAGCCGTAGGAGTCGCGGACCTCGCAGCCGAAGCGCCGGGCGAAAGTGGCGATGTCGCCTGCGGCCGCCTCGTTGCCGGCCGCCAGGCGCAGCGGGTTGTCGGCGTCGTCGTCGCGCTCCGCGGTGGCCAGGATGTAGCGGAGCACCCGGCCGGTGTAGGCCACGAACGTCACGCCGTGGGCCCGCACGTCGGGGAGGAACCCCGAGGCCGAGAAGCGGCGCCGCAAGACCGTCGGCGCCCCGACGTGGAGCGCCGACGCCCAGCCGGTGAACAAGGCGCTCGAGTGGAACAGCGGCAGCGGCGGGTAGACGACGTCGTCCTCGCCGAGGGCGGCGATGCGGGCCACGTGCGCCCCGGTGCGCGCCCAGCGACCCTGGGTGCAGCGGACCGCCTTCGGGGCGGCCGTCGAGCAGCGCGCCGTGCCGGGCGTCGGTCACCACCAGCTGGCAGTCGGTGTGGGTCACCAGCCGGGCCAGCTCGGCCCCCCGGTAGGTGTCGTTGATGCCGACCACCGTCATCCCGCCGAGCGACGCCGCGCCGAGCCAGAAGAGGTAGTCCGGGACGTTGTCGAGCAGCACCCCGATGTGCGGTGGACGCCGCACATCGACCAGCTGGCGCCAGAGCGAGAGCCGGCGGCGGCTCTCGGCGACCAGCTGGCGCCAGCTCCAGGAGCGGTCCTCGAAGACCAGCGCGGTGCGGTCGCACTCCGACCAGCCGGCCAGCTTGGCGGCCACGGTGTCGGCGCTCACCGGCTCACCGGTTGAAGGCGAGCGTCAGGCCGGGCCGCGGCCAGCGGCAGGTGACCACCCGGCCGCTGCCCGAGAGGGTGATCGTCGCCGTGCGCAGGTCGGGACCGCTGAAGCAGAGGTTGGTGGTGACGTCGCCGGGGATGTCGACCCGCTCGACCACCGTGCCGTCGGGAGCGACCACGCAGAGGCCGTCGCCGATCGCCGCCACCACGACGTTGCCGCCCTCCTCGACCGCCAGCGAGTCGAGGGACCACGCGGTGGCGGCCAGGCAGGCGCCGCCGTGGCGGATGCCGAGCCCGGCCTCGAGCCCCTTCACCCGGCCGGGGCCACTGAGCGCCCACCGCCACACCCGACCGGTCAAGGTCTCGGCCACGTAGAGCTCGTCCTCGGCCGGCGACAGGCCGACCCCGTTGGGGCCGAGCAGCGGGTAGGCGACCTGCCGGAGGTGCCGCCCGTCGACGGTGGCGTAGTAGAGGCCGCCGCGGTCGACCGACTCGTAGCGGCCCTTGCCGTGGTCGGTGAACCACATCCCACCATCGGTGTCGAAGACCAGGTCGTTGGGTCCGCGCAGGGCCCGGCCCTCGAGCTCACGGTAGAGGACGGTCACCTCACCGCTGTCGAGGTCGACCCGCTCGATCCACCCGCCGCCGAACCCTTCCGGCTCGTTGGTGTGGGTGGCATGGTCGATCGGGATCCGCCGGCCTGCCCGCTCGGTCCAGCGGAACCCGCCGTTGTTGGCGACGTACAGCGCCCCGTCGGGACCGATGGCCGCGCCGTTGGGACCGCCCCCGACCTCGGCGACGGTGGTGCGGGTGCCGCCGACGCCGATCCGGGCGATCCGGCCGGCGCCGATCTCGACGACCACGACGCTGCCGTCGGACAGCGCCACCGGTCCCTCGGGGAAGGCGAGGTCGCCGGCGAGCTCGGTTGGATCCTCGAGGGCCCGGACCGCGATGTCGCCCACCTCTGCCCCTCCTTCGAAGTCGACGTCGATGTTTACACTACGTCCGCCTGTACGTTGCCACCAACGGACCGACGAAGGGAGCAGCAGTGACACAACGCGCCGTGGAGATCGAGACCGCCGACGGGACCTGCCCGGCCGCCCTCAGCATCCCCGACGGGGAGGGACCGTGGCCGGCGGTGATCATGTTCCCCGACGCCGGCGGGATGCGCGACACGATGCGCCAGATGGGCGAGCGGCTGTCGGGGCTCGGCTACGTGGTCCTCGTCCCCGACTTCTACTACCGCAACGGCCCCTACGACCCGATCGACATGCGCACCGCCTTCGCCACCGAGGAGGGCCGGACGCGGATCATGGGGTTGATCCAGAGCTACACCGCCGACATGGTCGTGCGCGACGCCGGCTCCTTCGTCGACTACCTCGGCTCGCTGCCCGAGACGCGGCCCGGCGGCGTCGGGACCACCGGCTACTGCATGGGGGGACGGCTCTCGATGATCACCGCCGCCAACCTCGGCGGGCGGGTCGCCGCGGCGGCCTCGTTCCACGGCGGCAACCTCGCCAAGGCCGACGACCCCGACAGTCCCCACCACAAGGCCGGGGCGATCGAGGCCGCGGTGTACGTCGCCGGGGCGATCGAGGACCAGTCGTTCTCCGACGAGCAGAAGGCGCTGCTCGAGAAGTCCCTCCGCGACGCCGGGGTCGCCTACACGATCGAGACCTACCCGGCGCACCACGGCTTCGCCGTCGCCGACAACCCCAGCTACGACGCCGACGCCGCCGAGCGCCACTGGAAGGCGACCGAGCAGTTCTTCGGGTCGGTCCTCGGCCGCTGATCGTTACCCGAGTCTCTTCGCGGATCAGGTCAGAGCTGTTCAGAGGGTATAGGTCTGCAGTACCTCGGCCGCCCCGTTGACCGCGTGCTCCATCACGGGGTCCTGCAGGAGACGGGAAGAGATCGGCGATTCCTCCAACGATGGAGCCGCCGATTCCCACAACACCACACAGGACCCCGGACCCCAGACCGAAGATCCATAGGACAACCCCATCACCCGGTCGCGGTGATGGCGGTAGATGGCTCGCGCCCACTCTCGTGCGACACCGCGCGGGCCCGTCCTGATGGTCTGGTTTCCTCCGGCCCGCGTCACCCAGCCGCTGTTGAGGTCCAGGAGGGGAACGGCTGCGGTGACCGTGAACTGAGTGACCGCTGGCCGATGGTGCGCGGTGTCGATCGGGCCGACGCCTGCTCCTGAGTCGTCCTGGAAGTACTCCGCGATGGCGGCGACGAAGCTGCGGAAGCCCCATGTCGCATAGAGAACCCCTCGAGCCTGGGTCCTCTTCGGCGCCGTGTGGTGGTCGAAGCGGCTCTTGGTGGGGCCCCAGCGCCGGAACTCGTCCCAGGCAGATGGGTGCGGCCCTGCCATCGGGTGGATCCGCACCAGACGATGCCCGGGCATCAGGCGCACGATCTCAGCGTTCGCCCCCCTCGCCCGCGGCACGGCCCCGGCGATGAAGGCCGAGACCGGCGGCGGCAGCCGTTCGCTCACGTGTCCGGGACGAGCTCGGCCGCCCGTCCCGGATCACCGCCGGACCTCAACCACTCGAGCGGGCTCATCGGCTCGTCATCTACGACGAGATCGACGTTCGGCGTGCGGAACCAGTGGTCGACCACCAGCGGGTGGACCGTGGCATCCATCGCACCGAGGACGGTCTTGAGACCTCGCAGTGCCTTTCCGCCGTCGAACTGCCAGCGGGGATACATCCGGTCGTCTCCGTTTGCGAAGGCGTACAGGCTGTGCTCGGCGAGTCGCTGGCTGATCCGAGTCCGGTCCACCCCCAAGAGCCGCGCGACCGCGGCGTCACCCTGCAGACTCCGGCCGATCAGATCGACATAGGCGCCGATCCGCCGAGACCTGCTTCTCGCGGTCGCCTTCCGGTCGAAGACGGCGCCGGCCGCCTCCCACTCCTCACGCTCCTCGTCTGGGAGCTCGGCTCTGGCGCCCATCGACTCGACCTCGTCAGCGACCAGACGCACGATGCTCCTGACGATCCGCACCCCTTCGGGTCCCCGGTCCGCCACCTCGAGAAGGCGGGCGAAGTCGTCCTCCGTGCCCGCTGGCACCTGGACCTGAAGTTGCCGCCGCTCTGGCATCTGCTCATCCTCACTCACCTTGTGTGCGAGTGTGAGTCTACTGGATCCGATCAGAAGACCGGCCATCGGGGCACCACGCCGCCGTCCAGCTGTCGGGCGGTGGCCCGCGCCAGCTGCTCGCCGGTCCCGTAGAGGGCGTCGAGGGTGAGCGCCCGGCGGGCGTAGCGGTGCAGGTCGTGCTCCCAGGTGAACCCGGTCGCCCCGAGCGCCTGGAGCGACCGGCGGGCGATCCGGACGGCGCTGCGCCCGGCCAGGGCCTTGAGCAGCCGGACCGCCGTGTCGGCCTCGTCGGCCACGACGGCGGTGGTGCAGGGGGCGCCGAACAGCCGGGCGACCGCCGCCTCGAGCCCCCGGCGCTCGACCTCGGCCTCGGCCAGCAGGTGCTGCACCGCCTGGAAGCTGCCGATCGGCCGATCGAACTGCCGGCGCTCGCCGGCGTAGGCGGCGGCCAGGTCGACCATGGCGTCGCAGGTGCCCAGGATCTCGGCCGAAAGGCAGAGCCGGGCCAGCGCCCGGGCGCTCGTCCGGCGGGCGGCGAGCTCGGGGGCGGGCAGCGCCAGCGGGTCGACCGCCTGGGCCGGGCACCCGACGCGCACCGCCGCCGCCGGGTCGAAGGCGTCGTCGTGATGCCGGTCGGCGACGTCGCCCATCGGCACCACCCCGAAGCCGTCGGCGCCGAGATCGAGCACCAGCCGCTCGGCCGACGCCGCGCCGGCGGACAGCACCGCCACCCATCCCCCCTCGGCGGCGACGGTCTCGACGGCGAGGACGGTCGAGAGGTCGCCGGGGCCGAGCACCCGCTCGCCGAGCACCACCTGGGCGCCGAGCACCCCGAGGGCGCGGGTCGAGGCCAGGGTGCGCCCGTGGGCCCGGAACAGGGCGGCGGTGGCGTCGCACCACTCGGGGTCGTCGAGCGCCGGCCGCGGCGTCCACTCGAGGGCTGCCAGCCCGGCGGCGCCGTCGGGCTGGCCGGCGAGCACCGCCGCCGCCGTCGTCGTCAGCTCGTCGCCCTCGGTGCGGCCGGCCGCCCGCACGCCGGTGCCGGTCGACGCCGGGGCGTACCGGCCGGCCCGGCCCGACGGGGCACCCTCGCTTGGGAGGCCGAGCAGGAAGCGGGCGACGGTGTTCAGCTGCATCTGGCGGGTCCCGCCGTAGACCGAGGTCGCCCACGAGAACAGGTAGTCGTCCTGCCACGCCGCTCCGGCACCGGCGCCGAGGGCGAGGTCCGGTCCGAGGAGGTCCTTGGCCAGCTCGTAGAGGTGCTGCTCGGTCTCGGTGAGCCACACCTTGACCGGCGTCGCCGCGGTCCCGAGGAACCGCCCCTCCCCGAGGGCCTCCACGGCGGCGCCCGAGAGCATCCTCGTGGAGAACAGGTCGACCAGCAGCGCGCCCATCGACCCCGGCCGGTCCCGGCCGGCGCCGGCGCGCAGAAGCTCGTCGGCCCGGGCGAGCAGCTTGGCGTGGCGGAGCCAGGCGAAGGCGGCGCGCTCGCACGACAGGATGTCGGTGGCGATCGGCCAGCCGTCGCCCTCGCCGCCGACGAGGCGCTCGGCCGGTACCCGGGCGCCGTCGAAGCGGACCTCGGCGAACTCGACGCTGCCGTTCGCCTGGCGGACCGGGGTGACCTCGACGCCGTCGGTCGCCAGGTCGACGAAGAGGACCGAGAGGCTTCGGTGGCGCTCGGCCGGGGGGCCGGTCCGGGCGAGGACGACGCAGTGGTCGGCCACCGATCCCCAGCTGGTCCAGACCTTGTGGCCGTCGAGCACGTAGGCGTCGCCGTCGCGCCGGGCGGTGGTCCGCAGCGACGTCAGGTCGGAGCCGGCGTCGACCTCGGAGAACCCCTGGCACCAGAGGCGCTCGCCCCGCAGCAACGCCTCGAGGAACGGCGCCAGGCGCTCGGGCGCCCACCACACCGCCAGCACCGGGGCGAGGATCTCGAGGTGCTCGAACGGGCCGCGGGCCGGCACCCCGGCCGCCGACAGCTCGTCGTAGAGGACGGCCCGGTGCCGGGCGTCGCCGCCGAGGCCGCCCAGCGCCGCCGGCCAGCCCCAGCGGTTCCACCCGGCGTCGTGGAGCTGGCGCTGGAGCCGGCGCCCGGCCGGGAGCCACTCCTCGAAGCTGGACCCGGCCGGCGCCGGCCGGTCGACGACGACCTCGGCCAGCCACCGTCGCAGCCCGGCGCGCAGTCCGTCGAGGCCGCCGTCGGTCACCGCTGCCTCCGCTGCGAGCATCGCTACGGCCGGTCGTCAGTCACTTCTCGTCCCGCCGCCGGGCCATGGCAGCCAGGGCGGCGCCGTGCTCGGGGCTGGCGCTCGACAGGTGCTCGCCGAGCAGCGCGAGGTCGAGGGCGTCGTGGACGCTGCGGGCGAGGTGGCGGTTGACCGCCTGCTTGGTGAACCGCAGCGCCGTCTCGGGCTGGGCGACCAGTCGGGCGGCCAGCGCCCACGCCTCGTCGACGGCGCTCCCGTCGGGGACCACCCGATTGGCCAGCCCCAGTTCGACGGCCACCTCGGCCGGGATCCGCTCCCCGGTGAAGAGGTACTCCTTGGCCCGGAGCAGCCCGGTGAGCAGCGGCCAGGTGAGCGCCCCGCCGTCGCCGGCCACCAGGCCGATCGAGACGTGGGGATCGGCCAGGTAGGCGCCGGCCTCGATCAGCACCAGGTCGCTCAGCCCGGCCAGGCTGCAGCCGAGCCCGACCGCCGGACCGTTGACGGCGGCGATCACCGGCCAGGCGAACTCGACCATGCCGCGGACGATCCGGCGGCCCTCGTCGAGCATGTGCTGGCGGTACGCCGGCTCCCGGTGCATCCGCTCGAGCACCCCGAGGTCGCCGCCGGCCGAAAAGGCGCGCCCGGTGCCGGTCAGGATCACCGCCCGGCAGTCCGCCTCCTCGGCCAGCTCCTCCCAGACGTCTGCCAACCGCCGGTGGAGGTGGCCGTCGGCGGCGTTCAGGGCCTCCGGCCGGTTCATCCGCAGGATCCGCACCGCACCCTCGCGCTCGACCACGAGCGGCTCGCTGGTTGCCATCGGAGTTCACAGTACTCAATATCGACGTCGACTTTGTAGCCTGCGGGCATGGCGGAGCCGGCGGAGGAACGCTGCTGCGCCGCTGCCCGGTGCCGACGCCGCCGGCGGTCGCCGAGGCGTACCGGCGAGCGGTCGGACCGGCCCGGGCTACGCCGGCGGCGGTGCGGCGGGGTAGCGCTCGGTCCGCCGGAGGAGCTTGCGGGCCGAGCGGCGGTAGGAGAGGAAGTCCACCGGGGTCGAGGGTTGGTCGTAGAGCCAGTCCAACGGGCTCCTCATGTCGTCGACGTACCCGAGGGCGAACGAGCCACGCTGGTAGCCCATCAGCCGGAGCAGGCCTTCGGGGAGCGTCCGGGCGACCTCCGGCGGGCAGGCCAGGTACTGGTTCTCCTCCTGACGGAGCCAGCCGAGCGAGTACCCGATGTTCATCCCGACGCGATGGACGTTCGAGGTGTTGGCTCCCCCGCCGTGGAACAGCGAGCCGGCGTACACCAGGACGGAACCCTTGGTCATCACCGCACCGGTGGTGAGCGACGGGTCGACTTCGGCCGGTTCCTCCTCCCAACGGTGGCTGCCCACCACGACTCGGGTGGCACCCATCTCCTCGGTGAAGTCGGTCACCGCCCACATCGTGCCGACCTCGGCCTCGAAGCCGGTCGGGAACGGGTACCGGTCGAACGACCACTGGTCCCGATGCAGGTCCTGTGCCGACTCGCCGGGCCCGATGTCGACCAGCTGGGTCAGGTCGATCTGGAAGGTGCTCGCATGGTCGCCGAGGACGAGGTCGAGGGTGTCGATGATCGTCGGATGGGTGATCAGCGGGCGGGCGCTCGGCGACCGGGCGACCAGCGCCCCGGTGCGCCGGGTGGCCTGGCCGAGGAAGTCGCTCCGTCCCTCGCTGGTGCGGCTGAGGTAGGGCTCGAGCTCGGCCCGCACCTGGTCCATCGTCGCCGGCGGCGCCAGGTCCGAGATCACGACGCACCCGTCCTCACGCAGCACCGCCGCGATCTCCGCTGCCGCGGTGTCGGCGCCCAGGGTCCTTGCCGCTCTCGGCATGATGAGGAATGGTACTGAACATGCCTCCGTTCCGGTTCGGCCTGCAGACCTCGATCGCTCCCGCGATGTCGGCCTGGAGGGAGCGGGCTCGAATGGCCGAGGGGCTCGGTTACTCGGCGCTGTACATCCCCGACCACTTCGACGCCCAGTTCGGCCCGCTGGTCGCCGCCACCGTCGCCGCCGAGGCGACGTCGAGCCTCCACGTCGGGACGCTGGTGCTGAACAACGACCTCCGCCACCCCGTCGTCCTGGCCGAGGAGATCGCCACCCTGTGCCTGGCGGCAGAAGGAAGGGTCGAGGTGGGGCTGGGAGCGGGGTGGCTCCGCAGCGACTACGAGGCGCTCGGTCTCGACTACGACGCTCCGGGGGTGCGGGTCGACCGGCTCGAAGAGAGCCTCGCGATCTTGAAGGCGCTGTGGAACAGCGGGGAAGCGACCTTCGCCGGGAGCCACTACACCGTCCGCCAAGCCCGCTGCGATCCTCTCCCGGCCACCCCTCCGCGGATCATCGTCGGCGGCGGGAGCCGGCGGGTGCTCACCCTGGCAGCGCAGCAGGCCGACATCGTCGGGGTGAACACCAGCCAGGCCTCCGGCGAGCGGGGTGGCGACCCGGCCGGCCGCTCGACGACCGAGCACTACGACCGCTGCCTGGAGTGGATCCGCCAGGCGGCGGGCGACCGCTTCGACGCCCTCGAGCTCCAGATCGCCGCCTTCGTCGTCATGGTGGTGGGCAACCGCCGAGCCGCGCAACGCACCGCCACCCTCCTCGGGTTCCCCGGAGACGACGCATTGGACCGCCCTGTCCTGCTGATCGGGACGGTCGACGAGATGTGCGAGCGCCTCGTCGAACGGCGCGAACGGTGGGGGTTCAGCAACGTGGTGGTGCCCGACGAGGCGATCGAGACGTTCGCACCGGTGGTGTCGCGGCTCGCCGGCACCTGAGCGACCGCCCGGCTCCGCCGGCCCGGTCGCCTGAGGAGGGCGCTCAGCCCAGCACGTAGTCGGCCGGGCGGACCTCGTGGGTGAGGCGCCAGTAGTGGACGAGGTCGTAGGGCCAGTTCTGGGCCGACCGCCCGAAGCGGTTGCGGTACCAGCTCGGGACGTCGGCCACGCCCCACGCCCGCAAGAGGTTGGCGGCGTCGATCTCGGCGTTGTACGCGTCGTGCACCCCCGGGCGGCAGTCGAGGCTCGACGATCCCTCGGCGGCCAGCAGGCCGACGCACCCGGTGATGTAGGCGGACTGGCACTCCGAGAAGTAGGTGATCGAGCCGTTGGCCACGATGTTGGTGTTCGGGCCGTACATCATGAAGAAGTTCGGGTCTTATGACGCTCTCGTGGGTACCTGACCGGGCCTGACCGCCCCCCATCCGCGGCGCAACGCCGCCTCCTTCCTAGCGTTTCTGGCTGCTCAGACTGGAAACGAGGAGGGAGAACAGCGTGCGCGTCAAGAGCGTACTGATCGCACTGTTGGGATTGGGCCATGCGGTGGTGCTGGTCGCCTGGGAGCTGGCCACGGCCGGTGAAGAAGGGCAGCGGCCCAACCTGGTGGTGAGGATCCGAGCGAGGGCACGAAGGCGCGGACGATGCGGGCGCTGTGGCGTGGTGGCGGCGTGGTTCGACCAGGGTGGCGGCGGGCGCCGGTGGCGCCCACATCGACCTCGGGTTCGCCACCTGCGAGCTGGTCGGTGACGCCCGCCGGGTCAGCTGTCCCACCCACGGTCCGAAGCTGGCCGCCGTCGCGTTCGCCCGCCACGGTGAAGTACAAGAAGGGTCAGCGCTACTTGACGGTCGTCTGCGACCACCTGACCGACAAGGTGATCTGGGCGGCCAAGGGCAGGAGCAAGGACACGGTCTCGGCCTTCTTCGACGCCCTCGGCGACGAGCGAGCGGCTCGGCTGCAGTTCGTGACGTGCGACGGGGCCGAGTGGATCCGCACCGTCGTGGCCGAACGGGCGAAGGGCGCCACGATCTGTCTGGACACGTTCCATCTGATCGGCTGGGCCACCGACGCCCTCGACGAAGTCCGCAGGGACGAGTGGAACCATCTGCGGCGCACCGGCGGGGCGGCGCTGATGCCAGCCTTCAGGCGGGCCCAGCCAAAGGCGGCCGCCGCGATGCGGCGCCGGGCGGCGGTCTCGTGGGCCGAGATCTCCCGCCCCAGCCGCGATGCTGAGAACGCCGGCCGGCCAGGTCAGCCGGCAGCCATGCCGACCACCGGCGCGTTGAGCGCCTTGCCGCCCATCGAGCCGAAGAAGCCGGCGTCGCCGAAGGCGAAGACCCCGCCGTCGGCCGCCACCTCCCAGTAGCCGCCTCCGTCGGGGGTGGCGGCGATGGCCACGATCGGGGCGTTGAGGTGCTGGCCGCCCATCGAGCCCGAGAAGCCGGCGTCGCCGAAGGCGAAGACCCCGCCGTCGGCCGCCACCTCCCAGTAGCCGTTGGCACTGAGGGAAGAGCTCGGGAAGGCGTCGGTGGTGGCGAAGACGGCCCCGGCGGTGGTCGGGTCCGACCTGTTGAACGCGGCGATCCAGCAGTCCTGGGCGTTGGCGCACGAGATGCGCGTGGGGCCGCCCCCGCTGGTGGCCGTCTCGGGGAACGAGGCACTGGTCGTCCACGTCGACCCGCCGTCGGTGGTGGACAGGACATAGCCGGTGATGCCCTGACCGTTCGACGAGACGGTGTTGCCGGTGGCCAGACAGTCGTCGGTCCCCGCTATGCAGGTCACATCGGAGAGCGCCGGGATCCCGCTCGGGATGGTCTGGGTCGTCCATTGGGCGCCACCGTCGGTGGTGGCGACGACGAGGCCGGACGAAGTGGACCCACCGACGCTCCAGCAGTCGGAGGCGTTCACGCAGGCGACGTGATTGAGGAACGCGACCCCGGCGGGGAGGGTCTGCTGGGTCCAGCTGGCGCCGCCGTCGGTGGTGGCGATCAGGAATGGGGTGTGATTGGAGGCCGACCCGGTCTCCCCCACCACCCAGCAGTCGGAGGCGTCGGCACAGGCGATCCCCGAGGCCGGCTGGACATCGCCGCTCACGTCGACCCCGGCGGGGAGGGTCTGCTGAGTCCAGCTGGCGCCGCCGTCGGTGGTGGCGATGATCGCCGGCGTGACGCTCAGTGAGCCACCCGAGCCCTGGTCGCCGATGGCCCAGCAGTCGGACGCGTTCACACAGGTGACCCCGTACAGGCCAACGATGCCACTCGGGACGGTCTGGGCCGACCACTGGGCACCGCCGTCGGTGGTGACGTCGACGATGCCGTACGAGGCGCTGGCGTTTGCGGCGATCCCGACGATCCAGCAGTCGGAGGCGTTGACGCAGGACACGTCGGTGAGGTAGCCGTAGAGGTCACCGTGCTGGACGGGCACGGACTGCGTGCCCCAGGAGGCACCGCCGTCGGTGGTCACCAGGACGCCGCCACCCGGCGAGGCGTAGGAGATGGCCACGCAGTGGGAGGCGTCGGTGCAGGAGATGCCGAACACCCCGCCGGTACCGGTGGGGAGAGTCTGCTGGGTCCAGCTGGCCGCGGCAGGGGCCGGACTGGCGGTGGACACCGCCGCCCCTCCCAGAGCGACCCCAGAAGCAAGGGCCAGCACGCCGAGCAGTCGCAGGAGCCGTGCCCAGGGCTTCACCAGGGCAACGCCCGCAGCGACGACGACAAACTTCTTCATGCCGACCCCTCCATCATCTCCATGTCCTCTGTGTCCGCCCTGTCCATCCGAGCCCAACGGGGACGGTAACGGTCGGAGAGCGGCAGTGGGAATGCCCGGGGGCAACTCCGTACAACCTCGTACAGGCCCCGGGGGCGAACGCGCCCGCGTCTACGATTCGCCCGATCCCGAACGCGGAGCCAGAGGGGGACACGGGGGGGTGGCAGAGCAGCACGCGGATCCCGAGAACGTCCAGACCAGGGAGGACCTCGGGCGCGCCCTGACCGTGCTGCGGTCGGAGGCGGGCCTGACCGTCCGGGAGCTGGCCCGGCGGGTCGACGCCCCGGCCGCCACGCTCGGGGACTACTTCGCAGGACGGCACCTGCCCGGCGCCAGGCAGCTTCCCCTCTACCACGCCATCCTCCATGCCTGCGGGGTGCGCGACGCTCCGGCAGTCGAACGCTGGGTGGCGGCGCTGACCCGGGTCCGGCTCACCGGCGACGGTCGGGCCGCCAAGGGTCCCGCCCCCTACCGCGGCCTCGACGCCTTCGGAGAGGCCGACGCCGACCTCTTCTTCGGCCGGCGGGCGGAGGTGGGGGAGCTGCTCGACCGCCTCGGTCGGATCCGAGAGCGGTCGTCGGCAGCCGGCGGGGGCGCGGTGGCCGTGGTCGGCCCGTCCGGCTCGGGGAAGACCTCACTGCTGATGGCCGGCCTCCTGCCGGAGGTTCGAGCGGGCGCACAGGGGGACGAGGCGACCCGGTGGGACATCGTGGTGCTCACCCCGGACCAGCTGGTCCCGGCAGCGCAGGGCGCGCCGAACGGTGCCCCGGCGACGCCGACGCTGGTGGTGATCGACCAGCTCGAGACGGCGCTCACCTTTCCCGCCGCCCGTCGCAGCGATCTCATGGCGCTCGTCGAGCAGCTGCAGCAGAGGTCACTGGTGGTGCTGGGACTGCGCGCCGACTTCTACCAGGCGGCGCTGACCGAGCCGACCCTGCTGGGGGCCTTGCGGGACCAGGTGATCCTCGGTCCCATGACCGCCGACGAGCTGCGCGAGGCGGTCGTCGGGCCGCTCCGGCATGTCGGTGCCGGCATCGAGGAGGGGTTGGTGGACCTGATCCTGGCCGACCTCACCCCCGGGAGCCCGCCCGGTTTCGCCCACGAGCCGGGCGCTCTGCCCCTCCTGTCCTACGCGCTGCTGGCCACCTGGGAGCGCGCCACCCGCAACCAGCTCACCATCTCCGACTACCGGGCGGTCGGGGGCCTGCGCGGGGCGGTGCGCCAGGCCGCCGAGGCGCTCTACGAGGACCTGAGCGGCCCCGAGCAGGAGCAAGCTCGGCGCCTGTTCACCCGGCTGGTGCGCCTCGACGGCGACGGCCCGCCGACCAGGAGGAGGGCCAGCCGGTCCGAGCTGGTCAGCGGTGGGAGCGCGGCGGATGGCAGGACGGCGGAGGCGGTGCTCGAGCGCTTCGTGGGCGCGCGACTCCTCACCGCCGACGCCCAGACGGTGCAGGTCAGCCACGAGGCGCTCCTCGATGCCTGGCCTCGCCTCGCCGCCTGGGTGGACGCCGACCGCGACTGGCTGCGGACGCACCACCGGATCACCGACGCCGCGCAGTCGTGGGTGGAGTCAGGCCGTGACGAGGCGCTGCTGTGGCGGGGAGGCCGGCTCGAGACGGCGCTCGAGCTGACGGCCGCTCCCGAGCACGAGCGGAACCTCAACCACACCGAGCGCGAGTTCCTGTCCGCATCCTCGGCGCACCGGCACGCCCAGGAGCGGGCTCGGCGCCGACGCACCAGGCGGACCCAGCAGCTGCTCGCCGTGGTGACCGCGCTGGCGGTGGCGGCCAGCGTGCTCGCCGTGGTGGCCGTCGATGCCCGGACCGCAGCCGAGCGGGCCAGGGACCAGGCCCTCTCGAGGCAGGTGGCCGTCGAGTCCCAGCAGCTGCAGCCGACCGATCCCTCGCTCGCCGCCCAGCTGGCCCTGGCCGCGTACCGGATCTCGCCGACCGTGCAGGCCCGTTCCACGCTGGTCGACGCCACGGCGGGCGAGATCCCCGCCCGCCTGCTCGGCCCGGTCGGCCCCGAGTTCGTCGCCGTCGCCGAGCGGGGGCGACTGCTGGCGGTCGCGCAGTCGGCGACCGACACGGTCGCCCTCTACCGGCTCCGGCCGAGCGGACGGACCGAGCTCGCGCAGGTCAGGGTCGGCCCGCCATCCGACAGCGACTTCGCGGTGGCCCTCAGCGCCAGCGGGAGGCTGCTGGCGGCTGGCGGGACCACGGACGCGGTCGGCCTCTGGGACGTCGCCGACCCCGCTCGGCCGCGCCGGCTCGCCACGCTCCGGGGGCTCTCGAGCACCGTGTACTCCCTCGACTTCGCGCCGGGCGACC
>Ga0209012_1002186_pt1 | contig 17835 bp, 16 predicted proteins | sample RS3BMetagenome_FD_184735 | JGI IMG/M metagenome (GOLD analysis project Ga0209012, IMG submission 184735) | Ferric oxide microbial mat and aquatic microbial communities from Rainbow Spring, Yellowstone National Park, USA - RS3B (SPAdes) (version 3) ...
GAAGAGGATCTTCAGGCTCTTCGCCTTCCTCCTCGCGGCGCTCATCTACTCCTTCTCCACCCTCTTCAGGGGCAGCCTGAGGAGGGAGGAGTTCAGGCTGCTGCTGGCGCTGGTTCTCATCCGGGGGATGGTGGAGGTCGAGATCGATCCGATCGAACCGTTCAGCGGCGATCATCATACCTGCCATGATCCATGTTTAAGGGATCCATATTTAAGGAGGTGATTTTGGGTCTACAGTTCAGGGCGGGGTGAAAGCTTTTAAACTCAAGTCACTATTTTTCCTCCGGATGCTCGCCTCCGGTCAACTTCTCGAAGATGAGGGGCGGGAGCCGATTCCTCCCGCAGTACCGGAGGGGGGCATCTACGAAGTCAAGTACGCGGGCAGGAGGACGAATGTGGTCCGCCTCCTGCCGAACGGCTTCCAGGGGAGGAAGCTCAGGAGGTTAGCGAGCATCTCAGCGAGGCTCTTCAACGAGGTCAACTACGAGAGGAGGCAGCAGTTCTTCCGCGGGGAGAAGGTGGACTTCGAGGGGACGTGGGACAGATACTATGAGAAGTACAAGGGTGCGCTCGGCGTCAACGCCCAGGCGGTCCTGCAGAAGAACAACGAGGCATGGAGCTCGTTCTTCTCCCTGCTGAAGCTGAAGAAGGAGGGGAAGCTGCCGCCCCACATGAAGCGCATCAGCCCACCAAAGTACTGGAAGGACAGGGAGACCAAGGAGAGGAGGCTCCTCTTAGTCGTCAGGCAGGACAGATATATTGTGGACGAGATGAACCACAGACTAGTCCTGAGGGACTTCGACGTGGAAATCGACTTCGCCGGCAGGCTGAGGTGGTACGGTAAGCAGGGCAGGCTGGAGATACGCTACGATGAGGCGAGGAGGGCCTGGTACGCCTCCATACCAGTTGAGGTCGGAGTTGAGACCACGAGGAATGGTAATGAGTCGAAGCATGTGGTCCGCGGGGAGAGGAAGTCGATCCGGATCGCGGAGCCGAAGGGCAAGGTGGCCGCGGGGGTGGACCTCGGGATCAACATACTGGCGAGCGCGGTGACGGGCGGCGGCGCCTGGCTCCTCTACAGGGGATCCAGGGCGAAGGAGGACTTCTTCTACCTCACCAAGGAAATAGCTAAGATACAGTCCAAGGCGGACCGCGCCAGGAAGGGCGGCGACAATGAGGAGTTCCAGAGGCTCAACAGGAAGAGGCGGAGGCTGTTCCGGAAGCTCGCGGGGCGCACGGCGCACCTCTACAGGAACCTGGCCAACCATCTGGTGAGGAGCCTCTGGGAGCTCGGGGTCTCGAAGATTTACCTCGGGTATCCCCGCGATATAGCGCAGGATAAGGGCAACAAGCTCACCTCCAACCTCTGGAGCTACCGCAAGCTGATGCGCGCGATCGAGCTCAAGGCGCAGGAGTGCGGCATCCGCGTGTACGAGGTCGTGGAGTACAACACCTCGAACCACTGCGCGGTCCACGACACGGAGGTGACGAGGGGCCCGAGGGGCGTGGTCACCTGCCCGCTCGGACACAGGCTACACAGCGATCTCAATGGAGCGCTGAACATTCTGAAGCGCGGCGCGGGCGTGATCCCGGCAACGCTCAAAGGGCCGCTCTCCTTCCTCGTGGACCACGGCGGAGTAGCGTCCGTCAAAGCGGCGTTAACTGCCGAGACCCCCGCCCCGGGATCCCTCGGGGAACCCTCGCCCTTCTAGGGCGGGGAGGGGGTCAGCAACTACAGTAGCGTGGCTGTCCACACTGAGGATCACGGCTGGATCTACGCCAACACGAGCGGCTCCGTGGATCTCCTGACGCTCCAGAACCTGAGCGTTGTGCTCGCGCAGGTGAGCGTGCCGGCCAACGATACAGTGAACGAGGTCCGCCTCTACGTGGCTAACGCGTCCATAGCGGTCAACGGCACCAAGTACTCCCTGATGCTCCCCAGCGGAATCCTGAAGATACCGGTAAACCAACGCCTCCCGCGCCGCGCAGGGCGCGCTGGTGGACCTGCAGCCTCACGTGGTGGAGGCATATGTTGGCGATAAGCCCGTGTTCATGATGGCGCCGGCCGCCGTCGCCGTCCCGCTGAACTACACGGCCCCGCCCGGGACCGTCCACCATATACCGAGGGAGCTGCGCGCGGCGCTCGCGCGCTCGGCCGCGAACGTGACTGTGACCTCCGCCACGATACAGGTGGTCGGGAACGAGACCATAGTCAGCATAACTATGATGAACGAGGGAAGCGAACCCGTGCAGGTCCTGGGGGTGGGCATCGACGGCAACTGGAGCCTGAGTGCGCCGCCGATCGAGATAAATGTAGGGGGCGTGAACGCTGTGATCAGTGTGAGCGGCGCCACCGCCCACATGCACATGGTGTTCTTCGCCAACGGGACGCAGCTGGTACCGGCGCTGCAGCTGGCCGCCCCGCGCATGACGGTCGGATCACTCCTGCCGCCGAACGCGCGGCCGGGTTCCGGCGCGGCGCCCATGAACGCCAGTGGTGGATGGGGCCGTGGCGCCCCATCAATCGGCTGGAATCAGACAATATCACCCATCGCCAACCAGATGCCGTCGATCAACAGCACGCCAGAGCCGCCGATGCCCGTGCTCATGATGCCCGGCTATACGCTGGGGCCCGGACAGAGCGCCACGTTCGTATTTGAGGGCACCATAACACTGGGGCCGCATGTGGGATCCGATGGATCAATGAAGCCGGTCACGATAACGCTGACGCCGATCGCCGGACAGAGCTACGGTATAACGGTGATGACTATACCCACATCCAACGCGACCGCCACCGCGACGGCCGGCTGACCGCCCCGCGAACTCACACAACTTTCTTTTTTACAACTTATCAGTCCTGAGAGGCGAGGCTGCCCGCGCGCGACGGGAGGCGCTGTTCATATTACGCAAATAGCCTGCTCTATGGATCTGGACGCGACCGGGCGACGTGGCGCATTATTCATTAATAACAAAAATAACAAGGATAAAGGCGCACCGTGACCACTGCGCGTCAGCGATATACCGTGCCGACGGAGGCCTGCGCGGGCTTCCTAACTACTCTGGCGGGACCTTGACCAAGCTGATGATGGCCCCGTCGCGCGCTGGACCTGCTGGCTGATGAGTATCGCGTCATGCTAGTGCTGGACCCCGACCCGTCGATCAGGCGGGCGGCGGACCTGCTGGGGGCGCGGACGCGCCGAGGCCGTGAGGCGCGGGGGTGGGCTCCAGGGCTGGATGTTTTCCCATTTTCGCAATGCCGTGCATGACAGAAACGCTTCCTTCTATCTCTTCAAAGAGTCCTCGTGGCGACATCGAGGAGTCTCCTTTTCCTTGCTGATCGCGTGGAACCCCCGCGGCCATCGGTGATAAAGTGAACGGCAAACATCGCTCCTTCTAGGGGCGGGGAGGAGGTCGGAGTAATGGCTATTCATATACATCTGTTGAGTAGCAGCCGGTGAACTACCCCGCCCTCGCGGGCAGGGCTTCCCGCTTCATTGCCCCACCTTGCCCGCTGAAAGCGGGTAGAGGGCGGAGCTCCACGGGCTCCAGGGGTGGTTCCCACCCCGATCTCCTCAGTATATTGAGGGATGCGTTGTAGTCGCGGTCCGCGGCCCAGCCGCACCTGGGACAGAAGAGGACGCGGTCGGAGAGCCTCATCCCCCTTCGCGGGAGGGGTCTTCCACCCCCAAACCCTTAGTGATAAATACGAGATGCACATATGGGGTTCGTTGCCGGAGGATGTGAGGATAGCCAAGTTGATCTTCGATCCAAGCGGCTACTCCGTGTGGGCTGCCGGCGATGAGCTCGAGTACATAGTATCGCTCGATCCTCCGATGTGCACATGCCCCGATTTCTCGTTCAGGTTAGCGCGTGGACGGCCATCTCCCTGCAAACACATAAGGGCGGTCCTGAGGGCCGCTTACTGGGGGGAATACGGCGTGATTCACGAGGGAGATGGCGATCTGATGGCGATGCTCACCGGGATTCCACAGCGCTCGCCCCGCCGTTGAGCGCCGCCAGGTTAGCCTCCAGGAGCCCCGGTTCTTGAAAGCGCGCCCGGGCGGCGCGGACCAGCCATTCCAGCGGCAGCGCGCGCCCTCCCGAAAGCGCTCCCAGCAGCGCGATGCCGGTCAGAATCCTGGGCTCCCTGAGACCACGGCCCGCCTCCTCCGCTATTCTAGTTGCATCGATGGAGATCACGCTGGCATCCAGCCCGGTCGGCGGCTTCAGAAGGGACGAGTTGACCACGAGGATTCCCTTCCGCTCCAGCTGCAGATATCTCCTTGAGGCCAGCGGATCCGCCAGCAGCACCGCGCGGTACAGATGCGGAAGGGGATCGTCCACAGCATTCTCGGATCCGACCACGGCGCTCTCCACGCGGCCTCCCCTTGTCTGCGGGCCATACGTGGGAACGGCGGTAGCGTACATGCCGGCCTGCATGAGCGCGAGGGCCAGCAAATTTCCAGCCTCCACCACGCCCTGTCCACCCCTGCCGGACAGCAGCACGGATATCAAGCGTCCACCCCCAGCCTATCCCTGCAGAGTCCCGGGGGATGTGCTTTGGCCGCGACCTCGTGCGCGTAGAACTTCGCCTCGTCCACCGTCATCTTCCAGTTCACGTTGCACGTGCCGATGAATTCCACGAACGAGAAACCGCCCATCAGCTGTGTCCTGAGGGCGGATAAGATGGCCCTGTACGAGTCGATCACGGGCCGGAACGAGTAGATGACCTTCCCATTTCTCATCACGGGCTTCGGCGCTATGATGACCCTCCTCAGGTACGCCGGTCCCTCGATGGATGCCAGTATTCCGCAGACATCGGTCGGGGGACCCTCCACGCCGGCCCCCCTTCCCCTGGGGGTCGTGGTGGTCCTCATGCCCTGCGGAGTTGTCGGGGACATCTGTCCCCCGGTCATCCCGAATACCATGTTGTTGTACATGAACACGGTCACCGGCATCCCCCTGCCGGCTGCCCCCAGCAGTTCGCCGATCCCTATGCCGCCGGCATCCCCATCCCCCTGGACCGAGAAGACGACGAGGCCCGGCTCGAGGAGCTTGATCGCGGTCATGAGGGCGGGCGCCCTTCCATGCGGCGCCTGCACGTAGTCCACGTTCAGGAACTCGTGTGCGAGGACTGAGCATCCGACGGATCCCACCATGACGGCCCTCTCGACGAGGCCCAGCTCCTCGAGCGCCCTCGCTATCAGCTTGAGGAGGATGCCGTGCTCACACCCCGGACAGTACGACGTGGGGACCCCGGGATATATCGACGATATGCAGCCGGCGTCCATCGCGCGATCGCCTCCTCCGGCTCGACGATCTCCCCCCCGGCCGCCGCAATCGACTCCACGAGCGGCCCCAGCCTGGCGGCGACCTCCTCGTGGAGCTGGCCCTCGCTCATCTCAACCACGATTACCCTCCTGCCCTCCGCCGCGGCTTCCAGCTCCCCCCAGGGAAACGGGCTGAGCGTGATCGGGCGGAACACGCCGACCTTCCTTCCGCGTTCCCGGAGCTTTCTGGCGGCGCCCTCGGCCTTCCTGGCTGCCACGCCATACGCAACGAGCACGGTGTCCGCGCCGTCGCACGCGATGCATTCGAAGTCCTTCACGCGCGACTCTATCTCCCTCCACTTGGCGGACAGCCGCTCCTTGTGGATCCGCATGTCGTGCGGTTCCAGATACATGGAGTTCAGCAGGTGCCTGGCGCCCCCGGCCCTGCCCCTGACGGCCCATCCCACGTCGGATTTCACTTCCCCCAGATCCGGGACCTCCACCGTCTCCCTCATGTGCACCACTATTGCGTCGGTGAGCACGACGACCGGTATCCGGTACTCGAACGCTAGGCGGAATCCCCTGTTAACGTGCTCCATGGCCTCCCCGACGCCCTGCGGCGCGAGCACAATGGCCTTGGATCCGCCGTGCCCGAGCGACCTGGTGACGAACAGGAAATCGCTCTGCTCGGGCTCGACGTTCCCCAGCCCCGGCCCTCCCCTGTTCACGTCAACTATCAGGAACGGAATCTCAGTTCCAACCGAATAGGATACGCCCTCCGCCATCAGGCTCAGCCCGGGACCCGACGTGGCGGTCATCGCCAGGTGCCCCGCCGCGCCCGCTCCCATCAGCATATTGACCGCCTCCACCTCGCTCGACGCCTGGAGGAACACCCTGTAGCGGGGGAACCTGGGATCGCCCTGCTCCGCCGCCATGAACTCCATTATCTCGGAGCTGGGGGTTATCGGATACCCGAAGTAGGCCTCGACCCCCGACATGAGGGCCGCGAGGCCGATGGCCTCGGCACCCCTGAGGAGCTCCGCGGTCACAGCCCCTCCCCTCCGGCACCCACGCGCACTATCTCCAGTATGGAGTACTCGGGGCAGACCCAGTAGCAGGCAGTGCATCCCGTGCACGCGCCCACGTCCCCCTCGTACTTCCACTCCACGTAGTGATAGCCCAGGGAGTTGATGGCCTCGGACAGCCTGAGGTTGCCCATCGGGCACGCGGCCACGCAGATGCCGCAGCCCTTGCACTTCCCGGGATCGATCCTCACATCCCACCTCGAGCCGACGGTCCTCGCCTCCACACGCCATCCCCCTGATATTGTAACAGTGTTCCCTTGGAGATAAGGTTTCACGTCGAAACTCGCGGGGCATTTTATGAAAAATACTCCAAATACGGCTGAAATAATTATTATATAACGGCAAAAATACGTCCATCTCGGCTGATTTCGTTACCCGAATTTAAACTATGGCAATATATATGTCTATTAAATATAATTTATGGTATTATATGGTGAATTTAATGTAATTTATCTGAAGTCAGGAGGCGGTGTGCTGGGCCGTCCACTGTACACGGAGTGCCGCATACCTTAAACCCCCGATCCCTTAAAGGAGGGGCGGCTCCGTGGGGAGCGCGCTCGCGGGCCCCGGTAGCATAGATCGGTCAATGCGCCCGCCTTGTAAGCGGGAGACCGCGGGTTCAAATCCCGCCCGGGGCTCTATCCTCAACGGCCACGGTAGCGCCTCACAGCGCGCTCCCCCAGGTAATCATATAGGATCTCCCTAGCCCCGGCGCCCACGTCCAGCATCCTCGAGTCCCTCGCTAGCCTCTCCACCCTCGTGCCCCTCGCGAAGCCGGAGCCGCCCATCAGCTGCACCGCGACCCACGCGGCCCTCTGGGCGAGCTCCGCCCCCGCGACCTTCGCCACAGCTGCGTCCAGCGGATCGGCGCGTCCGTCCCTCATTACCTTGGAGGTCGCGACGTTCATGAGGGACTCCAGGAGCCTCGCCCTCATCTCCAGCTCGGCGAGCATCCATCTCACGCCCTGGTAATCCCCAAGCTCCACCCCTGATATCCTCTTGGAGAGAGCTCCGGGCCCCACCTCCTCCAAGAGTCCCTCCATGATCCCGAGCCCTATGTAACCGTAGCTGAGCCGTTCATGGTTTATCGCCTCCAGCGCCTCCCTGATCCCCTTCCCGGGAACCCCTATTCTCCTGCCCCTCGCGCCCTCGAGCGCGACCCTGGAGACGCCCGCCCCCCTGAAGGTGTACAGGTCTAGGGGCTCGGCGCGGACGCCCGGTCCTCTCTCCACCATGTAGAGCGTAGGGCCCTGTGGCCCGTTGGCCAGCACCAAGAAATGCGTTGCGTAGATCCCGTTGCTGGCGAAGACCTTCTCGCCCGTCAGGATGGCCTCGTCCCCGCTCCCCATCTCCTCGGCCGCCGTCCTCAGGTTCCCCCTGACGTCCGACCCTCCACCGGGCTCCGTCACGCACAGAGAGTAGATGCCGCCCTCCACCCTCATCCCCAGGGATACGGACGCGGACGTGGCTATCACGTGTGCCACCGCCGGGCTCCACCTGGAGGCGATCCTCACGAGCCCGTGCACATCCCCAATCCCAGCGCTCAGCGCCTTGAAGGCGCCGACCTCCTCGAGCCCTCTGAGGAGCTCTTCGTCCAGGGCATTCCCGGAGTCCACCTGCCCCGCGTAGCGGGGCAGGACCCTCAGGAGGTACTCGGCTGCGCCTTCCAACATGGAATCAGTTTCGCGCCGAACGATATAAAAGTAATCCACGGGCTGCTGTGTTGCACGGCTCCCCGGCGAGCGGCCCAGCGGTCCCTCCCGCGGGAGGCCTCGGATCTGCACGATGAATATGTTGTATATGAACGCCTTCATTATCATCTCCTTCGCCATATTGGCGAACTTCCCCGCAGTGACGTACTCCCCGAATATCCTCTTTATCGCCGAGAAGGCCCCCTCGACCCTCCATCTGGATCCGAACCCGTGGATCCTGGACCACGCCCTCGGCTTGAACTTCCGCCCTTTGACCACCGCCTGCTTCCCCGCAGCGCCTCGTCCTAGCAGCGCTAGCCCCCATCTAACATAGCTCGGGTAACGCGTGCCCGGCGTAAGTGCGCGTGGATCAAAATCGGTGGACAACGAGTTCAGATCGCGCAACACAGCAGCGCTCCCGATAAAAATGTATGTGCAGGGGGTGGGATTTGAACTCTACATGTGGTGTTCAAAAAGGGGGAGTCCTCCTCCTGATCTGTATATGATTCGCGGTCATTGCGGACCGGGCGGAGGACTCCCCTCGGATTTAGGTTCATCGATCGGCTTAAGGTAATGGAGCCTCCAAACCCCCAGTAAAGATAAAGGCAGCTACATTACTTAATCATTTCACACAATGCGCTCACTCGACGTATTCCTGGATCCGCGCTCGATAGCAGTTGTCGGCCCCTCTCCGCATGGTAACCTCGGCACAGCGTGTTTAGAGAACCTGTTATCCATGAAGTCCGAGGGAGTGCTCAAGGCGGACATCCACTGCGTAAATCCCAACTACCCGGAGGTTCTTGGGACTCCCTGTGAACCCGACCTTCCCCAGGCGGAGCTTGTCGTACTCATAGTGCCCACCTCGCTCACGGTCGATTATCTCAGGATGGCGATTGCAAAGGGCTACGAGGGCGCCATAGTGATATCGGGCGGCTTCGGGGAGGTGGGAGGCCGTCCTCTGAAGGAGCAGCTCGACCTCGGGGCTATGAGGATGCTCGGTCCCAATACGTTAGGAGTGGTAGACACATACAGCGGCGTCTTCACATTCTTCGCTCCGTTTCGCAAGGGGGGAAGGGAGAACTTGCCGAGACCCAAGAGAGGGAGCCTGGCGGTCATCTCACAGAGTGGGCAACTCGGCGTCGCGCTATACGATGAGCTGTGCTCCTCAGGTCCGGGCGTGAGGGCGATAGTGACCTTGGGGAACGCCGAGGACGTGAACATTGCGGAGTCCGTGGAATACTTCGCGCAGGACCCTCTGACCTCTGCCATATTGATCTACGCCGAGGGATCCTCGGAGGGGAGGTCGCTCATGGATGCCGTCAGGAGGGCCAGGGAGAACGGCAAACCCGTGATATTTCTGCTCGGAGGGATAACACAGGTTGGGAAGAGGGCCACCAGCTCCCACACGGCATCCGTGCTCTCCTCATCGTTCGTGGTGACACAGGCGCTGCGTCAAGCCGGGGCGTACGTCGTCTCATCGCTCGAGGATGCCTTGGACGCGGCAAAGGCCGCGGTCACGATAAAGTCGGACCCCGGGAGCAATGTCGCGGTGCTCACGAACAGCGGCGGCCAGGGCGTGCTCGCGGCCGATGCCCTGAGCTCAATGGGCTTCGCGCTCCCCGATCTCTCATCCTCGCAGAGGCTCATCGCGCTCAAATCCTCCGGCGCCATACCGCCGATATCCTCCATCGCGAATCCCATCGACGTGACCGGGGGCGCCGGGGACGATGGATTGTTTGCAGCATATTCCGCACTCATGGGGGATAGCTCCGTTGACTCGGTGCTTCTGATACCCACTCACCACGCCCTGCCCATAACGCTGGGTCTGCCCACCAAGATAGCGGCCGCCCGGGCCAAGCCCACGGTGGTCTCCGAGCTGGGCAGCTCCGAGCTGGCGGAGCTCATGAGGGCCGCGTACGACTCTCTAGGCCTACCATCGTATCCCAGCTCGGAGAGGGCCGCGAGGGCGCTCCACGCCGTGAGATGGCTCGCGGCGAATCCAGGGACGTGGACCCTCGGGAGGTCCGCGCGCGGGGGGCTGGAGGTCCGCGGCGAGCTCTGGCCGGACCTGGTGGATGCACTCGCGTCCATGGGATTCGATGTGCCGGAGTGGTCATGGGTGGGTTCATCGGGCGACTGGCCCGACGACGGCTATCCGGCCGTGCTTAAGGTCCACGCCCCGTCCCTTGTCCACAAGACCGAGGTGGGCGCGGTCGTCGTCGGGATACGCGACGCGCGCGAGATGGACGAGGCCGTGCGCAGGCTGGCGCCGATCGCCAGGTCCGCGTCCGGCAGGCTCTACGCGCAGAGGATGGTCCGTGGAGTCGAACTCAGGGTCGGGCTCGTGAGGGATCACGACTTCGGGTGCGTGATTGACGTCGGCCTGGGCGGGGTCGTAACGGAACTCATCGGGGATCACTCCGCCAGGGTGGCTCCGGTGACGGAGGGCGAGGCGCTCTTCATGCTCTCGGAGCTCAGGTTGAGGCCCCTTCTAGAGGGCTACAGGGGGATGCCGAGGGCGGACATGCACAGGCTATCTTCCGCGATCGCCGCGTTCAGCGACGCCGCCTGCTCCCCCGGGATCTCGGAGCTCGAGGTGAACCCCCTGATCGTGGATGGCCCGAGGATCTACGCGGTGGACGCGAGGGCATCGCTCTTTAAATAGCGGAATCGCACATCGAAACCCGATGGAGAGGATCAGCAGGGGTCTCGAGGACGTCGACATCAAGTGGACCAGGCTGACGACGATAGATGGTGAGAGGGGGATCCTCAGGTACGCCGGCTACAGCGTGGAGGATCTGATCAGCGGCGGCGCTTCGGCCGAGGAGATACAGTACCTCTTCCTGTACGGCGAGCTGCCGCGGGAGGGGGAGCTCCGCGGCTTCGTTTCAAAGGTGGAGCGCGGCTACAGGGTCCCGGTGCACGTCACGTCGGCCATCTCCAACCTCCCCGGGTCGTCCGATGCGGTGGCGCTCCAGATGGGGGCGTTCGCGTCGCTGGCCGCTTCCGAGCGCTTCAAGTGGGACAAGACGACCGACAGGGACGTAGCCGCCTCCGCGATAGGCAACATGCTCACGATCACCGCGGACGTCTATCGCCATGTTAACGGATTGCCGTTCGTCGAGCCGGATCCCCGCGGGGGCTACGCGAGGACATTCCTCAGGGCCGCGCTGGGAAGGGAGCCCACGGACGATGAGTCGCGCGCCATGAACGCGGCGCTCATACTCTACATGGATCACGAGGTCCCGGCGTCCACGACCGCGGGGCTCGTCGTGGTCTCCACGCTCTCCGACATCTACTCAGGCGTAACTGGCGCGCTCGCCGCGCTGAAGGGGCCGCTCCACGGGGGCGCCGCCGAGGCCGCGATAGCGCAGTTCGCGGAGATAGGTTCTGAGGACGCGGTGGAGAGATGGTTCCAGGAGAACATAGTCACCGGCAAGAGGAGGCTCATGGGATTCGGCCACAGGGTCTACAGGACCTACGATCCCAGGGCGAGGATATTCAAGGGGTTCGCGGAGCGCCTGGCTCCCAGGAATCCGGACGCCCTGAGGTACTATCGCGTGGCGCTGAAGCTCGAGGAGCTGGGAATCGCGCAGTTCGGATCCAAGGGCATATACCCCAACACCGACTTCTGGTCCGGGATCGTCTACATGTCGATGGGGTTCCCGCTCAAGAACAACATATACACCGCGCTCTTCGCGCTCTCCAGGATCACCGGATGGCTGGCGCACTTCATAGAATACGTCGAGGAGCAGCACCGCCTCATAAGGCCCAGGGCCGTCTACACCGGCCCCGAGGAGAGGAAATTCATCCCCATCTCGCAGCGCTCATAGCGTCGACCTGCGCACGGCCTCCCGGGCTATTTTTCCGTCCAGCTCCTCGTAGTCATGGTAGCGTATGACCTCGTACTGCTCCTTCCTGCTCATCAGTCTATCTAGGAAGTCGCCCTGGGTCCCCTTCTCCATCAGGTGCGCGTACGCGTCCATAGCGGCCCTCGCGGCGGCCCTGAACGCCGTGACCGGAAATATCACGACCCTGTAGCCCATTTCGCGGAATTCATGCGCGCTAATGTACGGGCTCTTGCCGAACTCGGTCATATTGGCCAGCAACGGATATCCTATCCTCCTCGCGGCCTCCGCGAACTCCTCCCTGCTCAGCAGCGCCTCCGGGAATATCAGGTCAGCTCCGGCCCTTCCGTACAGATTGCCCCTCTCGATCGCCTCGTCGAGCCCCACAACCCCCCTGGCATCGGTCCTGGCAACCACCAGCGCCCTCCTCCTCGCCATCAGGGCGGCGGTTATCTTCTCGACCATCTCCTCCACGCCCACGACCTCCTTGCCCTCCAAGTGGCCGCATCTCTTCGGCATCCTCTGATCCTCTATCTGTATGGCGTCCGCCCCCGCCTCCTCCAGGACCCTCACCGCGCGGTGGACGTTGAGCGCCTCCCCGAATCCCGTATCCGCGTCCACTATGATCGGGAGGCCTGTGACCCTCCTTATCCTCCTGACGGCCTCCGCCACCTCATCGAGCGTTATCAGCCCCAGGTCCGGGAGCCCAATCGACGACGTCAGCGCGGCGCCCGACAGGTAAAGTGCGCGGAATCCCGCCCTCTCGGCGAGGAGCGCGGAGAAGGGGTCCCAGACCCCCGGGGCTATCAGGAAATCCGAACCCAGGATTCCCTCAGACGACAAGGTCCTCCGCCTCGAGTCCCTCGGCCCTCATGGCCATTTCTATCGAGTCCTCGCGGAGCCCCAGCTTCCTGGCCTTCTCGGCGACTTCCGCGTCGCTCATGGGCCTGTCGGCGTGGCCCCTGGGGAGCTCGAGGTACGACTCACGGGTTCCCCGGTCGGTCCTCACCGTTATCCTCACCGGGAGCTTCTTCGGGTACATGGCTGTGAGCTCCTCCCTCTCCACGACCTTCACCCTGGACATCACGCGCTCCACGTCCGGATCCCCTATCAGGTCGTACGAATCCAGCCAGAATCTGCGCTTCATGAGCGCCACCGAGACCATGAAGGGCAGGCTGTGATCAGCGGTCTCCCTGTTCCTCGGCGCCCACTTGCTCGGGTCGTCCGCGAGTATTGTCTTCGCCGCCTCGTAGGTCTCCACCAGCACCTCCTCGACGTCTCCCTCGAACTCCATCGAGAGCGCCGCCTCTATGGCCGCCTGCGCGTGATATTCCGCGGGGTACTCCTTGATGTGCGTCCTGAGTATCCCCCTGGGCTCCCCGAGTCCCTCGAAGGCCTCCTCGTGCACCTCCCTGAGTATCAGGTTTACCAGCCCCATTCTGCCGGAGAACGGGAGCGCGGGGCCGGTGAAGCCCTCCCTCGCCAGGAGGGCCGCGAACGTCGCGTTGCGGGACGCGTTCGCCGCGGCGCCGGCCTTCCACATCGAGAGCGCACCGCTCCTCGTCTCCCTAAGCGCGACGTTGGGGACCAGCGCGAGCGATATCGCGTTCTTTGTCCTCGCGCGGTCGAGCCCGAGCAGCTTGGACAGCGCCGCCGCCTCGGCCACGCCGAGGAATAACACATGGTCGAATCCCTTGGCCCTGAGCGACGAGTAGTCGCAAAGCCTCACCCCTATCTCGTATCCGATCGCCGCCGCCTCCACGAGCCTCCTCCCGGTGGCCCCTATGGCTGCGCCCACGGCCAGGAGCCCGCCCAGCATATCGCTCGGATGCAGCGGCTCCCTCGAGAGGTATGTGTCGTTGAAGTCCAGGTACCTGATGAGGAATGAATTGTAGAACGCGGAATAGTCCGGCGAAAGCGCGGTTCCATCGACAGCCCTCGCGGTCCCCTTGAGGATAGCGCCGGCCGCCCTCAGCGCGCCGGCGGCCGGGGAGCGCGACGAATAAGCTGCGTTCGCCAGGGAATCCACGAGCCTCCTGTCGACCTCGTGGACGACTTCACGGGGGATCCTCTCGTATTCCACACCCTGCACGTAGTCCGCTATTATATCCGAGATCTCCTCCATTGAGGGGGATATTTACCGCGGCGCAATATAAATGGATGGCGCGCCCCCTCCCGGCCTCAATCGGTCAGCCAGGCCTCAGCTCGTATGTCAGGTAGTCCTCCGGTTCCCTCCTCACCACCGCGAGCCTCACCTTCATGCCGACCCTGAGCTTCCCGGGATCCCCGTTCACCCACGCCAGGACGTTGACGCCCTCCGGCATCCTGGCTATTCCGACTGTGTAGTCCGCGTGATTGGAGAAGCTCGTCGGCTTGACGTTTATCACCGTGTAGGTCAGCAGCTCCCCCTCATCCGAGAGTTGGATCCACTCCACGTCGCCCGATCCGCACCTGCTGCAGAAGGACTGGGGCGGGAAGCTGACCTCCCCGCAGCGCGCGCATCTGGTCGCTAGCACCCTCCCCTCGGCCAACCCGTCGTAGAAGCGCTTGGTCCTCTCCACGCTTATGACGTATCTGAGGTCGAGCTCGCGCTGATCGAACCACTCGGCGCTCCCGGTCCTCTGGTCCTTCACCAGCGGCAGCCCCATCGTCCTCTTGGAATCCTCCGCGCGCGACTCGATGTCCTCCTCCCCCACGGCCCTTCACCTCCCCTCCAGCGAGAGCACGGTCACATACGCGTAGTGCCCCGTGCCGCCCACGTTGTGGGCGAGCGCGCTCCCCCTCCTCACGTCGGCCTGCCTCTCGCCGCCCACCTTCCCGAGGAGCTGATGGTGGAGCTCCGCCACCATGGACTCGCCGGTCGCCCCTATCGGATGGCCCTTCGCCTTGAGGCCGCCGTCCAGGTTAACCGGTATCAATCCCCCCTTGTAGGTCTGTCCCTCCCTGACTAGCGATATGCCCTCGCCCCTCCTCGCGAATCCCAGGTCCTCGTACGCCATGACCTCCGCTATCGTGAAGCAGTCGTGGACCTCCGCCAGATCGAAGCTCCGGGCCGCACCCTCCGGATCGATCCCGGCCCTCGCGTAGGCCTCCCGCGCGGCCCTCCTGGCGGCATCCAGTCCCAGGAAGTCGGCCCTCCTGCTCAGGTTCGCCGTGCCGGTCGCCGCCCCGATCCCCCTGATCCACGTGACCTCACCTCCATGCCTCCTGATGAAGTCGTCGCTCGCCAGGATCACCGCTGCGGCCCCGTCCGTTATGGGGCTGCAGTCGTAGAGCTTGAGGGGCCACGCCACGTACGGCGACGACATGCACTTCTCCACGGTTATCCTGTTCCTGAACTGGGCCCTCTCGTTGAGCGACCCGTAGTAGTGGTTCTTGACCGCTACCCCGCACAGATCCTCCTCCCTCGCGCCGTACCTCGACATGTACGCGGTCGCGTAGAGCGCGTAGTATCCCGGGAAGGTGAGGCCGAAGTTCTCGAACTCCCACATGTAATTGCCCGCCCTCCCTATGAGCTCCACCACGGTCGGCGTCGTGGATTCCTTCATCTTCTCCACGCCGAGGGCCAGCGCGACGTCCGCTCCGCCCGATGCGACCGCATCATATGCGGCCTTCACGGCGGCGCTTCCCGAAGAGCATGCCGCCTCCACGCGCATGGATCCACCCCCGAGCCCGAGCGCCTCGGAGACCAGGACCGCCGGCAGCGACTCGCTGCTCCACATTCCCATGTTGGACACGAAAGCCGGGCCAATATCCCTCGGCTCCAGATTCGCCTCCGCAATCGCGTCGCGAAATGCCTCCCACGCAAGCTCCGCCATGTTGGCGTCCTGCCTCTCCCCGAACCGCGTGTACGCGGCACCCAGGATCCCCACACCTCTGGGCTCCATCAAAGATCACATAGCGTACTTGGGTGAACTACCCCGCCCTCGCGGACGGGGCTTCCCGCTTCATTGCCCCACCTTGCCCGCTGAAAGCGGGTAGAGGGCGGAGCTCCACGGGCTCCAGGGGTGGTTCCCACCCCGATCTCCTCAGTATATTGAGGGATGCGTTGTAGTCGCGATCCGCGGCCCAGCCGCACCTGGGACAGATGAAGACGCGGTCGGAGAGCGCCAGGTCCTCCCTCACGTACCCGCATCTGGCACAAGTTTTTGATGTGAAAGCGGGGTCAACCAATATAAATGTCTTCCCGTACTTCTCGATCTGGTGCTTCAATATGCTCCTGAGCTCGTGGAATGCAGCGTCCTGTAGTCTCATCCTCAACCTCCTGTAAGCCTTACCTACCAGTTCCTTGACGTCTATGTCCTCCATCACGATGACGTCGTAGTTGTCGGAGAACCACTTCCCGAGCTTCATGTATATATCCCTCCTCATGTTCACCATGTGCTCGTAGGCCCTGGCAAGTTTTATCCTGGCCCTGAACCAGTTGTTCGATAGGAACCTCTTCCTCGAGAGGGATCTCTGCAATCTCCTCACCTCCTCGAGAGCCCTCTCGTAGGACCTCGGGTTGGGGACGTATCCCCCGTCGGAGGTCGTCAGGAGCTTCTCCACGCCGACGTCCATCGCCACTGCCCTGTTCGCCTTCGTCCTGGGCGACTGGGGGAACTGGAACTCATGATCGACCACGAAGGTGATGTACACCCTCCCCGATGGCGCCAGCTTAACTATAACCCTCCTGACATCCTCCAGCGGGAAGTCCCTGTGGACTATGACCTTGAATATCCCCAGCTTTGATAATTCCAGCGTCACCTTCCTCTTCTTATTTTTACTCCCGCCCCCGATCCCTATCTCCCTAGCTTCCAAGACCTTCCAGCCGCTCTGCGGATACACAAGGCTGTGGTACCTGTGGGCCCTCTTCTCCCTCGGGAAACGCGAGATGCCTTCCAGGAACCTCCTCTTTGCGTCGTAGAAACGATCGGCGATCTGCTGGACGACCTGGGAGTAAAGCTGTTGATATTCGTCGTCCCGCTTTCTCAGGTCGAGGGCCAGCTGCCTCAGCTCGTTCCGGGTCAGCCTCCTCCCATCCCTCTTGTAGGAATGGATGTCCGCCAGGCGCAGGGTGTTGTATATCTCGCACGCCAGCGTCAACTGGGCCTTTAACGCCCCCAGCGTCTGCTCGTCCGCGTAGGCGCGGAAGCGGAACCCCACGTCCGGCATCGATATGACTTATGAAAATTATAATTTAAACTTTGGGAGCTATCCATCCCCTCCCTCGCCTGTAGACCCAAAGTCACCTCCTTAAATATGGATCATGGCAGGTATGATGATCGCCGCTGAACGGTTCGATCGGATCGATCTCGACCTCCACCACCCCCCGGATGAGAACCAGCGCCGGCAGCAGCCTGAACTCCTCCCTCCTCAGGCTGCCCCTGAAGAGGGTGGAGAAGGAGTGGATGGGCGCCGCGAGGAGGAAGGCGAAGAGCCTGAAGATCTCCCTTCGTGGAGCTCGTGAACAGGAGGAAGCCCTTGATTTGATTTAGATGTCCCTGTAGGACGTCTCATCGGCGCCCTGATCCCGTCGTAGAGCCACAGGACGTCGCGCCCCGGCAGCTCAAGGTTCGTGGCCCCGGCGACGTACCCGGGTCCCCGGCGCCGGCTGACTATCAGCCTGAAGTCGACCTGCTCGTCCGCGGCCAGCCTCTTGCTCCTCGTCCTGTAGCGCCCGTCGAACTCCCCGTGGATCCCGGCCTTCACGTCGCCCACGGGGACCGCTAAAATGAACTTGAACCGGGAGATGTAGCGCACCACGTCCACGGAGTAGAACCCGGAGTCGAGCGCGACCGTCCTTATCCTGAACCCCAGCGATAGCACCCGCTCGATCAGCGACCCGACCATCCCGACCTTGCTCATCCCCCTCACGTACGGCGAGAATGCCAGCAGCAGTATCCCATCCTGCCCCTGTATTTCGTGGTGGCGGTTGCGTAGTTCCAGGAATATCAGTATC
>Ga0209012_1002187_pt1 | contig 17834 bp, 18 predicted proteins | sample RS3BMetagenome_FD_184735 | JGI IMG/M metagenome (GOLD analysis project Ga0209012, IMG submission 184735) | Ferric oxide microbial mat and aquatic microbial communities from Rainbow Spring, Yellowstone National Park, USA - RS3B (SPAdes) (version 3) ...
GAATTTCCACTAGCATGTCCTCCAGCTTCGCCTTCTCCATCTGCACCGAGTCCCTAATCTCCATCAAATTCACAAGCGCGATTTATTACATATTTATGTAATAATATGCACTTATATATTTAAATAGCTTGCTACCTGCAGGCCGCTAGTGTGATTCCCGCCGAGCCCATTAGTATAGCCTTATATCATTGAATCTAATTTAGCAGAAAAATAGGCATAAAAATTGCAATGATCCCCAGAACTAATAAAGTTAAAAACCTTCGGATATAATCCCTAATTAATGGATTAGTATATGCCTATCGATGGGCCTAGTTTGCTAAGTAAACAAATAATAAAGATAAAATCTGCAAGAAGAAAAAGTTGGTTCAATGGCTGAGGTAAACAAAGAAAAATTGTATATGCTTCTATCCGAGATGCTTTCTTCCATAGAGGAAAATCCTGATATGGTGGAAACAGAGTTAAGAAACACATACGTTACAGAATTCATTTATGCGCTTGGCTGGCCTGCTAATAGTGTAGAAACCGAGAAGGGAGTAAAACTTGCCACCACAAACCACAGGGTAGACTATGATTTATCATATAGGGGGAAATCCAAGGTGGCAATAGAGATAAAGCGCCCAAAGGAACCGCTTAGTAAAGACGCCGAAAGCCAGCTCGGGGATTATCTATTCAAATTGAAGTCTGATATCGGTATAGCATTTAACGGTATATCTCTAACGGTTATGAACACAAAGGGAAAACCACTTGCACGTTGGAAGTTCGATCGTAGCAAGGGCATCCCTAAAAATGTTAAAGATCTAATCGCCATCTTCGAAAAATATTTAGCCTATAATTCTGTTATCAAAGGCAACTTTACAGAAAGCGAAGAAGGGGCTAGTTCTAAGGCCGAGGACAATATTTCTGTCTCAAAAACAGAAGACACTAAAGAAGCACTAATGACAGAAGAGGAATCCCAAACACAGGCACAAAAAGAAGGCACCTCCTCAAAAGATCAAAACAAAGCCCTTTTTATATTTGCCTACCTGTTCGGCTTTATTTCAGGTATAATTGTGCTTTTGGCCTATGGAAAAAACAAACGACTTAGGATGCATTCGCTGCAATCTATCATGCTTAATGTAATCTCTATATTTATAACATTTGCACTCTTTGGCTTATTCCTATTTCGTTTTGCTTCAGTACTTGACCTATTGATATGGATTTATGGCATGTATATAGGTTTCATGGCTTACGGGGGTGTTGATGTGAATATACCCTTCGTTTCGGATTTCATTAGCCATAATTTTTGATGGTGCGATCAAATTAGCCGCAGGCCTAAGTTAAAAATCATGCGGTTATGCCGCTTCACGTAAAAATCGGAATTGGGTAAGGAATAAATTACATCTAAAAATAAAAAAGAACGCGCTTTTAATAAAGCACATCCTCATCGGCCCTCTTGTAGCCGCTGATTTCGCTCTCCCTAAACCAGACGCCTATCTCCCTCTCCGCTACTTCCTCATCGGATATATGGACAAGGTTCTTTATAGCACGCTGCTTTTTGTCTCCAAGGTCGTATGAATCAACGCTGTACTTGCCCCTGAAAGTAGATGGGTCCGCCTTTCTAGGCTCGGTAGGACCCATCAGCTTCCTTGCCACAAACGGCGCCTCGTTGCCTTCCACTACCATTGCGACCACAGGCCCGCTGGTAAGGTAGTCCAGTAGCTGGGCGTGTATCCTTTTGCCTATCTCTATCTCAGATTCTGGAACATCAATACCCCTCTCCCTGTATGACTCCTTTGTCTTCTTCCCTACACTAGAAAGCCATTCATCATTTGCGACGTAATGTTTTGCCGCAGTATCCCTGTCGGGCCTAACCATTTTAAGTGCTACAATCTTCAGACCCGCATCCTCAAGCGTGCCTATCGCCTTTCCGATCAGAGCTCTATATACCCCATCGGGTTTTATCAATATCAATGCCCTCTTTATCATATTACGCACCTTCTGCTCCAGCGCACATGCTTTTATTAGTTATACAAAAATATTAAACACATATCGAAACAGAAAGCTCGGCCGTAATTCGTAGCCTTATCTATGCGAGTAGCTGAAATCGTTTTTGTATGTGCGGCGCCTATCCCTTCCGTGCCCGAACCTTCCGTATCCGCCGCTTCTCCCTCTTCCGTATCTGCCCTCGCCGTGCTCATGCCTCATTTGCATGCGAGGCATTGCACCCTCAAACTCCCTTGTGTCAAGGTCGAGCCTCTCTATGCGTATGTTTGCCAGGTTCTTTATCTGCGTTATCAGATCTCTCTGGCTTTCATTTATAATTGTGAATGATCTTCCATCCGCATTCATCCTTGCCGACCTGCCGGACCTGTGCACATACAGGTTTGGGTCGTCTGGCACATCGAAGTTTATTATATCTGATATGCCGCTGATGTCAAGACCTCTTGCAGCCACATTGGTTGCAATCATAAACCTTGCACCTCTCCTGAACTCACCCAGCGAGTGTTCCCGCTTTGCCTGCGTGAGTCCCCCATGCATAAGTATTACATCAAATCCCTTGCTCTTCATGAAATCGTAGAGTATGTCGGCCATGTGCTTAGTCCTTGCGAACACTATCGCCTTGCTCGGATTGTATTTCTTTATGTACGCAAGCAGCGTTGCAAATTTGCCCCTATAGTCAGCAATAGAATAGAAATGCGTTATGGTGTTTACCACAAGCTCCTCTTCTTTACCTACTACAATCTTTACCGGATCGCGCATGTGCCTTCTTGCTATGCTTACTATCGCATCAGGTATAGTTGCAGAAAGTACCATTGTCTGCTTCTGCGCGGGCGTGAGCGCGAGTATACGCTCTATATCATCTATGAAGCCCATGTCCAGCATCATATCTGCTTCGTCAAGCACCATAAATTGTATCCTGCTTATATCGAGAGCCCCGCGCTCTATAAGGTCGAGTACCCTGCCCGGTGTGCCTATGACTATGGTCGGTTTCCTCCTCAATTCCTGTATCTGCACGTTTATCGAGGCCCCTCCGTATACAACCGTCACGCCCTTGCCGTTTGCATCCACTTTCCTCGTCATCGCTGCTATCTGCAATGCAAGCTCACGCGTAGGTGCAAGTACTAGCGCGCCAACATGCTCACCCCTCTTAGCCCTGTCCAATATGGGAAGCATAAACGCATAGGTCTTGCCGGTGCCTGTCTTTGACCTTACAATTAGATCCTTGCCTTCCAGTGCTATGGGCACTGCCTTTTCCTGCACTTCTGTCGGTTCAATAAAACCATTCCTGTTCAGCAATTCTACTATTCTATTATCTAATCCTAATTCTGAAAATTTCTTCATTTCATTACCTTCTAAGCAAAATTAGTAGTTCCAACAAATAATACACATCCAAAACATAATTAGGTTTCAAACCTGTACTAACTACCGCGTCTGCTTTGGTAGTAGATGGTGTAATACATATTTATATCTTGTGCTTTCTGGTCCAACCGGGTAACCACTGCTGCATGGGCCGAATGCACATTCAAAAATAAAGTATCTAAAAAATTCGACAAGCAGCTACCCAAGTAATTATAAATAGCCGCACGGCATTTAAGGCAAGCCTCTCTTTAGATTGCTAGGCAAAAAGCAAAATTACAGAACAAAGAAAACATCAATTACTGGCGAATTCCTGTTTTATTGTTCTTATGACGCTCATAATGATATGAACCCCCCCACACGGGATCGCCCGAAATAGGGTCGTAAGTGTCTATATCAATCTGACCTATTTTTGCTGTTTTGAATACATTCATTTCCTTTATTGTATCTCCTAGATTTCTAACTAGGTTTCTTAAGGCTAAGTAGGGGTAGGTGGTACGATTCGGACCAAACGTAACACGCATGTATTTATCTCTAAGAGGCATATCTCCATAGTTAAAACTTACCCCTACCCAAATTCTATTATCCCTATAAATAGCAACATTAAGCCAGCCGAAATTGTGCTGTATGCCGTAGCCGCTAGGAAAGATCGAAAACTCATAGGTATCCGCATCAATAATCTTTTCATATCCAGATTTATATTTTTTCACTTCAATTGTCTCCCCCTCAGGTGCATGGCTATCTAGTACTTTCTTTACTTCATTTGCAATATCATTTGCGATATTTTCCGCAATGCTGTTAGGCGACGTAATCTTCTCTTCTTCCTTTGCATCTTTAGTTTTAGTTCCATTCATTTTTACACCCTCTTTTTGCTTTATTATCAAAAATGCATTTAGATATATATACCTTTCTAATAGCAAAAATTAAGGTGTTGAAATTTATATCTATATCCTGCACTGCATTTAAGACAAGCCCCTCTTTAGATCACTAAGCAAGAAACAAAATTACAGAACAAAGAAAACATCAATTACTGGCGAATTCCTGTTTTATTGTTCTTATGACGCTCATAATGATATGAACCTTCCTTTATTGGATTGTTCATATCGCCATCATAAGTGGATATATCAATTATTGCCGTTTCGAATCCGTCCACTTTTTCCTTTATTGTATCTCCTAGATCTAAGGCTAAGTAGGAGTAGGGAAGATTCGGACTATACATAGGCGGAGTCCAAAATTTATTAAGAGGCATACCTCTATTGTCAAACTTTAACACTACCTTAATGCTATTACCCCCATAAATAGCAACATCAAGCCGGCCAAAATAGTTCCTCACGGAGTCAGAATCTCTTTCTCTAGAATAGATCGAAAACACATATTTATCCGTATCCGCATTATGCTCAAATATTTCCACTTCAGTTGTCTTCCCCTCACTTACATGTCTATTTAATCCTTCCTTTACTCCATTTGCGATATTTTCCGCAATGCTGTTAGGCGACGTAATCTTCTCTTCTTCCTTTGCATCTTTAGTTTTAGTTCCATTCATTTTTACACCCTCTTTTTGCTTTATTATCAAAAATGCATTTAGATATATATACCTTTCTAATAGCAAAAATTAAGGTGTTGAAATTTATATCTATATCCTGCACTGCATTTAAGACAAGCCTCTCTTTAGATCACTAAGCAAGAAACAAAATTACAGAATAAAGTAAAACAGCAATTACCAGCGTGGGAGTAGTGATGCTATATTATCTTTCCTTATTTTTTTCACACTTATTTCTTTCACAATGACGGGAGGGTTGTTGCTGTCTCGTGTAGCTATAAGAATATCATATTTTTCGAATTTATCTGCTTTTTCTTCTATTGTCTTTACTAGATCATTAAACAGGTTTTCTAAATCTGAGCGCTTTGTTTCTACTGGTAGGGTCATATGATCCAAGTTAAACACCACCTGTATACTTATGTAACTATCCTTCGGAAAGATAGAAACACCAAGCATGCCGACATCGGCTGCCACCCCTTTCGAATAGGTTCCCCCATACAAATAGTTCCTTCTATCCAAAATATGAATGCCGTTGTCCCATTTCTCCATGTCAATTACTGCCCTTTTACTCATATATCTAGTCAATACCTCCTTTACCTTATCTGCAATATCGTCCTCAATTCTAGACGTATCTTCCTTTACATTTTTAGTTACAGTCATTTTTACACCCTCTTTTTGCTTTATTATCAAAAATGCATTTAGATATATATACCTTTCTAATAGCCAAAAATTAAGATGTTGAAATTTTATATCTATATAATGTAGACACTTTTTCAACAAACTGTACAATTTACCCATAAAAACAGCGTCGTAACGCACGTAAATAGAGAAGACGGTGCGGCCTGACTAAGTAATACCATCCGAGCAATTTATTTACCGCGTAGAACTAAGGTAAATTTTGATGTACGACATAAAAAATATAGTACGGCGCAATTATTTTATAACAAGAAAAAATTGCACGCAATGCTTTTAATTTTTATTTTTGCAGCATCTATTGGTGCTAAAAATGTCGGGAGAAAGCAACGAAAAAACTAAGAAACCTTTAAAGGATATGTTGGAAGCAACAGAGTCGCATATCGATTTGATACTGCGCAAATTTGATGATTTGATAAGCAAACAGCAGACGAATTATCTAAACAGGTATATAAGGGGGATAAAAGATGAGACAGAAACGTGTAAAACAATAGTAGAAGGACTTTTTGATACTGAATACATACCAAAGAATGATGAATGCACGGATCTTAAACTGTATGACCATATGGTCTCGAGTGAAAATGATATCAATTCAAATGATCCGCAATTGTTGCTAAGAGGTGCAATAAAGGTGCTTGACGATGCAGCAACTATGTTTGAGACAGTGGGCAAAATAAAATCTGAGGAATATAAAGATCCTGCAATAAATGACAAGATGAGACTTGCAGCAAGCTGCTTAAGAAAGGCAAAAAGAGAAGCAGAGTCTGCAATGAGCGATTTCATTGGTAATGATTACTGAAAATTGAAAAGATTAACACAGCTGCAATTGTAATGGTCTGTATACGTTCTTATCTTTTTAGAGAATTAGGTCGATCTTTCTGAACCGAATGAAAAACCAGCTAGTTGCTTACTCTGTAACCATAAAAAGTATGTTTGCCCCTTTGGGTTGTTGGGCCTATAACTCTATTCGAACTATTTATCTTTTATCTCGAATTTTTTTGTAAAGATTTATTAACCTGCACTTCGTTTTAGTAAAATGGTGCTTGAGTGCTTAGTAAAGTGTTTGACGGGCAGATACAATATCTTCAAATTCTTGATGAAAACGGAAACGTGGACAGCTCGCTGCTCCCCCCCAGCGTAACAGACGAGTTCGCAGTCAGCATGTACAAATATATGAATTTTGCACGCGCCCTTGATGCAAAGACCCTTAGCCTTCAAAGGCAGGGGCGCGCGGTCACATATGCGCCTCTTATAGGGGAAGAGGCGACGCAGATCGGCAGCGCCCTTGCGATGAGGAAAGACGACATATTCGTGCCCAACTTCAGGCAGCATGGCGTATATCTTGTACGCGGACTTCCGCTAGAACTCTATTTTATCTACTGGCGCGGGTTTGAGGAAGGCGGTGCCATACCCGCAAACGTCAACGGCCTGCCTGTGATCGTGCCAGTAGCATCGCAGATGCCTCATGCGGTAGGCATTGCATTTGCGCAGAAATATAAGGGTACGGGCAATGCGGTAATCACATATGTTGGAGATGGCGGCACATCAGAAGGCGACTTTTACGAATCGATTAATTTCGCGGGTGTTTTCAAGGTACCACTCGTGGCGATAATAGAGGACAACCAGTGGGCCATATCTGTGCCCAGAAAAAAGCAGAGCGCCGCTGAGACTCTTGCACAGAAGGCCTTTGCAGCCGGCATCAAAGGCGTGCAGGTAGATGGCAACGATGTGTTTGCAGTCTACAAAGCCGTGGGCGATGCGATAGCAAGCTCTGCTGAAGGACCCACATTAATAGAATGCGTTACCTACAGGATGAGCATGCACACGACAGCTGATGATCCTACAAAATACAGGAGCGACAGTGAGCTTGATGCATGGAGGAAAAAGGATCCGATCGACAGGCTAAGGAAATATCTTGTTTCAAAAGGTATCTGGGATGACTCAAAGGAGAAAGCCATGTCAGATGAGCAGGCCTCTGCGATAAATGATGCTGTTAAGAAGGCTGAAGAGTTCAAGGGGGATCCGAAGAGCATGTTCCAACATGTTTACAGCTTTGTGCCCGAGGTGCTTGACGAGGAGCTGCAGGACTCCTTAGCCAATAATTTCTGGCAGGGCACAGGTACAGGTAACGAGAGTTAAGAGGTTTGAGGCTGTGCTTTGCCACGCACATGCCTGTAAATAATAAATGGTGAAAGCATGCAGATGAATATGGTAAGCGCGATAAACAATGCACTCGAGCTGCTGATGAAAGAGAACAACGATATTGTGCTCCTGGGAGAAGATATAGGTGTTGACGGAGGCGTGTTCAGGGTAACTGATGGCTTGCTTGCAAAATTTGGCGAGAACCGTGTGATAGATACTCCTCTCGCAGAATCGGCGATAATCGGCACCTCGATAGGCATGGCACTCGCAGGTATGCATCCAATACCGGAGATCCAGTTCGCTGGCTTCATGTACGAAGGCTTTGCACAGCTCATAAACCATGCCGCAAGGTACAGGAGTAGATCCCGCTCTAGGTTTACAGTGCCTATGGTTGTGCGCGTTCCAGTAAGCGGTGGCGTAAGAACCCTGGAGCACCATTCCGAGAGCCCCGAGGCGTTTTATTCGCATGTCGGAGGCTTGATTGTTGTAGAACCTTCCGGGCCTTATGATGCGAAAGGCCTCCTGATAAAGGCTGCACACATGCAGGATCCTGTACTGTTCCTCGAGCCCACAAAGCTCTACAGGCTTTTCAAGCAGGAGGTGCCCGAAGACATGTACGAAATAGAGATAGGCAAGGCGAATGTTGTAAGCGAAGGCGATGACCTTACAATAATTACCTACGGTACAATGCTGCCTCTTGTGAAGAGCGTCGTGGAGAAGAAAGGCGTATCCGCGCAGGTTATTGATTTGCGCACCATCAACCCTCTTGACGAGAGCACCATAATAGAGGGCGTGAAGAAGACCGGGAAGGCGATGATCGTGCATGAGGCGCCGCTGAGCTTCGGAGTTGGCGCAGAGATCGCGGCGCGTATAGCGGAAAAGGCGATATATGATCTCGATGCTCCGGTAATGCGTGTTGCATCAGACAGCTTTCCATACCCGTTCCCTGGCTATGAGCAGTATTACATTCCAAACGAGGCCAAAATATCCAAGGCTATAGATAAAATGCTCTCTTCGTGATTGTGTGAAGGAAATAAAATTTGTAGATGTGGGCGAAGGCATAACAGAGGGCCATATACAGAAGTGGCTTGTCAAGGACGGCGATGAAGTAAAGGAGGACCAATCACTTGCACAGGTCGAGACAGACAAAGCTGTTGTAAATGTTCCTTCACCCATAACTGGCAAGATAAAGATAATGCTGAAGGAGGGCAGCGACCTGCACATCGGCGATGTGCTTGCATATATAGGTGATGAAAGCGAGCTTGGCTCGGTGCAGCAAAATGCAACACAATCAGCAGCGCAGCCGGCAAAACCTGCAGCTCCCGCTCCAGCTGCTTCTGCGCAGCAAGCGCAGGCAGCACAGCAGTCTGCTGCACAGGCAAAGCCTGTACAGGAAGTGCTTGCAACCCCTTCCGTAAGAAAGCTTGCCGAGCAGCTGGGCGTTGATCTCAATTCATTAACAGGCACAGGTCCTCATGGGAGAATACTTGATAGTGATGTGAAGGCTGCAGCCGCAGCATCTTCCGGCAGGGCGGCGCAGCAGCCACAAGCACAAATCTCTGCGGCAGCTTCAGGCAGCGCCGCACAGACCGAATTTGCAAATGCACAGATCCGCAGCATGCTCGAAAGGCACAAGGAAGACATAGAAAGAGTACCGCTTTCCCAGACAAGGAAGGCGATAGCAAGGAACATGGAGCTCTCATGGACTATCCCAAGGGCAACGCATATGGACATAATCAATGCCACTGCCCTTTTCGAAATTGTGGAGAAAGAGAAGAAGAAGGCCGAGGCCGATTTCGGAGTGAAAATTACGTTCCTGCCTTTCATAATAAAGGCGGTGGTCGAAGCGCTGAAGGAGAACCCGCATTTCAACGCAAGCTACGACCGCGACAATCTCGAGATACTTGTAAAGAAATACTACAACATAGGGCTTGCAGCCGAGGCGCCTGACGGCCTTAAAGTCGTGGTAATAAAAGATGCTGACAAGAAGAGCATACTGGAGCTCGCAAAAGAGATTGCTGAGCTTGGCAAGAAGGTCAAGGACCAGACCATAAGCATAGACGAGATGAAGGACAGCAGCTTCACTATAACAAACATAGGAAGTCTTGGCGGAGGATTCCTCTCCGTGCCCATGATAAACTATCCTGACGTAGCAATACTCGGCATACATATGGTAAGGGATTTTCCAGTAGTGAAAGATGGAGCTGTTTCAGTGGGCAAGGTGCTTCCGTTCTCGCTGGTGTTTGACCACAGGGTTGTAGACGGTGCCGAAGCGGTGAAGTTTGGCAACGCACTTATAAAGTACCTCGAGGATCCAGACTTTCTCGAGATGCTCAGCTAACCGCTGTAATGGCTCAATTGCATCTGCTGCATCGGTGCGGGTGTTCAAATGGTAATGGGTTCGCTTCCGGAAGAAGTTGACATCGCTGTAATAGGCGCGGGAGTGGGTGGATATGTTGCAGCGATAAGGGCGGCAGAGCTGGGTGCGAGCGTAGCGCTCGTAGAGAAGGAGAAGCTTGGCGGGCACTGCCTCAACTATGCATGCATACCCTCAAAGACACTCATACATATAGCTGACACCTTCTACAGTGCGCAGCATTCGCAGGAATTCGGCATAAGTGTATCTGGCGCGCTGCTTGATGCGAAGAAGATGTACGACTGGCGCATGCAGGCTTCAAAAAAGCTCGAGGATGGGGTTGGGTTCCTGTGCAAGTCTAACGGCGTAGAGGTCATAAAGGGCACTGCTACGTTTCTCTCATCAAACACGCTCCAACTTACTAATGGAACCTCGCTTGATTTCAAGCACGCCATAATTGCGACCGGCTCTGAGCCTGCCGTGCTTAAAGGGTTCGAGTTCGGAGAGAAGATAATAGACTACAAGAAGGCGCTAATGCTTGATTATGTACCTAGATCTATGGCGATTATAGGTGCGGGATATGTCGCAGTCGAGATTGGTACTCTTTATGCAAAGCTCGGCAGCAAAGTCTCGATAATCGCCCGCTCCGATGTGCTCTCAAAGTTCGACAGGGACGCTGTAAATATAATAAAGAAGACGATGCAGGTGCTTGGCATAAAAATATACACGGGCGCGACTCCCATTTCATACGACGGCAAATTCCTGAAGCTGGGTGATAGCAATCTTGTAGAAGCGGAGCTTGTTGTTGTGGCTGTTGGGCTCAGGCCCTATACCGAAGGCCTTGGACTTGAAAACACAAAGGTGCAGCTCGACGATAAAGGCTTTGTGAAAGTTGACAGCTCACTCAGGACTACAGACAGCAACATCTTTGCGGTTGGCGACGTCATCGGCGAGCCTATGCTCGCACACAAGGCAATTCGGCAGGGTGTTGTGGCGGCAGAGATAATAACAGGCTTAAGGAAGAGCTATGACAATATCGTGGTGCCCGCAGTGATATTCTCGGATCCCGAAATCGCCATAGCAGGGAGCATAGAGGAAAAGGAAGGTATAAAGGTGACAAAGTTCCCTCTTACAGCACTCGGCAGGAGCATAGCGCTTGACACTACAAACGGGTTTGTAAAGATTGCTGTTGATGAGAATTCTGTGGTAAAAGGTGTGGAGATAGTGTCTCAGGATGCAAACGCGATGATCTCCGAGGCAGCACTCGCTATAGAAATGGGTGCAACAGCCGATGATATCGCTTCTACCATACACCCGCATCCTACCTACAGCGAGGCAGTGCAGGAAGCGGCCGAAGCGGCGATTGGTGCACCGATACATTTCTTCTACGGCAAGAATAGCAAGTGAGCGGACCATGGACATGGAAAACGATTTCACCACAGGTCTGCAAGAGACAAGAAACGGCAGGATCTATTATCTGCACCATGCCGGAAAGGGTAGAAGCCTTGTTTTTCTTCACGGTGTGGGTGCAAGCCACATAGTGTGGAAAAGGCTCGTAGAGCTTATGCCAGACTCTTATGATGTATACCTGCTGGACCTGCTGGGCCATGGCATGTCAGATGCACCCGCCATAGACTACACTATAGAGGCGCAGGTACACTCGCTCCGTGACTTCCTCTCCGCGCAGAACAGGCTTGACTGCGTAGTCATAGGCCATTCCTACGGTGCATGGACTGCCGCATACTACGCCTCGCTCTTCCATGAGCTCTCAGGCATTGTGCTTGAGGATTCAGCTGGTATAAAGGAGGAATTCGACGACATAATTGAAAGCGGCATGGTGGCAGAATACAAGGATAGCATGCTTAAGCAGCTTGTAAACATGAACAACAACAAGGAATATGTAATGAAGAGCATACTCAATGAGGACTTCGCTATACGCAACCAGCTCACAAAGGACGTGCTCGCAAGGATAAGCACGAAAACTGTTGTTGTGTGGGGCAGCGATGACAAGATAGTGGAAAGCAAATATGCTTCTTACCTCTCCAGCGGAATAAAGGGCAGCGTGCTCAAGGTTGTGCAGGGCGCAGGACACAGCCCTCATTACGCGCACGCACAGGAATTCTACAGCATACTTTCAGACTTTCTCAGCACACTTGGCTGAGCAGGAGGATTGCAGAGGCCATCAAGCTCGGCGGTGTCTCACCATTTCGGTTAACTCAAAAATTCAACAAGCCAAGCAAACTATAAATATCTTCGATGCTGTAGTTTCAATGTGGTGTTTATGGATCTCTCAAAAACAACAGACATAGTAAAACTTTTAGACTCAAAAAGTGTTATTGTAGTCACGCACTTAAAAGATATGGACGGGATGTGCAGCGCCGCTATTTCAATGCACCTGTTTGGTGAGAGGATAGTTGGAGTAGCATTTTCCGATTTTGAATATGATGCGATAAGAGATGTTTATGAAATTTTAGAGAAAAAATCCTTTAAGAACGGAATTGTATTGTTTGCAGATCTGAATTTTGGCGATGATGCTCTTGATCTGTATAAGAAGATATTTGAAATGCTTAAGTCAAACGGCAACGCCATAATATGGTTCGACCATCATAAAGTTTCAAGCGACGCAGTGAAGAAGACTATCGAAAGATATGCGGATTACGCCATAGCTGGAGAGAACAAGGAGCATTGCGGCGCAGAACTTGTTGCAGAACATGTAGCAAAGCCGCTGGGGCTTTATGATGAAAAGACTAAAGAACTTGCATATCTCTCCCATATCTCTGATTTTGCACTCTCTGATCCTAAAATCGATAAGAAGCTTATCAAGGCAAGCGAAGCCATAGCAAGCTATCTCGATAACCAAGAAGGTATACAGGAAGGCCTTCTTAAAATTTCCAAAGCTGTTATGAATGATCCATCGAGGTTCGATGAAGATCCTTTTGTAAATGAACGCGCACGCATTTATGAAGAAAAGCAAGACATGCTTAAGGAAGAATTAAGCAAAAATGTTGATTCGTTGACTGTGAGGGGCCACAGCATATTAATCGGCTTCAACTTTTCTGGCTCCCTTCAGACAAATGATGGCTGCAGCCACCTTTTCAAAATCGGCGATGCCACTGGCAATAAACCGGAGATGGTAATATATTTCAAGGTCGCCAGGGGCACAGGACATATAAGGGTGCAAAACGATTCAAATATAGACTCCGTGCCTTTTGCACAGAGCATGAAAGGCAACGGCCATCCGAAGGCGAGTGCATTTCCGATACCTGATGATATACTGGACGGGCTGCGCTCCTCGGGCAGCAAAAAGGATTATGCCAAAAACGAGCTTATCTCGCTCATAAGAAAAAGGTTAGAAGAAGATCTTGATCCTCTTAAAAGCACAAGCAAGGTATAAATGCAGGGCAGAAACAGTGCAAATTTCTATAAGAAATGATTCATACGTATTTTTCAACAAACCTGCACCTTCACAGCCTATAAATATAAAAAGCTTTGAGTGGAATATAAAGCATAAATCCGCGCGATATTATGGCACCAGTACCTCCGGCAATAGTACAAAAGCCGTATGTAATATCAGAGATTATACACGAGACTCCCGATGTCGACATAATCCGGTTCAGGGCAAGCGATGGGACCAAGCTTGCGTTTGACCCTGGCATGTTTGTCATGATAACATACTCAAATCCTGATACAAAAGAGAAGATTGCAAGGGCGTTCTCGATAGCTTCAGCGCCCAACTATGACACTCTGGAGTTCTTTGTGCACATGATACACGGCAGGTTCACATCGCATCTTGACACTGCAAAGGTTGGGGACGTCTATTACATGACCGGCCCTTACGGCCAATTCCGCTTTGTGCCAAGTGAAGACAAAAAGGTGCTTTTCATAGCGGGTGGCACAGGCCTTGCCCCGATGATGTCAATGCTGCGCTATATAAACGACCTGCATTCCGACAACGATGTAGTGCTTATATACAGCGTGAGGTTCCCAAACGAGATTATAAGAAAGCAGGAACTCGAAGACCTTTCAAAAAGTATAAAGCTGAGCACTGTTGTTACGGTTACCAGGCCGCAAGAGGGCGACGGCTGGACAGGCGAAACGGGCCACATAAGCACGGACATGGTTAAAAAATATGCACCCGACTTTATGGAGCGCAAGGTATTCATTTGCGGCCCGCTCAACTTCACAAAGGCTATGCACGACGTCTGTACTGCAATAGGCATAAGCGAAGATAAAATAAAAGCAGACGTATGGGGCTGAATATCTTTGCATACGGCCTAATCCTCGATCCAGAACCAGAATTTATCTGATAGCCTACAAGCATCAGAAATTAGAGATAGGCCGCTGGCTTGCTTTCTTGCTTGCAGCGCCCCTATACCTTGGCAAGCCTCTCCCTTATCTCTTTGATGTCAAGCTTGGTGGTAATAAGCGGAATCTTCTCCACTTGTGCTAGCCTTACCGCAAGCTTGTCTACGTTGGTTATGTCGTGCAGCACAACGAGCTTCGGCTTTATCGGCGCCACTCTTATCACTACCATGGGGCTCCTCCCCGTGCTCACCTGCTTGAAAAGGAACGCCCTTTCTGTAGTTGCACCGAACAGCTTCGGATAGTCGGCTGGCTGAAGCTCCAGTATGACGCGCAGGCTGTCTATCTCGGTGTAGCCGAACAGCTGCATGGAATCCAGGTAGCTCTGGTTGACGACTATCTTACCCTCTATTATCCTGTTGAAGTCTGTGCCGCTTATAGGTGTAGCAAAGTCGTATACGTTGTAAAATGGTGTCTCCTTCTGCCCCTCCCGCGAAAATTTCTCCAGGCTCTTTGTGACCGCCCCGCCGTGCTCCTCATCTATAATGAAAAGTGCGTCTACAAACCTCCTTATTACTCCTACCCCTGGGCTGAGCCTCCTGTTGCTCTCATAGTCGCTTATTGTCGAGGCAGAGATCTTTATATGCTTTGAAAGCTCTGCCTGCGTTATGCCGAAAAGCGACCTCCACTTCTTCATCACGCTGCCAGGACTGTCAGAAAGCGCAATCTCTCCAGCCACAAGCTCTCTTACGTTGTCCATCTTGATCCTGCCCTTCATACTAACTGAGATATCTGGTTATGGTATAATACATAAATATAAGGCATACAGTTAACCTTTAATACTTTTTATTTATCCACGGTGCATCCTGTACCATATTCAGTTGCTATTCTTGCCTTTCTTTTTCTTTTCGACGCTGCTATACAGCTCGTCTATGTATTCATTGCTGACTTTGTCTGGAGGCAGATTCGCTGCAAGCGACTTCGGTTTGGATATAAGGCCGTATATTATAAGCACCAGTGCAAGTATGAATAAAACTATCATGATGAGGCCCAGTACGGCAAGTTCTGTGAGCGAGGAGCTGCCACTTATCTTTCCTGATACATACCCTGCTTCAGGTACGAGAAGTATTGTACTAACATTCAAAGAGCTCGACTTGCTCCCGTTGGTGTTATCTATAACCACATCATATTTTCCAGGCACGAACAGGAGGGAATTGGCTGAGTAGATCGATGCCTGCGTCTTGTTCTCAATCTGCGGATACGTTGACACAGTGGTGTTTGCGAATATCGCAATGGCCCCTGAGCCTTCCAGCCCTATCGCTTTTTTGATCCCGCTAGCCAGGCTGTTTGCCTTCATATATCTATCCCACAGCCCGAACGCGCTACTGTTGAAAAGATAAAGATTTACACCGTCCTTTGCCTCAAATATCATAAAGAACCTCGTTGTATTTGTTATGTTGAACTGCTCGTAACTGAAGCTGTTGCTGTTGACCGTAATGTTGTACGTAGTTATGGGTAGAACCGAATGTGCTATGCCTCCTGAAAGGAGAAGCACTGCTATCGCGGCGATTAGCACTATTATACCAGCATACACCACCTTTTTCTTCATCAAACCTCCTTTCCTTATAAGCACATGCATGGCGCGCCCAATGCATGCATTTCAACAATGCAAAAACTATTGTATTTCAACATACAAATTTATAAATCTGCTTTGTGTTTAATAAGTGCAGGATTTTCGGGATTATATGGCTAACGTGGAACGTTTAAGTACGGGCATAGAGGGTTTGGACCAGTTAATCGATGGCGGCATACCAGCGATGGACCAGGTAATAATAGCCGGCGGGCCAGGTTCAGGCAAGACCCTCATGAGCATGGAGATACTTTACAACGCCGCCAAGAGAGGCGTGCCCTCTGCGTTCATAGCACTCGAAGAAGATCCAAAGACTGTGCTTGCAAACTTCAAAAGAGCATTTCCTTCTTTCGGCGATGTAGACGAACTCATAGAAAAGGGGGTGTTCGTTGTCGGAGGTGAGGATGCGGCAATGCGCATACAATCGAGCAGCGACTCGGAGAGCTATTCTTTCGGCAATATAGTCTCTGACATAGAGGCGATTGTTGCATCAAACAATTCCAAGCTCGTTGCGATAGACTCAATCTCTTTGCTCAAGCTTCTTATAAGCGACAAGCTGCTCTACAGGAAGTCGATGATCGCACTTACTACAAACATGAGGAGGCTCGGCGTTACAAGCGTGCTAACTGCGGAAATGGTGTCTTCCGAGCGCAAAGACCTCAAGTTCAGCCAGGAGTTCTTCATATTTGACGGCATAATAGCAATGTACCAGATGGAGCAGGAAGACAGAAGGGCCTTGGGAGTAGAGATCGTAAAACTCAGAGGCTCAAACCATAGCTGGTCTCTGGTGCCGTATGAGATAACCCCCGACGGCTTTAAGGTATACTCTGTGCAGTAGGGCATCGCGCACGCGATCAATCGCATGCAGTGGTGCGCGACGCACCATGCTTTTTCTGTTTTTTCATTCACTGTTTGATGCATTGCGATGCGGAGAGAAAAGTATTTATATCTGGTAATTTGTAACTTATGCTCGTATAAAAGGTGTAGAATATGGACATTACAACTCCTGCTGAGAAAAGCAAAGAACGGAAGCAGATTATGGAGAAACTTGCGAATGCGATTGCCCCTAAGTTACTTTCAGACGGCACGCAGATCGAGAAAAAATACAATGGATATGCTTTTTATACGAAAAATAATGATGGTAAGAAAGATGAAATCCATCTCGCCAATCTTCTTAGAAACAAAAAAATTAAGGTCGCCGATCTTTCGAAAGAGTGGTATGGCATGCGTCTGCATATAAATACCGATTTTGTCTCCGATACCTATATAGGTAAGAATAGGGAAGGTGCATTTATTTTCATTGGAGAACATGTTGATTCAGGTAGTTATTCTGATGCGCGATTTCGTCTTTTACAAAGGATGTATTATGCTCTAGAAGATGAGATAAAAAAGTTTTCAAAAGAGAATTCAAAGACTTTATATGTAGGCGGGAAAGTCGGCTATAGCTTAGTACTATATATAGCAGATAATATAGACGACCCAAGCCTTAGCGAAACAGAGAAAGCTGCACGCCTTAATAAAATAAATGAAAGCTTAGATAAACAGAAGCCGCACACCCCCCTAATACATTCTATGAGGTGAGTTTATGATTTTGATAGCCGAGACAAAATAAAGATTTACCTGGATTTTACTCTTTGACTATTTTTGACTTCTTCGCTCAGTACTTTTTCGGGCTCAAGCACCGCTTATCAAACGCAGATACCGTTTTAGTATTAAGTTTCACCTTTTTATGAAACATTTAATAATATTTCTGTTCAATAATCGAAACATGAAACTTTATGAGATATTTTACAGGGAGATTGCAACTGATTATCTTTCAGGCAGGAATAGCTTCA
>Ga0209012_1002189_pt1 | contig 17810 bp, 18 predicted proteins | sample RS3BMetagenome_FD_184735 | JGI IMG/M metagenome (GOLD analysis project Ga0209012, IMG submission 184735) | Ferric oxide microbial mat and aquatic microbial communities from Rainbow Spring, Yellowstone National Park, USA - RS3B (SPAdes) (version 3) ...
GACGCGAAGTCCATTTCTTTAGCAGCTCAGGATTCGCCCAGTCACTATCACGGTCGCTTAGACCATGCTCAAACGTGGGCATGCCAGCCTACGTGCTACAGAGGGCGTCTATCATAAAGTCACTATCCGGATCACATAAGGGACGGCTTAGGATTTTATTACCATCGCATATAATACCAGTAGTCTACTATCCGTGTCTGGACAGCGCAGGTTCCTCACCTATCCGACCGAACTTACTCATCCAACTGGTGTAATCGGTGGTACATCCTTCGTGAGGACTGTTCAAGCCCGGTTATGTGGATGCTCGTTGCCTCAAACATGAGTACGAAAATTATTCCCTGAAGCCTGCTCACTGGCTAAAGGACGTCAAGCTTTCCATACCTTCCGACGTTAACCCTCATTTCACCGCGGAAGGTGCTGACATAACCATTCTCGATCCTTATCTTGGAACCGCTCTTTATTCTGTCGACGTTCTCGTTCCAAAGTGTCAGAATGGCAGAACCACTGTCGTCTTCGATCGTTACGTCTGTAACGGTAGCCTTTTCGCCTGTTTTCAGCGTGACCTCACGAGGGGGCGAGACCGAGGAGACAACCGCTTCCAAGTTCACCCTTCTCGAATCAGGACGTAATTCCCTAATCTTCACGTAAATTTCCCAGCACCCGATTAAATACTGTGGATATATAAGCTGTATTGGTTCCCCTTTGAAACTGACTCAAAGAGAGATCAATAACGCTGGACTGCACTATAGTGGTGAGCCCACTTTCTTCGAGGATATCCACGAAGAAAAAGTTGATTCGACCGCCCACCAAAGACGAAGAGTTTTTATCGTGAACGGAACGGGACGCTAACGAACAACTCTTTGCTCACATTACTGATACCCCTGCTCGCACTTCCTGAAAGCTTTCTGATTTCCCTCTGGCTGGACAGGTATCTCAGAAAGATAGGGATGACTGTTCCGGACGCCCATAAGAAGGGCAAACCTCCTGTAGCAAGACCGGGTGGACCCGCAATAGTGATCGCGGTGTTAACCTCGATCGGAATTCTTTACCTCTTTACAAGGTCGGTTGACATAATTTCCTTTGGTCTTTGCATACTGATCGCGTTTTCTGTGGGTCTTATTGACGACCTGAGGGCTTTGAGTGGCCCGGTAAAGGTTGGACTAGTCGTGATCGCTGCTGTACCACTGGTTTTGCTGCACACATATTCGCCTGTGATGCCATTCCCCTTTTCCTTCCATATCAGGTTGTCGACCGCGTATCCTTTTCTTGTGCTGGTCGCTATACCGATAACAGCAAACGCTTTCAATATGATAGATGTTTATAACGGCCTGGTCTCTGGGTTCACAGCCATAGCTACAGTTCCCCTTCTGATCGATTTTGTGTTCACAGGACAGACCATCCCGGCTTTCCTTGCCCTGGCCTTTCTCTTGGCAAACATTGGTTTCTACCCCCTGCACAGGAATCCTGCAAGACTGTTCCCCGGTGATTCTGGAACACTCGCGATGGGTGCTGCGTACGGTGCACTCGCAATAATTGGGCACGCAGAGCTTGTAGCCGTAGTTGCACTGCTTCCGGCCGTGCTTAACTCATTTTTTGTTATTTCTTCTGTTGGTGGCTTGGTGGAGCATAGGAAGATGAAGAAGAGGCCGATCATCGTTGACGACGACTTCAAGCTTGTTGCCGCAAGGGACGCAGATGCCCCCATGACCCTCACAAGAATGATCCTTGCTGACGGCCCACTCACCGAATCACAGGTCACCCTGAGGATACTTTGCCTCGAATGTTTTTCTGCGCTTTTGGCTGTGCTTACGTTTGCCCTTACCGGTGTCAAGATTTGAAGGTGTCAGCCTTCTCGCTTCTGCTGGTCATAACAACAGTATCCTGGCTACTTTTGCTGCTGATAGTTTACTTCGTCTTTGTGCTGATAATACCCATACAGCCGCCTCTTCGTCCTTCCTACGTGGTTGCGATCGAATACGTCATTCTTAAGTTGATCCTGATTTTGATCGCAGTCATAGCATGGCTTTATTCATACTTTGCTCTGAGAAACGCCTTTGCATCTTATAAAAACCTCAGGAAAGCTCCCACTTCTTCCTCCTAGCATCAAACTCTTTACGCGTATAGACCGGTCTAGCCGGGACACCTATCACCACGGTGTCTGGGGGAACATCCTTTGTCACCACAGCCCCCATGCCAACAACGCTTCCTTTGCCCACGGTTACGCCCGCCTTGATCACGGCCCTTGCCCCAATGGATGCGTTATCGCAAACCTTTACCCCGACCATCTTTTTTGACATTGGGTAAGGGTCGTTTGTAAAAACAGCCGCCGGTCCGATGAATACGTCATTTCCTATTTCGGTTAGGGGTGGTATATAGACACCTCCCTCTATCCTTGTGTTGTTCCCAATCCTGACGTTGTAATCCACATGCACCAGCGAGCCTATCATCACATTGTTACCTATCTTCGTCTTGGAACCAACGTAAGTAAGATTCCAGATAACCACGTTTTCACCCGCTTCAACGTCCTCGGCTACGACACTTCCCCTGCCTATCTTCATGTTGCAACAACCGGAAACATCGCCTTTTAATCTTAACTAGGTGAATCCTTGATAATTCTCAACACATATGTCCTGATAGATCCTTGGAAATCGATCTGCGTCATATCTGAAGAGCTACCGGGAGCCCTTTCTTACTGGAGTATGCAGCCGCCTCCGCGATTATACTTGTACCCAGCGCCTCCCTCGCATCCACCAGGGGTTTGACGCGCTTTTCTACACTTTCAATGAACGATTTAAGCTCAAGAAGCAGAGGCTCCTGTGTCTGAAACCTCGGTATCTCTGTAACATCTTCCTTTTCTATTCTCACCTGCTGGGCGACGAAATCCAAACTTACCACCCCTGAAGTAAACACAGCGGAAAGCCTCCTTTCCTTTCTTGGGGTCACCCAGTTCGTTGTTAGTATGGCTGTTCTGTGCTTTTTAAAACCAAGCATCACGACTGCAAAATCTTCATGGGGGCCCATTACACTCCCAGTCCTACAGAAAACCTGTACTGGCTCTTCTCCAAATATGTACCTGGCTGTATCGATATCGTGTACAGTTGTATCTCTAAGTATGCCAACATCCTTGACCCCGCCCCACCTGTTCTCCCTGTAGAATTCAGCAAGTATAAGCTCCCCAAGGGTTGATTCCGAGACTATCTTCTTGAGGCGGGCGACGGCCGGGTTGAATCTCTCTATATATCCGACCCCGACTATGCGCTTTCTCTGTTCTGCTATCTCTGCGATTTTTCGTCCCTCTTCAACAGTCGCAGCAAGAGGCTTTTCCACAAACACGTCGAGTCCGTGCTCCAGCAGCTGTTTTGTTATATCATAATGGGTTGTCGTAGGGGTGCATACGTTTGCCACCTGTACCGTTTCTGAAGAAAGCAGTTTTTCGACGTCATCATAAGCGGGGACACTGTACTTTTTGGCATACTGTTCAGCCCTTTGAAGATCCTTATCACATATTGCACAAAGCACGCCAAGTTCTGAAAGAACGCGGGCGTGATTTTTACCCCATCCACCAACCCCTACAAGAGCAACCCGAACCATGATGATGGCCAAAAAATCAGATAATAAAAGGGTTGCATCTTTAAGATAAGGATACAGGAACTGAGGCTGTGATTATAGATTGTCCTGTGTCACCCCTCATAAAAGATTTACAAAGCTTCAGGTCAGTCTGACTGCACGGCACGATCATCTGGTACCTCTCCAAATTGGATGGTCTCTTTTTATCGTCGGTCTGTTCGGCGGGGTTCCAGCTTTCCACGTCCCCAAACACTTCACGTAATGAACCGAGTATAAGGGAGAGAAGTTTGCTCCTCTCCCCCTTCATCTCGGATTTATCGTGACTCCAGACGAGAAGTATCTTGGACCTGATCGCCTTGAGACCCCTTTCCCTTGCGTAGTTTCTAAGATAGGAACCGAGTGTGTGGGTGTAACCTGAGACAGCCTTGAGCGCTCCCGTGGCAAAATGGTAAAGGGTTTCCCCATGTTGAAGAGTTTCTGAGAAGAGCTGCATTTCGTAGTAGCCCTGTGCAATGTCGTCTAGATAGATCTTATTTTCGGGGATAACAGAAGGGCCACCCTCCCTGTAAAAAGAAATCCCCATTACCTTGGGTAGGTAATTCAAGAGAGCCCACTTTATGTACTGCATCTCAGACTCTTCAATACTCTTACTCCAGCGAACTCCGCCGAAAACCTTGTCCATCCAGGGTGCAGGAGCTGTGTCTCCCAGGTAACCCGCGATACCGGAACCCCCCGCAGGCAGATAAGTGTAGGCGAACTCCTTGCCAGGCGTGAGACCACTTTGCTCTTCAAGGATCATCAGAGTCTCTCTGTTTCCACCGATCGAAAGCGGAACCATGTTTACGAGCGTTGTATTTTCGCTGAGGTTCTGCCCAATCTCCTTGAGACGTTGCAGCCATTCAGCCCTACCTTCATCAGCATACTTCAATCTTGGCGCAAGTATAATTTCTTTAGAACCTTGAAGGGCTGAGGAAATGGGTTGAATCGGATATAGCGAATCCTCCCCGACGAGCTGCCTTATCGATGTCGGCGCGTTGTCCGTCAGCTTAAATGATGTTTTTATCCTCTCGTCGAGAACGTTCACTTCGTAACCCTCCCTCAGGAGGGAGAGGCCGACGTTGTACCCCTCTACTGTTGCGCCATAGATTGAAGCTCTTTCCTTCATTTCACCACGACCGGAACTTCATTTGTCTTTGGCTAATCCAATCGAGATATAATAGTTTCTCAACGGTTGCTTTCTGAAGCCGATGAATGCATCTATGAAAATCTGAAGGGCCCGGCCGGGTACTCAGGGGCGCGCACGCACAATCGAATTATCTCTTGGTAGGAGGACATATCGCAGAAAAGACTCATTTAGGGTGAACGACGGGAGGTTTTCGCTTGAAATTCTGGATAGATGCGTTGACTCCCAAACAACTGATCTTTTTCAACACCCTATCAGAAAAGATGAAGAAATCCGGTCATGAAGTGATCTTCACCACCAGGAGCTACCATGATGTGAATTATGTCATTCGAAGGCTCGGGATCGAGGTCACTGTTGTTGGAAAACATGGTGGGTCCTCCAAAAGTACGAAATTAGAAGCCAGCCTTTCCAGAAGTCTGGAACTTGTGAGGTTCATACGGGATGAAAAGGTTGACGGGACGGTTTCCTTCAACTCTCCTGAAGCAGCCAGAGTGTCCTTTGGCCTGGGTATACCACACTACACAGTTAACGACTCCCCTCATTCAGTCTGGGTCGCTAGGCTCTCAATACCACTTTCCCGTATACTCTTCACTCCTTGGGTAATACCTTTGAGCGCGTGGCGGGAATATGGGATAAGAAAGGAAATGATGGTAACGTACAGGGCACTGGATCCGGCAGCTTGGCTCAAGAGGAAGGATGAGTGGCCACCCCCTACAGAGTTTGAAAAAAGTGCAAGAGGTGCCATCCTCTTCAGGCCGGAGGAGAGTCAGGCGTCGTACATGCAGGAACAAAAGCTCAAGGAACGGGTGGAACTAGTACGGATGATATCCGAATCTTTACCCGATAATCGGGTCATCGTCCTTCCACGATACGAACAGCAGGAAAAAGAGTTTGATTATGTGGATGCGCCGAATGTGTTTGTTTGCAGGGAACCCTTCTTTGGACCTAACCTGCTAACCGTCTGTGCCGCACTGATAGGTGGGGGTGGAACGATGAATGCCGAGGCGTCTCTTTTAGGGGTGCCCACAATTTCTTTCTTTCCAGGCAAGACCACCTACGTTGAGGAGTACCTTGTTCAGAGGGGACTGGTTAGAAGAGTCAAGAAAGAATCAGATTGTTTGAAGGCCATTAAGGAGGTGCTTAAACCGGAATCAAAGGATAAAATCCGGAAGCTGGCAGAGCAGGAGCTCGCCATGATGGAGGACCCGACGGATGTAATACTTTCGAAGGTTCTCAGCATGAGTGGAATAGAAAGAAACAGCTGAAAACATTCGGCATGTTTCATTAATGTTTTGTGAAGGAGTATCCAGACCAGTTTATTAATGATATTCTGCAAAGCCTCGGTAGCCCGGTGGTGTAGCGGTCAAGCATACTGGCCTTTGGAGCCGGTGACGAGGGTTCGAATCCTTCCCGGGCTACTATTATCACCAAGGTCATAACTGACTACCGTAAACTGCGGTTTGCATCAATTTATTGCGTTGTCCTGTTCACAGTAATCCCAAAACCCGGCAAAAGTTATTTAAAGGATATCTTCGCTGGGCTTAAGCAATAAGGAGTCGATAGTATGTCAAGCAATACTGTGTACATAGGTAAGAAACCCGTAATGAACTACGTGTTGGCGTGCCTGACACTGTTCCAGAACGGTGCGAATGAAGTGACAATCAAGGCTAGGGGCCGTTCCATAAGCACCGCTGTAGACTCTGCAGAGATTCTGAGGAAGAAGTTTTCGCCGGACGTTCAGGTCAAGGAGATCAAAATAGACACCGAACAGGTCAAAGACAACGAGACGGGCGCTTCCAGCAACGTAAGCAGCATAGAGATATTGCTGAAGAAGTAAGCTCGTCTCGGACGCTTTTTTATATGTTTTTTAGCGTAAGCTATGAGTCCAATAACAATATCATTAATATGGTTCCTTTCACAGATCGGAGTACTGAATTCGTGAGCTGAATCTTTTGAGGACAGCCCAGTAATCGTTTCACCAATCCGAGCAATCTATGATGTATCCACATCCACGGCATACAGCTTTGCAGAACAGCTCCAGCATTGAGCTCCCGCAAACTGGGCATATAACAGCTTGATCTTGTGTCTGAGAGGTTATTGGCATCACATTAACTTGGTACTGTTGATCGCCGGATATATCTGTTACGCCTGGTGATACCGATACCGTTAAGATAAGTAATTGAGCTGATGTTCTACTCCTCTTGAAATATGAATTGAACGGCTCTCAGAAGGTACTATACATTTGTGATAGCGTACGACACGCTTCTGAAAGCCTTCCAGGCTTTATGCATCTTCAGGAGGAATAAATGACCTCTGGAGACAAAGAAAGAAAGATAGTTGCCTGCTGCCTGTTCTACATGTCTGGACTTTCCTACAGGAGGATGACGTACCAGGCGAGGGCGATAAACGCAAGCAAGCTATGTGGCCGTCTTCTATTGGATACACGCCCTGAAGGGCGTGGTTTCTTGTGAAGGTCTAGAAGAGGAGAGGGAGGGGGGAGGAGAAGGATGATCGTGGCCATGGATGAGACCAAGCTCAAGCTTCATGGGAGAGAAGTCTTCGTCTGGGCAGCGATCGATATAGACACGAAGGAGCTCCTCCTCTCCCTATACGCTTCTTATCAGAGGTCATCGATAAACACGATGATATTCGTAAAGAAAGAAAGAAGGTCCTGAACACGTGCACGAACAAGCCAGTCATCCTGGTGGACGGCTGAGAGCCGTGGTACCCATGAGCCCTTGGAATATATGGGTTGAAGTAGCTTCATGTACCATTCGGAGAGAGGAATTCGATAGAGAGATACTTCAGGACGTTCAAGGAAAGGACCAGGAGGTTCTACAACAAAATACCGTCGAAGGAGGGCTCGCTGAGGAACATGAATCTCTTCCTACAGCTCTTCACGCTCTGGTACAACTATCTGAGGAGGCATAAGACGCCGGGTCACGACCCAGCGGAGGTGAGCTTATCTTAACGGTATCGATTTTGATTGATTACGAAAATCTGAACCTCTATCTCTTGGCTTTGATGAGCTTTGTTAATTCAGGCACTATCTGATAAAGGTCACCCACGGCGCCGTAATCACAGTTTTGAAATATTGGCGCTCCCTTGTCTGAATTTATTGCCATGATAACTTTGGAATCCTTTATTCCGGCCAGGTGTTGAAGTTGTCCTGAAATTCCCACTGCAAGATACAGCTTTGGCTTAACTTGGATTCCGGTCAGACCGATATGTGCATCCTCCGGAAGCCACCCCAAGTCTGAAGAAAGTGGTCTAGAACATCCGACCGCTGCTCCCAAAGCCTCAGCCAGTGTATGAATCAGTTCTAGGTCTTCCTTCTTCTTTAACCCTCTACCGACTGCGACGATTTTGTCAGCCTTGGTGAGGTCCACACTTCCTCTTTCCGCCTCACCAGACCTTAGTACCCTCGTCTTCAAGACTGGGGATTGAATTGAAAACTCCTCAATCGATGGCTCGGGTCCAGACGCAATAGCTTGATACGACCGCGGCTTGATACCTATCACAAATGGGCCAGCTTCCAAAATACCGCTGGACAGCACTCTGCCGCCATAAACCAACCTCTCCACCAGTGCTCTGTTCTCCTTAAATTGAATATTTATACAGTCTGTTGCGGCTGATGCGTCGAGAATAACAGCCAACCTACCAGCCAATTCCTTTCCGTCTCTCGTCGAACCAAGGAGAACGAATCCTGCCCCTCTACTTTTGAAGATATCAGCAACCACCGCGGAAGTAAATTCTGGAGTAGGCACACCCAGTTCGTCCGGTAATCTCACACTGACTATCACATCCGCGCCGACCAATCGAGTATAGTCGTTCATTTCTACCTTGTATATGACTATCATTATCACCTTTCCACCAGTCGAAGTCGCAATTTCTCTCGCTGGGGTTAATAGCTCTGAAGCTAATTCAATATCCTCAGAATATACAATCACATTATTTTTCATATGATTCCCTCCTTGGAGAGCGATTCGTAGAGCTTTAGAGCGACTTCTGATGGCGATCCTTCGAATATCTGCCTTTTTCTTGTAACAGTTTTTACAAGCATTCCTTCAAGTTTGTATCTAGGAGGTATCTGCAACCCCAGCTCAGTTACATCAATTTTCGAAATTTGTTTCTTCGTCGCAGCCATTATTTGAAGCAAAGTAGGAATACGTGGTTCGCATATCTCACTAACGACGGACACTATTGCTGGCAAACTGCATTCCACGGTTTCAAGCTTCCTTTCGAGCGATCTGTCACCACGGAGCGACCTGCCGTCGAAATCGAGACTTCTCATGTAGGATAATAATGGAAGGTTCAACCTTTCTGCTAACATACCTGGAAGTAGCGAAGTGTAAAAATCGGTTGAGCCCTCAGCACAAATCAAAACATCCCATCTTGGTATCTTAGACAAAGCACCGATCAGAATCTCTACCGTTTGCCTAGCATCATACCCAGTAGCAACGTTCGACCTAATCAGATAGGCGTTATCCGCCCCCATAGCCAGAGCCTCTCTTATACTTTTATTTGCCTCATCTGTACCAACGGTCAGTGTTGTTATAGTACCCCCCAACTTTTGTCTAAGTCTGAGAGCAGCTTCAAGGGCATTTCTATCAAAAGAGCTTACCTTTCCTGGAACACCCTGTAAGGACACAGACCCTGTAGTCTGGTCAACCTTCAGTTGATCCTCATCATATATATGCTTTACAAGCACAATCATGTCAAGCGGCATGCTCACACCTGGATTTCACAAGGTTGGTCACATGGACATGACGTCTACGCCCAAAGAAAGCTTAAGCAGCTGTCGGATGATCACTAACCTCTGAATTTCATTCGCACCCTCGTAAACCTTGGTAATTTCTACATCTCTCAGGAACCTTTCGACCTGCGTCTCTACGATAACTCCCGCACCACCGTAAATGCTGATGGCTTTCTCTGCAATCCATTCTGCGGCTTCCGTTGCATAGGCCTTCGCCAATGATGCAGCAAATTTGTACTCTTCTCTTCCCTGATCAGCGAGGGTCGCAGACCAATAGACCAGCTGCCTTGCACTAACGAGCTTCATTGCCATATCTGCAAGGTATGCATCGATTATTTGGTGCGAGATAAGAGGCCTCTCGAATGTTGTTCTTTGCATAGCGTAATTGAGACACTTTTCAAAAAGTACCTGTGCTATACCTAACGCCTGAGCAGCCACCCCAATTCTTCCGTGATCGTATGTTTCCATGGCGATCTTAAAACCTTCTCCCTCTGGTCCAAGCCTGTTTGAGTCCGGAACTATAACATTATCTAACTGTAGCTCTACGATATGGCTTCCTTTCAGGCCCATCTTTTCCATATGACGGGCTACATGAAACCCCTCCCTCTCTCTTTCCACAATAAAAAATGTAAGCCCTTTCCACCGCTCCTTCTTATTCGCGATCGGACTTGTACGAGCTAGGACTACAAAGTAGTCTGCCACATCACCGCCGCTAATAAAGGCCTTTCTTCCGTTAATCTTCCATCCTTCGTTAACCTTCTCGGCCTTTGTCTGTATTCCAGCTACATCACTTCCTGCAACAGCTTCCGTCGTGGCATGTGCACTTCTCTTCTCTCCCCTTGCTATTTGAGGTAGGTACCTTCTCTTCTGCTCCTCCGAACCATAAAATAAAAGCGGAAACACAAACAAGCCATTCGCTCCCATGAGCGTCACAATAGCGGGAGAAACTCTCGCTATCTCTTCAGAAAATATAGCCAGAGTTACTTGGTCACCACCTTGACCACCATATTCTTGTGGTATTGATATTCCCTGAAACCCCTGAGAGAGCATCTTGTTCACCAAGTCCGCTGGAACCTCGTTGTGCTCTTCTATGTAAGATATCCTTGGTGCGATCTCCTTTTCTGCAAACTCCCTTACCACCTGTCTGAACATTTCATGCTCTGGCTTGAACTTGATCTCATAGTCGGAAAGACTCCTAAACGGGAATACCATGCCCCTACCATTAATTTCAGTCACTTTAATCTCTTCCGACCAATACATTATCTATAACTTGATTGAACCGGTTGCGTTCGTCATGTCAGGAGTACATTTTGGAGATTACTTAGGACTAGAACGGCCCGTATTCGAAGGCGAATACACAGTGATTGCGCTGGACATAAAAGATCACCACCTCAACGTGCTAGGCGTTGTCCATGGAGGGGTTATCACAACTCTTTCAGATACCACCATGGGTACTGCATCATTCGTGCAAGCGAGAAGACCATTGGTCACTGTTGAGCTAAAAATCAGCTTTATGAGACCTGCCTTCAAAGGTAGGCTCACAGCAAAGGCGAAGGTACTGAAGAAGGGTGAGCATCTTGTATTCGCAGCATGTTCGGTGTTTGACGAAGAAGGTAAGGAGGTAGCTGTGGCGCTTGGAACCTACATGATCATAGACCAAATTAAGAGGTAAAAACTAAACACGACGTTGAAACCTTATATTAACGATTCATCGAACGTAGCGGTCGTCCGGAAATGAGTCACCCAGCTGACCTAGGTAGCGTCAAAGAAGGTTCTTATATCATGTTAGAAGGCGAGCCCTGCCGTGTCGTGCAGGTTGACAGAAGTAAACCAGGCAAGCATGGAAGCGCAAAAATAAGATTGTTTGCCATAGGTGTTTTCACAGGTTCAAAAAGAAGCATGGTGGGACCTGCCGAGTCGAAAATTGAAATTCCTACAATAGACAAACGGACAGGTCAGGTGATATCCGTTGGTCAAGGGAGTTACCAAATAATGGATATGGAAACATTTCAAACCTTCGAGACCTCATCTGTGGAGGAGGAACTTAAACCAAAACTTCAGCCGGGCACAGAAGTCGAGTACTGGAACGTCTTGGACAAAGTAAAGATAATGAGGGTGAAGGGTTAGAGAACCGCGCCCAGAGGCTCTTGGTCGCCACGACGGGCGAACGGACTCCCTTCCAGACTCCGGGAGGCGGGGATGAAGACTACGACCTGGAGCCGGGTTAAAGAAATACCAAATAGGATTCATTTCAAACACATTACCGATTCAAAGCCATGGCTAAACCAGGCTTGATTTTTGAACCAATAGCCAGATTCATAAGTTAGCAAAAGAAGAGGTTTTGGGAAACAAAGAAACCCACACTTTGTCGATGGGATAAATTTGTTTCCCCAATGCTTGAATGTATCGAGATGATATTTCTGGTAGCTACGGTGGGGCACACCGAAAGCAAGAAGCCCCCCTCTCCTTCTTCATCCCAGAAGAGGAGGACACATACTGCCAAGGTCCTTGCAAGTTGATGCTGGACTGGTGAACATGAGGACATCTGGAACCATGTAAATAAGTCCATGAAGAATGGCAACGGCTCCAATCTACCATGGATGAAGGAAGAACCCTCACCCGCCCAGCCCCTGATAACTTGGTAGCTTCCATACAAAACTCCCAGAGGACTGCACAACAAAGCAAATAAGCAAACAAGCTAGCTAGCACCTCGGCAACCTATAGAAAAAGTACGGAAGCCAACGGTTCACCCGTTGGGGGATGTCATGTCTCTTCCAGCAGAAAAATCGGCAAATTTTAGTGAGTAGGTGCAGCTCCAGTATTATGATAGTATTCGGTTAAACTCTTCTGATTCATAGAGAGCCATCAAAATTATTTCGTGATATTGAATGGCACGCAATATTCCATAATAGCACCCTAATCGTTGTCGTCGTTTGCTACCTCCCATTATACCGTGGAGGCTACTCCCCCTAGCTGCTGAATTAATGAGTGTACTTCTGACCCCATTCATCGGTAAAATGCTCGCACTTTGGTATTGTATTAATTGTTTAATACGTAATATGAGATCTAAAGGACCATATCAGACAATGATAGGAAGGGTTTTTACTCCCTAAATCTGATTATTGGTGTATGGAGCTAGGTCTTAAGGATAAGGTTGCATTGGTTACTGCAGCCAGTAAAGGCATCGGCTATGGGGTTGCCAAGGTGCTTCTTCAGGAAGGGGCCAGGGTTATAATCACTTCGAGAAATATGGATAACCTCAAGCTAGCTGAAAACAACTTAAAGAGTGATACAGGTCACGATGTTAGAGCATTTCAAGCGGACTTGACACTTGAAGACGACCTTGTAAAGCTGAACGATTTCGTTTTAAAGGAATACGATGGCGTTGATATTCTCGTATACAACACCGGCCCGCCGAAAGTTGGTAGGTTCGCTGACCTGAATCTTCAGGATTGGGAGTACGCGATGAAACTGCTGTTGATGAGCGCTGTATCGTTATGCCACAAGCTAACACCCAGTATGATAACCAAAAGGTGGGGGAGGCTAATATTCATTACATCCCTTACGTTGCGGGAGCCCCGACCAAATCTTGTTCTTTCGAATACAGTGAGGTTGGCAGTTGCTGGATTGATGAAATCTTTATCGGTGGAGCTTGCGCCGTATGGAATAACCTCGAACGGAATCGCTCAGGGACACATACTAACAGATAGGACCAGACAGACTGCGGAGTATGAGGCAAAACGTGGTGGCCGGACGATCGAAGAGGTTATCACCGATACAGTAAAGCAGGTTCCTGCTGGCAGGCTAGGCACACCGGAGGAGATTGGCAACTTGGTAGCTTTCTTATCTAGCGATAAGGCGGCTTATGTAAATGGGACAATGATTGGCATCGACGGTGGCTTGGTCAGGTCCATCTTTTAATTGGAATCTATGCAGCTATTCTCGAAAAGATGGGCCTATACTTGACCGGGCGGGATTCGGCATTCCATGTTTCCCAACTAATGTTCGCCTCCGAACCAAGTACCCCCTTGAGGACATTCGCAATGCTAATCTTGGCAACATTTGTAGCTCTATCGGCGGGCAACCTTACCGCTAAATCCCCCGATTCCTTTTGTTCAATCTGGAAATCCCTAAACCCAAGTGTAGCCTCAAGCATATCAAGTAGATCCCGGGAATAGACCTTACAGCCATCTCCCCTTACCAAGATATCCTGCTTTCTTCCATAGACCTTTAGTATTCTATGCGATTCAGACCCGCATCGACAACTTTCCTTTGGCATCATTTCTACGATGTCGCCAAGCCTATACCTGATTAAAGGCATTAGGCTGTTACCAAGGTTTGTTATTACTACTTCCCCTCTTTCTCCCGAGCCTACATTTTGTCCGTCTTTGATTACCTCTACTATCAGATGGGGTTGAACGTGCAAGCCTTGATGAGCAGAGCACTCTATGGCAATAGAGCCCAGTTCCTCCGCACCGTAGCTTTCAAACGTCTCGCAGCCAAAGTAATTCTGTATGTCTCTTCTGCAAGTTTCAGATATTACCTCACCAGACAAGAGCGCCTTTCTAATGTTAAGCTTTTGTGCTTTAGACTCTAGCGCGGCACCCAATTCTCTTAGATAAGAAGGGCGTGAGTAAATCCCGGCTGGTTTATAATTGACTATGACGTCTGATATTTCACTCACACTTTTCCGAAAGCCCACACGTTTCCATCTTAGGGTTATAAGGGCCGGGGCCACCCAAGGCCCGTACAAAAATTTCCTTATTTTACGCAAATCTATAGATCTGGACGAGGCTTCCTCATCTATGGCATTATCCCGCACTCCGTGGAATTCCACGCTAATCACTTTCTCAGTCAGACGTATGCCCAACCTTTTGGTATTAACAAATCTGAGTGCTGTAATGTAATCGGCATATTCTCCGCTCCATAGCACCGTTGTCGGCTTTCCCGTCGTTCCAGTGGTATTTCTGGAAGTACAACCCTTCGGTTGCATGTTTTGCGCTATCATTTCGTCATGTTTCTCTGATGCCAGTTCCGATTTACTAGTAGTTGGAAGTCGCGCTAAATCCTCTAAAGTAACAATATCATCTGGAGTCATCCCAAGCTCCTTCATTTTCTTCGAATAATATGGTACATTTAGCCACGCGTGCTTGACGATATGTCTTAAACGCTTAATCTGAATATCTTGTAACTCGGCTGACGGCAAGGATTTAAGATGTTGTATACTAAAATAATCTGATAACACCCTATATAGCATAAAATCTCTCCAGAAAGTTTGAGAAGTCCGATACGGAGGTGTTTTTAAACTTTTTTTATTTAGATTTTAAGCATGCGCCATAAAAAACTCGGTCAAACTATCCTATTTTCTTTAGATACATGTAGGGTTGGATAAATTCTTTGCTCTGGTTGTTCACTATAATTCTCAGTATAGCAAGATAAAAAAAAGGAAAAATTACGTTAGTAGCTCAGCGATATATAACAAAATAGAATTATTTCCTATATTAATTCGGAATATTACGTAACTGTTTCTTATTTATAACTTATCAAACACTGTTATTAGATTGCATTATATTGAAACAAGATATAGAAACGCCCGATTATGGGTTATGCTGTAGTCCTATCTTCACGTCAATCCTTTAATTGATGTCAATTTGTTCTACCCATTCCAGTGAATATTGCACAATGTCTGTATTTCTTGCCATCAACTTTTCATTTGCGAGGTTATGGTGTCACTTATCCGCATGAAGACTTGGTGGGTGACAACTTCTCTAAGCTTATTTTTGGTCTTTATACTTTATATTTTGAATTTATACTTTATATTTTGAAAGTTCAATTCCTAAACTCTACTAGGAATATTTTCAAAGGATATTATAGGACGTATCTTGGCTCTTGGTTCCTCTTCAATTATGGTTACTGAAACATTCAGTTGTCCCTTGGCAAGATTCTCCAGCCTAGTTACCAGCTCTTTTATCATGGTTTCACTGACATTTTTAGTGAACAACTTCACAACAGCATCTTGAGGCGATGTACATACAATCTGAAATGGTGGGATATCCCGAATTTCAGACAAAAGGTTCACCACGACCTTTGGCGAGAGGGTGGAGCCATCGGGCAAGCGGAAAAAATCAATCTTTCTCCCCTCTATCGATTTTATGGTGGGGAGGGTTCTTCCACAGGCACAATCGTTGTCGCCAAGCACGATAACATCCCCTATTTCATACCTTATCAATGGCATTGTTAGATTGAACAGGCTGGTGACCAGTATGTCGCCCCTTTCACCGGGTGAACATGGCTCACCATCTCGGACGCATTCTAGGTAGAACACGTCAGAATTCATATGGTACTCCTTTCTTTCTTCACATTGCCACGCCAAAAGACCGAATTCTCTACCACCATAGAAGTCGTAAACTTGAGCTTCAAGAGATCTTTCAATTCTGTTTCTAACCGAATCGGCAAGGAGACTACCATTTGTTATGATTGCTTTTAATTTCAACTTATCTCTTTCTTGAACGACACGGATCAGACTCTCCAGATATGATGGCTGAGCTTCTATCACAGAAGGCCGAAATTTGATGATTTCTTCGATGATTTCTTCGCAACCGTAGGTGATATAGAAAATTCTGTTGTATCTTTGTCTAATCCTTAAGAGATTATGCTTGAATCTTCCAATGAAACCCAGTTGACTTGGATCGTATGCGGGATATGTGAATTCGATAATTGCCTTTTTGTCCCATAATTGAATACCTATCGCTTCATCGGCCCGTCTTCTTATTTTAAACCTGAGTTTAGTTAATTCAATATCTTCGAAGATCGAAGTTTTTGTACCCGTAGTACCTGAGGTTTTGACCTCCCTGATCCTGCCCTTCAGATGTTTTTTTGCGAGTAATTCTTGTCGCTTCTCCTTTATGAGGTCATATTTGTGCAAGATGGGTATCTTTCTTAAATCTTTGGGAACTTGGAAAGAACTCATATCCAATCCAAGCTGCTTAAACTGGTATTTGTAAAAGGGAACATTTTCATAAGCGTATGAAATTATGTGGCTCAGGAGGGTGACCTGTTTATTCTTAAGTTCACTCCTGTCAGACCATTGGTTCTCTATGAGGGTTTTATAGCTGGGTAGCTCAAGGCGCATTAGCTATTGGAAACTGGGTGATATTTATGTGCATTTGTGGAATAGGAATTCATAGAGATGAATCTTAGATCAATAAGGCTTATATTGGCACAGAATCCGACAAAAATGTGATGTTAGCAAAGATAAAGACGGTTCTTGTCGCCCTATGGTATTACTTACCCATCGGTGAAGCGACAGCAAGTAGCAGCGACGTCATGTAGATTACGCTTTTATTTTTGTTAGTGATCCCTAATGTTAAATATACTGTTACTTCTAGTAGAGAGAGCTAGGTAAGGTCAAGACACGGTTACGGCTATCTCGATCAAGATATGTAACTACGCTATAGAAACCCATGATCTATCTTACTCCATAGAACGAATTGATTATTAAGTTTGATCGATAACGCTACCTGAGCCAAAGGTGGACATAATCCAGGTATTGGTATCGATTTTACCGGCTATGGGAATAATTCTTTTGGTAGCCAAATTTATTTACTATTCGAACACCAGTAAAGGAGCCAGCTGGGGAATATATCCTGAATTTGATGACTTGGCTCGTGCAATGAATGTGAAATTGGCAGTAAAGTACAGAAGATGGGAGATAACAAAGGTCAGAGGGATAGCCGAGACCAACCCAGTGAAACGATGTATCTTGTTAGATGAAAAGAACTTTTTTAAACTTGGTCAAGAGCAAAGGAAGGCTGTTATAGCACACGAACTGTTCCATCTTAAGTTAAATCATACAATCAAATCATCTGTATTGTTCATTTCAGGTTGTTGCATCTCTTTGATTATTGACCTTTCAGGCTTCAGCGTACAAGCACTGATCGTTTTTATCCTGTTCCTTCTGGCTAATATTCTCTTGAGACATAAATTTGAATATCAGGCTGATAATTTTTCGGCCAAATACGTTGGGGCCGAACCCTTTATAGAAGTTCTAAAATCTATAAGTCGGTATGAAAACAGAAGGAATCTGGCTTCCCTATTGACTCATCCTAGCGTCACTTCACGAATAACCAAGCTTAAGAGGTGGGTGAAATAAATCGGTTTAGCGAACCAATAGAATGTGTTTTTTCCGGAAATAATTTCGCATCTATTCCTCACTCCATATCAATGAAGGATCCATAAGCATCTCCCTTCTTGGCATTTTATCATAATAGGCCCTTATAGGTGTTCTTAGCTCAATAGCACCAT
>Ga0209012_1002198_pt1 | contig 17708 bp, 23 predicted proteins | sample RS3BMetagenome_FD_184735 | JGI IMG/M metagenome (GOLD analysis project Ga0209012, IMG submission 184735) | Ferric oxide microbial mat and aquatic microbial communities from Rainbow Spring, Yellowstone National Park, USA - RS3B (SPAdes) (version 3) ...
TGTAGCAAATAGGAAGAATATTGAGTCTTAAGGTCCCATTTCGTTCCGCGGGCATTGCCATTGAAATTTCAAAAGGCCTCTCAAATATTTCAAATACCCATTACGCATCCAACTCCGATCCGGAAATGGGTATCAGAAAGTCCATAAGAAGCATCTTCGTCTCTGGAGAGAGGAACATCTTTCAAGAAATAGGAAAATATTCATCCCTGGGAATTCAGGCAACAAACCTGCTTAAGACCATGATAACGTGCGATAACTCAGTGGAACTGAGCTCCGGGAAGGAGAGTCTTAAGAAAATAGAATCAGAAGGTGACGAAATGACTTTCGAATTGAAAAACAACATTAACAGGGGAGCCGTGAATCCAGCCCTGATCGATTCTTTTCTAGAGTTGATTGATAGAACGGACGATGTCCTTGATACTCTATATTATATAGGAAGGGAAATTGCAAGGTACAGGGAGTACCTGAACATTGCCTCCTCGGGGGAGAGGACAGCGGTATGCGAATACTACGATAAACTCAACAAAGCTCTGGATTTCAACATTCAATCCCTGATTAGCATAGGAAGGATAGTGAATGAGGAAAACCTTAGTTCGGCAATAAAAGATTGGAGTACCATAGAAAAGATGGAATCTCAGGTGGACGATATAAAGGACGAGCTTCTTGACAGGCTCTACCTCGACTCAAAAAGGATAAGTTACCTTTCGTTCATCCATCTTTCCTCTGTAATTCACAAGATAGATGATCTCCTCGATCAGAGCGAGGATATAGCCGATCTCATTCTCCAGATAATAACAGCGGTGACTAGTTGAACTATCTCTTCATATCAGTTTCTCTTTTTGTTCTCGCTGCTATAGTCTCTGGAAACAATCTATCAGCTGGAGTTGGATCTCTTCTCGGCTCGAATGTAACCGGGAGAAAGGCTGCCGTTCTCATAGCAATTGTTGGATTCACATCCGGTTTCCTAGTTGGAGTGAATAAAATGAGTAGAACGGTGAATGCACTCTTTCCTTACGGCTCATTCTCATTATTTCTGATTATATGGGCCTCCGTACTCGTTTTCATCGTAGCACAGATTGCCAGAACCCCAATATCACTCACTATGGCCCTGGTGGGCATTTCCTTCGGGATATTCCTCAGGCATGATGTCTTCTCCTCTATTGCCATAATAGAAAGAATAATAGCTATGTGGATAATTGCGCCTCCCCTGGCTATCGGAATATCATATGCCATCTCAACTTTGCTCACAAGGAGAAAAGCATCTGGCATCTGGAGGACTGCAAACGTTATGAGATTTCTTCTCATATTTCTTGGATTTATTTCATCATTCACGCTTGGCGAAAATACACTGGGATTCATTGGAGCGCTAGGCAGGGGAAGCATAGTATCCTCTATTTTTGTGGCAGGAGGAATAGTATTTGGTTCTGCTTTCCTAAGTTGGGGACCTGTGAAAACTATAGGCCGCGATATGTATTCCATCAGTTATTCTAATGCATTTTCATCCCTCCTCTCATCATCTCTTCTCGTGGAAGCTGCAACACTTGTCGGTCTTCCGCTGTCAAATACTCAGGCTCTCACATCAGGTATAATAGGTGCTGGCCTGGGGAGGAAAATGAGGGTTCTGTCATTGAGACCTGTTGTCAGAGTTTTGCTTCTCTGGTTCGTATCCCCGGTAGTTGGCGTTATCCTCGGGATAATCATTTGACGGCAAGAACCTTTTCCAAAGCGACATCACTGCCATACTTCTTTTATATTTCGCACGGCTCGAGAGTGTTGCCATTTATCTTGGTGTACATTGTAGACGGAAATATTCAAGAATTTCCAATACCGTTGATAATTTGAAAAATTCACTGGTAAATGCTAAAATATTTCGCCGTAATACCGTCCGGGTGGCCACATCTAGAAGATTCGGGGGAGTTATTGCTGTTGCTTTCTCTACATTCATAGCTTTCATGGGCATAGGTGTTGTTGACCCGCTACTTCCCCTTATAGGGAGACAGATGGGTGCGTCCCCTTTTCAGGTAGAGTGGCTTTTTACGAGCTATATTGCAGTCATGTCACTCTCCATGTTCATTTCCGGATATCTTTCCACGAGATTTGGAAGCAAGAAAACATTGATAACTGGTCTCCTGGTCGTTGTTCTTTTTTCAACTTTGTCAGGTCTTTCCCCAGGAATTTCAATATTCGCTGTATTCAGGGGAGGCTGGGGTCTCGGAAACGCACTGTTCACATCCACCGCGCTATCAATAATAGTGGGTCTGTCCTCGGGAAATGTGGAGAGGTCGATCACAATATATGAGGCAGCCCTGGGTCTTGGAATTGCGTCAGGCCCTCTCCTTGGTGGGTTCCTCGGAACGTTTGATTGGCGCTATCCATTCTTTGGAACTGCAACGCTTATGGCCATCGGCTTCATAGTCACCATGGCGTTCGTTAGTGAACCAGAAAACAGGGAAAAACGAAGAACACCCGTGGAAATAATTGAGGCTTTGAGGGATGGAGGGGTTAGAACAAATTCTCTCATTGCACTGGGATACAACTTCGGGTTTTTTACAATACTGGCATACACCCCGCTGACCCTTGCGGGACTTACTACGATCGAGCTGGGGATCACGTATTTCCTGTGGGGAATATTAGTGGCATTTTCCTCTGTGATTCTGGTTCCAAGATTAATAAGGAAAATTGATAGATTTAGATTGCTTGAAATGAACCTTCTCGTATTCTCGATTCTTTTCATCGTCATGGGCGCATTCCCGTTGCTGAGGCTTGAGATAGTAGTTGTATCTGGTCTGTTCTGTGGCATCTCTAATGCGTCATTCACGTCCCTGGCAATGGAGGTATCACCGTTCTCCAGGTCTGTATCCTCTGCCGCATACAATTTCCTCAGATGGGCAGGGGCCGCAATAGCTCCAATACTTGCAGGCTTGCTTGGTCAGACGTATGGATTCTCCACGCCCTTCTACGTTGTTGCGCCCGTCATACTTGCTGCCACCTTGACCCTCTTCTTCTACGCTCCGAGGTTGAGATATTCCATTGCAACTAATTTCCAGAAAGCCGTACCTTCGAATCCAGGGAAATAGTGATGCATTCTTTTCCTTAACCTGGCATTAATCATGAAAAATCTCAAGAAGAAGGGAAGAGAATTTTCAGGAAATTATACTGAGGCCTCGATTTGAATATCCATGAATTTTCATTCCAGGGGTATGATAGGATAATCGCTTGTTCATTGATGCTGCCTGCACAGTATGTCCTAAGTGCTGTAGGTAAAGGTATATCCAGATTGCACACAGACAGGGATGCGTGTAAAGAGAGCACTGATACTCCCAGAGAGGCAACGTTCAGGCCAGGAACAGCCTCGAAACTCAAGAATGGAGGCCTTAAGGAATGCTCTCCGACAGTGAGGGATGAGGAAGTAAGAGGAAGTAAAAGTAGAAGCTGCGTCGCTTTAGTGAAGAAAGCATGTCAGATGGTATTCGTTGCCGGTGTGGATAAAAAACCTGTTCCCGGTACTAATTTCAGAAAGCAAATGGAATCTGCCAGTGGAATCTCATCAGAGTATGGAGAACTACTTTCTGAAGTTTCTCAGTGTAGGGTATTTGAAACAGCTCTGATCAATAACATACGGATTTCCTGAGAGCTGCTATGCGGAGGGCCGGATTCGAACCGGCGAACCCCTGTGGGAGCAGACCCTAAATCTGCCACCTTTGACCTGGCTCGGTAACCTCCGCCCATTGAGTATTATCCGTTAGATTTAACCCTTGTGAGGAAAATTCTTTTCTTAAGCGGAAATGCAGAGAATAGTTTCCATTTGCGTTTGCGGGGTGGAGAGAATGAAATCCTGATACACGCTAAATTTTCATTTCAAAAAAATTCAAAAAATTCAAGGAATTATCATTGAATTATCATAGTTCAATACAACAAATTTATCACTGCATTTTCACTTGAATACGAGATGATCTGTCCCGCCTGCGAGGAAAATATATCGGGGGAATTTGCCGAGCTCTCATATCATTTCCACAGAGAAGCTGAGAGGAGCAATGCTAAACATGTGATGTGGCTCAACAGAAATATAACAAAAGAAAAAAGGGATAAAGAGAAACTGGAAAGAATGCTCAGGGAGTTCTACGATTTCTCAGACTCAGGTCTTGCAAACTGGATAAGGAAAAGGTTCGTTGAGAAGTTTTTTTCAGCGCAGCCTCATCCGTTTATCGCGGAGATGCAGAACCCCTCAAAATACACGCTGATGGGCTACGTCACGGAGCATTACCATTTCCTTAGACAGTGGGTAAAGTCATGTGCGTTTATCATAGCCAAGAGTGACAGTTACGATGTTCAAATATACGAAATGAGAAATATTTCAGAGGAATACTTTGGGCAGGGAAAGGAGAGACCTCACATCGATCTTCTTCTAAGAATGGGTGAATCCTTGGGACTTCCCAGGGATAGGGTTCTTACGTCCTCTCCACTCCCCGCGACACGGAGAGGAATAAATTTCTGGAACAGGGTTTGCAGGGACCGACACTGGCTGCTTGGCATGGTTTCCATGCACTCTCTTGAACTGATAGCGGACAGGAATGTGAAAAAGTACGGAGCTTCATTCTCTTACTTTGATCCCAAAATTCTTGACGGGGATGCAACGCCGGAAACAAAAGATTTTCTCAGGGCGGGATACGAAGCGGATGTTTATCACTCATCCGATGCTCTTAACCTCGTGGAAAAGTACGCTGAAGAGTTGAAAATGGAGAGGGATGTACAGTCCTATTTTCTACTGTCTGAGGATAAGTTCAGCGACTACCTTAATGCAAGGCTGGAAAGGGGGAGGCTCTATGAAAAGGAACTATGAGGGTTGTGCCCTTTGCGACGCCACCTGGGGTGATTACTGGAGGGTGGTAGACGGCGAGAATATGTTCTTCTGCTGCTCAATCTGTGCCGATGCCTTTGAGAATATGGTGAATGAGGTGAAGAAGGTGACTGGATGGGATCGAATTGATGAGATTAAGATAGAGGGAAATTATTATGCGGGGAGAGACTGTTTCGCTTCCTCAGGAAATGAATATGTTAATTATTTCTTCAGGCACGAGGACGGCAGGATAACTGAATTCAAAATCAAGGAACAAGGCCAGTTCCGTAATCAACCCAAAGATCCTCGGAATAGATAGAAAAGTTAACCTTGCTGTATGCCCTGATGGCTGGCGCATTATCCTTGTTTACAAAGAGAATTGCGGTGTCAAGATTGCTGTACCGATGAAGCATGGCCGAGAGGAGTTTCTGAACATATCCCCTGTTCCTGTATCCCGGATCCGTGAACACCGATGATATGACAAACCAACCTTTCCAGATTGCGCCGAGGGTGGCCACGCTCACCAGCTTATCTCCGGCGAAATAACCAAATACGGTGCTATATCCCAGGAGGTTTCTGAACTCCTCCATGCTCATATTCACAAATCTTGTGTTCTCCCACTGGGATATCAATTTCCCGTACTGGATATACATATCTTCCGAGAGAACTTCCACATTCCTGTCGGGGCTTCCGGAAGGGGCAGCATTGATCATGCAATATTCCCTGTAGATTTTTGACGCATCGGGGAAGGAATCTTCATTCCCTTCTGCCCTGACGTGGATAACACTGGATGTCCTGTCCACGGAATCCAGAAGTTCCCTGGTCGCTGAAGGATCACCGTAAGCCCAGATATCCTTTATGCCACTAGAATGGTAATAGTTAAGGAGAACACCCCTTATATCATTTCCATCCTTAGCGTAAAGGAATGAGCTGTTCCCGAGGAAGAAGTTGAAGTTATCAAGGTCAAAAAGCATGTAGAAATTATCGTACTTATCCTTGAGGTATTTCATCAGCTTCTGCTTCTCAAACCATCCCTCCAGTTTCTTGATCTCTAGAGCCATTTTTATGCTGGAGTAATCAGACAACATTTAACTATTTTATTGTGATATGGAAATGTTCATGACATTACTGGACATAAGCGCAAATATGCAGATTGCACTGCAGGAAGTAAAGAAGGACCTCGTGGAGAACTTTAAGTGGAAGTTCTCGAGTCAGAGTTTGAAGAGGTCCACATTCCATCTTCTAAACGTAAACGGCAAGCTGCTAAGACCCACACTCGTTTTCGTGGGAGCGGAGTCGGTGGGACTGAACTCAATAAAATATGTGAACCTTGCAATTGCAATAGAATACCTCCACGTATCCTCTCTTATCCATGATGACATAATAGACAAGGATGAGATGAGGAGGGGCGTGGAGACGGTTCATAAGAAATTTGGTATTGAAAACGCGGTTCTCGCCGGGGATGCACTCATAGCAAGGGCAGTTTATCTCTCATCCTTTTATAGCGATGAGACTGTCAGGAAGATCTCGGAAGCGGCATTCCGCATGTGCGACGGTGAGTCTATGGACTTCTGCACCCAGAGGAGAAGGGTGGAAATGACAATGGAAAATTACCTAGAAATAGCGAAGAAGAAGACGGCAGCCCTTATATCAACTTCAATAAGCATAGCGGCGATAAGCGAGAAGATGAACGAGGAAGTGGTGGGACGCCTCTCAAGGGCAGGAGAGAAGCTTGGAATTGCATTCCAGATAAGGGATGATATAGTTAATGCAATCGGCTCTTACGATCTCGGGAAAAGACCTGGAAGAGATGATTCAAAGTTCAACAGACCTAATATAGTAACGGTCCTGCAACTTCAGGGCAGTGAAGGGAAGAAGGCGATAGAGGAGGGAATAGAAATGATGTCCGGCATGGTCAGGGATGCCCTGGATGAGCTTTCATCCTTTGAGAAGATAGATTACATAAGGAAGATCATATCGTCCTATTTTGACGAGTCACAGCTGAGAAAATATCTATAGTAAGCAGGAATTCAATCCCATGGAATATATCCTTGCCATCACGGGAGCCTCAGGCATTGCCTACGGTATTCATATCCTGAAGAATCTCCCTCACCGCAGGATTCTCATAATCTCTGAAGGCGCAATGGAAGTGGCGAGGTATGAGATGAAGGGGGTAAGCAGGAAGAGGATATCATCCTATGCAGACGCAACATACGGTGAGAAGGATTTTTCCGCCCCTGTGGCCTCCGGATCTCACATCTTTGATGGGTTCATCCTCGCACCGGCTTCCATGAACACAGTGGCAAAGATAGCTTCTGGCATCTCGGATAACCTTGTCACGAGGGTTGCATCCATAGCCCTCAAGGAAAGGAGGAAGTTCATCCTTGTATTCAGGGAGATGCCCCTGAGCCAGATACATCTCAGGAATCTTTTGACCCTTGCGGAGGCCGGGGTCTATGTGCTCCCTGCAACGCCCGGATTCTACCATGGTTCCACGGACATGGATGGATTGCTCTCCTTTGTCACTTCCAGAGTTCTCGATCTGCTTGGAGTTGAGAACAAACTCATAAAAAGATGGGGAGATTGAAGGAAAAATTGGACAAAATTTATTAAGCGACAATCTTTTTCTTTTGATGAGTTCCTCGCACTGTCTTATCTGCGGAAAAACGGTGGTCTCCGGGCTGTATTGTTACGATTGCCTCTGGGAGATAAGGAAGATAAGACTGAGGGGCGAGGAGGATATAGATACCTGGATGGAAAAAAACATGGCTAACAGGAGACCTGTTTTACAGGAGGGAGGAGTGAAACCCCTGGATTCTTTTTAGTAATCAGTCAAGTTATATTTCTCCTTCAATTCGATGAATTTCTCCCTGGAATTCACACCGTAGTTCCTCGATATTCTCTCCATCATTTCAGCCCTGGATTTGTCCCATATCTCGCTGAGAAGCATCATCCTTCCCAGCTTTGTGGAGAAGATTATCTCCTCCCCCTCCCTCTTGAGTTCCCTCAGTACTTCATAATCCTCGCTCATTTGTCATTGCACCTCTTTGCATCGTATTGCGGGTAGTTTATGTCATATCTGTTGTATGAATATAGAAATCTCAGGTATATCGCCCTCTTCTCCGAATCATCCCCCTCTAGTTTCATTATCTCCCCTTCTATGTCCTCCGGCTCCCTGTGATTCTTCAAAGAATCCAGCAAAATTTTCGATATCTCAGCGTAGAAACCTTCACCCCTTGCCGATCTTTCCAGGAAATGCACTGCCCTCGCGACCTCTCCCCCGAGCATCTCGGTTTCATACATCATGAAATATGCTTCCTCTAACATTTACAACCCCCCAAACAAACCGGTTGCAGCTGTGATCACACCATGAGCATAGGAGAAAAGAAGGAAATAGAGAATACCGAACAGCACTGTAAAGAAGGCGGAAGCGTAAAATACATAGCTCCCCCTTACCCTCCCTTCAGGTCCCTTCCTCCAGAACATGTACATGATGACACGGCCGTAGTAGTAGAAGGAAAGGACTGAATTGAGAACTGCGAATATCACCACCACCAGGGCCATCGGTGTTCCGGTGGAAAGGACGGAGAGGAAGAGGAAATATTTTCCGATGAAACCCAGTGTCCCCGGGAATCCTGCAAGGGAGAGGAGAAGGATGGAAAATGAAATTGCAAATGCGGGGCTTCTCCTGTACATTCCCGAGAAATTCTCCATATCGTAATTTTCGAGGCTCTCAAGTCCAAGGAATGAGCCCCCTTTCATGAATCCGTAGGCAAGGGCGTAAAGGAAAAGGCTCACCACGGCGAATTTCAGAACGGATGTTCCAGCAACAAGGAATATCATGGAGAAGTAACCTGCCTGCGCTATGGATGAATATGCAAGCATCCTCTTCACATTATTCTGTGAAATGGCGACCACATTACCGAAAGTCATGGTGAGGATGGAGATGATTGCGAATACTATCTTCAGATAGGGGAAGAAGGAAGGGGAGGTGAAAAATATGTTCACTAGAACGATAAGAGTCATTATCTTCGAGCTGGTACTTAAAAATGAAGCTACGGGATTCGATGTGCCAGTATAGGTATCTATGGCCCATCCGTGGAGTGGGAAAATTGCAAGCTTGAAACCGAAGCCGAAGATCAGGAGACCCATTGCAAGGTAAAAGATGTTGCTGAACAGAGGATGCGCACCTAAAAACAGGCTGCCCGTTGATATATAGTAAAGAGAAATTCCAAATATTATGAGACCCGTGGAAAAGGCGCCCACTATGAAGTACTTTGTCGCAGCCTCAAGTTCCTCATCCCCCTTTCCGTAGGCAGCGAGCACGTAAGTAGGAATTGAAACACCCTCAAATGCCACGAATATGTAAAGAAGGTTATACGAGCTTATGGCCAGGAGCATGAAGGCCATGGATACGAGGAATATGAATACCATAAGACCTGGCTGACCTGTTTCGGGTCTCCTGGTTGAGCCTATCAGGGAAAGTATCCCGGGGACTAGAATTGCGATGAAGAAGAGCTTGCTGTATCCCGTCAGGTATATTGATGAATTAACCTGTATACCTGAAAATGTCTGCAGTATCGTCAGTATCAGCGAAGAAAGTGCGAATATTGCACCCAAAGCTATGAGAATATTTCTCCTCTCCCCGGCGAGACTGAGGAATAGAACAACGAAAGCCCCGATGAAGAGCAAGAGGGAATTCCACAGATATCCGTAATTGCCCGGTAGGATCATCATACCACCCCCATCAGGAACTGGACATAGTGCAGATTGAACAGGTGGAATAGCATCGCGGGATACACTCCAAGGGCAACTATAACAACGAGAGGTAGAAGAGATACTGCCATATCAGTCCTGCTCGCGTGGATATTCCCGAGGAATTCGTTGTAAGGTCCGAATATTGTCCTCTGCAGCGCAAATATATGATATGATGCCGTTATCACCACCCCGGCAAGAACGAATATCAGATAGTATTTCAGAACGGCATAGCTGCCAAGCAGTATTGAAATTTCGCCAACGAATCCGGAAAATCCCGGGATAGCGACGGATGCTAAGAAGGAAACCAGTATAAGGAAAGAAAGGAAAGGCACCTGTCTGGCAAGACCTCCGAGGGAAGATATGTTTCTCGTCCCCGCCGTTTTTTCAACAGTATCAACTAGTGAAAATATCATTGCTATGATCACTCCGTGGGATATCAACTGAAACACCGCGCCAAAATAGAGGAGCTGGGATGCAAGATGGTTCGATCCCCCGAGATAGAGGAATCCTCCAACAGCAAGAGTGATGAATGACATATGCCCGATACTTGCGTAGCTCATCATTCTCTTCATATCCTTCTGGTAGAGGGCTACCATCCCTGAATATATCAGAGAGAAGATTCCCAGGGCAATTAGGACCTCTGGCACCCCGGGACTTGCAGCAAGGGAAGAATTCTCGAACAAAGGCGCAAATATAACAAGAAGACCGAATGCCCCCATCTTCGAGAGGAGTGAGGAGATGAAAACTGTCCCCTCGGGCGGTGATTCAACGTACGCATCTGGAAGCCATGAATGAAGGGGAACCGTGGGAAGCTTTATGAGGAAGGCAAGGAGGAAACCAAAGATGACGAATGACTGATAGAATAATGATATCTTAGATATCCCGGGAATCAGTGTAGACATGGAGAAGTTTGCAGCTCCTTCCGCGAAATACATGGTGAATATGCCCAGAAGCATGAAAACTGAGCCTACGTGGGTATATATGAAGAATTTCATCGCAGCATAATTCTTCTGCTTTCCACCCCAGAGCCCTATGGTGAAGAATGAGGGGATCAGGACCATCTCCCAGAAGATGTAAAAGAGGATGAAGTCCCTCGTTGTGAACAGACCCACGAGCGAGAACAGCAAAAACTGAAGGAGCACATAGAAGCCCGGGCTGCTTCTGAACCTCAGTGAGAGGAATATGCCTATGAAAGATATGAGAAACATCAGTACAGAACTGACGAAGTTCAGCTGGAACGTAAGGGTAAGAATGGAAAAGCTACCGTAGTTGAAGGAAGAAAATGTCATGTCGTTAGCGAGCGTGAACGCGAGAACTGAAAGCGACGATACTATTGTAAGATACCTTGCCACCTTTCCCCTGAACGCGATGGAGAGGAACAGGACCACGGCAAGTACAAGGAACAGGTATGAAATCTGCATCACGGTATCACCCCCACAGCCATCAGCATTCTAAGAAGGATCAAAGCGAGAATCAGCCCTATGAGAACGATCGTTGCGTACTGCCTTGCAAGACCCGTCTGTATCTTTCTGACAGCCTTGCCTGCATTTGCGAAAAAGTAACCGATGAGGTCTATGAAGCCGTTGAGTACCCTTCTTTCAAACCCATCCATCACAGCGGAAAATCCAAGCACGGCCCTCTCCGATATAACGTTTGTGTAAAATGTATCGATGAAAAACTTGTTTTTCACAAGGAGATAGAAGTCCCTCGCACCGTTTGCCACTTTCTCCGGGATCGATGATGTTCTACCGTACGCGTAATAGGCCAAACCCATGGCTCCAAGCATGAGAACTACGGGTACGGCATCCAGCGAGGTGATCTCGGCAGTTCTTGCACCCAGGAATGTGTAGAAGCCGTTCTGGAAAATACCGAATATCAGAGAGAAAAATGCAAGGATTATCACCGGAATTAGCATGATCCAGCCCGATTCATGAGCGTGCTCCGCGGCGTAACTCCTGGGTTTTCCCAGGGCAACGCGGAAGAACATCCTGAATGAATAAAGTGCAGTAAGGAACCCACCTACCGCGAGGAGGGCCCAGGCGAGATAGGAGACGCTGAAGCTTGCTGAAATAATGCTATCCTTGCTGAAAAACCCGGCTGTGTAGGGGAAACCCGAAAGCGCCAGCGCGCCAATGAACATGGCTGTTATCGTCACAGGCATCTTCCTCCAGAGTCCTCCCATCTTGTTTATGTCCCTCACGTTGAGCAATGAATGGAGAACGGAACCGGCCGCAAGGAAGAGGAGTGCCTTGAAGAATGCGTGCGCCTCCAGCTGGTATATGGATAGACCTATACTTGTCGCACCGAGACCCAGACCGAGGGCGGCGAACATGTAGCCTATCTGGCTGATCGTAGAATATGCCAGTATCCTCTTAATATCGTTCACCACTATTCCGATAAGCCCTGAAAGGATTATTGTGAAAACTCCAATGTAGAGAACCACACTCAGCGATAGCGGGGTGAAGATGGTGTATGTCCTTGCCACGAGATACACTCCGGCGGTGACCATCGTTGCAGCGTGAATAAGAGCGGATACAGTAGTCGGTCCTTCCATTGCATCTGGAATCCATACGTGCAGCGGGAACTGTGCGCTCTTCCCGATGGCACCACCGAAGAGGAGCAGTGATACTATGGTTCTCTGCCACGTTGCATGAATTGCTGTCAGGCCAGTCACGGAGAGAGCTGCTCCCGAGGAGTAGAGAATTGCGGCCCCTATTCCTGCAATGAAGAATACATCCCCCACCCTCGTGACTATGAAAGCCTTCTTTGCCGCGGAGGCTGCATTCGGTTTATAGTACCAGAACCCTATCAGGAGATAGGAACAGAGACCCACCAGCTCCCAGAAGATGAAGAGCGTCAGAAGAGAATAGGAGAGAACAAGACCGAGCATCGAGGCCGTGAAAAGGACCATTTCCCCGAAGAACACGTGCCTCTTTGGATCTTCCTTCATGTAACCCACGGAGAAGAGTATTATTAGAAAACCAACGAATGAGACCATTATGGCCATTATCATGGAGAGGTGATCCCCGTAAACTCCCAGGGGTATAGGGGCCTGAAGGGAGGGGAGCCAGTTGAAACTGCTCTCTACGATAACGTTTTTTACCGTGTACGTGAAGAAAACGTAGATTGCATCTATGAAAGAGATCAATATCAGGGCTGTTCCAAGGTACATGGAATAGTTCTTTTTGATGTACCCTATCCCTATCACGAAGGGAAAACCAACGAGGGGGATCAGGAATATAAGATAGGTCAGAAGAACTGATAAGTACACTTTTACCACCTCAACAGTTTCATGACATCAAGTCCGGCTGAACCCTTCTTTCTGAATACCGCCACAAACAGGGCTATTGCGACAACGGTCTCCGCAGCGGCTACCACCAGTATGAAAAGCGTGAGGTCTGCCCCTTCCGCGTTACCGTAGTAACTTGAAGCCGCCACGAGGTTAACGAGACCTGCATTTATCATAATTTCCACCGAGATGAGAGCTTTAACAACAGTCCTCGATGCGAGGAATGAGTATATTCCTATTGAAAGCAAGGCTATTGATAGAAATTCCACTGCCCCCATGTTCATCTGTCCTGCAACCACGCTAATCACTCTTACCACCTCTCTGACCGAGATACATCGCACCTAGCATTGCGGCCACGAGAAGGAAAGTTACGATCTCGAATGGGAAAAGATATACTGTGAATATCGAACCCGTGATTCCCGATGAAGCACTTCCCGCATTAATAGGGATCGTACCGCTCGGAAAAACTGAAGGCTGTATGAACGTTATCATCACGATGAAAAGAAGAACTGAAAGCAGGAGGGCAAGCTTACTCCTCATCCAGATACCTCCTTGACATCATCACCGAGGTGAGGATAAGCGTGATTATGGCCCCGGCATACACGAGGATTTCAACGGCGGAGATAAAGAAATTCTCCAGGTAGAAGAATATGGCAGCAACGTCAGCAACCATGAACGTCAACCATAAAGTTGAATGGAGAAGGTTCCTGCTTGATGATGCGAGAATGGCCATTGCAATCGCAACTATCGCGAGGATGTAGAATAGGATCATTCTCTCTCCTCCCCCCAGAGCTCCACTTCCTTCTTCCCCAGCTGTTCAGGAGTGTAACGGGTGTTCTTCCTCCTGAAATGAACTTCCTCAACCTCCGCTTCCAGTGTTATGGCACCTGTCGGGCATATTTCCTCGCAGAGGTTGCAGTGGGTGCATATTGAAACATCCACAGATGGGTATATCTCCCTCCTGTTGGGATACTTCTTGTCGAACTCCTGACTTTTCTCGTAATGAAAATCAACCATCCTTATGGTACCGTTCGGACATATCTGCTCACACAGCGTGCATCCTATGCAAGTATCCACATTCAGAAAAACGCGCCCCGTTGTTCTCTCCGGATAACTCAGTTTCTCCTCCGGCACCTGCTTTGTGACCTTCGGTTTGAAACCTTCCTTGAAAATTGTCCACATCCCCTTTGCAACACCGGCTATCCCCGTAAGCGGTCCGGGTACCCTTTCTTCTGTCATTCAGAACACCCCCGTCAAGTAGATGGCCAGAGCGGAACTTATGAGGAGATTTACTATGCTTATCGGCAGCAGGTATTTCCATCCCAGATTGAGCAGCTGGTCAACCCTGACCCTGCCGAGGGATACCCAGACCAGGAGGAATATTATCATGAAGATTGCACCCTTGATTATCAGCCAAACAGTACCTGGAAAAACGGGTCCCTCCCAGCCGCCGAAATACATAACTGCTATCACGAATGATGCCAGCGCCATGAATCCGAAGTTGGCCATGTAGAAGATACCGTACCTCATACCGCTGTATTCCGTGGAGAATCCACTTACAAGTTCGCTTCCGCTTTCAGGAAGGTCAAAAGGTGGGATTGATTGCCTGGCTATCATGGCAAGGAAGAACACAATAAATCCAAGAATTTCAGGGATGACGAAGGGTATGAGGTGCTGCGCCCTCACTATATCCACCGCGCTGTAACTTCCAGCGAGAATGACTACGGAAATAAGGGAAATGAGCATCGGGACCTCATAGGCCATATCCTGGGCTGCAGACCTCAATGCACCGTAGAGGGAGAATTTGTTATGCGAGGAAAGACCCCCTATGATTTCTCCCACCGGGGCCACAGTCATGAAAGCAACGAGGAAGAGAATCGTATAGTTGAAATTTACCACCATGAGGTTCAGAATGGACACATTCCCGAAGGGTATCACCATAAACCCAAGGACCACGGGGGTGAAAACGATATACGGTGCGACCCTGAATGCTATCCTGTCCGCAGTTTTCGGGGTTATGTCCTGCTTCTGTATGAGCTTGAACACATCCGCGATGAGCTGGAGGGTTCCCCACTTGCCTACCCTGTTGGGTCCAATCCTGTTCTGCACATCCGCCATGTACTTCCTGAAAACGTAAACTAGGATGACCACGACAATCATTGCTATAATGAACACCAGGAGGACCTCGACCACGGCAACTATGAGATAAGCTATCCAGAGACCGATGGGATAACCAGCATAGGTGAAGGGAACGAAATTTATGTGAAGGAATTTCAGGATACCGTACAGTATGCTCATCAGGAAAAAGAAGAGAGTCACCTGTCCACCTCCCCGAACACAGGATCTATGGAGCTGATCGATGCTGTCAGGTCAGCTATCTTGTAACCCTTGAGCATCGTTGGAACTGAGGAAAGATTCGCAAAGCTCGGACTTCTTATCCTGACACGGTAAGGTATAGAAGACCCGTCTCCTATGATGTATATCCCAAATTCACCCTTGGGCGACTCGGTCGGAACATAAGACTCCCCGTTTGCCTTGAGACGTACGAGCATGGGTTTCGAATATTTCTTGTTGTAGAATTCACCTTCCGGCATTTTTTCAATAACTTGAGAGACGATTTTTGCGCTCTGCCTCATCTCCTCCATCCTCACGAGGAATCTTGCGTAAACATCCCCCTCTTCCCTGACTGGAACTTCAAAGTTCACCCTGTCATAGAAAAGGTAAGGGGTGTCCTTCCTGACATCCCTCTTCATACCTGAGGCCCTCTGCATTGGCCCCGTAACCCCGTATGATATGATATCATCCCTGCTGAGTTTTCCCACGCCCTTCGTCCTGGCAACGTAGATGTAGCTCTTCTGGAATATTGATCCTATTTCGTTCAGCTTATCCACGAAATCGGATTCCCATTCCTTTATCATTTCCAGCGCCTTAGGGGTGACATCAGAATAAACACCACCTATTGACATGTAATTATAGAGGAGCCTGCTGCCGGTGATCTCGTCGAATATGCGAAGTATCCTCTCCCTTTCCCTCCAGCAGTAGAAGAATGGCGTGAGCATTCCCATATCCAGGCCATGAGTTCCAAGCCACACAAGGTGGGATGCAATCCTGTTGAGCTCCACAACCAGCATCCTTATCCACTGCGCCCTCTCCGGTACCTGCACATCCATCAGATTCTCAACAGCAAGAACATAGCCAAGCTCCATGTTCATGGCGGCAACGTAGTCCAGCCTGTCCATGTAGATGAGAGCCTTCGGGTATGTGCCCATCTCTGAAAGCTTCTCCGCATTCCTGTGAAGATAGCCTATTATGGGCTGTGCATCCACTATGATCTCCCCGTCAAGTTTCACTTTTATTCTGAGGACACCGTGGGTCGAGGGGTGCTGCGGACCGAAATTGACCTCGATTACCTTTTCTTCCATTCTAGTATCCCTCCTTATTATCGAAAGAAACCCTGTCCTCCCCGTCGTCCCCGAGGTTAACGTACTGCTTCTTATCCATGGGATAATCCTTCCTGAGGGGATGGCCGACCCAACCTTCAGCGAGGAGGATCCTCCTGAGATTTGGATGGTTCCTGAACTTTATCCCAACCAGGTCCCACGTCTCTCTCTCATGCCAGTTGGCCCCTTTCCAGAGGGAGGTTACTGAATCCACTTCCCCGTCCGTCTTCGTTTTCACCACAAGTCTTTCGTTTGTTCTGGTCGAGAGGAGGTGATATACAACTTCAAGGTGATCCCTGTAATCAACACCCGTTATCATCAACAGTGTATCGAAACCTTCCTCCTTCCTCTCCTTCAGGTATTGAAAGATGTTTTCCTTTGGAACGTAGACCACCCTGATCCCGGATTTCAGCTTTGTCTCGCTCTCCACTGAGATCAATGTCTCACCTTCCCCGCCACTATCCTGTCCTGTAGCATCTTGAGAGCCTGTATGAGAGCCTCCGGCCTGGGGGGGCAGCCGTATATATACACATCCACGGGAACAACCTGGTCAACCCCGTCCACAACGGAGTAACCCCTGACGTAGGGACCCCCGGCTGAGGCACAGGAACCCATGGATATGACGAACTTTGGGAACGCCATCTGGTCGTACAGCCTTCTTATCCTTGGAGCCATCTTCTTTGTAACTGTTCCTGAAACTATCATCAGGTCAGAATGCCTGGGGGAATCCCTGAAAACATCTGATCCGAACCTCGCCCAGTCGTAGTCGGGACCCATTGCAGACATCATCTCTATAGCGCAGCATGCAAGTCCAAAGGTGAACGGCCACAGAGACTTCCCCGTCCCCCATCTGAGTGCTTCATCAAGGGAAGTTACAAGAATACTATCTGACATCCGCCCACCTCATATATCCTTTCTTTGAAGCGTAGAAAAGACCGGCAAGCATTATTGCTATAAATATAACAACATCCGCGAATATCCCTATTCCCAGTGCCCTGACAGATCCAGCCCAGGGAAGGAGAAGAACGAAATCAACGTCGAACACAACGAACGCCATCACGAAGAAGAAGTACTGAAGAGGGAGGGGCGCCTGGAAATCCCCCACAGCAACTTCACCGCACTCATAGTTATCGTGGGAATATTTCCCGTATGTTTTCGGAGAAAAATGATGCGCCGTTGCGATGAGAACTGCAACAGCAATAGGTACTATGATTACCGCCAGAGCCATGGCAGCTATTTCAGGGGTCAAGCTCATCTATCCAGTAGCGTTTTATCAAATTTATAGATATCGTTGAACCCTGAAACTGTGAAATACAAACTTTCCAAAGCGCAAGTTTGCAGTCAGGAAAGATCATCCCAATTGCGGAGCGTTTTTCAATTAGAA
>Ga0209012_1002200_pt1 | contig 17690 bp, 19 predicted proteins | sample RS3BMetagenome_FD_184735 | JGI IMG/M metagenome (GOLD analysis project Ga0209012, IMG submission 184735) | Ferric oxide microbial mat and aquatic microbial communities from Rainbow Spring, Yellowstone National Park, USA - RS3B (SPAdes) (version 3) ...
CCCGACCGATCTTCGAAGGACCCGCCCCCGCCGCTCGACCGCCATGCCCAACCACGCCTATCGACGCGAGAAAGCCCAGGTCAGATGGGGACCTGAATGGTTGCCTAACGAGCGAGATAGAGTGTCGATCGGCGATGGAGCTCGCCGAAACCGCCCAGACGGGCTGATGGCTCCTGCAGACGATGAAGACGCGTTAGCAGGAGGTGTTTTGGTGATGGCAAAGGGCAGTGCCCGTCGGCCGTATCGGCAACAGCCCGACTCGCTGTCGATCGGAGCGGTGGGCGGACTGTCGTTGTCGGCGAGTCCGCCTCACGGCGGTATTCCAGCTGAAGACGGAATGGGCCTTGTCTACCTTGCCCGCCACGGGCGCACCGCACTGAATGCCGCCGGGGTACTACGAGGTCGGCTCGACCCTGAACTCGACTTCTTCGGAGTGTTCCAGGCCAGGATGCTGGGCATAGTGCTCGGGAATCGTGACCTCCGAGTGGTGGTCTCGAGTCCACTGCGCCGAGCAGTGGACACCGCTTCGGCAGTAGCCGAGCGCGCCGGGCTCCAGGTTGCCGTCGATGATCGTCTCATCGATCGTGACTATGGACCTTGGGCCGGCAAACCGAAAGAGGCCGTCCTCGATCGATGGGGCTCGCTCGATGACGCACCCGACATCGAGCCGGCGAGCGCTGTCCTTGCCCGGGCCACAGCGGCTCTAGCCGATGTTCGTGATCGTGCAGGCGGGGGCGGAGCACTCGTGGTGAGCCATGACGCCGTCAATCGGCTCCTCATTCACGAATTTGATCCAGCTCAACGTGACGTCGAAGCCATTCCGCAAGAGACTGGTTGCTTCAATGTTCTCGATGAGCGCGAGGGAAGGTGGTTGATTCTCAGTATTAACAACGTCAGTGGGGGTCGCGCAATCGAGTCGACTCCCGATGCCGGGAACGCGGATCATTCGGCACAGGGCCTCGAGGGGAGCAGTCATGGATGACCGACACCCGGTGAACCTGCGGTGCTCGGCAATGCTTCTGCGAGATAGCTCCGTCCTTCTGTGTCGGCGCGCCGACAGGAACAATGAGTGGGTGCTTCCGGGCGGGACCCCTCGGGATGGCGAAGGCTCCTCGGCCACCGCTGGTCGAGAGGTCGCTGAAGAGACCGGGATACAAATAGCAGCGGAGCGAATCGCTTTTGTCCTTGAGACGACGAGCTGGGACGCCGACCACCACCTCATTGAGATTGTCTTCACCGCTGCCGAACGCGATCGTCATGCCGAGCCGAGGCAACTCGAGAAGGGCTTGGTGCCTGCCTTTCTGAGGCTCGATGACCTTGGTCAAATAGACCTGCGCCCCCCGATCGCCGGTTACATCCGTGGATTTGCACAGCTTCGCGGGAGCAGCGTTGACCCCCATCCCGCGACTGCTGCCTATTTGGGGAACCTCTGGCGGCCGACCGAAGTCGGGGCTCACGATCAGCAGCGGTCAGCGTCGGCACCCGATGAGCACTTGACTCCCAAAGACTAGGGGTCCACGCAGCATGCTTCCTTCCGCCGAGTCGTACGGAGTTCACTACGACATCCGTCAATCAGCTCCCAACGCACACCAACGATGAAGATGGGGAGTTCGCCACGTACCCTGGCCAGAGTAAGCCCCGAAGGTGCGACAAGTCCCGACAGGCCGGGGATCACGAGCCCCGAGAGCACCGTCGCCGGCAACAGGATAAGTGTCGACCGAGCCATCATGCCCCTGCGATCTCGTTGTTTCCGGTGCTCTCGCGGGCACAGGAGGCGGCAGGACCTTCTGATCACGTTCGATGACTGTGGGTTGGAAAGGTCGGTGGCCGTTGACTGTGAGAGGACCATCCATCACTCTTCGTTCCCTTCGCACCCACTCTGCCGGAGCGCCGCCGGAGCCTCACTGCGTGGGGTCGGTTTGCTACAATTCCTGACGGCGGGGAGCGTTCACGCGGTCGACGAGCAGGTCGCGTTCGCCGGTGCAATGGCGCATGTTGCGGGCTACTACGAGGGGAGTGCCATTGCCGTCGCAGGATGACGAGACGCCCGATCTCCCCAGGGATCCCGACATCGACTTGCAGGATGACGGTCCACTTGGTGTGGGGGGCCGTGGACCTCGAGTCCGTCACCCTCAACGAGTGATCGCGGTAGCCATTGGCGTCGGCGGCATGGTCGGCGCGATTGCTCGATACTCGGTGTTCCTCGCCATGCCAACGGCTACGGCCGGCTTCCCGTGGAGTACGTTTCTCATCAACGTGACCGGAAGCGCCATACTCGGCTTCGTCCTCGTCCTGTTGGTCGAGCAGTTTCCAAGGGGGCGACTGGCCCGGCCGATTGTGGGAACCGGAGTGATCGGGGCCTACACCACGTTCTCGACATTCGAAGTCGATGCCGTGACATTGATTCGTGCCGGACATCCGGTTACGGCTGGGATCTATCTGGTCGCAAGCGTGGCAATTGGGCTGATCGCCGTTTGGCTTGGGATCACGACAGCTCGAGCCTTGCTCCAGGTCGAAGAATGGCTACAAGAGGAGATGTGATGGCAGAAGACAGCGCCTCGTCGATACGTTCCCGCCCGGGTAGGCGGATCAGCATCCTTCTCACCAGCCACGATCATGCTCATCACCATTCACTCATGAGTGAGCTAGTGCACCGCGCCCACAGCTCCAAGATGGCGGGGGCAACGGTATTTCAGGCGCAGGAGGGCTACGGTGCCTCGGGACTGCTCCATCGGCGGCACCTGCTTTCGGACGACGCTCCGGTCACGGTTGTCATCGTTGACGAGCCAGACAAAGTCGACTCGTTCCTCAACAGCGTGGAAGACCTCCTCACAAGCGAACTCGTCGTCATTGACGACCTCGACATCATCGATGTCTGAGGGCAGATCGGACACCGGACCAGTCCAATGACGCTGCTGTTATTTGCTGCGGTCGCCGCCGGGGGATTCGTTGGTGCACCGATCCGGTACTTCCTCGACCGGGCCGTCAGCAACCGCTATGAGTCAGACCTGCCATGGGGAACCTTCACTATCAACATCACGGGATCGTTCATCCTCGGGTTCCTCACCGGGCTCTCACTGCATCACCATCTGCCGGCGCTTCCGAAGGCTCTGCTTGCCACGGGGTTCTGTGGCGCCTACACGACATTCTCGACCTTTACCTACGAAACGTTCAGACTCATCGAAGACGGCCAGTTCATCGAGGCGGGCGGAAATGTGGTCGCCAGCGTGCTTCTCGGATTGGCCGGCGCGGCAGCTGGGCTTGCCGTGGGGCTGACCGTGTGAGGCCAGTAACCCGTTCGGCGAGGAAGCGGATAGTCCCGCTCGCCCAGCATGAGCTGAGACGCCTCAGGTAACCCTCCATCCCTCAGGGGCGAGACGGGACCCGTTTGGTTCATCGGGCAGCCCTTGTACGTGTGCGACGTGATGGACCTCTGAACAAATCTGCCACCGGCACCCATCTCCTGGCCTGAGGCCATGACTCAGGCTTCGACTGGCACCCGCCACGGCCTCGGTGTTCGAGGCCTCGAGGCGGTCGCCGGCGAAGAAGTGACTCCGTTCCTACGGCGGCTTCAGCGGCTAGCATGGATCTAGGCGATGGAGCTCGCCGAAACCGCCCGAAGGGGCTGATGGCTCCTGCGAAGCGATAGGAAGCGTTGAGCAGGAGGCTTTGGATTGAGCACCGCCACCGAGGACAGCATCCTTCGTCATCTTGCCGCGTCGGCGCATCGTTCGAGTTCCTCCGACGTGCCGCCCTCGTCGCTTGGAGGTGCGCCAACCGGCCACATGTTCCTCGTTCGCCCGGGAAGAACGGCCCGCAACGCGCGTGGAGTCCCTCGGGCAGGCTCGATCCAGATGGAAGATCCAGTCGGCTTGGCGAGGGCCGTCCTACGTTCAACTCGCTTGGTCGAACGTGATCAGTGCATCGACACGGGTGGACTCGACAGGAGCGCACCAGGTGGCGTTGGCCGTGTGCACTGCCTTGGAGTGGAGGGATGGCAGTGACAGAGGGGGCGATCGAGGTGGTCATCGAGATCCCCCGAGGTAGCCGCAACAAGTATGAGTTCGACCATGATCGGAACGTGATTCGCTTGGACCGCCGCTTGTTCTCTGCGACGGCATACCCCGCCGACTATGGGTTCGTTCCCGATACATTGGCCCAGGACGGTGACCCACTCGATGCGTTGGTGCTGGTGGAAGACCCGACCTTCCCCGGTTGTCACGTCGTCGCCCGACCGGTTGCCGTCTTCTGGATGACGGACGAGAAAGGTCCCGACGCCAAGATCATCTGCGTTCCGTCCCACGAACCACGGTGGGACGGTGTGTCCGACCTTGATCAGCTTCCGGCAGGTTTGATGGGCGAGATTCGTCACTTCTTCGATATCTACAAGGACCTCAAGCCCGGAAAGGAGACCTCTACCAAGGGCTACGAGGGCCGCTCTGCTGCGCTGACGGAGATCGCCGACTCCCGCCGACGCTACGATGCCTCCTCGCCCGCCCTCCTTCGTGGGGGACCGCAATGAGTGGGGCGGCCCCCGTCGAGCGTACCGGAGACGCCGGGGCAAACTCCGAAGAAGCCGCCGTCGGGGCTACGAGTCCGAACGGGTCGCTCAGGGGCGAACCTCCGGGCTCACTGACGGTCCTGCCGCAGGCAACCGCGCGCAGTGGGAAACCCCCACCCTTTGGCAGCATCCTGTTCGTCGACCCGAAGAGCTACGGGAGTGCGCAGGTGGGAGACGAGCCCGCCTACTTTTCCGATCTCCACATCGATCAGATCGTCGATTCCATTACTACCGGCCGAGAGGAGTATGACCTCAAGCCCTTCTTCTACCAACAGCTTGTCGATGTGGATGCCATTCACTTCCGCCACGAGGTATTTCGAGACCTCGAGAACAAGGGCATCTTCGGGCTCCTGGCCACCTTCACCGAGGGGATGGGAGAGGTGCGGAAGTTCCTTACGTGGGCCACCGCTCTTCCGAATCAACATCAGAAGAACGGCTGGTTTCTGGAGGCGGCCAGAACCTACTGCGAGGCAGTGACCGGGCTGGGCGACGGCCTCGCCTCGGTGGAGGTCACTTCACGCGGCCTCCGGGGCATCCGGGACTACCTGAGCAGCTATCTGGCATCCGAAGGCTTCAGGTCGGTCGTCACCGAGGCGGAACGACTCAAGGGCGAACTCTCCGAGGTGCGCTACTGCATCCAGATCAACAACCTCAAGGTAACCGTACGGAAGTACGACTCGGAACCCGATTACAGCAGCGACGTGCTGGACACCTTCGAGCGATTCAAGCAGGGAGCGGTGGAGGACTACCGGATCAACTTCTCCAACCCGCCGAGCATGAACCCTGTGGAGGGAAAGATTGTCGATCTGGTGGCACGCCTGTTCAACGAGATCTTCACCGAGTTGGGCGCTTACTGTTCCCAGCACCGCGACTTCCTCGATGACACAATCCGCGACTTCGATCGAGAGGTGCAGTTCTACGTCGCCTACCTCGAACACATCGAGCAGTTCAGGTCAGCGGGTCTGAGCTTCTGCTACCCGAACGTCCAGCGTGCGTCAAAGGCGGTCTCTGCACGAGACACCTTCGATCTGTCCTTGGCCAACGTGCTCGTGCCCCAGGGGTCGCCCGTGGTGTGCAACGACTTCGACCTGAGCGGCCCCGAACGCACCATCGTCGTCTCTGGTCCCAACCAAGGTGGCAAGACGACGTTCGCTCGCATGTTCGGACAACTCCACCACCTGGGGAGCATCGGTTGTCCTGTTCCCGGCAGCCGGGCCCAGCTCTTCCTCTTCGACCGGCTGTTCACCCACTTCGGCCGAGAGGAGGATTCAACCTACGTTGCCGGCAAACTTGAGGAGGACCTCTTGAGGATCCGGGACGTCCTCAACGAGGCCACACCTGAGAGCATCATCATCATGAACGAGATCTTCTCCTCCACGACACTGAACGATGCGCGCCTACTGGGCACGAGGGTCATGGAGAGGATCTTCCAGTTGGACCTGCTGTGCGTGTATGTGACGTTCGTGGACGAGCTGGCCTCGCTGAACGAGTCCGTGGTCAGCATGGCCAGTACTGTCGTTCCAGACGACCCGACCGTGCGGACGTTCAAGATCGTGAGGAAGCCCGCGGATGGCCTCGCCTACGCCATTGCCCTCGCCGAGAAGTATGGGCTCACGTTTGAGCAGTTGCGGGAGCGGATCAACCCGTGAAGGCCCTTCTGATGCTTGAGGACGGCGACTTCGACTTCGAGCGACCCCCTGCGCGCAACGAACGGGAGTTGATCCACGATCTCGACCTCAATACGCTGCTCGTGGCCATGGCCAATGGCGACAAGTTCCTTTACGATATAGCGAAGGCGACCCTCATGTTGGGCCTCGACGATCCGGCTGCGATCGTCTACCGCCAACACATCCTGGAGGACTGCCTGGCCCACCCAGAGGTCATCCGAGAGCTGCATGCGATCGTGGTGGACGCGATCGAGGCCCAGCGTCACGCCTGGGGAGTATGGTCCGGATACGCCAAACGGCACCCTTCCTCGGCGTTGAGCGGCTCGGTGGAAGCGCTCAAGCTGTATGTGGTCTCGCTGAGGCGGTTGCGGCAACTGACCGACGATCGCGCCACCCTGTTCGTTTCCGAGGGTCTGGCCAGACTCTTCGCCACGCTCAAACTCGAGCTCGATGACGACTACTTCCGTGCCATCGACGAGCACCTGCAGCAGCTCAAGTTCCGAAACGGCATGGTCATGAGTGTCAGGCTGGGCGCCGGCACCAAGGGAATCGAGTACGTACTCGCACCGGGCGCGGCCAAGAGGACCTGGAAGGACCGGATGAGGATTGGGGGTGCCCCTTCGTACTCGTTCGAGATCCATCCTCGTGACGAAGCGGGCCTTTCCGCAATGACCGAACTCAGGGATCGCGGACTCAACGCGGTGGCTAACGCCGTCAGGCAGTCGACCGAGCACATCAGGAGCTTCTTCGACCGATTGGCCTCGGAGCTCGGCTTCTACGTAGGTTGCCTGAACCTGCATGATCGGCTGGCGGAGAAGGGCGAAGCGATCTGCACCCCACTTCCCGTGTCGTGGGACCCGCCCAAACTCGCCTTCTCCGATCTGCGTGACGTCTGCCTGACGTTGAGAACCACGGGATCAGTTGTGGGCAACGATGTGAACGCCAACGGTCGACAGGTGATCATGATCACCGGCGCCAACTCTGGTGGGAAGTCCACGTTTCTTCGGAGCGTAGGAGTGGCCCAGCTGATGATGCGGTGCGGCATGTTCGTGACCGCCGGCTCCTACCTCGGGAGTGTGTGGGGCGGCCTGTACACCCACTTCATCCGGGAGGAAGACGCCACGATGACCAGTGGAAAACTGGACGAGGAGCTGAGCCGGATGAACTGGATCGCCGAGGGGCTCACGGCAGGGTCGGTCGTGCTGTTCAACGAGTCGTTCTCGGCGACCAACGAAAGGGAGGGTTCCGAGATCGCGCGCCAGGTCGTCCACGCGCTGGTGGAGTCTGACATCAGGGTCCTCTTCGTAACCCATCTGTTCGACCTGGCGGAGAGCTTTCACGTGGAGCACCACGACACGACCCTGTTCCTCCGGGCCGAACGACAAGAGGAAGGGCAACGGAACTTCAAGCTTGTCGAAGGCGGGCCGCTGCCCACCAGCTATGGAGAGGACGTCTATGACAGAATTGGCGATTGGGCTCCGGCAACGACGGGAGGTGCCGTGTGAGGTCAAGGACGGCTGAACCGGACGGCAAGCGAAGATGCACTCCCAGGAGTGTGCGCGGATGCCCGAGGCCGGATGGGACCCGGAAGGGGTGGGCAGTGAGACGAGATCCCAGACTCCTTCTTGAGACCGGCGGAGCAGGCATTGGGCGACCGATGGCTCCAGAGGCGCCTGCGGCGTGCGAGGTAGTGTTTGGCAACGGATTGCAGTTTTGCCCGTGGTCGATGGCGAGAGGTGCATGATGCGGATTGATTCGGTCGGAACCAGACTGGTGGTGTACCTCAGCGAGGACGATCGCTCTGGTCATCACGGCCTTGACGAGGCACTCCTCAAGCGAGCACGGGACGACGGCCTGGGCGGAGCGACGCTCTGGAGGGGAATCGAGGGATACAGCTCGGCGGGCAACCTCCGGACAAGCCGGTTCCCCGACATGGGCACCGGACTCCCGTTGGTTCTCGAGTTCATCGATGCCCCTGAACGGATCGACGCGTTCCTGACGGTACTCACCGCGTTGGCCCCGGGGTCATTGGTCACTCGTGAGTCGGTGAAGATGAGTCGAGGCGTGCCGCACGATAGTGCTCCGTTGGATGATCCTGCGTAGAGGCACAGCATCTCGTCGCCCTAGAGATCGACATGGCCCGAGATCACTCCGACCACAATTGCGTTCGGGCCGACATGTGTACCTACTGCGGGACCGAGGGACGTGACGAACGAAGGTGCCCGGCCGAAGGCCTGTGCCAGCAGTTGCACGACGGCGTCCCGGTCGGTGGCATTGCCATGACCGAGCGCCCATGCTCCGAGACCTGGCTGGGCGCTGGATCGAGCGTGGTCGGCTAGCGAGGCCAGTCCCGCTGAACGGTCCTTCGGCTGCTCCAAGTAGAGCGCCCTGCCGCGAATACCGAGCAGCACCGGGCGATTGTGCAGGTGCACCTCGGGAAGGAGTCCGGTTCGCCCGCTCCTCTTCAGCGATTTGGCGTCCTCCACTAGGGCAAACGTGTGAAGCCGACCGGGAAGCGAGCTGGCCAGATCGAACGCGGCGGCCTCAGGTATCGAGACATCGATGGATCGGTGCACTGCGGTCACCACTAAGCCAGCTCCCACGCTGAACGACCGACTGTCGACGATGGTAAGACTTGGACCGATCCGGTTGGCCGCTTCCCTGGCCCGGCTCATGGTTGCGCTGAGTTCTCCCGAGACGTGGATGGCACACACCATCTCTCTCTGACGGTAGGCGTCGGCAAGTGCTTCGACGGTGGGTGGCGCCGTTGAGAGCGGTTCTCTCCTACGGATCTGATCCCAGAGCTCTTCGTTGGAGCTCACCAAGGGTCGGTCTCCGTGCCTGACCTCACCCGACACGATGCGCACTGACGGCGAGCGCGCGAGGCCGGCTGGGAGATCCACTGCTGTGTCGGTGACTATCAACATCTCTCTTCCCCCTTTTACTCATGCGCTATCGCCTCGCCTGCAGCCGCTCGACTCGAATGCCTGGTCGGTGGCATTCAGACGACCAGCACCGGACACGGCATGTCGGTCAGGACGCGGTGCAGCACGTGGCCAATCCCACCATGAGTCGTTTGCTCACGACCGTGCCCTCCCATGACCACCAGATCCACCCCATGTTCCGTTGCGTGTTCGGCGATCGCCTCTGCCGGATCGTCGGCGAAGGCGACGTACGTGGTGACTTCCCACGTCCCGTGCGCCTGGCTGGATCCGCCGGTCAACCCTCGGGACAGGTTGTCGCGTTCGGCTGCCTCCGCCTCAGCCAACTGCTCGGCTGTCTCCACGTGTGGCGGTGGACGAACGATCAAGAGCACCTGCACGAATCCGTCGAGGTCGACCGCGAGGTCGACGGCCAGGCGGAGCGCCCTCGCTGCATCACTCGACCCGTCGAAGGCGACCAGGATGTGGCGGAATGCCCCGCCTCTTGCTCCGTGCACCTGCAGCTTCTCTGCTGTCATTGCATTTCCTCCCTATCGAAGTGCCGCGGTCAGAGCCAGTACCCCAAGCAAGGCCAAGAACATGTAGCCGACGTAGGCATCGAGCCGCCCGGACTGGAGCCGCTTTACGACCCGGGTCACCGAGAGCGTCGCCCGGCGGATCGGCTGATAGAGGTAGGTCTCCACTGGTTCGACAACGGTCGTCACCGTCTCGACGCGGGCCAGAGCAGGCGACGACGGGTCTGTTGGATCCTGGTCCAGGACCCGAACAACTCGCCTGGTGCCGAGGATGTTCCCGAGCACATGTCGGAGCGGATTGGCGAACGCGAATGCGGTGTAGCTCGAAGGTCCGTCCACGCCGTTGGTGGCTGAGTGCCAGGAGGGAACGCGGCGGACTCGCAGGTATCGACCTCCTGACAGAATGATGGCCCCGAGCAGGACCAAGCCGAACATCACCGGCATGACCACCCAGAGCCACGATGGGGAGAGAATCGAGAAGTTGTGGAACACCGGCTGCAGCACCCACGGTGACTTCAGTGCTTGCATCGTGCTGGCCCGTGGAACGATCGGGCTGAGCCCCCGGGCGATGAACCGGATCTCCCAGGGGGTGAGGGCAGCCAGACCAAGACACCCGAACGCGAGGGCCACTAGTCCTACCTTTCCGCAGAGGCCGGTGTCCTTGAGCCGGTCGAAAGAAGCCGGGGGCTTTCCCAGGAAGACCAGCCCCACGACCCGCAAAAAGGCCAGTGCCGCCAGACCGGTGGTGAGGGCGACCATCGCACCGGCACCGGCAAGGCCGAGCCGCAGGGCCAACCCGTGGAGCCGGAATTCCTGCAACAGAGCCTCGAGAATGAACCACTCCGAGACGAATCCGATGGTGGGAGGTAGCCCGGCCATCGTGACCGCTCCGGCACCGAACGCTGCCCCACTCCAGCGCAGGCGACGACCGATGCCTCGCAAGGCGGCAAGCTCGTCCGTGCCAGTTACTGCCTCTACGTTTGCCAATGACACGAAGAGGGCTGACTTGGCGATGGCGTGGGCGACCGTCTGAAGCGTTGCCGCCAACAGTCCGATAGCAACCAGCTCCGGTAGTCCGGTGGCGGCTCCGGTCAGTGCCACGCCATAGGCCGTGACGATCAGCCCGGCGTTCTCGATACTCGAGTACGCGATGACCCGGCTGAGGCGTGTCTGGATGCAGGCGAAGGTGATGCCGAGGACGGCGGTGATGCCGCCGATCAGCAGCACGATGATCACCAGCCATACGGGTGGTCGGCCCAGAATGCCGAGAAATCGCCACAGGCCGTAGACGCCGACATTGGCAGCGATACCTGCCATCGCCGCACGGGCTGGGCCGGGAGCTGCAGGATATCCAACGGGGATCCAGACCTGCAGGGGTACGACTCCGAGCTTTGCGCCGAAACCGACGACAATGAGGACCCAGGCCACGTCGTGAACCGCACCGGGCCCGACCGTGTGCCAGCTGGCAATCGTCAGGCTGCCGGAGTGGGCGGCGAGCAGCAAGAAGCCGAAGAGCAATGCCGCTCCGCTGACCTTGCCGATCCCTACCGTTGCCCACGCGGCACCAGCCTGACCCTCGGTCGATCGGGTAGCCGAGGTGAGAACGTAGAACGACACGGTGAGCAACTCCCACGCGAAGAGGAAGAGGAACGCGTCGGCAGCGACCACGATCACGGCGATCGATGCGAGGAGGAGGAGGTATCCGGCGGCGATCCCCTTGTGGTGCATCCGACCAGTCAGCCGAGACCACGACAGGAAGCATGCTGACACCGCGACGGCGAGGAGGAAGAGGAGCGCGAGGAAGAAGCCGGACAGGGGATCGAGAAGGAGCGCGCCGTGGTCGACGCCCAAGAGTCCTGAGATGGCGACGGTGACCCGGGCTGTCAGTACTGCGTGGATACCCAGCACCGCGAGGCAGGCGCTGCCGACTACGCCGAACAGATAGGGCACCGGGCGCACGAATCGTCGGCCGACGCCGAAGACCAGGTCCACCAGGCCTCCAACAACGAAACATGCCAGACCGGCGGCAAACAAGGGGCCGTTCATCGGGCATTCCTTCGTGGAGAGCCCTCTGGGAACAGTCGACCAGTTGCTCGCTCCATCGATGATCCGGTGCCGGGGCTCGCCTTTGTCGGGAGCAGCCCGACGGACAGGAGAATCCCGTGGAGAAGGCCGAATGGCGAAGGCGGCGACCCGGGGACATATACGTCCACCGGCACCAACTCTTCAATTCCGCCGCGAGCGGCGTAGCCGCGACCGACGAGTCCTCCGCTTGCCGCGTCCACACCGGCCGCGATGACCACTTTCGGGTGAGGCATCACGTCATAGGTGTGCCGAAGGGGTTGGACCATTCCCGCTGACCCGAGACCGGTCACCAGCAGGACGTCCGCGTGGCGGGGGCTGGCGGTGAAATAGATCCCGAGGCGTTGCACGTCGTAGATCGGATTGGTGAGGGCTGCAACCTCCCATTCTTCGGATCCGTCCGATCCTGCATCCACATGGCGGATGTGAATGGACCGGCGGAGCGCCTTCACCCGGCGTGCGAGGTGTGCGCGGGTCATCTCGAGAGTGGCATCGTCCTCGTCGAGGTCGGGTACGACGAGCTTGCTCCGGCCGACAACCGACGTCTCGTATGCCGGATCGAGGCGAAAGACGTCGGGACGGAGCTCCGAACAGCGGCCACACAGGATACAGCGCCCTCGGTCCAGTCGCGCCCGGCCCTCGTCAACCGAGATTGCGCCGGTCGGACAGCGGGTGGCAACATCGGCCAGGCCCGCATCGACGTCGTGGTCGGGATCGACCACGACAGTGGAGCAAAACCCTGGATCGTACCCATCAGGTCGCCGGGGATAACCGGTCGTCACGATCCCACGTGCCAGTCCTCGAGTGATCCACGGCATTAGCAGGCGACTCCGGCGATCGAAAGTCCGAAGCTGGCCTCAATGAACACGAAGTCGGTGAGGATGTTCTTCGGAAATGTTGCGGGGAAGAGAGCCAGGTTGTGAAACGAGGCAGAGCGTGGTTTCACCCGGCAGAGCCTGCGACCGTCAAGCTCCACAAGGTAGAGAACTTCACCCTGGGGAGCTTCGGCCCAACCGATTGCTTCGCCAGTAGCTGGCTCCACCACTTCGCTCCATCGGTTTCCCCGTGGGCTTCCAGCCCGGTCGAGTTCATCCGCTGCCTGGCGAATGAGATGGAATGCGCCCCACATCTCTTCCAGGCGGATGTATTGGCGCGCCAATGCATCACCGTCGACTCGCGGCTCGAGCAATTGGTGGCCCAGGTGGCGGTAGCCCGCATACGGTCGAGTGAAGCGCACGTCCTCCATCTGGTCCGAGCCTCGCCCAACCGGCCCGAGCGCCGCGTTCAACTGGGCGAGCTCAGGGGACAGGACTCCGGTGGAGCGGAGTCGATCGACGAAAGACGGTGTGGCCAACAGGAGTCGGCAGTCGCCTCGGATCGACGATTCCAACTCGGTCACGGCCGCCAGTAGCTGCCCTGTCTCCAAGCGCGGTGGAGCGGTCACGCCGCCGGGCACAACAACACCCCGGCCAAATCTGCTTCCGCACAGCTGTGACTGCAGACGGAGCACCCGTTCCTTGTGCGTGGTGAGCCGGGCGTATGCAACCGCCTGCCCCGCAGCCTCCGTGTGGCGCAGAGTTGAGTCCAGATGGTTGGCGATGCGCTCGAGTTCGGCATGAATCACCCGGACCATTCCGGACTGAGCCGAGATCTCCATCCCGACAATGCGTTCGATCGCACTGCAGAACGCGATGGCGTGGGCCACAGAAGCTACCCCTTCCACGCGCTCGGCCAAAAGAACCCCATTTTCGACATCCATGTTTTCGAACCGCTTCTCCACGCCACGGTGCTTGTAGAAGACCCGGGTGCGGAGATACGGGATGTCCTCCCCCGGGGTTTCGACGAGATACTCGATACTTTCGAATACTCCCGATCGGACCGGTCCATACGGGATGGTGAAGACCCCCTCGCCGCTCAGGTGGGCCGGAAGCGGAGTGGTGTCGGGCTCGATCGCTCCCAGTGGTTCACCTGATCCGGGCCGAGGCCGCTCAGACCCAGGTGGAAACGGGAAGATCAGAGAAGCTGGTTCAGAGTGACCCACGGCGTCGAGTCCGTACAGGTCATGAATCTCTCGTTCGTACCATGCCGCCGCCGGCACACCGGGGGTGAGGGACGGGTACTCGCCCACCCCAGTAGGCAGTACTACTTCATCAAGGATCAGGCGCTCATCCGTAGCCACGACCGCCAGCAGACGCGTGCCATGGTCTCGAGGCGAGGCAAAGAGGCCACAGAACCGATTCCCTTGATTGACTCGATCTGTCACCGAACTGATGAACGCTTCGGGTGTCTGGGCTGTCGTCGTTTCGTTGGTCATTTTCGGGGGCTCGCCAGCTCACTCGTTGCATGATCCAACAGCTGGCTCAGTTGGGAAGGAATGTGGACACCCAGAATGGTGAGAGCCACCAGCCCGATCGCCATGGAAACCACGATCGAGATGCTTGGTTCACCCTTCTTGACGATTACGGCGCCACCCTCGCCGTCCACGCTCGATTGCGCATCAGGGGTCAGCATGGTCTGGGTGGTGTACCACGACAGCCCGAAGAAGGCCACGGTGACCAGGACGAGGAAGATCGCAGCCACCCAATCACGAGAGTTCGACAGACCGCCGGAGACGATGAGGAATTCACTTCGGAAGATGCCGAATGGAGGCAAGGCGGACAGTGCCAAAATCGCGGCAACCAGCATCGGTCCGCTCCACGGGAGCGCGCCGATCCCACCTCGAATACGAGTCATGTCCTTGGTGCCGAACTTCCGCACCACCGAGCCGGCACCGAAAAAGGCGGTGCCTTTGGCTGCCGCGTGGGCAAGGACGTGGAGGAGGACGCCGGTGATGGCTACCGGGGCACCGAAGCTCGTTCCGATGGCGAGGATTCCCATGTGCTCCACGCTGGAATACGCCAGTAGGCGCTTGAGGTCGCGCTGCTTCAGGAGGTAGAGGGCGGCCAGCAGCAGGGACGCGATGCCGAATACCAGGAGGATGTCGCGGGGAAAGGTTGGGCCGAGCGTTCTCTCCGCGATCTGGAAGTAGCGGAGGATGGCGTAGAAGCTCACCGCCAGCAGTGACCCCGACAGGAGGGCGGAGACCGGGGTCGGTGCTTCAGAGTGGGCGTCCGGCAACCACGTATGTACGGGGACCAGCCCCATCTTCGTCCCGAATCCCAACACGGCCAGGACGTACGCCAGGCGCACGACGTCAGGTGGAAAGTGGTGGGCGCCGACCAGCAACTTCGCGTACGACAAGTTATATGCACCGCCAAAAACGGTCGTTCCCGCGTAGTACATGATGATGGTCGCCAACAGTGCAATCCCCAGTCCCAGCGACGCGAGAAGCACGTATTTCCACGCCGCTTCGGTGGAGCCCTCGGTGTCGTCCAGCGCCACGAGTAGGGCTGAGACCACCGTCGTGATCTCGATGGCCACCCACAGGAGAGCCAGACCGTTCACCAGTGGGGTCACGGCCATCGCCCAACAGAACAGATTCAATCCGGCATAGAACCGGCGGCCATAGCGGTTCCCGGCCGGTCCTTGCTCGAGATGCAGGTACCCACCCGCAAATATCGCCGTCGCACCATAGAGGAACCCCACGGCCACGAGGAACACCAGGGAGAGGGCGTCGGCTCTCAACAGACTGCCAGCGGCAACCTGGGTGTGGACCACAGTGGGGATCAGGGCTACGGACAACCCGAAGACCGTGACCCCCGAGACGACGGTGACCACTTTGGACAAAGCAACGGGGAGAAAGTACGTGGCAACGGCAATTGCGAATGGCAGCGAAACGATGACGATCAGGATCGCGGACACGCCTACCCTCGCAACCGATCGAGCTCTTCGGTCGACAAGGTCTTACCTCGACCATGGTGGACCCGCATGATCACGCCGAAGACCACCACCGCTACCAGGAGATCGAACAGGAAGGCAACGTCCACGACGAGTGGCAGTCCGGAGGCAACGACCAGGCTGGCTACGGAGACGCCATTCTCCAACGAGAAGAAGCCGATCGCCTGAGAGACGACGTCTGAGCGCAGGATGATGAGCACGAAGGCGACCAGGACGACTGCTGCCGCGATTGCCAGCGCCGACGTGGGCAGAGCATTCGAGTGCACCTGGAGTGACCCCACGGTGAAGAAGCCGAATGCCGACACGGCGATAGCGATCAGGATCATGCTGGCCACTCCGAGTGTCGAGCTGCCGGCGAGATCGGTGTCCGCGTCACGGAGCAGCCGCAGCACCAGTCCGGGCACCAGGATGACCTTGAGAGCCAGCGAGAACGCAGCCAGGGCGTACAGCTCGGGTATGTGATGGGTGGCCGCCACCACGATGGCCAATACCGTCACGACGAACGATTGGAAGGCATAGAGGCGGACCTGGGAGCGCAGCAGCGGTGCACGCAACATGGCGAACTCGGTCAGCAGCACGAGCACCGCAACGACATCGGCAACTCCGGCGTAGGTCGAGGGGGTGCCGGTCACTATCCGCCCCCTGCGAAGAAGACGAGAACGCCAAGGCCGGCGAGAAGAAAGGCAGCGGCGATGAACTCAGTGATCTTGAACAGCCGCAGCTTGGAGAAGGAATTGTCGATCAGAGCGAACACCAGACCGACTACGACCGCTTTGCCGAGCAGGGCCAGAATGGCGAGCAACACTGCGCCGACGTCCCCTGACGCCGCCAGTCCCCAAGGGGCAACGAACACGTTGATGAGGATCGTGTAGAGAATCAGCTGCTTCATTGCCGACCCCCACTTGAGGAGAGCTAGGGCCGGGCCGGAATGTTCCAACGTGCGCCCTTCGTCGATCATCCCGAACTCCAGCGTTCCCGAGTGCGTCTCCACCGGGATCCGCCCCGTGTCGACCAACACGACCAGGAAGAAGGCAAGTGCGGCAAGCACGTGCCCGGGTCGCACTATTTCCGACGCTGACGAGCGGACGGTCGCCGCCAGCGCGTAGGGCAGGTCTGTGCTGGTGATAAGGGCCACGGTGAAGACGACAAAGAGGATCGTCGGCTCAATCAGGGCGCCGAAGGTCATGGCCCGACTTGCCCCCAACTGGGCGTACGGAGCCCCCGACTCTGTTCCGGCAAGTGCCACCGCAAATCCAGCAAGGGCGAGAATGAATCCACCACCCAGGATGTCGCCCATGTACCCGAGCGGGAGACCGAACGTCGTGAGCACGGGGATGAGGAGCGGCACGATCAGATAACAGCCGAAGGCGATAACCGGACCAGCCAGAAACACCCAGCTGGACTCTTCGGTGACCAGGTTCTCCTTGCGGAAGAGCTTGATCAGGTCGTAGTAAGGCTGAAGAATTCGGGGTCCCCGCCTCCCTTGGAGCCGGCCCTCCATGTGGGCGATGATGCCGCTGACCAGGGGGGCTCCGCAGAGGATCGTGAGAACCTGAAGCGCCTGGACAACTTGAGGAGCGATCACGGTAGCTGCCAATCCTCTGACCTCCACGAACTTGACATTCATGTAGAGGCCATCAGCCCGAAGGGCGGTTCGGGCAGTGCCCACCGGGGCTTCATCCGGCTGACCCGAATCCTATCTGAAGAAATCCGAAACAAGCGGCTTATGTCGCCGGGCTCGAGAGGAAAACGCCTCCCAACGGCTCCATGGTCTTAATAGCACCGCGACTGAACTCGCCCAACACAGCGCAGCGACCCCGAGACGACCTCGGGGACAGGATTCGAGCGGGGCCAGCGGCCACGCCAACGCGATCAGGTGTACTGATCGTCTATCTTGCTCCCGCTGTCATGAACCCTCATGATGAGTGTGATCGAGGTGCCGGGCACCGGCTGGACTCAGACCCTGATATTGCAGAACGCGCTGGTCACAGGGGTGCGATTGACGCGGAAAGTGCTCCTCTACCTGGGATGATGTAGGTACTGACACCACATCGGTCCCGAGCACAAGGAGCACCAACCAAGTGAA
>Ga0209012_1002201_pt1 | contig 17672 bp, 26 predicted proteins | sample RS3BMetagenome_FD_184735 | JGI IMG/M metagenome (GOLD analysis project Ga0209012, IMG submission 184735) | Ferric oxide microbial mat and aquatic microbial communities from Rainbow Spring, Yellowstone National Park, USA - RS3B (SPAdes) (version 3) ...
CGAAGATAGATGGATAGTCAAATTAAATACTAGTGGTCAGTTAGTAGAGATAAGAGATAACGACCTTGTACGTATGCTTAATTATATTAAGACGCAACAACCTGGGGCTACTGTAGAGGAAGTAGTTAACCAGGAGCTTGCGAGGACAGTTGAGGAAACAGGCGAATTCAAAGACGATGACGAGATGGGTGCTTATGCAATGACCCTATATTTAGGTTTAGCATATGCTATTCATTACGGTCTCTTAATTCTCGTAAAAGATTAGATTTTTTGTATAAACTCCCCAGTTTATTGAGAAAAAATTCAAACAAAAAGCTTAATCTCTTTCTTCTTTTCTCATCCTTCTTCTAACATCTCCTTAAACTCATCAAAGTCCTCCCTACTCTCCAGCACTATAAACTTCCTTCCCTCAAACTCTATTACAAAAAATGGGGGTAAAGGGGCCGTGATACTAGAAACTGGAAAGTGGAGGTTCAAGGAAGAAGACGTCGAAAAACTGGTGGGGATTATTAGAAAGAGGAAAGTAGTATTATACGCAAGAGTATCATCAAACACACAAAAAGACGACTTGATAAACCAAGTAAAATACTTGGAGGAGAACGTTAAGGACTACGACCAAGTGATAACTGACGTTGGGTCTGGATTAAACATGAAGAGAAAAGGATTCCTCAAGCTATTGAGGATGATACTAAACAACGAAGTATCAAAAGTTGTTATAGCCTACCCGGACAGACTAGTTAGGTTTGGTTTCGAGATAATTGAAGAAGTATGCAAATCACACAACTGCGAGATGGTAGTGTTAAACAATGAGGACAAAACACCAGAACAAGAACTAGTCGAAGATTTGATCTCTATACTGGTATCATTTAGCGGAAAGTTGTATGGTATGAGGAGTCAAAAATACGAAAAGGTGAAGAAATGTGTCGAAGAGCTTAAGGCTTAATGACTTTCAACCAGAGGAGGAATACGTCTACCTAACTTACTCTCTGAAGAACGATAAGAAGGAGGAGAGCAAGATATTACTGGAGAATTACAGAGTCCTACTACAGAAAGCTTTAGACTGGTTATGGGAAAGGACTAAGACGGAGAGGAAGGAGGTCAAGAAAGGAAAGAAAGTCCTAACGAAGATCAAAATAACTCTACCTAAGAAAAAGGAGGTTTACAAGATATTAAGAGACGAGCTTGAGAAGGTTAACAATCTAGCTTCCCACTACGTGGACAAGGCTATAAATGACGCCTATTCCATTTTAAGGAGTTGGAAGAGGCGGGCTGAAAAAGGACAAGCGTCATTGAGGAAACCGACACTGAGGAAGGTTTACGTTAGGGTAAAGTCGACACTTAGAAAGGTTGAGGGCGAAGAAGTTAGGATTACAGTAAGACCTTACGAATACGTCACCTTCTCTTGGTCTCACACTTGGTTCTCACAAAGAGTTAAAGGACTTGAGTTGGGTGAGCCAGTAATAAAGGAGGACAAAGTTCACCTACCATTTCGTTATAAATTACCTTGGTTTACTCCCCTAGATTTCCTAGCAATTGATAGTAATCTTTACACATTGGACGCTTATGATGGGGAGAAGTTCATCACTTTCTCCTTGAAGGAGTTGTATAGTTTGAAGTACGGTATGGAGTTGAAGAGGAGTAAAATACAATCTTTTGCTTCTAAACACGGTAGGAAGGGGAAGGTGTTAATGGAGAAGTATTCTCATAGGGAGAGGAACCGCGTGTTACATTACGTTCACAAGTTTGTGAACAAGTTGCTGGAAATGTATCCTGTGACAATGTTTGCTGTCGAGAAGTTGAGTAAACAAAAGATGTTCCAAGACGCTGATGACAAGCTGTCTAAGAAGATTTCAAGGACTGTGTGGAGGAGTATTCACTGTGTGCTTAAATACAAAGCACCACTTTACGGTTCTTTCGTTAAGGAGGTGAGCCCGCACCTCACTTCCAAGTCCTGCCCCAGATGTGGATGGGTTTCCCGAAAGGTCGGCAGGACTTTTCACTGCGAGAGGTGCGGGTTCACTCTGGATAGACAACTAAACGCATCTCTAAACATATACCTCAAGATGTGCGGGTTTCCCCACCTCTTTTTTACTCCCACTGGGAGTAGGTGGGTTGGGGTTATCCCGCTAAAGGGGCGGAGGGGTATGAGTGGGGCAATGCCCCGTGACTCTGGTGAAGCCCAAGGGCTGAGAATTGATATTAAATATTATGAAATCCTATGAAGCCCAAACCCCTAGTGTATCCGTTAATTAACTCGTAGTTTTGATTAACGATAAGCGGTACCTTTATCCCATTTTTAGCTATATCTTCTTTGATTTTATCATACATGTTATTTTCAGGGATGAAGGTTCTGAATTCATCAACTTCTTTAATCTCTTCGATAAGGATTTCTTTATACTCTTTCAGCTTACTCATTGAACCACCTCAATCAATTTTCTAATTTTTTCTAGTTCTGTTGTTGCTAATTGTCTCCCTTTATCCGTTAAGATGTAATAGATTTCTTCATCCTTTTGCTCCTTGATTATGTATCCCTCTGCTAATAACCACCTAATATTCTGTATTACGGTCTGGTATGGGATTTGCGTACTTTCGGATATTTCGCTCGCTTTAGCCCTCCTTGCCTTTAGGAGGTAAATAACGATATATGCCCTGGGGGTTAGGAAGATGTATTTATCTGTGGATATTTTTCCCATGTTTGCTCTATGTTAATCATAGAGCATAATAATATTTAAATCTTCTCTTTACATATCACATAAACCATAGATTACTCTTTTCATTATATGTATAACATCAACCATATGAAAGAAAATTATCACGTTCTCGGTGAGACCGAGCAGTATATCCTATTATATTTAATTAGTATAAAGGAAGGGGTGGCGGTAAAGGAAATTTACGAGGAGATGAAACTGAGTCCTAATGCCGTTACTCAGGCTGTTAATAAGTTATTAAATGAAGGATTTTTAGTAGAGAAGAGAGAAGAGGTATTTCCTAGAAGGAGATTAATTTATCTGAGTGAGAAAGGGAGAAAAATAGCTCAATTACTTCTTCAGATGCAGGAAATTATGAAGTCAAACCAATGAATTAATCTTAACGAGTAACTTAACGTTCTTATCAAAGCATATTGTTACTCTAGAAAAGAAGTCGTCCCTACCTAAGATTAGGCTGGGAAAAATCCCTCCAATCTCTCCCAAATCGGTTACTGCAACCGGAATTTCGAAATTCTCATTAAGTTCCACTAAATGAAATTTTAGTTTGTACCTTTCTGCATACTGGTTCAAGTTGATTAATACTACAGTGTCCAAATAACGTTCTTCTAAGTTGTTAAAGCACTCGTTTAAAGTTTTCCTATTTATTAAAGAGAACCTACTACCGCTGTCTGGTAAAGCGTAAATTAGTAAGTTCCCTCCTATCTTGGGGCATTCCATCTCTGCTTTTAGTAAAGGTACCGCATAGCCTCTTAAGGTAATGAAGGGGATTTCTATGTAGTTACTCATACATGTAATTGTTTTCAATATGACATATTTAAATCTGGATTTCTATGTAGTTACTCATACTAACTCTTCTCTGCTTCTACTACCGTTAAAATGTCGTATTGACTTCTTTTGTATCCCTTCTTCTTCATAATCTCTTCCACTTCTTCCCAGGAATTACCCTCAGCTACTATATTCCTATTTTCGTCTATTGCATAATATTTCCTAACTATCCTGATGGTTTCGGGCATATATTCTCAGATTAAATATGAACTTCTGAAGCTATAACTTTACTTGCTTGTATTATGCTCTATTGTTTATGTAAAGCATAAAGCTTATATACTAACTATGCTCTATGATTAACATAGAGCAAACATGATTTCCATACAAATCCCCAAAAATCCGATTAAAAGGTTAGACGTTTTTTACACCCTGGGAGAAGGTGTAATAATTTCCGCAGATGTTCAGTCTAGGACTAGAAGAGACGTAACCCATTATAGCAGAATTGTTTTAGACCCGTTAAACCTGAAAGTGGTCAAAGCTACCTGCAGTTGTGAGGCCGGAGCATTTCACAGAAAGTGCTGGCATTTGAAGACTTTAGAGCAGATGATTAAGGAGGAGCAAAGGGAAAGGATAGAGAAGGCAAGGCAGGAAATGATGCAAATAGAAGAAGACATTGCAAGCTGGGGTTGAGAATTATGCAGGTCCAGCTCCAGGGTGATAAGTTGTTGGAGCTTTTGGAGGCTTTATACCACATCAACGAGGCTATGAAGATTATGGAGGGATATAATTCGGAAATTTTAGATAAGCTGGAGGAAGCCAGGGATTCTCTAGTCCAGTACTTAATCCAGCAGTATTTAGAGGTGAAGGACTATGAGTGAGGTACTGCAGACTCAAAAGAATTTAGAAGAACTTGTAAAGTTATTGAAGATCTACTTTCAATTAGATGAAGTTGTGGACTTCGCTATAAATGAACTAGATGACGACGAAATTGTAGTAGAGATTTCGGCGGTAAAGGACAGGGTAAGAAAAGTGATTGAGAAGTTGATAAGTTAGAATTTTTCTTATTAAACTGGGGAGTTTATTCTAATTCTCTACAGAGAGGAAGAGTAGTGCGTTATAGAGAAACAATACCCCACGCATTGGTTCACGGAGTCGCTGGTAATTTGAAGGCTGGGGCGATAATGATCGCACAGAAGTTCGGACAGAAGATGGACGACTGGCTGAACCAACACGGTGTTAGTATTAGGCCGTTTGAGAGCATTGAGAATAAGATAAGGGAAGTGAAACTGAAGAAATCGAAAAAGATTAGAGAGCAAATAAAATAATAAGCTAATCTTTCTTTTTCTCCTCTTCTCTTCTTAACGTTTATATATTTTCATAGCTTATGTTAATATATGGAACAAGCTCACGTAGTTATCCCAGATATTACCGACCTTGTAGAACAGCACAGGGTAGATGAAGAAATCTACACTCCAGACGGTACTTTATTGATGAAGCCGTACGAAGTCATAGCAGAAAACCCATTGATAATGAACCGTAAAAAATGGAGATTATTCACAAACTATACAGCAGTAGCAAGCTATTTAGACGAAGATAGATGGATAGTCAAATTAAATACTAGTGGTCAGTTAGTAGAGATAAGAGATAACGACCTTGTACGTATGCTTAATTATATTAAGACGCAACACCCTGGAGCTACAGTAGAGGAAGTAGTAAATTGGGAACTAGCTCGGGTTGTAGAAGATACTGGTGACTTCAAGGATGACGACGAAATGGGAGCTTATGCAATGAACCTATATCTAGGCTTAGCATATGCCATAAAGTACGGCCTTCTAATTCTCGTAAAAGATTAGATTTTTTGAATAAACTCCCTAGTTTACCGAAGAAAAAAATCCTAAAATAAAAGAAGTTTTTAGTTTGTATTACATTATAAATGTAAGCCAGTCTATGAGCACACATATATTTAATTCATTACGATTATTCTTAAGCGAATATACGTTACTATTTATAATACTAATGGTTATCTATTCTAAATATTTCTTTATATTTTATATTAGAATATATTCCTTTAGCATACCCCTACTTTTAATACCCTATATGATACTATCAGCTCTTTTAATAATTTCGAATTACGGTTATTACTATTTATTAACGACAGAGGAAGACAAAGAAAGCCCGAGGATTTATCACGTGACTGGAATAGAAGACCTGAGTGTAGACTACGCTAATATAACAATGACTTACGTGTTAACTTTATTATCGATTTTTCCGGCTACGTTAATCGGACTCATTGTGTTTATTATAGTTTTATTCTTCATATTTGAATTATTTAAGGATAGTGAAATCTTATTCTTTAATCCTATTCTCTTCCTAATGAATTATAGAATTTATAAGATAAGAGTAGAAGAGCATAATAAATCAATTTATATAGTATATAAGGAAAAGATACAAGAAGGAGATTACATCAGAGTTCGTCCTTTATATGAGAACATTTATTTAGATGAAAGAATTATAAAGAAAAAGAAGGCAAATGAGTGATGAGGGGTTCTCAGCTAAAGAATTAGTTGAAGCTATTAATAAAGTTGAGTTAGAAGAAAAACTGGAAAGAATATATTTCTTCGTTAGAGTAAAAGGCAAAGATGAGTCCTTTAATTATAACATTAGATACATTAGGATTAGCAAGAAAAGTAGAACGAATTTCGAATATATATATGGTAAGATACGCAGACTAAGTGGTAAAACGGTAATTAATGAGTGTGCAGATTTCGAGAATAGGAGGCCGTGTTATATAGACTTAGATGTTTTTAAACGGGATCCGTCTACACAAGTAACAGTTCAGAGTTCTCAACCTTCTACTTCTTCACAGACTACTGAAGGTAGTACAATTATAAGGTTAATTCAGCTGATGGAACAAGATACTCCTTCTACTAACAAATATGAGTCTGAAAATATTCAGGACACCGAATATGTGTCGATTAAACTCGACGACGGAAATGGGAATCCTATACTAATCTTTGACAAATTTGAAAGGAATCTCATGTTGCAACCAAAATTTAGTATTTTCACAATGAGTACAGATGACACCTATGAAGCATTAGAGTTTAAGAAGTATATTGTACTGAGGAAAGACATATTGTTCGTTTACTATAAGCATAAAATTATCATATTTAAATTATCTGAATTCGAAAATAATAGTTTATTTAAGAACTTTTTGAGAGACTATTACTTAAGGAAGATAAAAAATAGTTCAGACTATAATGACTTACAGAACATCTTCGATGACCCCCAAAAATTTGAAAAAGATCTTGCTTCTGTAAAGCTAAACAAGTTGAGAAAGTTAAGTAAAATAGTAACTGATGGTACTATTAAGAAAATACATAAAAAGTTTAGTGAACAACCAGAAATAGTAGAACTAATAAAAAACAAATTTAAAAAAGAAAAGGGAAAGGAATTGAAAGTAGAGTTTGATGAACAAAATATAAAATTCAAAACCGATAGTTCAGATGTTAGTGACGTAATAGATGTAATAACAGACAGTCTAGCAGAGACGCTAGTCCTCAAAAGAGTAGTGGAAGTACCTGAATAAGCCAAGGACTTCTTTCTTTCTCATCTCTTTCTTAGCCATATAATAAGATGATACTACTCAAACAAAAAGCTTAATCTCTTTCTTCTTTTCTCATCTCTTCTTCTAACATCTCCTCAAACTCATCAAAGTCCTCCCTACTCTCCAGCACTATAAACTTCCTTCCCTCAAACTCTATTACAAAAATGGGGGTTAAGGGGGCGGAAAGCCTCGCCCTTAGGGCAGGGAGGAAGTCAGCTCCCTAAGATTCCCATAACTGCTGTAAGTTAGAATTTTTCTTCAGTAAACTGGAGCTTTAGCGTATCACATAAGCCCTAGCTTTATAATGCCTTAAGAGTGCGGCGTACAGATTTTTGTTCTCAGTCTCGACCGTAAGGCTCACTTTCACATTTTTATACTTCAATACCTTTATCATCTTCTCTATTTCTTCTAGGTCATCGATCTCTATAACATACATATCATGAAATAATTGCAGTTACAGGCTATAAAGATAACCTGATCAACTTGAGTATTACTCATGTGACGCACCCCTTGTATTGACGTTCTGCATAATTTTTCGTAATATAAATTAAACAAAATCAAAATGATTTGAAATGATATGCAAGAACTATACCCACTCCGTGAACTAACAAAATACAATTACGTTAAGAACGAAGTGAAGAGTGCTTATTTACAACTTTTAGATATATACGTTCCAGACTACGTCCTGGAGAGGGCAATATACTTCCTGAGGAAAAATAAGATAAATGTAAACTTCGTGTCCTTAAGTTACATAGTATATTTGATTCTGAAGTACAGGGTAGGCATTAGGTATAGAGAATTCAAGTATATGTTGGATCAAAAGAGGGTGCAATATAAGAAGATACTCAGGGAGACCAAGAGAAAGGTTTTTAAACCGATTTCTTAGCCCGCTTTTAAATTTTCCTATTCTTTTAACGATGGCAGTAAGGGATCTAATAGTATATGCAGGAAGTGCGCCTAACATAACCGTTACTCCGACACCTTTCAATGGAAGTAGTAGTCTAATAACTTTCCTAGACTACGCAATGTATGCCGCGTGGATATTCGTCTTCGGACTCATCATCTATGCGGCATTTGAAGCTAGAGAGGGCGCATTGGGCCCTGGAATGAAGAAAGCGCTAGGCGGCGCAATAGCTGCAGCGTTCCTGCTAACCTTTGGTTGGAGTATCTTAACTGGAGTGATTTAAATCAAGTCAACTAAATTTTTTCTATCCTCCTTTTGAGTATTTAAATTTTCGCACGTCTTTAATGGTGATAAGAAATAGACCCGAGTACTCTCGTAAACTACTTGTTCTATGCATACAATTTTCTAGTGCAGTTAATAACGCAAGCGCTGCAACAGAGTATATTCAAAGCTGATCCGCAACTTGCAAAAGAGTACGCTCAACTAATAGGTATTCTAATTCCATTAACTGCAATATACGTAATTTTAGTATTTGCAAGCGCTTTCAAGAAAATTCTGGGATACGCTATAGCAGCAGGGTGGGGTTTCATCATACTAATGTTAATCCTAGCCAAGGTGGGGTGAATGGATGAGAGAAGAAACAGTAAACAGAATAGTAGGGATGATAGGGATAGGGCTTCTGGTAGCAGGGATATTGATGTTGACCCGTTGATAGTATATCCATTCTATTTGATCGGAAATATCGACGACAAAAAGCTGAGGAGAATCCTTTTGGTGATCCGATGGGCAAGAATAATCTGAATTTTTTGACTTACGAACTCTACCCGAAAATCGACAGCAAATACGATGATCTGACCAAGATCTTCGGGAATACTTTCGCCGTCATGTACTTCCGGGACGAGAAGTCGCTTCGTTTTTTCGTCAAAACCCCAGTCGCCGCTCCAGTTCTTCGGCAATACTTCGAAGTCAGAGAAGTGGAACTCCCTCACGACTTCAAGTACTTCGCCGAGGCCAGACTGAAGAAAGAGAAGGAATTCTATGAGATCCACGAATTCAATGGATTGCAAGGATTCCTTTCCTCCTTGGAACCGGGGCAAGCCCTCTTCGCGTGGGTGAAATTAGAACACGCCCTAAAGGAAATACATTACTGGAGGCTGGACAAAGTACAGAAGTGGGCGGCCCAGGGCAATGAGAAGCACAAACAAATGGTCCAGCAATTGAGGGAGAAGCTGAAGGAGCCCCTGTACTTCATCAAACTGTTCTTGTTTGATAACGACCGGAGCAGACTGAAGGTGACCGCGAAAGCGTTGCAAGCCTACAGCTCGCTGAGTCTCAGCTTCGAGATTCCGGTGTTCAAACAATCCCCAAAATTGATCTTGAAGATCCTTAACACCCCGCCGAAATTGGGCCTAGTACAAGCCCGCCTCAATGAGAAAAAATGGATCCACTTGCCTAAGCCGAATTTAACATATCTAGTCGTCGTACCCGATCCGTCGATCGTCAAGGTCAGATTCACGAGGAGTGCACAACTGCCCACGATTTCCGTGGAAAGGCACGACATTACCGTTGGTCGATTGGAGGACGGGACGCCGTTCAAGCTAGACCTGGAGGACTTCCACAGGCACGTATACATTGTGGGTGCCACGGGGAGCGGGAAGTCCACGACGATCACGAAGCTGGTAGTAGAGCTGAAAAATTTGAAGAATAAGCATAAGGCGCAAGTCGTTATAGACCCTAACCACGACCTAGCTAGAGATTTGAGCGTTTATGCAGACTACTACTTTGACGCTTCAATCCCTAACTTTGCAGTGAACCCTCTCCAACTCCCCAAGGTTTATGATGACAGAAAAGATAATATCAGCCTAGGAGTTTCAATTTCATTAGCAATTCTGGAAAAACTGTTGGGCCTAGTAGAAACAGCAGTGAACGTAAAGTACATATTTCAAGTATTATTGAGCAAACTATACGAAAAGACGGATAGCCCCACGTTATCGGACATATATGAATTAGTATTGGCATTACGTAACGATGAGTTAGACCTAGATGTGAATGACGAGGTATTCGAAAAAGAAGTTGAAGCTTTACAGCAAATGCCAGCCCAGTCGTTCATATCGTTATTGTCAAGGCTAAAGCCATTCGTCGAAAATAGAGTTCTGAACCAAGTGACCTCCTCATCAACGATAAATTGGGACGAGATCCTGAAGGATAATGTGTTGATCCTCTTCGACGTCAATAAGGGTAAGCTTGGAGAGATACCATCCTACCTGGTTCAAGCCTCCGTTATCACATCTTTGTTCTATTGGGTGTTGCAGAGATCCCTCAGGTCGTCCGATAGGATGCCAGTCGTCACCTACATTGACGAGTTCCAAAATGTCGCTCATTTGCCTTACATCAAGGAGATTCTCGCCGAGGCCAGAAAGTACGGGATGCATTTAGTCATGGCTAATCAGAATCTAGCACAATTGGAAGAGGCTGGCGTCCTGGAGCACATCCTTAGCAACACGAACGTGAAGTTCATTATGGCTCAATCAAGTCCAAGGGGACAGGAGCTAGCGACGAAATTAGATAAGGCGTTCTCTGGGGAGCTCCAGGAGATCGTCCCCAACTTGTCCGTCGGCGAGGCGGTAGTATTCATGAGGGCTCGTCCAGGAGAGAAAACCGCCCCAGTCAAGATCCTGGTCGAGAAGGTCGACAAGCTCGGAAACGATGCGAGCGCCAAACCACTAGCAACTAAGACCGCAGAGAAGTTCGCCCCCAAGGAGTCTGGCCAGAAGAAGGACTCAAAGACGATGCTCAACCCAGTGCTTCGCTATTGCGAGGTACCGAAGCCGTTGGAGCAATACGTCCTGTTCTACATTTGGAAATCCGATGGACATATGGCGTTTCAGGCGGACTTATTGAAGGACTCAGGCCTCGACAGGGAGAGGGTGAGGGAAGTCCTCGCGAGGCTCCAGACCGACGGCTATGTCACCGTGGAAAAGGTTGGAAACAAATTGAAGCTTCAATACAATCGTGGACTATTCAGGCTGAAGGGCATAGTCGACAACGAATTGGGGAAGAAGATAGCAATGAAGGTCATGGTAAGATACATGTCTCAAGGCTACACGGTGACGAGAGGGAAGCAAGAAGGAGATATTAGGCCGGACCTAGTTGCTTTTGCAATTGATAGAAGTACATTTAGGCCGCACTATGACGAGGCAATCGCAATCGAAATTGAAAGTCCAAACGAAATTGATGTTCACCCTGAGCAAGTCAAGAGAAACATGCAAAAGTATATCGTAATAAAGGATCTGTTCAAAGAAATTCATCTGTGGACTTCTGAAGATAAATTAAAGAAATTGAAAGAGATCTACGATAGCTTCTTAGCCGATAATTCTATCCCTCAAGAATACAAACAAAAAGTCAAAATATTCGCTGTAAAAATCAAACAAAAAGTAGAACAAGAAGCTCAGAAAGAGAAGAAAACTAAGGCTGAAACTGGGGAGTTTAACGGTAAGGAGAGTGAGGAGACCGAAAGTGAAGAGAATAAGCAACAAAAGGTTCAGGGAGCTGCTAATAATAAACAGCAGCAAAACGAAGCAATTGCTGCAACAACTGCTAATAATGCCCAGGGTACCGAGCTTAAACTGGGGAGTTTAACGCTGAAAGAGGTAACGATAGAGGTCCTCAAAGAGGATACCGATTATGCAATAATAAAGATAGGAGATAAGCAGTACAGGGTACTTAAGACAGACTTAGAACTGCTTAAAGCAGCAGCTAAAGATCCGGAGCTACTGGAAGACGTAAAATTAAAAGAAAATAAGATATTGCTTCAAGCAGCCGGAACTAAGAAAACTATCTTGCTAGGTCCTACGTAATAACTTATCCCTTACTTTTTCTAGGTTTTCCGGGAGTAAATACCACGTATATCTCTCATCTCCCACTATTTTCGCCCTCAAAATCGTCTTATCCTTCGCCATCTTCCATATAATTCTCCTCAGGTACTGAGTCTCGTGAGTTACTTTATAGTACTCTTTAGCAGCTTCGCATTCAAAAATCAACTGCAGAACTAAGTCCTTCTCGTTCATTAACTCGTTTTTCTTTAATATTTCAATAATACAATTTTGTACTTTTGCTCTGAAAGACTTTGCTTTTTCCGGATATACTAACAGTAAATAATTATCACTTTTCTTCTTCTCTACTTTCAGCTTCTTACTTTTCTTTTCTTCTTCCTTCTTTTCATTTACATTTTCTTCATTAGAAAAAGTATTTTGTTCCGAATTTATATTATTTTGATTTAACTGAGGTTGGTTTTGAATTGATTGATTATTTACTTCTTCTCCCATCTTTCCTCATCCTAATAATAGTAAATATTTAAAAACCCCTCATATCCTAACTATGCAAATTTTATACCTCAGCAGAAAGAATTATTCAACATTAGAATTAATGCAGTTATTATATGACTTTATGCTGTGGATATTTTACTTTGTGCTTCGGGTATGCAGTTTTGTGCACCGTATTTCATCTCTATCCCCCCCCCATTCTCTAATTTCTGGCTAACCGCCATCTAAAACTCTTTCCTATCTAACTTATACTCTAAACCCAAACTCTTACTCTCTCTTTACTAAGCAGCTAACTCTTTGTCTATTCTTACTATCTGTTTCTAACTCTGGGCCTCTCTCAGCTCACTCTTACTCTCTTTCTCTTACTCTTTCTGCTTTAACTATCTTATTCTAAAGTCCAGTATCCTCCTTATTCCGTCAATTTCTTTGCTAGCATATATTCCATTAAACAACAGCCTAGCATTACTAACTATAGTACTGCTTATCAGGCTTTTGCTAACTAAAAACCTGTTAGTCTTAAACGCTATTTCTAACAAACTCCTTTCATACCTTAAACTGCTTATCTTATAATCAAAACTTAACTCATCTATTATTCTGCCGTTCTTTTCTGCGGTATAAACGACTTTGTCATCCGGCCATATTGTCTTTGTCACTTCGTATTTCCTGTTTAACAGATACTTCATATTATCTATCTTTCTCAAGTCCTCTACGACATAAATCAGCCTTAACGCTACTTCAGGGTCCCAAACCAACTTAACAACTTCGCTCTTAGTTAACGCTACGTCAACAGTAACTTGTACGCTTTTCATCATATATGCCTCCTTATCCTTTCATACTCTAATTTTCTCTTCAACTCATCAACAAATTCGCTCAATTTTCTCTTTTTAAAGAACCCTAGTAGACCATCATCAATATCTAATTGCGTCGCTCCTGCGTTTGTTATATCAATAATATAAAGCCTCCTTTGCTTTTTCACAAATATCTTAATCTTATAATCGCCCTTCCATACAGTTATCTTCTCAGCGTCCTTAAACAGACTAAGTTGTCTCAGAAATTCTTCGCTTAGTACTTCTTTCAATACTTTATACTCAATATCCACATTAACAATCATCTAACCACCACAACCAAACTACACTGTCTCCAAACTTCTTACTTGCCTCCTCTACATTAGAAAATACAATATCGCTCTCTATTTCTTTGCCTCTCAGCCTCACGTAAATAGTAGCTTTACCCCATATGGGGATTAGTATGGTCTTCCCTTCTTCGAGTAGTCTCAATATTTCTTTCTGACTCATTCCGCCTCAAACATACAAATATTTAAAAACCCGTGCCGGGCCTTTTACCTTATCTCTTTTTTAAGAATTTACATAGAACATTTTTCATTAGAGTTCTACTTTTGACTATAAAATTAGTATAAGGGACTCCCGCCCCTTAACCCCAGATTTAGTTTCCTTTGGCCTTTCTTAGGCTTTCGCTTCTTTGACGGCAATACCCCCACTCGGGGGATTGCCTAACGCTTTGTTTCCATCTGCAAAATTTAGTTTCCTCCATCTTCTTCCACTCAAGATAAGTTTCTACAATCTGACGGCAATACCCCACTGGGGTATTGCCTAACTCCCATTCCCGATTAGTTCGCTGTATAAGGGCTAACGCCCTTAACCCAACCTAATTAACCTAACTGCTTTCTTTCTATGCTTTGTCTAAAGCGCCGGGGCCTAAGCAAATACTAACAATACAGCTCCGGAGCTCTCTAACGACCTCCTTGACTTCACTTAGGGCCTGCATAGAACATTTTGCGTCATTTTTCTATGCTCTAAAGCGCCGGGGCCTTCTGCTTAACCTACAGCGCCCAACTACTATCAAACTGCCTAAAATCCTACAAACCTCTGCTTTAGGACCTACTACAAGGTCCTATAGCCTTACTATTCTTTCTCTACATCATAAATAATAGTACATAAACACTACAAAAATACGACTGCGCTAATCCTTATTCTTCCCTATTCTCTGACCCTTAACTTCTCTTCAAATAGAATTTATCACAGTATAAGGGGCTTCATCCCTTAACCCCCGAAAGGTTAAAAATTTTTCTGCATATTTATTATCATGCCAAATACCGAAGCTGATGCGATAACGTTATGCGATGAACATCTTAGGAAGTTGGGATGGAAACTCGAGAAATTTAAGAAAAACCACACCCTAAAGGATCTCTTCCCAAACATATCGTTTACAGAAAATGAAGGAAAGCATAGACCAGATTATACTTTAATTTTAGAAGATAAGGTAATTCTAATTGAGGCGAAGAAAAAGGGTGTTGATTTAAGAGCTGCAATAGCAGAGGCTAGAGAGAGTGCTAAAACTCTAAGAAAATATGGAGTTAACGTACCTTATATCTATGCGTGTGATGGTCAAAAATGGTACATGCAAAACCTAGATGCAAATACAGTAGAAACCCAAGTAGAGAGGTTTCTAAAGCCTGAAGAAGTTTCAGTAACATTAAATCCGGTTTCCAGTTCGATTAATGCCCTTGATTTAAGATATTATCAGAAGATTGCAGTACAGCAAATAATTACGTCTTTTCTCAGCGGTAAAAAGAGAATGTTAGTAGAGATGGCTACTGGAACAGGGAAAACGGAGGTTGCAATGGCAGCAATAGCGAAACTCCTTGATGAGGGCAAGGTAAAAAAAGTCTTGTATTTAGTTGATAGGGATTCCCTAGCAACCCAAACTTATCAGAGAATTAATGCTATGTTAGGAGACAAGTATATTATAAGAAAATTAAGTGGTGATTATAATGACTTATCTGCAGATATAATCATTTCAACAGTACAAATGCTGTATGTAGGTGAGAAATTCAAACTATTTAATTCAGATCATTTCCAATTGATAGTTTTAGATGAGGCACATAGATCGTATTATGGAGATTGGCATATAGTTGTGCAATACTTTAATAAAGCAGCAGTGTTAGGGCTTACTGCGACCCCTAAAATTGATAAGGATGTTGATAATTTTGCGTATTTCGGATATCCTATTTTTAGATATACATATAGGAGGGGAGTAGAAGAGGGCTATTTAGCAGGTACAATTTACTATAAGTTCCTTACAAATGTAGATATTTATGGAATTCATGATTTAGGTTATGATTTTGATCCTAACGATTTAGGTAAAAAAGTAGATATACCAATGAGGAATGAATTAATAGCTGAAAAATACTTCGAAGAAATAAACTTTAAAAAAACTAAAGAGCTGAAGAAAGCTATTGTTTTTGCAGCTAGTATTAAGCATGCAGAAAATCTCAGGCTAGCTTTTATTAGGAAATATAATGAATTAATGGGATACTCTCCTGATAATGCTGAGGCTGAAGAAATTTTCCGCTCTATTCATTCCGCTATTCCTAATCATGAGGAATTAGTTAGAGAATTCCAAAGTCCTAACTCTAGGATCAAAGTTGCTTTTACTGTAGATTTACTGTCCACTGGTGTTGATGCCCCTGACGTAGAAGTAATAGTTATGGCAAGGCCTACAAAATCCAGAGTATTATATTTACAAATGAAAGGTAGAGGGACTAGAATATATAAAGAGGGAAATAAAGTAAAGGACAAATTCATTCTTATCGACTTTGTGGACACATGGAGATTAGAAAATGAAGAAGACAAGCCGATAACGAATGAGGACATCATGAAAGAAGAAGAGGAAGAAGAGGAGGAAATAAGCGAGCTTATGGGTTCCACAGAAGAACCGCAAAGGACTACTGCCAAGAAGGAAGAGAAGAGAGAACAAAAGAGAGAAGAGATGGTAATCTTAGATATTCCAGTAAGTATAGTTTATGCTGAAGTAATTACTCCTGAGAATTTAAAGAATGAATTAAAAGGAATAAGTGAACAAGTAGTAAGACAAGTAAAGGCTTATTTACAAGCACAAGAAGAAGTACAAATAAAGAAGACACAATTTGAAACCGCAGTCAGATCCTTCGACTATTTTTATAGGAAAAATGGAGGTAAAACGTTAGACGAGAATTATTTAAAGGAGCTTGAAGCTTTCCTTAATGAACAAGGCATAACAGAGAATGTTTTAAAGGATACTTATGGAGAACCCGACGTTACCCTAAAAGACTTCGTCGAAGTGGCTTTGGGATTGAAAACTTTCCCGACTCCAGAGGAAAGGAAAAGGAATCTTGTCAGGGAATGGTATAACAAGAAAGGGTATCCTAAAGAATGTGAAAGATTATTCATGGCACTCTATGACTTTAGAAAGAGAAACCCAAATATAGATAAAAAGGCGTTTTTCAACGCTGAGGTGGTTAAGCAAGCTGGAGGACTTACTATAATTTCTAAGGTAAAAGAATGCTTTAAAGATATAAACTCATTCTGGAAATTATATGATGATGTGGGAAAGGAAATTGGCTAGTTGGTGTTTTGAAAATTCAATGAAACAGAGTAAAGAAGTTGATTGGAACTCCTTTGGTGATGAGTTATGGGATATTGCTAATATATTTAGAAGCGATATAGTAAAACCAACTGAATATTTAGAGGAATTTTCGTATCTGTTTTTCCTGAGGTTGTTTGATGAGCAGGAAATTTATCAGGAAAATATAGCTAAAGAGCTGGGTGAAGACTATAAGTCCACTATACCAAGTGAGTACAGATTCTTCAACTGGGCGTGTGATCCTAGAAATTATGCTAGAAGTAAAGGTTTCAAAACAGTTATAGAATTTCTGGATAAAATGTTTCTAGATTTGGCTAATTTGCCAAATACCGGAGATCCTAAAATAGATGAAGATAGAAGTATAATTAGGAAAATATTCTCTAACAAAACCAGGAGAATGCAAAACGATAATACGGTAATCCAAGTTGTAGATAGGCTTAGGCTACTTAAATTACCTGAAGATGAGGGTAGAAAATTTGATGCTTTAGGTAGGGGATACGAATTTTTGATGTACAAACTCGGGCAACAAGGTAATTACGGGCAGTACTTTACGCCTAGGAATATAGTTTCCTTTATGGTACGAATTATCGATCTCAACCCAGGTGAAGTTATATTAGATCCAGCTGCTGGAACTGGAGGATTTTTAGTTAAAGCTTTTGAATACGTCAAACAAAAAATAGAGAGACAAATTACCAATGAAGCTGATAAGGAAATAAAAATAAGGGAATTAAAGCATAACCTTTACGGTATAGAAAATAGTCCAGATGTCTTTAAGTTAGGGCTAATGAATTTAAGGCTTCATGGAGACGGCTCATCGAACTTTGAGAAGCTAGATGCTCTCTCTGGCTCAGTCCAAGGTGCATATAAGGAGAAGGCAGACGTTATAATCACTAACCCGCCTTTTGGTCCATTTAAGGGTGAACCTACTGGTAACTTTAAGTATAAGT